>Ga0335075_10008743_pt1 | contig 15505 bp, 15 predicted proteins | sample Lox_Sample_24_FD_206723 | JGI IMG/M metagenome (GOLD analysis project Ga0335075, IMG submission 206723) | Soil microbial communities from Loxahatchee National Wildlife Refuge, Florida, United States - Lox_Sample_2.4 | ecosystem: Environmental > Terrestrial > Soil > Wetlands | place: USA... | reverse complement strand
CCCAGTCGAAGAGCAGCTGGCCGTCAGGACGGGCGGGAACGCCCGCTTTGCGGGGCAGTGGCGCCGAGACGTCCTCCAGGATTAGCTTTTCAAGGCGTTCCGGATACTCGGCGGCGAGCAGGTAGGCCACCATCCCGCCCAGTGAGTGCCCGATGAGGTCGACGCGGTCGAGCGCCAGGGCATCAAGGAAACCGAGGATGTCGTCACGCATGAGTTCCACCGAGTAGTTGCCCGGCCAGTCGCTTTGCCCGTGGCCGCGAAGGTCAGGCGCATAGACCCGCCGCTGACGGCCGAACGCGGGTGCGACGTTGCCCCAGTCGCTGCCGTTCTCGCCAAGCGCGTGCAGCAGCACCAGCGGCGGCCCGTCCGGAGGCCCCCAGGCCTGGTAGGCCAGGCCGATGCCGCCTGCGTCGACCTTGTGATGTTCGCCCATGCCACTGAAGGTAACCGCGGCCCTGCGACACGGTTGCTGAGTTCTGCCACCGGCAGAGCGATGCCAGAACGCACCGCAAAGTGACGGCGAACAGTGGCCTTACTTCCACTCTTCATGGATCCCGTACGTTTTAGCGCACCTTTTAGACTGATATGCCGGCACGGGATCCATGAAGTGTCGGGAGCGGACGGTAGGTATCGGCACGGCGCGGGCGGTCTGCCAGAACTATCCCGCCTGCGCCGCGGCCTGGCGGTGCCGGTATCGGCGGACCTTTGCGATCGTGCCGCAGGACCTGCCATCGGAACCGCCCGCGGTCATCAGGCACCAGCGCTTGCTGCCGTTGCGAGTGTTGTCGTAGAAGGCCCAGCGGCAGTCGGGGCACGCCTTGAGCCGGACCCAGGTCCCTGCCGAGATTGCCGCCATGACGGTCGCCAACGTGTCCGCTGCGGGGCTGCCGTCGTGACGATACGTGATGTGGCCGCCGGTGATCGCCGGCCGCATGCCGAGCCTGTCGATCCAGCTGGTCAGGTCGTCGGCCGCTGCGGTGCCGCCGTCCTCGACCACGCGCCTCAGGTCGTCGCGGAGCTCGCGGACGAGCTCCGCGTCCCGCCTGGTCCACCGCCGCCGGCTAGCTAGCTCGGCGAACCGGTCCTCGGGCTGCCGGGTGTCATTAGGGATGAGCCAGCTATTCAGCAACTCCCTGACCTGCTCAAGCCCGCCGGGTGCGACCTGGCCGGCGGATGCTAGCCGCCCGGCGGGCTCGCGGGATGTAACCATCAAAACACTATATCGGTTGCAAGGTCGCCTTCGCCTGTCACTGGCGCTTGCTGGGATCGGCGAGGTACAGCAAGCCGCGCAGGCAAGCGTCGAGGCCCAAGCCCATGATCGCGATGGCGATGATTCCGGAAAACACCAGCCCGACGTTGAGGTAGTCGCCAGCCTGCGGCCCGTTCGAGGAAGCCTGCCAGGTCCTCACCGGGCTACTCTCCCCACAGGAACCACTACCTTCAAGGCGGCGTACCACCAGCTGGTGCGACGCAAGGAGGTGTCGGAGGATGACGTCCGGGCCGACGTTTCTTGGCGGGCTGCGTGACCGTCTGCTGCCGCTCTGGGTTGACCTGCACGTTCACCCGCAGGCGGGGCGCACTGGCCGGTCGACGGCCGCGTCGTCTTCGAACGTCGGCCAATCGAGACGGGGACTATGTCATTTGATCAGCTGAACGCCAGCGGCCCGCGGCAGCCCGCCACCGCCAAGACCACAGACGAGATCCGCAGGATCCACCTCAGCTATGTTCCGATAGCCGGCAAGTACATTGGCCGCCGGACACCGCGCGCCTGTCAGATGATCCGGTTCCTCGGCAAGATGCCAGCCTTCAGTGCCGGTGACCCGGCAGCTCAGCTGCGTGTCGTTCGGCGTATCGCGGCAGATCTGTCAGATCCGTCCTGGGCGTGGCTAAGTGATGCCGTCAGCTCATATCTCGATCTGGTTGAAGCAAGCTTGTAGCTGCACCCGGACGACAATGCCCGGGCCGTCTACCTCGGGAAGCTGAAGCCTTACTCCCGCTGAGCCGTCCTGAACCACCCTCGAGTTCGGCTGCATCGAACACATGAGCGGTTGATTCTTAGGCGGTCTCGCGGGTGGAGGGAGGCGGCGATGACGGATCCCGGCTGGGACATTCCCGGTGTTCCGCGTGACGCTTCCCCTGATGCTGACGGGTCTCACGGGGCAGAGAGTTCTGCTTCCAACGCGACTGGCACGCATGGTTCGGTGTCGTCTGGCGCGGGCTCGCGGAGGCGTCGGCGTAAGACCCGAACTGGCAGCGTGTCGGCGTCCTCGGGGTTGTCGGCGGGCGCGTTCGCGCCGTTACCTGACGCGAGCGTCTCCGCGGTGGCCTGGCGTGCGACCTCGCCTGACGGCGCGAGTGATGGCAGCAGCTGTGCTACCTCATCCACCGCCGCAGGTATCGGATCCGCAGCTGCCGCTGACGCTCCCGCGCGTAACGGATCGGCGGCCGCCGTAGCGCATGACGGATCCGCCGTTGCGGGCAGCCAGTGCGGCAGCACCAGCGCGTTCAGCCCCGGCACGGAGGGCCCTGTTTCGCCCGGCAGCAGCCAGTGCGGCAGTGCCAGTGCGTCCAGCTCCGGCCCGGAGGGCGCTGCTTCGCCCGGCAGCGCGTCGACCAGCGCCTCATCTCCTGTCGTGGCATCTGCTAGCGCCGTACCCTCCGACCAATCCCCGCTCCGGTAGTCGTACAGCTCGCTGCCGAGACTGTGGCCGCAGCCGGCCTGGCGAAAGTGAAAACCCAGGTATTAGTAGCCGAACTGGCGCCGACGACTGCATTCTCGTCAGTGAACATGGCGCGAGGCGTGCTCACCGCACGCCAGTGCGCGCCATTCCAGTGCCGCACGAAGACCCTGTTGTCTGTTCCGATGCCTGAGAGCCAGGCGTCCCGCCTCCCGACACTGTCGATGACGGTTACCGGACCGCTGAACGTGCGGACCTGCGACCAGGCCGATTGCCGGGTCACCGATCCCGACGACGCGACCGCCACTGCGGTGGCCGCCGTCAGCGCCGCGAAGCCTAAGCACAACGCCGCGCTGACGGCCCACCAGTGCATGGACCGTACAGCCATTGCTGCCCCTGCCGTGAGCTCCGCTTGCGCTGATCAGCATCTCAGCGGACCCAGATACCGGCTGGCGGCTCCGCGTCCAGTCGTCCAGACGGCATCCCCGCTGATCTTGATCCCCAGGTAGCCGAAGACCATGCCGTCGGCATCTGCTTGCGACGTCACGGAAAGCCGGCGTCGGAACGGCGTTCAGGATCGACGGGACTCATGATCCCGACAGCATTGCCGTCCGGATCCTCAACGACGGCATAGCGGGCTCCCCAGAAAGTGTCGTAAGGCTCCTGCTGTCCTCGGTAGCCAGCTGCGGTCAGGTCGGAATAGATGGCGTCGACTCGCTCTCTGCTGGCGACTTTGAAGCTGACCACCACGCTGGCACCTGGCCTCAATCCTTCGTCCCAGTGGTGAGCGAACTGGGTGCTGTCGAAGTCGAGATCGATACCACCAGGAACCTGAGCTGAACGATGGTGGGCCTGAAACGCGGCGTCAGAGTCCGGGATGGTCAGGCCCAGCCGACGGTAGAAAGCCACGGTGGCTTCCATGTCTGAGACAACGAAGTTGACCTGGTCGAGAACGGGCTGGTCCGGCATTGCGATGAGGTCTCCCTTCGGTACGGCCGGCTGGCCGGGTAGCACGAAGCGTTGCTTAGCCAAATCTCATCGGGTCGAACGGTGCGATGTCCATGGCTGGCTGCTGGCCCAGCGCGAGCGCTGCGGCCGCGCGTCCCGTCCAGGGTCCGGCTGTCAATCCCTCCGGGCCGTTGCCGGCCGCGACGATCACCCGGTCGGTGACTGTGCCGAGCAGGGGGCGGCCGTCGGAGGTAGCGGGCCGGAAGCCGATCCGGATCTCGAGTAGCGTCGCTTCCGCCAGGCCCGGCGCTATCTCGGCGGCAGCCGACAGCATCGCGCCGACGCCGCCTACTGTCGCCCGGTAGTCGAAGCCAGCGTTCTCGCGGGTGGCGCCGAAGACGACACGCCCGCCGGGGAAGCCGAGCAGGTACGGATCCTCGGGCGGCAGGATGACCGGCCACGAGTGGGTGTCAGCGCCGGGCAGGCTAGCGTGGATGATTTGACCCCGCTGCGGGCCGATAGGCAGCGTGATCCCGAGCGGCGCGCAAACCCGCGCAGTCCAGGCGCCGGCCGCGACGACAACGGCATCTGCGTGCAGGCGCTCGCCGTCCACCGTTACGCCCGGCGGGTCGAGCGCTGCGGTGCCGCGCACCCGTTTCGCGCCATGCCGCTCCGCGGCGCGCAGCAAACAGTCCCGGATCGAGCGGCCGTCGACCCTGGCGCCACCACTGATCCACAAGCCCTGCAAGCCCTCCGCTAACGGCGGGAACGCCCGCTTGGGCTCTCCCGGCCCGACGAGGCTAATGTCGCCGACCTCAGGCCTGGCGGACAGCCGCGACCGGAGCAGCGCCCCGATGGCCGCCAGCGGCGCAACGTCACTGGCCACGCACAGCGCTCCGACCTTGGCGTAGCTCGTATCGCCTTCGCCATCGTCGGCCAGCATGCCGAGCAGCTCGGGGTAGTAACGAGCTCCGTCGGCGGCTAGCTGGTAGCAGGCCTCATCGCCCTCATCGCCCCACGGGCAGATGATGCCAGCCCCGGCGCGTGTTGCCTGGCCCGGAAGATCGGCCTCGACGGCGATCACCGTGGCGCCTTCGCGCGCCAGGTGATACGACGCGCTGGCGGCCACGATGCCACCACCGATGACAACGATCTTGCTAGCGCCAGCCATGACCTAAAGCTATCGAGAACTCACCAGATTCTGGTCAGCTGGCCGGGCGCCAGGCGTCCGCGATGGCCGCGTAACTCGCCTTGCGGCGCTCGCGATCCAGGCTCGGCGTGACAACGACGATCTCGTCCACTTCGGCCTCGTGCTTGAGCTCCAGCAGCCGCTCGGCGACTGCCTTCGGCTCACCGGTCACCATGCGGCCATCCTCTTTCCGGCTGGTGCGGAAGTCCGGTGAACTGGCCAGTTCCCTGACGGCCTCGGGCCGCAGCGGTTCCCGGATGCCTCGGCGGATGTTCTGGATGGTGAGAGTCCAGGCAGCTTCGAAGTCGATGACCGCATCCTGATTCTCGCTGGCAAAGGCAAGCACCGACATCGCGGAGTAGGGCTGTGCGCCCTCCTCGCGCGGGGTGAACTGGCGGCGGTAGGCGCGCAGCGCGGGAATCGCCAGCTCCGGGCTCATATGGTGGGCGAAGACAGCGGAAAAGCCGTTGACGGCGGCGAACTGCGGTCCGTACGGGCTCGAGCCCAGAACGAATAGCTCCGGCCGCTCCTCGATCAACGGCGCTGCGACAAGCCTCTGATATGGGTGCCCATCGGGGAACCCATCGCCAAGGAACGCCAGCAGTTCACCAACCTGCGCCGGGAACTCCGCGGCGGCATCGGCGACCATGCCGCGGCGCAGCACGTGGGCGGTCAGCGGATCCGTGCCGGGAGCCCGGCCGAGCGCCAGGTCAATCCGCGCCGGGTACATCGCGAGCAGCGTCCTGAACGTCTCGGCGACTTTGAGCGACGAGTGGTTCGGCAGCATGATGCCCGCAGCGCCCACCCTGATGCTCGAGGTGAAGGCGCCGACATGGGCGATCAGCAGCTCCGGCGCGCTGCACGCCAGGCTTGTCATGTTGTGATGCTCAGAGACCCAGTAGCGGCGGTAGCCTGCCGTTTCCACGGTCTGGGCGATACTTACCGCCCCGGCTAGCGCCGAGGCGGCACTTTCGCCGTATTCGATCCCGACGAAATCCAGTACCGCGAGCGGCAGCGAATTCTCCATGTCCAGGGTCAGCGTGCGTGCCGCGCCCGGCATTCCCTTGGCGCCCGCGGCGGAGGGGCGGCGGACCGTACCGGAGGAACCTCCGGTACGCTGAATGCATGCAGACGCGACACCTCGGATCACTGTCAGTCTCCGCCATCGGCCTTGGTTGCATGGGCATGTCGGAGTTCTACGGCGCCGGTGACGACGCCGAGTCGATAGCGACAATCCACCGCGCGATCGACCTTGGCTGCAACTTCCTCGACACCGCGGACATGTACGGGCCCTTCACGAACGAGCGGCTGGTCGGCAAGGCCATCGCCGGGCGGCGGGACGAGGTCGTGCTCGCCACCAAATTCGGCAACGAGCGGCGCGAGGACGGGTCATTCGTCGGCGTCAACGGCCGTCCTGAGTATGTTCTGGCTGCCTGCGACGCGTCGCTGTCGCGGCTCGGCGTCGAGTACATCGACCTGTACTACCAGCACCGCGTCGACCCGTCAGTGCCGATCGAAGATACCGTCGGGGCGATGGCCTCACTGGTGCAGGCGGGGAAGGTCCGCCACCTCGGGTTGTCAGAAGCCGGGCCGCATACCATCCGCCGGGCAAGCGCCGTGCACTCCATCAGCGCCCTGCAGACGGAGTACAGCTTGTTCGCCCGCGATGTCGAGGCGGAGATCCTGCCCGCAGTCCGCGAACTAGGCATCGGCTTCGTCGCCTACAGCCCGCTCGGCCGCGGATTCCTGACCGGTTCACTCAAGAACGCCACCGACCTGCCCGAAGGTGACTCGCGGACGGGCCGGTTCCCCCGGTTCGCGGGCGAGAACTTCGGTCGCAACGTCGCCCTGGCCGGCATCATCGAGCAGCTGGCGACAACGAAGGGCTGCACGCCTGGCCAGCTAGCGCTGGCCTGGGTGCTGTCTCGCGGCCAGGACATTGTTCCGATCCCCGGCACCAAACGGCGGACCTACCTCGAGGAAAACCTCGCTGCTGCGGACGTCGAGCTAACCAGCGAGGACGCCGCCTGGCTCGATCAGCACGTCGGCCAGCCATCCGGCGACCGGTACGCGGACATGAGCACGGTGAACCGTTAGCCGGTGAACCACTAGTCCGGCGGTTGGTCGTCTCCCGTGCGTGGTGCCTCGCACCACGATGCCCGAGGCACGCCCCGAGAGGCAAACGGCATTGCCAGAACGGCAATGTCAGGTTGCCGGCGCCGGGGTAGCCGGGGTCGACTCGATTTCCGGAGCCGACTGGGTGGCCCGCCGGCGGTACCGGAGTGCTTCCAGTGCGGCTGTCGCACCGAGTACGCCAGCCGGCGGCAGGCTGATGAGAGCCTGCAGCTGGTACCGCCAGGAGAACACATACAAGTCGGCAACGAGCAGCAAGCCGACGGCGGTGACGAAGAAGACCAGGCTGGCGAGCGCCAGGTGACGCGCCCGCGCGCTGCCCCGCCGGTACACCAGCGCCATCACGGACCCGAGCAGCCCGGCTAGCGCGAAGATCAGCATCAGCGGGCCGGGGGTGTAGCCCCCGTACAGCTGATAGTCCCGCAGGAACGAGGCCAGCGGCCCGTCCACCTCGAACTTGCCGCCCCACGCCGGGTTCAGCAGTTCTTCGTGCACTGGCGCGCTGTGCGTTACCTGAACGCCGACGATGATGTCGTTCAGCCTGTCGTGGGTGCCGCACAGCGACCCGGTGCCGGGCGTCTGTCCCGCCAGCTGGCTGCCGCAGGTGACGAACTCAGGAGTGTAGCCAAAGAACGCGTGCTGGAACTGCCAGCGCGAGATCGGGGTGGTCTCGATGCTGGCGTACCGGCTCAGCTCGAACAGGCGAACCGAGTCGTCCAGCACCGAGCCGATGATCCGCAGCGGCTGCTGGCGCTCCACGGCGTGGTCAAAGACCGAGACCAGCTGCAGGCGGTCCGGCCCTTGGAAGCCCCTGATCAGCGGCGACTGCCAGTCGTGCTCAAGCCAGTCGGGGCCATGCTGCTGCTCGGCCGGAGTCGGGCACATCGCCTGGATGTCGGCCGGGAGCTTGATCGTGGCACAGTCGACAGCCTTGGCGACGCGACCCGCCGCGCTGCCCTTGACCGACAGCCGGAAGTGCCCGGAATCGGCGTAGGAGATGCTGCAGTACGTCACGACCGGCAGCAGGAAGGCCAGGCACATGATGCAGGACTTCAGCACGGCGCTGTACCAGTCGTCGCGGGAGACGCGCAGGTACCGGCACCCGAGCAGGTAGAGCACGACCGGGGCGATCATCCACACGCCGACCTCGCGGACGGTGGCACCGAGGCCGAGAATGAGCCCGGAGACAACAATGCTCAGCCAGTTTGTCGTCGGCCTCCAGAGCAAGATGACCAGCGCGGCGACGACCATTCCCTCGAACAGGACGTCCGGCATGATCGTCGCCTCGGCCTGCAGCTGGTAGGCGTCAAGCAGGATCGGCGCGATGGCCAGGGCTGCCAGCCACCGGTTGATGCCGCGCCGGATCAGCAGCACATAGAGCGCGACGCCGATGCCGAGGCCGATGAGGTGCTGGAAGGCTGTGACCGTACCCAGGTCGCCGATGGCCAGAACGATCTTCAGCGGCACCTTGTAACCGAGCGGGTCGGATCCTTGCCAGCCGCGGTACAGGTACTTGATCGAGTCGATATAGAAGATCGCCGGGTGGTAGGCCATCCACGTGATTACGCGGAGTACTGCTCCGGCTACGATCAGTGCTGCCGCCAGCCAGTGATAGCGCAGTGCCGCGATCACCTGACCAGCTCGCGATGCGCTGCCGCTAACCCCGCCCACATCTGCGAGAACGCCGCCCCCTGCCGCTGGCAGCGCTACTGCGGGGCTCAAACTGCCACGAAGGCTGGCTGCATTACCGCGTCGAGTCAGGCGTAGCCGGGGCAAGTAGCTAGCTCCTCAGGAACGTAGATGGTCTGGCCAGGCTTTCGCGGGCCCCAGCCGTGGCAACCGTGCTGCGGAAGCGTTAACTAACGCGCGGCAGCTTTACCCAACTGCCCACAAGCTATGGGCTGGCGTTATTAAAAGTTCGCCAGGGAAAACATCTGGCCCTGGCGAGCCTTCGTTGCCATACCATACCGTCCCCGCGGAGCGTTGCCGCACGATCCCCTGAGGGGCGGGAACGAGCTTGTTACAGCGGAATGTTGCCGTGCTGGCCGCGCAAGTGCGGGGCTCGCACGATCGCGTCAAGAATAGCCGTGCGCGTTTTGGCCGGCTCAATGACCTCATCGATGACACCAAGGGAGACTGCGCGGGGCAGGCCGCCGACAATCTCCTCGTGTTCCGCTGCCAGGCGGGCCTCGACCTGCTGGCGCTCTTGCGCTGCCGCCGCGGCAAGCGTGCGGCGGTGCAGGATGCGCACTGCCGCCACCGAGCCCATGACTGCCACCTCGGCGTCAGGCCAGGCGAACACCTTCGTCGCGCCCAGCGCGCGGGAGTTCATCGCGATGTACGCGCCGCCGTAGGCCTTGCGTGTGATCAGCGTCACACGGGGCACCACAGCCTCCGCGAAGGCGTGCAGCAGCTTCGCGCCGCGGCGGACCACGCCGTCCCACTCCTGGCCGACGCCGGGCAGGTAGCCGGGAACGTCCACCAGGACGACCAGCGGCACGCCGAACGCATCGCACATCCGAACGAACCTGGCCGCCTTCTCCGCTGACGTGGCATCCAGGCAGCCGCCCAGCCGCAGCGGGTTGTTGGCGATCACGCCGACCGTCCGGCCGCCGAGCCGCCCGAGCGAGGTGACGATGTTCGGTGCCCAGCGGGGATGAAGTTCGATGCCGGGGCCGTCGAGCAGGCCGCCGATTAGCGGATGGACGTCGTAGGCGCGCCTGGGCGAGTCCGGCAGGAGGGCGCTCAGGTCGGTATCGGGCAGTTCACCCTCGGCGTGGCTCTCCCGGCGGCCGAGCAGCACGACTAGCTGGCGAGCCCGCTCCAGCGCCTCGGCATCGGTGGCCGTGACCACGTGCACGACGCCGGAGCGCCGGCTGTGCGGCTCGGGACCGCCGAGGCGCTCCATATCCACGTCTTCGCCGGTAACGCTGCGCACCACGTCGGGGCCGGTAACGAAGATCCGGCCCTGCTCGGACAAGATCACCAGATCAGTGAGCGCCGGGCCGTAAGCCGCACCGCCAGCCGCCGCGCCCAGCACCACCGAGATCTGCGGTACCTTGCCTGACGCCCTCGTCATCGCAGCGAAGACCAGGCCAACCGCATGCAGGCTTTCGACGCCCTCCACGAGGCGAGCGCCGCCGGAGTGCCACAACCCGATGATGGGAGCACCGGTCTGGATCGCGTGGTCGTGCGCCGCAACGATAGCCGTGCAGCCTGCGATGCCCATGGCACCGCCCTGGATTCGCGGGTCACTGGCGAACGCGACGACGGACAGCCCTCCGATGAGGCCCGTTCCCGCCAGCACGCCGCTGTCGTCGGCAGGGAACAGAAGCTCGAGCGTGCCGGGGTCGAAGAGCGCCTCCAGGCGCGACTGCGGGTCACGAGCCAGCCCGGCAGTTGCCGCGGCGGCAGCGGCCGGAGCAGGCGCGGCGGCTCCCGAAGCTGCAGCCGGCGACGCTCGCCTGGCGTTGCTGGCCGCCGGCGGGAGCAGCTGCGTGGCTACTGCCGAGTCAACGATGGTCACGTCGATCTCCTCGGGGGATACGGGGGCGTCCTGCTCGGGTGGCACGGCCGGCAGCGGCGGCAACAGCTCACGCTTCGGTGAACGTGAGGGCGACGTTGGCACCGCCGAAGCCGAACGAGTTGTTGATGACGGCCATCGGCTCCTCGCTGCGCGGCCTGAGCTGCTGCGGCTTCGCCGAGATCGTCAGGCCAGCGTCGTCGTCGGGGTCGTCCAGGTTGATGGTCGGCGGCGCGACTCGCTCGCGGAGGGCGAGGATCGCGGCGACTGACTCCACCGCCCCGGCACCGCCGAGCAGGTGACCGGTCATCGACTTGGTCGCCGAAACCACCACGCCCGGAGCCGCATCGCCGAGAGCGGCAGCGATCGCCTGCGCCTCGACTACGTCGCCGGCCGGGGTGGAGGTCGCGTGCGCGTTCACGTGCACGACCTGCTCGGGCCGCACGGAGGCATCGGCGAGTGCCCGCCGCAGCACGAGCTTGAGCCCGGCGCCCTCCGGATCCGGCTGCGCGATGTGGTGCGCGTCGGACGAGTAGCCCACTCCGGCGGCCACCGCGTACACATTGGCGCCGCGGGCCTCCGCGTGCTCCTGCGACTCCAGGATCACCATCCCGGCGCCCTCGCCAAGCACGAATCCGTCCCGGCCCTTGTCGAACGGCCGGGAGGCACGGACCGGGTCGTCGTTCCTGGATGTGCACAGCGCGCGCATGGCGGCAAACGCGGCGATGTTCAGCTGGATGATCGCCGCTTCGGTGCCACCTGCCAGCACGACGTCGGCCCGGCCAGCCCGGATCATGTCCATGGCGTAGCCGATCGCCTCGGCACCGGAGGCGCACGCGCTCACGGTAGTGTGCACTTCCGCCTTCGCGCCGAGTTCGATAGCGAGCCAGCCCGCTGCGCCGTTCGGCATCAGCATCGGCACGGTGTACGGGGACAGGCGCTGCCAGCCCTTTTCCCGCAGCGTGTCGTAGGCCGACAGCGTCGAGGCGACGCCACCGATACCGCTCGACACCACGACGGCGAGCCGTTCCGGGTCGACGTCGGGAGATCCCGCGTCGGCCCACGCTTCGCGCGCGGCCACCAGCGCGAACTGCTCGCACCGGTCAAGCCGCCGGGCTTGCACCCGGTCGATCAGCGTGGCCGGGTCGGCGGCGGCCCAGGCCGCGATCCGGGTCGGCAACTCGGCCGCCCAGTCGTCAGTCAGCGGCTGCACGCCGCTGCAGCCGGCCTTAAGCGCTTCCCAGGTGCTCGGCACGTCCACGCCAACCGGCGTAATGGCGCCAAGGCCGGTGACCACGACTCGCGTCCGGTCTGTACCCACTGTCGTTCTGCTCCTCGTCGAGTTGGGGCTGGCCCGGCGCGCCCACGGGAGCGCGCCCCCGTGGGCCCCGGAATCCTGACGGCGCGGCGCGCCTAGCCCTCGCGCCAAGCCCGGCCGTCAGGCAGATACCTCGGCGCGCCGGACGTAGTCGATGACGTCCTGGACGGTCTTCAGGTCCTTAAGCTGGTCGTCGGGGATCTCGACGCCGAACTTGTCCTGGGCCGCCACCGCGATCTCCACCATCGACAGCGAGTCGATGTCCAGGTCGTCGACGAACGTCTTGTCCGGGCTCACCTGATCAGCTGGAACGCCCGCTACTTCGTCGATGATCTCGCCGAGACCCTCAAGGATTTCCTGCTCCGACATGGCCATTGCTCTTGTGCTCTCCTTCTGGGGTAACTGTTGAACGTGGTGTGCGCTCTGGTCGCGCCCGCGGCCAGGGCTGGGTCAGGGTACCGTGATCACCTGCGCGGCGTAGCACATGCCGGCGCCGAAACCGAGCAGCAGCGCCTTCGAGCCGGAGGCGACCTCGCCGCGCTCGATCATCCGGGACAGCGCGAGCGGGATTGACGCCGACGAGGTGTTGCCCGCGGTCACGATGTCCTGTGCCACGACCGCCTGCGGGGCGTGCAGCTTGCGCGCGATCGCCTCGACGATCCGCAGGTTCGCCTGATGCGGGATGAAGGCGCTCAGCTCGGACGGGTCCACGCCGGCCTTCTCGCACGCCGTCAGGGCGATCGGGGCGAGCGCGCTGGTCGTCCACCGGAAGACGGTCTGCCCCTCCTGGAAGATGAACGAATTCCGGTCGGCGATGTAAATCTTGTCCGCCAGGCCGCCATCGCTGCCCCAGTGCACCGGTCCGATGCCAGGCGCGTCGCCGGCCTCCGCGACCGGTCCGACGACTGCCGCGCCGGCGCCGTCGGCGAAGATGATGCAGGTCGACCGGTCGGTCCAGTCGACCCACTGGGACAGTTTCTCTGCGCCGACGACCAGCACGTTCCTGGCAGTACCGGTCCGGACTGCGTCAGCGGCGTTGGCGAGCGCGTAGCAGAATCCCGCGCAGGCGGCGTTCAGGTCGTAGGCACCCGGCGCGACGATGCCGAGACGCTTGGCCACAGACGCGGACACGTTGGGGATCTGCACTTCAGGCGTGCAAGTGGCAACGATCACCAGATCCACGTCGGCCGGGGACAGGCCACTGGCGGCAAGGGCCTTGCCGCCGGCCTGTACCGCCATGTCGGCAACGGTCTCGTCCGGGCCGGCGATCCGGCGGCTGGCGATACCGACACGGCTTTGAATCCACTCGTCGTTGGTATCGACGGTCTGTGCCAGCTCGTCGTTAGTGACCACCCGTGCGGGCTGGTACCCGCCGAAAGCAAGTATCCGCGCGCCCGGTTGGCCTTCGCTGAGTCGCATGTGCCCTGCTGCCTTTCGCTGCTGGCGATTAATTGCGTTGATTGTGTTGTCTGTGCTGTTTGGTGTCCAAGGCCGGGGTCAGCTGCCGCCTGGCTGGGCGTTCGGTGCGGCGGCCCGCGCGGGCTGGAGCCGGAGCAGCGGCTGCCCTGCGCTCACCGGGTCGCCGTCCTCGACCAGCCATTCGATGACCGTGGCCGGAAAGGCAGCGGTGACGGCGTTATTGCCACCCCGCGCCTCGACGTGCCCGAGGTCGCTGCGGTCGCCGACGTGGGTGCCGGGCCCGGCCGCTGCCGGATGGCCATCCGGCGCGCGGAAGGTCCCGGTCACCGGAGCGACCAGCAGCCGCCAGTCTGGCGCGTGGTGGTCGTCGTGGCTGTCCGCGTGCTCGGCGAGCAGCGCGCGCGCCTCACCGAGGTCGTCTGGGCTCTTGAGGCTGACCAGCTTGATGCCGCGCAGTGCCCGCTTGGCCAGGCCGGTCAGTGTGCCCGCTGGCGGCAGTTCGATGAGCGCGGTGACACCGAGCGACTCCATGGTCTGCATGCACAGGTCCCACCGGACTGGCGCGCTCACCTGGTTGATGATGCGATCCAGCCACTCGGGCCCGGACTTGACCACCGCACCGTCCCGGTTGGACAGCAGCGGCCTGACCGGGTCGCAGACGTCAACGTCCCGGGCGGCTGCAGCCAGGGCTTCGACGGCCGGCGCCATGTGATGAGTGTGGAACGCGCCGGCTACTGACAGCGGCCTGAGCCTGGCGCCGGCCGGGGGATTCTCGGCGAACGCGGCTAGCTGGGCCAGCGTTCCCGCGGCGACGATCTGGCCGGCTCCGTTCACGTTCGCCGGGGTCAGCCCGGCAGCGTCGATGGCAGCCAGTACCTGCGCCTCATCACCGCCGAGCACCGCTGTCATCCCGGTTGGCTCGGCTGCGGCGGCAGCAGCAGCCATGCCTCGGGCCCTGATCCGGACTAGCCGCATTGCGTCCTCGGCCGTGATCACGTCCGCGAGCACGCCGGCGGCGAGCTCGCCGACACTGTGCCCGGCGACTGCCACGGACTGCTTGCTCACCGGGTGTGCCCCGGTGGACACCTGGTCCATCGCGGTAGCCAGGGCTGCGGCGACGAGCAACGGCTGGGCAACGGCGGTGTCCTTGATCTCCTCGGCGTCGGCGGTCGTGCCGGCCCTGATCAGGTCGCAGCCGGCCAGCTGCGACCAAGCCTCCAGCCGGGCGCGGAATCCGGGGAGCTCCAGCCAGGCTGACAGGAATCCGGGAGTCTGCGCACCCTGACCAGGTGCTGCGATGAGGAGCATTGCTCTAGCCTGCACTGTAGGAGTCCGCCATACCTATGCCGAAGTAAACGAAGTTTCCGCAGGTGGCTATGTCGAAACTCTACAAGTCATGCTCGCTTGTGCGCTAGACGGCCCAGAACTACCGCCGTCCATAGCGCAAAGCCGCCCCTGCCGTCACCCGGAGTGATGCCGGTGAGCTCGGTTACCCGGCGAAGCCGGTACCTGACAGTGTTCGGGTGAACGAACAGCAGCCGGGCAGTGGCCTCGAGGGAGTTTCCCTGCTCCAGGTACGTCATCACGGTGTCGAGCAGCGCCGTGCCGCCGCTCAGTAGCGGCTCGTAGACGGTCTCGATGAGGGTGGCGCGGGCGGATGCGTCCCCATCGAGGGCGCGCTCCGGGAGCAGGTCGCTCGCCAGCACCGGCCGTGGCGCCTCCGGCCAGCCCTGGGCTGCTCGCAGGCCTGCCAGCGCGGCCCCGGCCGACGCGACGGCGGACTGGAGGTCGTCGGCCGCCGGCCCGACGACCACCGGACCTGACCCGAACCGCCCGGCGAAGTGGTGAGCGGCGTCCAGCGGGCTAGCGCCGCCGCCGACGACCAGTACCAGCCGGTTACCGTGCACGCCGGCGAGCAGGTCCAGGCGAGCCCGCCTGGCCAGGGCCCGGAATTCGTCGATCAGCCCTTCTGCCTCCGGGCCACGGCCGGAACTGCCACCCGTCGTCCCGATGATCACCGTGACCGGGCTGAACGACCAGTTGAGCGCCGACGCCCAGGACTGCAGGCCGTCGTCGACCTCGCCTCGGACCAGGGATTCGATCACGAGTGCTTCGAGGCGCGCATCCCAGGCACCGCGCGCCTCGGCCGTCCGCGCGTATACGCGCGCGGTGCCGAACGCGATCTCCCTGGAGTAGCGCAGCACGGCCTCACGCAGTTCGGCCTCGCCGCCCGGCGCGGCAAGCTCGTCGACCTGCGATTCGACCACATCGACGATCACCCGGACCATTTCCACCGC
>Ga0335075_10008742_pt1 | contig 15505 bp, 15 predicted proteins | sample Lox_Sample_24_FD_206723 | JGI IMG/M metagenome (GOLD analysis project Ga0335075, IMG submission 206723) | Soil microbial communities from Loxahatchee National Wildlife Refuge, Florida, United States - Lox_Sample_2.4 | ecosystem: Environmental > Terrestrial > Soil > Wetlands | place: USA... | reverse complement strand
GCGTGACGGGCGGCGCGCTGATCGTGATCGGCGAGGATTACGGCGAAGGCAGCTCCATCATGCAGGAGCGCACGCATGCCTTCGCGATGAAGTCGCAGATCTGGCTGCTCGATCCGCGCCCGGACCTGCCCTCGATCGTGCGCGCCGTGGAGCAGGGCTTCGAGCTGTCGGAGGCGAGCAATACGCCGGTCATGCTGATGCTGCGGATCCGCGCATGCCATGTCTATGGCCGCTTCAAGACCAAGGTCAACCTGCGTCCCGCGTTCTCGGCCGCGGACGCCCTGGCCGCGCCGAGGCGCGATTACGGCCGCATCATTCTGCCCCCGTCGACCTACGCGCAGGAGCGCGAAAAGATCCAGACCCGGCTGCCGGCGGCGCTGCGATACGTGGCCGAGCGCCGGCTCAACGAAATCATCGATGCGCAGGCGGGCGACATCGGCATCGTGCTCCAGGGGGGCCTCTCCAACAACACCTTGAGAGCGCTCGAGCTGCTCGATTGCGCCGATGTGTTCGGCCGCAGCAAGGTGCCTCTGTACGTGCTGAACGTCACCTATCCGCTGCTCGCCGAGGAATGGACGAGGTTCTGCCGCGGCAAGCGGGCGGTGCTGATCGTGGAGGAGGGCCAGCCCGAATACATCGAGCAGGCCGCGAGCCAGATTCTGCGCCAGCACGACCTCAGCACCCGCATCGTGGGCAAGGGTGCTCTGCCGATGTACGGCGAATACACCGTCGATGTCCTGCGCAAGGGAATCGGCGAGTTCATCGATCAATGGATGCCCGGGCTTCGCGCCGACCGCCGAGGTGCCCCGGCGGGCGACGGCGCAGTCCCGGCGGGCGACGGCGCAGTCTCGGCGGGCAACGGCGCAGTCTCGGCGGCCGCCGCGGCGAAGCTCGCGGCCCTGGTGCCGGCGCGACCGTCGGGATTGTGCACCGGATGTCCGGAGCGCCCCTTCTTCGCCGCCATGAAGATCTTGCAGAAAGAGGTCGGAGCGCTGCACGTGAGTGCGGACATCGGCTGCCATTCCTTCGCGACGCTGCCCCCGTTCAACATGGGCAACAGCATCATGGGTTATGGTCTCGGCGCCGCCGGTGCATCGGCCCTCGCCACGGACGGGGGCAAGCGGGCCGTCGCGATCATGGGCGATGGCGGCTTCTGGCACAACGGCCTGACCAGTGGCATAGGCAACGCCGTGTTCAACAGGCAGGACGGTCTGACGGTGATCATCGACAACGGCTATTCGGCGGCGACCGGCGGACAGGACATCCCCTCCTCCCGGGCAGCCGCCGCGCAGCGGCAGGGCAACAACTCGATCGTCGATGCCGTCAAGGGTGTCGGCGTCAAATGGGTCAGGAGCGCGAGCTCCTACGACATGCGCGCGACTCTCGCCGTGTTGCGCGAGGCGCTGCGCACGGGATTTCGCGGACCGAAAGTCATCGTCGTCGAGGGCGAGTGTCAGCTCAACCGCCAGCGGCGTGTACGCCCCTTGACGCGCAAGGCGATTCAGGCGGGCGAGCGCGTGGTGCGCGAGCGCTTCGGCGTCGATCCGGACACCTGCACGGGCGATCATTCCTGCATTCGCCTCTCCGGCTGTCCCTCGTTGACGGTGAAGGAGAACCCCGACCCGCTGCGCAGCGATCCGGTCGCGCACGTGGACGACAGCTGCGTCGGCTGCGGCGTGTGCGGTGAGGTGGCCGACGCGGCCGTGCTCTGCCCTTCCTTTTATCGCGCGGAGCTGCTTCACAACCCATCCCGCTGGGACCGGCTGATCGCAGCAATCAGGGCGGGGCTGATCGGTGTCCTGCAGCGGCGCAGCGAGCGCAATCGCATGCGCTGCGCGCTGTAGCGCGCCTTCGACGACGTGGCCGAGCGACCGATCAAGCTGACCATCGCGGCCCTCGGGGGCCAGGGCGGCCGGGTGCTCACCGATTGGCTGATCGACATTGCCGAAGCCGAAGGGTACCTCGTGCAGTCGACCTCCGTGCCCGGGGTGGCACAGCGCACCGGCGCGACGATCTACTACCTGGAGTTCTTCCCGCGCGCCGCCGCCGAGCGGGCCGGCCGCGAGCCGGTCATGGCCCTCATGCCGGCGCCCGGCGACGTCGATTGCGTGCTCGCCTCCGAGCTGGCCGAGGCGGGCCGCGCCATCCAGCGCGGTCTCGTGACGCCGGACCGCACCACGCTCATCGCCTCCACGCACCGCTCTTACACCATCGGCGAGAAGAGCGCGATGGGACGCGGCGCGGTCGATACGGCGCAGCTCGCCGAGCTGGTGCGCAGCCAGGCGCGCCGCCTCATCCTGTTCGACATGCAGGAGACGGCCGAGCGCCATCAGAGCGTGATCAGCGCGGTGCTGCTCGGAGCGCTGTGCGGCAGCGGCGTGCTGCCGTTCGGCAAGCAGGGTTTTGAGGATGCGGTCCGGACGAGCGGAATCGCCGTGCAGGCGAACCTTGCCGCGTTCGAGGACGCCTGCCGCCTGGCACGGCAGGGCGATGGCGGGTTCAGCGCCGAGGTGCGGCCCAAGCTCGCAGGCGAGATCCCGGTGCGGGCGCGTACGCCGAGTCTGCAGCCGCTGCTCGATCGAGTCAGGCGTTTGCCGGCCGCGGTGCAGGCGGTGGTGCTGGAAGGCGCACGCCGCGCGATCGACTATCAGGATCCCGCCTACGCGGCGCTGTTTCTGGATCGGGTCGAGCGCATCGCGGCGCTCGAGCCTCGCTCGGCCGCCGGCGACGGATCCTGTGCGCTGCTTGAGTCCACCGCCCGCGGTCTGGCGCTGTGGATGAGCTTCGAGGACACGATCCGGGTCGCCGACTTGAAGACGCGCGGGTCGCGCTTCGTCAGGGTCCGCGAGGAGATCCGCGCCGAGCCGGGCCAGCTGTTCGGCATCACGGAATTCATGAAGCCGCGAGTGGAGGAGATCGCCGCCACCCTGCCCGCCGCGCTCGGGCGCCGGGTGCTCGGTTCGCCCCGCCTCGGCCGCTGGCTCGGCCGCTGCACCGGCGGGAAGCAGATTCGTACCGGCACCATCGGCGGCTTCCTGCTGCTTCATGCGCTGGCGGGCCTGAGGCGCTGGCGCCGCTCGACCCTGCGTTTCCAGGAAGAGAATACCCGCATCGAGGCGTGGCTGGCGGCCATCGAGCGGCTCGCCGCGGACCGCTACTCCCTCGCGGTGGAGCTGGCGCGCGCCCAGCGGCTGATCAAGGGCTATGGCGATACGCACGAGCGCGGCTGGCGCAATTTCACGGCGCTGGTCGGCCAGCTCGATTTTCTGGCCACACGCCCGGACGGTGCGGTACTGCTGTCGCGCCTGCAGGAGGCAGCGCTCGGCGATGAGGAGGGGCAGGCGCTGGCGCGCGAGATCGCCTCGCTGCGCGGCGCGCCGTCCGTCGCGTAGCAGGCCCGGGTGGGCCCGACGCGCGCCGGCATCGACCAGCTCACCCGCGGCATTATGCTAACCTTGCTGCCGGCGGGTATGTTGAGCGGGCGTTCAGACCCGCTGCTTGCGGATCGAGGTGGGTGGATGAGAGGATCATTGCTCTGTTGGATCGCGCTGGCGGTGTGGTGCGCCGCCGGTCCGGCGCACGCCGACGACCACAAGCTGCGCATCCTCACCTGGGCCGACTACGTGCCCGCCGACCTCATCGCCGCCTTCACCCAGGCGACGGGCATCGAGGTCGAGGTGACGCTCTCGAACAACGAGGAGATGATTTCCAAGCTGCGCGCCACCGGGGGCGCGGGCTACGATCTCGTGCAGCCCTCGCAGGATCGCATCACCTCGGTGCAGCGGGATTTCGAGATCTACAAGCCGATCGATCTGAGCAAGGTGAAGATCGGCGAATTTCAGCCGGCGCTGCTCGACATCGTCAAGCGCAACGCCACCATCGACGGCAAGCTCTACGCCCTGCCCTACCTGTGGGGCACCGACGGGCTCGTGGTCAACACCAGGCACACCACGGTCTCGGACTTTCCCGATCTGTGCCGGCCGGACCTCAAGGGCAAGACCTCGATCCGCCTGCGGCGTCCGATCCTCATGGCGTTCGCGTTCGCCGCGGGCAAGGATCCCTTCGCGCTCTATGGCGATCCGAAAGCCTACGCCGCGCTCATGGACCAGGTCGGCGCGACTCTCATCGCCTGCAAGCCGAACTTCAAGTTCTTCTTCGACAACAAGGATCAATTGCTGAACGGCTTCCGCTCCGGAGAGATCTGGGCGGCGGCGATGTGGGATACGGGCGGTTGGACGCTCAATCGGGAGAATCCCGACATTCAGTACGTCGTGCCGCGCTCCGGGGCGCTCGGCTGGATCGATACCTTGGCGCTGCCGGCGCGCGGCCGCAACGAGGCGGCCGCCTACGCATGGATCAACTTCGTCATGCTCCCGCAGAATGCCGCCCGGGTCGTGAGGTCGGTCGGCAACTTCTCCGCCGCCGAGGGCACGGCTCCCTACGTGAATCCGCGCCTCAAGGCGCAGTTCAGGGCCTCGTTTCCGGCGGACACGTTCAAGAAGGTGCACTGGTACCCCGCCATTCCGCCCGGCCTGGAGGAGATCGAGGGGCAGGTGCTCGATCGCATCAAGGCCGCCGATTGAGCACGGCCGATCTGCTGGCCGATGCCGTGTGCAAGCGCTTCGGCGCGCACCTTGCCGTCGACTCGCTGTCCTTCAGCGTCGAGCGCGGCAGCTTCTTCTCGATACTCGGCCCGTCGGGTTGCGGCAAGACGACGCTGCTGCGGATGATCGCCGGCTTCATCGCTCCGGACAGCGGCGACATCTCCATCGGCGGCGCGAGCATGCGCGGCGTTGCTCCGAATCGCCGGCCGGTCAACATGGTGTTTCAGCAGCTCGCGCTCTTTCCCATGATGTCGGTCGGCGAGAACGTCGAGTTCGGTCTCGCCCGGCGCGGGCTTGCTCGCGCCGAGCGCACGCGGCGCAGCCACGCCATGCTCGAGCGCGTCGGGCTCGGCGGAGCTGCCGGCAAGCGCGTCGATGAGCTCTCGGGCGGTCAGCGCCAGCGCGTCGCGATCGCCCGCAGCCTGGTGCTCGAGCCCGCGCTGCTGCTGCTGGATGAGCCGCTCGGGGCGCTGGATTTGAAGCTGCGCGAGCACATGAAGATCGAGCTGAAGCAGCTGCAGGCGGCCTTCGGCACGACGTTCGTGTACATCACCCACGACCAGTCCGAGGCGCTGGTGCTGTCGGATCAGGTCGGGGTCATGAGTCACGGACGCTTCGAGCAGCTCGGTACGCCTCAGGACCTTTACTATCGGCCGCGGACGCCGTTCGTGGCGGCCTTCGTGGGCGCCAACAACCGCATCGTCGGGCGGGTCACCAGCCTCGACCGCGCCTGCGTCGAGCTCACCACCGCGGACGGTTGGGCCGTTCGGGCCGCAGCCCAGGGCAGCGTCGCGGTCGGCGATCCGGTCGAGGGATTCGTTCGCCCCGAGATCGTGAGCCTCGCACGCGCGCCCGCCGAGCTGCCCGCGGGGCATCCGGTGCATGCGGGCGAGGTCGAGAGTCTGCTGTTCGACGGGGCCAACTCCGCGGTGCTGCTCAAGGAGGAGCGTACGCGCCGCGAGTTTCGCATCGCGCTTCCGCAGACCGGCCGCTTCTCGGATCTGAAGCCGCGCGAGAAGGTGCTGTTCAGTTTCGATCCCGAGCGCGCCGCGTGCTTTCCGGCGCGGCCGGGGGCGGCAGGCCTCGACGACTCGCGCGGGCGGCCATGATCGGCGCGGCGGCCGGGCCCAGGTGGCAGGGGCGCCTCGGGCTCGGGCTGCTGCTCGCGCCCGCCGTCCTCTGGCTCGGAGCGCTCATCGTTCTGCCGCACGTCGATCTCGCCGTGCTGTCGCTGCGCGAGCGCGTCGGGCCGCGCCACTACGTCGCGAGTCTCGCGCAGTACCGGACGTTCTTCACGGAGCCGCTGTACTGGCGGGTGTTCGTGCGCACGGCGGTGATGTCGCTGCTGGCCACGTTCCTCACGCTGCTGCTCGCGTTCCCGATCGCGTGGATCATCGCCAAGCTCGCACGCGGGCGCTGGAGCTCGCTGCTGTTCATTTTGTGCCTGATTCCGTTCTGGGTGAGCGAGACGGTGCGCACCCTCGGCTGGATGATCCTGCTGCGTGAATCGGGAGTGCTGCCTTCCTTGCTGGTGAAGCTCGGCATCACGCGCACTCCGGTCGAGCTTCTGTATCACGACGCGACCATCATGGTGGGGCTGATCTACACCTCGCTCCTGTTCATGGTGATTCCGCTCGTCTCCAGCCTCGAGAGCCTGGACAACGCCCTCATCGAGGCGGCTTACGATCTCGGCGCCGGCGGCCCCACCGTGCTGCGCACGATCGTGATACCGCATGCCGCCCCGGGGATCACCGCCGGCTGCATCGTGGTGTTCATGCTGACCCTCGGCAACTACATCACCCCGACCCTGCTCGGCGGCAAGGACTCCCAATGGTTCACCGAGCAGATCTACAATGAGTTCATCGTTCGCTTCAACTGGGAACAGGGCGCGGCGTTCGGGTTCTTGCTGCTCGCCCTGTCCACCGCGATGGTGATCGTCGGGCTGAAGCTCGCCGGCCAGCGATTCGGCGACGTGATGCGGCGGACATGATTCCATCGCTCCCTCGGACGCGGTGGCTGCGCGCCGCGACCGGCGGCTACCTGATCGCCTTCTTCGCCTTCCTGTTCCTGCCGCTGGTGGTGGTTGCGGTATTTGCATTCAACGACGCACCCTACCCGGCGCCGCCCTGGCACGGCTTCACGCTCGACTGGTTCCTGGGCAACTCCAAGGCGGGCCGGGTCGGCCTGTTCGGCGATGCCGATCTGCTGGGCAGCATCTGGACGAGCTGCGTCGTCGCCGCCTGGGTGACGGCGCTTTCGGTCGCGATCGGCACCTCGAATGCGTTTCTCATCGAGCGCGCGCGCTTCCCCGGCAAGCAGGCCCTGTCGGTCCTGATGCTCGCCCCTCTGGTGATCCCCGGCGTGATCCTCGGGATATCGATCCTCGCCTTCGCGAGCCGCCTCGCCCAGTTCATCGACGACGCCTTCGGCCTCGACTGGGACGTGCTGCGGCCCGGACTGCCGCTGGTGGTGTGCGGCCAGTTCTCCTATATCGCCACGATCGCGACGCTCACCATCAGCGCGCGGCTGCGGCGCTTCGACCGCACGCTCGAGGAGGCCGCCTTGAACCTCGGCGCGGGCAAGGCGGCGGTGTTTCGCACCATCGTGCTGCCCTACTTGCGGCCGGCGTTGCTCGGCTCCGCGGCCATCTCCTTCCTGATGTCGTTCGCCGATTTCAACACCACGTTGATGCTGGTGGGCGCGGATGCGCCGCTGACCGTCACGATGTACGGGCGCATGCGTGAAGGGGCGACCCCGGTCCTCAATGCGGTGAGCCTTTTCCTGATGCTCGCCTCGGCGCTGCTCGCGCTCACGTTCATGCGTGGCAAGCGCGCTCCGGATGCGGGCTAGCCGTCACGGTTCGTCCGGCTGCGCCCGCAGCAGCTGAAGGCCGGCCGCCTGGCTGCGCTGGAATCCCTTCCACAGCGTGATGCCCGCCGTTCCCGGGCTGTATGCGCCGTAGCGGGGGGGCGGCGCCGGCGGCGCCGGGTCCGGCCAGGTCCCTGCGGCCAGCAGCGGCACGGGCACGTCCAGGTAGGCCGCGCGCGTCTCGTCTTGCTTGACGAAGCGATCCAGAAACGCGGTGATGAAATGCGCGTTGATGGCATTCACCCGCTCGGTGCGCCACACCGGGCCCTCGAACCACTCCTCGTCCCACAGGCGCCGGCGCATCTCGTCCGGCGCCCGGTTCAAGCCGATCGAATGGCCGGCCCCCTGCAAGGTCAGCAGATAGCGGCGCGCATGGACGGCCTGATCGAAGAACGCCTTTGCGCCGCTCGCATAGCTGAGCCGCCGATCGGCGTCCCCGGCAATCAGCAGGAGCGGCGCTCGCAGCCCGCGCAACCCGTCGCTGCCGAATGCCGCGAGCGCACCGCCCCCCATCGGCGCAATCGCGACCACCGCACGCAATCCGTGAACCGGGAAGGTGTGCTCGAGCGTCCCGCCGCGCGCGTACGGCGACAGCAGGCCGCCGGGCACGAGCTTCACCAGCGGGCTGGCCGGATCCAATGTCGCCCCCGCCGCGACCAGCACGCCGTAACCGCCGGCGGAGTAGCCGATGAGCGCCGTTTTCCCGGGATCGATCAGTCCCTCGGCGCGCAGGCGCTGCTGCAGCGTGGCGGTCACGAAGGCGATGTCGAGCGGCCGGCGCAGCACCGGCTCGGGAAATTTACTGCGATCGCTGATCGGCGGGTCGTCGTGCCGGATGGCCGCGACCACATAGCCCTTGGAGGCCAGATTCTCGGTGATCCAGGTGAGCGCGGCGACATCGTTGCTGTATCCGTGCGACACGACGATGAGCGGAAAATTCCGGCCCGCGGCGGGCGCATCGCGCACCGCGATGCCGGGCTGGGTGAAGTGGGCGGGAGGCGCGGGAGGCTCGGACGGGAAGCTGCCGGCGTAGGTCACCGCTGCGGCGCCGGGTTGCGGCTTCGCCGGATACCACAGCTCCACGCCGAGCTTGCGGTCGCGCAGCGGCGCGCGGCCGGTCGCCGGATCATAAGCGAGCACATCGGGCTGAGCCGGCTGGATCAGCTCGAGGCTCCGTACGCCGACCGCGTACGGACCGAGGTGCGCCAGCTCGGGCGCATCGACGCCGAATCGGCTGGCGGGCTCGCCGGCCGCGAGCAGCGCCGGCTCGCCGAGCAGAGCGGCGAGCGCCGCCAGGGAGGCGAGCAGCCGTGCGCGGCCGTTCTCATCGCATGGGCAGCTCACGCGCCATCTCCCGCCAGCAGCAGGCCCGGCAATTCTCCGAGCGTCTCGATGAACGCATCGCAGGGGAGCTGGCGAGGATCCTGCCCTTCGTTGTAGCCATAGGGCACGCACAGGACCGGCATGAGCGCCGCATGCGCCGCCTGCACGTCGTTGCCCGAATCGCCCACCATGAGGGCGCGCGCCGGCGCAACGCCGAGCTGCTCGCAGGCATGCAGCAGCGGCTGGGGGTCCGGCTTGCGCCGCTCGCAGCTGTCCCCGCCGACCACCCGGTCGACCCAGCCGCCGAGACCGAGCGCCGCGAGCAGGCCGAGCGCGAAGCGCGCTTGCTTGTTGGTGACCACGGCGGTGCGCAAACCCGCCTCATGCAGCGCGCGCAAGCATTCGACGGCGCCCGCGTACGGACGGGCCTCGAACTGCCCCGACTCCTCGAGCGCCGCGTAGTGATGGAAGAATCGCTCGAGCAACGCGCCCCGGGCCTTCTCGTCGAGCACCCGGCCCTGGTATGCGAGCGCACGCTCGATCAGCAGCGGCGATCCGCGGCCGATCATGCGCCGCACCTCGCCGGGCGCAATGGGCGGCCAGGCGCGCTCGCCGAGGGCGCGATTCAGCGCCGCGGCGATGTCTGCTGCGGTATCGAGCAGCGTGCCGTCCAGATCGAACAGCACCGCCTCGATGCGCCGCCCGCGCCATCGAGCCGCACGTGCAGGCGGCGCCCTCAGGCCAACGTCAGGCTGACCGGACAATGATCGCTCCCCATGACGCCCGCATGGATATCCGCGCCGCTGACCCGGCTGCGCAGGGCCGATGAGACCAGGAAGTAATCGATCCTCCACCCCACGTTGCGCGCTCGCGCATTGGAGAAGTTGCTCCACCAGGAATAATGACCGTTGCCCTGCTTGAACAGGCGAAAGGTATCGACGAATCCGGCATCCAGGAAGTTCTGAAATCCCCTGCGCTCCTCGTCGGTGAATCCCTTCTTGCCGCGATTGGGCTTGGGATTGGCCAGATCGAGCTCGGTGTGAGCGACGTTCAGATCGCCGCAGAAGATGACCGGCTTGCTCGCCTGGAGCTTGCGGCAATAGGCGAGAAATGCGGGGTCCCAGTGCTTGTGGCGCAGGCGCAGACGGCTCAGGTCATCCTTGGCGTTCGGGGTATAGACCGTCACCACGTAGTACTCGTCGAACTCGGCGGTGATCAGCCGCCCCTCCTCGGCGCTGTCGCGCTCGAGCTCATCCGCGAAGCGGTAGCGCCGCGCGAAGGCGCGCGGGAAGCCGTTGACCACCGACAGCGGCTCTCGCTTGCAGAGAATGGCCGTGCCCGCGTAGCCCTTGCGGGCGGCGCTGTTCCAGTACTCGCGGTAGCCCGGCGCCTGAAGCTCGAGTTGTTCGCGCTGCGCCTTGGTCTCCTGCAGGCACAGGATGTCCGGCTGGTGTGCCTGCAGAAATGCGTGGAACAAGCCTTTCCGGTGCACGGCACGGATGCCGTTCACGTTCCAAGAGTACAGCCTCATGGGGGACATAATACAAGCTGAATGAATGACTTGCATGGCGGGAGGCGCGGCCTCTCGCGGATCCGGGCCACTTCGTATTGACAATCATTCGCATTCGCGTTCAAAATGAGGCCCATGATAGTTTGCATCTGCAAGGCCGTGTCCGACCGGCACATCCGCTCCGCCGTCAGCGGGGGAGCGCGCTGCGTGAAGGACTTGAGCCGCCAGACGGGCCTCGGGACCTGCTGCGGCAAATGCGTGCCGGAGGCCAGAGCGACCCTGGCCGACTGTCTCGACGAGGCCGGTGCCAGCGGCTACCTGACCGCCGCATCGCCCGCCGCGGCCTAGCCGCGCCAATCCGGCGCTCGCGCCCGGGCGTTCGGGCATACAATCCAGCGTTGTTCTTCAATGGGGAAGCGCCGTGAAGGGTGATGCGAAGGTGTTGGAGTTTCTCAATCAGGGGCTGAAGAACGAGCTGACCTCGATCAATCAGTACTTCCTGCACGCGCGCATGCTCGACAACTGGGGCATGAAGCATCTGGGCAAGATCGAGTACCAGGAATCCCTCGACGAGATGCGCCACGCAGACCGCCTGGTCAAGCGCATCCTGTTCCTCGAGGGCCTGCCCAATCTGCAGGATCTCGGCAAGCTGTTCATCGGCGAGAGCGTGAAGGAGATCTTGGAATGCGATCTGCGGCGCGAGATGGCGGCGCATCCGATGTACCAGGCGGCGATCGTGCACTGCGAGTCGGTCAAGGATTTCGTCACCCGCGAGCTGCTGGTGCACATCCAGAAAAGCGAGGAGCAGCACATCGACTTCATCGAGGAACAGCTCGGGCTGATCGACAAGATGGGTCTTGCGAACTACGTGCAGAGCGCCGTGCACGAGATCAAGGAGAGCGATTCGGCGTGATCGCCGCACCGCAGGCGCCGCGGATCATCGCGGGCGCCGCATCCGCCGGGTAAGCCTCGAGCCTCTCGAGCAGCTCGCGCGCCGGCTCCTCGCTCACCACTTGATATGGATCGCCGGGATTGAGCCGCCGGTTGTATGCCGCGTAGCACAGGCTCGCGGCAAGCCTCGCCAGGACGAGCGGGTAGAGCGCGAGCTGCTCGGCGTCGCTCAAGGGATTGTGCCGGTGATAGCCGCGGATCAGCGCGGCCGCCGACTCGAGCGGATCGCGCTCGCGAAGCATGGCGTAGGCGAGCGCGACCGCCAGCTCGCAAACCGTCGCCGAGTGCACCATGTCGCCGAAATCGAGCAAGCCGCACATACGGCCCGAGCTCACCAGCACGTTGTCCTCGTTCGCATCGCCGTGAATGACGCCGTGCCTCAAGGCCGCCCAGTCGACTTCGTCCCAGCGCGCGAATGCCGCCTCGACCCGCCTGCGCCAGCGGCTCGGCATGAGCGCCGCTTTGCCGCGCGCGAGGCCGGCGTGGCGCAAATCCCATTGCAGCACGCGATGCATGGCCGGATGCACGCAGCTCTCGAGTGCACGGTCGATGCACGCCAGGCACGCGCCGATCGACTCGAGCAGCGCCGCCGCGCGCGGCCGGCAATCGGTCAGAACCGTGCCCTCCACCCAGGTCAGCAAGCGCACCCGATAGGCGAGCCCCGCGCCGCTTCGCAGCGTCTGCACCAGGGCGCCGGCAAGCGAGGGCACGACCTCGGGCACGCGCACCCGGCACCCGGCGCGCGCCACGCGGCGCATCGCCTGGTGCTGAAAATCGAGCAGCTCGGCCGAGTCCTCGCGATTCGCGATCTTGAGCACGAACTTTCCCCGGCGCGGGTCGCTGATCACGAAGTTCTGATCCCGCTCGCTCGGCAGGGCGGCCGCCTCCCCGCACAGGCCGTAGCCGGCCCGGGCCGCTTCGAGCGCTTCCGCGGCACTGAAGCGCGGGATGCTTTCGAACGAGACCGTCACCCGACTGCTGGGTCGGCCCGAGCGGCGGCCGCGAACAGCTGGCTGTCGATGTCGCGGAAGGACTTGAACTCGAGCGCGTTGCCGCTCGGATCGAGGAAGAACAGCGTCGATTGCTCGCCCACCTGCCCCGCGAACCGGGTGCACGGCTCGATCAGGAATCTGACGCCGAGCCGCCCGAGGCGTGCGGCGAGCTGCGACCATTGAGTCGGCCGCAGCACCACGCCGCAGTGGGGCACGGGCACGCCGTGCCCGTCGACGAAGTTGCAATGGCTCGCGAGCGTGCCTTGCTTGCCGAGGGCCGGATTCAGATGGCACACGAACTGATGCCCGTAGAGATTGAAGTCCACCCAGTCGGCGGCGCTGCGGCCCTCGGTGCATCCTAGGATATCCTTGTAGAATGCGCGGGCCTCGTCGATGTCCCTCACTTGAACGGCGATGTGGAACGGCGTCAGCGGCTCGTTCGAATTCGAAGGACTCGGCATGTTCCTACTCCGTCACGGACAAAGCTACTTCAATCTGCACTTTAACCGCACGCGCGTCGATCCGGGCATCGAGGACCCGGAGTTGACGGCGCTCGGCCTCGAGCAGGCGCGTGCGGCCGCCGCCGGGCTCGCCGGCAGGGTCCTCACACGCATCATCGTCTCGCCCTACACGCGCGCCCTGCAGACCGCGCAGGCGTTCCTCGACGTTCGCACCGTGCCCATCGACATTATGCACGAGGTGCGCGAGCGGGCCGCATTCGCCTGCGACGTCGGCAGCCCGCCCGAGGTCCTGGCGGCGCGATTCCCGCACCATGACTTCACCCGGCTGCCGCGGCGCTGGTGGCATCCGGGAACCGAGCCCGCCCGGGAAACCGCGGCGCGCGCGGATGCGTTCCGCGCCTCGATGGCGGCGCGCGCGGACAGCACCACCACGCTCATCATCAGCCACTGGGCCTTCATCCTGGCGCTCACCGGGCGCTCTCTGGAGAACGGGCAACTGCTGCAATACGATCCGGCACAGGGTGCGCCCGGATGAAGGTGCCGCTGTTGCAGGCGCTGCGACCGTTCGAGCGCGCACGGGCGCTGCGCGACGCGCTCGCCGGGGTGAACCTCGCCTGCATCAGCATGGCGCAAGTGCTCGGCTATTCGCGCATCGCGGGCATGCCGGTGATCACCGGACTGTATACCTTGCTGCTGCCGCCGGTGATGTTCGCGATTTTCGGCTCCTCGCGCCACCTGGTGGTGGCGGCCGATTCGGCCACGGCCGCCATCTTCGCCGGCTCGCTGTCGCATCTCGCGCAGCCGGGGAGCGCGCATTACGTGTCGCTGGTGGGCGTGGTGGCGCTGCTCACCGCGGCGCTGCTGCTGGTCGCGCGGTTCTTCAAGCTGGGATTCCTGGCGGATTTTCTCTCGCGCACGGTGCTCACCGGATTTCTCGCGGGCGTCGGCTGCCAGGTGGCGATCGCGATGCTCGGCGACATGCTCGGGGTCGCGGCCACATCGCCCAACTCGGTGCTGCGCGCGGCGCAGGCGCTCGCGGCTCTGCCGCACGCCAACCTCTCCACGCTGTCGCTGTCGGCTCTCGTGGCGGCGGGCATTCTGCTCGGCGGCCGTTTCGCGCCGCGCTGGCCGCTGTCGCTCGCAGCCGTCATCCTGACCGTGGCCGCGAGCAGCGCGTACCACTTCGCGCAGCACGGCATCGCGGTCATCGGCCCGCTCGCCCGCGGGCTGCCGCGGCTCGAGCTGCCCGCAGCGACCTGGGGCGAGATCCTCGCGCTCGTGCCGGTGGCCGGATCGTGCTTCGTGATGATCATCGCGCAGAGCGCGGCCACCTCGCGCAGCTTCGCTTTCCGCTACGGGGAGAGCGTCGACATCAATGCGGACATCCTCGGGCTGTCCGCCGCGAATGCCGCCGCCGCCCTGAGCGGCACCTTCGTGGTGAACGGCAGTCCGACCCAGACGGCGACCGCCGAGCGCGTGGGCGCCCGCAGCCAGGTGGCTCAGATCGCGCTCGCCGGCACGGCGCTCGTGGTGCTGGTGCTGCTGAGCGGGCAGCTCGAGTACTTGCCGCGCTGTGTGCTGGCGGCGATCGTGTTCACGATCGCGGTGGGGATGATCGAGGTGCGCGCGCTGCGCGACATCCGCCGTGAGTCGCCGGGAGAATTTCGTCTCGCGGTCGTCACCGCCGCCACCGTGGTCGTGGTCGGCGTCGAGCAGGGCATCCTGCTCGCGATCGCGCTATCGCTGTTCCGGCACGTTCGCCACAGCTATCGGCCGCACACCTCGATGTTCCTGCCCGATGAGACGGGCCGCTGGATGCCCGCGCCCGCGACGCCGGGCGCGCTGACCGAGCCCGGGCTCATCGTCTACCGTTTCGGCGCCGACCTGTTCTACGCGAACGAGCAGCGGTTCTGCGAGGAGGTGCGCGCCCTGGTTGCGGGCGCGCCGCAGCCGGTGCGCAATTTCGTGGTGGACGCGGCCGCGATCACCGACGTCGACTACACCGCCGCGCATGCGCTGCGCGCGCTGGTGCAGGATCTCGGACACAAGGGGGTCTGCATGATCTTCGGCCGCGTGAGCCCGTATCTGCGCGCCGATATGCAGCGGCACGGGCTCATCGCCGCCCTCGGCGCGGATCACGTGTTTGCGACCCTGCACGAGGCGCTGAACCTGGCGGGCGCCGCGCAGCCACCCTCCACCGCCTGAGGCGCCCCGGGAGCTTGCGCCTAGCCCGCGGTGCGCAGGGCCCGGCGCCTGCGCGCGCGCGCGGATTCCAGGGTTGCTGCGATGTCCTCGCCGAAGCTCTTGGTATCGAGCGGCTTCGTGAAGTAGCGATCGCACCCCGCGGCGGCCGCGCTCTGCTCATCGCCGCGCTTGGCGAACGCGGTGAGCGCCACCACCGGGACGTGCTCCAGCCGGGCATCGGCCTTGACCCGCCGGGCCAGCGTGAGGCCATCCATGCCGGGCAGCGCGATGTCGACCACCATCAGATCCGGCACCATGCGTTGCAGCAGCAGCTGCGCTTGCTCGGCATCGACCGCCACCTCGACCTGGAAACCCTTGACGCCGAGCAGCGCGGACGAGAGCGCCAGATCGATGGGGTTGTCGTCGACGATGAGAATCTGACCACGCATCCGCCTTCGTCCTTGGATCTTCTCGATTCGGACCCAGTGTATACAGGAGCTCGGTCGGGGAAAGCCTCAATACGGCGGCGGCGCGCCCAAAAAAGAGTGATCCGGTTCTCGTTTCCGGCCCGCGAGCGCCATCCCTTGACCGACCACCCGGATGGGCTCAGCG
>Ga0335075_10008741_pt1 | contig 15506 bp, 13 predicted proteins | sample Lox_Sample_24_FD_206723 | JGI IMG/M metagenome (GOLD analysis project Ga0335075, IMG submission 206723) | Soil microbial communities from Loxahatchee National Wildlife Refuge, Florida, United States - Lox_Sample_2.4 | ecosystem: Environmental > Terrestrial > Soil > Wetlands | place: USA... | reverse complement strand
GCCCGTTCGGCTTCCTCGACGTTCCGGGGCTGGGCACGACGGCGTCGACCGCGAACGGCAACTACGGCCTGCTCGACCAGGAGGCCGCGCTGCGCTGGGTGCAGCGCAACATCGGCGCGTTCGGCGGCGACCCGGCCAAGGTCACGATCGCCGGCGAGTCCGCGGGCGGCTGGTCCGACTGCGCGCTGCTGGCCTCGCCGCCGGCGCGCGGGCTGTTCCGCGGCGTGATCATGGAAAGCGGCAGCTGCGCCTCGCAGAGCCCGGCCTCCGCCCAGGCCGCGTCCTTGGCGTTCGCCAAGCAGGCCGGCTGCCCGAACGCCGCCACCGCCTCAGCCTGCCTGCGGGCCCTCCCTGAGGCCACGCTGCTCAGCGCCAGCGCCAGCTACCAGCCCGAGTTCACCTACGGCGGCCCCGAGCTGCCGGTCGCGGACGCGGCGGCGGTAGCCGCCGGGGACTACGATCACGTGCCGGTGCTCATGGGCACCAACCACAACGAGGGCCGCACGTTCTCGCAAGGGCTCACCGGCCTGACCCAGGCGCAGGCCGACGCGCTCATCGCGAGCGAATTCGGCTCGCGGGCGCCGGCCATCCTGGCCCGCTACCCGTGGAGCTCTTACCCGACCCCGTACACGGCCGCCTACATGATCGGCGACATCTGGACCGACAGCGGGTTCCTCACCGGGATCGGCGGGTGCCCCGAGCAGAACCTGGCCGCCCAGTTCGCGTCGACGACGCGGACGTACTTCTACCAGTTCGACGACCTGCACGCCCCGGGGCTCAACATGGACCATCCCGGCTACCAGTGGGGCGCCGGGCACGCCATGGAGCTGGCCTACCTGTGGCCGAGCTTCAACAACGGCTACTCGCTGTACGACCTGCTGACGCCGGCCCAGCTGGAGCTCTCGCAGCAGATGGTCAAGTACTGGGGCGCGTTCGTCACTACTGGCAGGCCAGAGGTCTCCGGCCAGCCGGCCTGGCCCCGGTACACCAGCCGGCAGCTGATGTCGCTGCGCCCAGGCGACCAGAGCCAGCTGATCAGCGCCGCCACATTCGGCGCCGAGCACCAGTGCTCCTTCTGGGACGCCGGCTAGGGACAAGTCTGCCGATTGCGCAATCGGCATGTTCTATCGGGGCCGATTGCGCAATCGGCAGGACGGTTTTGGCGATCGCGGGCCACGAGTCCTCCGTCGGCCCGGGTGGGAGTAACGGGCGGGGACAGTCGGCAGTGTACGTTCTGGATAAGCGAAATCGGAGCACCTGAGGGCAGCATCCCTGGCGCTGCACTGGTACACCGGGGCTGGGGTCTTTAAGATCGCGGTGATCTCAGCCACGGCCGGAAGGATCAGAGATGGACTTCGCCTTCGACGCGCTGACCGAGGACTTGCGCGGGCGGCTTACCGAATTCATGGACACCTGCGTGTACCCCGCGGAACCCGTCTTCCACCAGCAGATGGCGGCGGCCGGCGAGACGTGGACGGCGCCGCCAGTGGTCGAGGAACTCAAGGCGCAGGCGCGCGAGCGCGGGCTGTGGAACCTGTTCCTGCCCGGTAAGCACGGCGCGGGGCTGACGAACCTGCAGTACGCGCCGCTGGCGGAGATCAGCGGGCGCAGCCCGACCCTCGCGCCGCTCGCCATGAACTGCGCGGCGCCGGACACCGGCAACATGGAGGTGCTGGCGATGTTCGGCACCGAGCGGCAGCGTGAGCAGTGGCTGCAGCCGCTGCTGGACGGGGAGATCCGCTCGGCGTTCGCGATGACCGAGCCTGACGTCGCGTCCTCCGACGCGCGCAACATCGCCACGAGCATCACCAGGGACGGCGGCAGCTACGTCATCAACGGCCGCAAATGGTACATCTCCGGCGCGATGAACCCGAAGTGCCGCATCTTCATCGTGATGGGCAAGACCAACCCGGACGCGGAGCCGCACCGCCAGCACAGCCAGATCCTGGTGCCGCGGGATACGCCGGGCATCACCGTCAAGCGCGGCATGACCGTGTTCGGCTACTCCGACGGCTCGCACGGCGGCCACGCCGAGGTCATCTTCGACGACGTGCGGGTGCCGGCGGAGAACATGATCGCCGAGGAAGGCGCGGGGTTCGCTATCGCACAGGCGCGGCTGGGCCCTGGCCGGATCCACCACTGCATGCGGTCGATCGGGATGGCGGAACGCGCCCTCGAGCTGACGTGCCGGCGGACGCTGAGCCGCACCGCCTTCGGCAAGCTCATCGCGGAGCAGGGCGTGGTCCAGGACTGGATCGCCGAGGCGCGGGTGCGGATCGAGCAGCTGCGGCTGCTCGTGCTCAAGACCGCGTGGCTGATGGACACCGTGGGGAACCGCGGCGCGCACACCGAGATCCAGGCGATCAAGATCGCCACGCCCGCGACCGTCGAGTGGATCCTGGACAAGGCGATCCAGGCGCACGGCGGCGGCGGCGTGTCGCAGGACTTCCCGCTGGCCGAGATGTGGGCGCACATGCGCACGCTGCGCCTCGCCGACGGGCCCGACGAGGTGCACAAGCGGTCGCTCGCCCGGCGCGAGCTCGGCAGGTACCAGGCGCCACGATGACCCCTTTCGTGGCTCTGCGTTGCGGTTGAGCCACGAATGCGCAACAACTGCTGAAGCGGTCTTGCCGAACTTCCAGACCATGTTTTGAATGAGGATTCATAGTCAGGAAGTCCTGCCTAGCGAAGCTGGAACTTGTGTAAATGAAGCACAGTTCAGTCCTTGAGGTCAGCGGCGTGACTGTCCGCTTCGGCGGTCTGACGGCGCTCGACGCCGTGTCGCTTACAGTCGCGCCCGGTGAGATCGTCGGCGTCATCGGGCCCAACGGGGCGGGCAAGACGACGCTGCTGAACGTCTTGTGCGGCTTCATCCGGCCGAACGAGGGCCAGGTGCTCATCGACGGCCGGCCGCACCCCCGGCTGCGCCCGCACCAGCTGGCCGGGCTCGGCGTCGCCAGGACGCTGCAAGGGGTGGGCCTGTTCGAGCGGCTGACCGCCGCCGAGAACGTGATGACCGGCGCGAACTGCCGGGCCACGGCGGGATTCGTGTCGGCGCTGCTTGGGCTGCCCAGGTCAGAGAAGGACGAGCGCAGGCTGCGGGACGAGGCAGGGCAGGCGCTCGCCAGGGTGGGGGCGGCCGAGGTGGCGGACACCAGGCCCGGGGAGCTGCCGTACGGCATGCGCAAGCGGGTCGCGCTGGCGCGGGCGCTCGCCGCCAGGCCGAAGCTGCTGCTGCTCGACGAGCCCGCCAGCGGCCTGGCCGAGGACGAGCTCGCCGAGCTCGGCGTGCTGCTGCGCGAGCTCGCCGCCGAGACGTCCCTCGTCATCGTGGAGCACCACATGGACCTGATGATGTCGGTCTGCGACTCGCTCGTCGTCCTCGACTTCGGCAAGGTGATCTCGCGCGGGACACCGAAGGAGATCCAGGCCGATCCCGCGGTGGCGACCGCGTATCTCGGCGTGAGCGGAGCCGGTCATGAGTAGCCCGGCCGAGGCTGACGGCGGCCAGCGGGCCTCGACCGCGGGCGGCGCCGCCGCGCTCGCCGTCGAGGACCTGGTAGCGGGCTACGGCGAGGTCCTGGCGCTGAACCGGGTCACGATCGAGGCGAGCGGGGCCAGCATCACGGCGGTGCTGGGCGCCAACGGCGCGGGCAAGACCACGCTGCTGCGGGCGATCAGCGGGATGGTGCGGCCGCGCAGCGGGCGCATCCTGTTCGACGGCGCGAACCGGGCCGGGCGCAGCCCTGAGGACATGGCCAGGGCCGGAATCGCCCACGTCCCCGAGGGGCAGGGCGTCATCCCTGAGCTCACGGTGGAAGAAAACCTGCGGCTCGGCATGATGGCCTGGCCCGGTATGACCCGGCGGCGGGCGGACCGGGGCGCCGCGCTCGCCGAGGCGTACGAGCGGTTCGGCGTGCTGGCCGACCGGCGCAGGAAGCTGGCCGGCACGCTGTCCGGCGGCGAGCGGCAGATGCTGGTGATCGCGCGCGCCCTGATCGCGCGCCCCCGCGTGCTGCTGCTCGACGAGCCGTCACTCGGCCTCGCGCCGTTGATCATGGCGCAGGTCATGGACATGGTGGTGCGACTCAGCAGGGAAAGCGGCATCACCGTCGTGCTCGTGGAACAGAACGCGCGGGCCGCGCTCTCCATCGCCGACCGCGGCGTCGTGCTCAACCTCGGCCGCGTCGTGGCGGCGGCGGATGCCAAGGACCTGGCCGCCGACGTCGCGCTCCGCCATCACTACCTCGGTTTCTAGCCGACCAGAAGGGAGGACAAGTGGTCGAGTTCCTTCAGTTCACGCTCAGCGGGATCAGCTTCGGGATGATCTACGCCGCGATAGCGCTGTCCCTGGTGCTGATCTGGCGGGGCACCCGGCTCGTGAACTTCGCGCAGGGCGCGATGGCGATGTTCACCACCTACATCGCGATCGAGGTGATCTACCACACGGGCTCCTACTGGACCGGATTCGTTGTCGCGCTCGCGGCCGGGATCGTGCTCGGCGCCGCTGCCGAGCTCGCCGTCATCAAGCCCGCCCAGGGCAGGCCAGAGCTCAACGCCGTGATCATCACCATCGGGCTGCTCGTGCTGCTTGAAGGCCTGGCAGGCATCTTCTACGGCGGGCAGTACCGGTCCTTCCCAGCGGCCTTCTCCGTTACCGGGCTGCATGCGGGCTCGACGGCACTTGGCGTGTCGCGCTTCGACGTGTTCGTCGCGGCTGCGGTGCTGGTTACCACGCTGCTGCTGGCGGCTGGGTTCCGGTACACGAGCGCTGGGCTGCGGATGCGGGCCGCGGCGTTCAACGCCACCGTCGCGCGGCTGTCCGGCATCCGGGTGGCGCGGGTGATCACCGTGGGCTGGGCGCTGGCGGGGCTGCTCGGGGCCCTCGCGGGCCTGCTGGTCTCGCCGTCGACCTTCCTGTACCCCAACAGCATGGACACGATCTTCGTGTTCGGCTTCACCGCGGCGGTGATCGGCGGGCTCGACAGTCCCGTCGGCGCGGTCATCGGCGGGCTGCTGCTCGGTGTCGCCCTCAGCTACGCGGGCGGCTACCTGGGGTCGCAAGTAACCGCCTTGGTCGCCCTCGGCATCCTGGTCGTGGTCCTGATGCTCCGGCCGGCCGGCATCTTCTCCGGCGCCCAGGTGCGGCGGGTGTGAGCATGCGGTCGCCACTCCTGCGCATCCTGGGCATCGCCCTGCTGGGCGCCGCGATCGTGGTGCTCCTGTCCATCAAGCTGAACGCGTTCCGCGATTACCAGATCGCCGAGATCGCCGTCTACGTGACAGCGGTCGCCGGGCTCACGGTCCTGACAGGGCTGAGCGGCCAGATCTCGCTGGGAAACGGGGCGTTCATGGCCATCGGCGCGTACACCACCGCGCTCATGCTGGCACATCTCGGCTGGCCGTTCGTCGCTGTGCTCGTGGTCGCCGGCATAGTCTCCGCCGCCACCGGGGCGATCGTGGGAGTCGCCGCGGCCAGGCTGCACGGCCCGTACCTCGCGGGCGTGACCCTCATGCTCGGCGTGGCCCTCCCGTTCCTCGCGTTCGTCTACCCGTCGACTCTCGGCGGTGACCAGGGCCTGAACGTCGTATACACCCAGCCGGCCTTCCTTGGCGCGAACTTCCCGCTGACCAGGTGGCAGGCGTGGATCAGCTCGGCGGTGGCGCTGGTCGTGCTGGTGCTGCTCGCGAACCTGGGCCGCAGCAGGGTCGGCCGCAACTGGCGCGCGGTGCGCGACGACGAGGTGGCCGCCGCGCTCGCAGGGATCAACGTGGCACAGGCCCGCGTCCTCGCTTTCGTGGTCAGCGCCGCCTGCGCCGGGCTGGCCGGCGCGCTGCTCGCGATCATCACCGCGCTGGTCGCGCCGGGCGCCTTCACGATCACGCTGTCCATCGCGCTGCTGACCGGCGCCGTGATCGGCGGCCTCGGCACCCTGTTCGGCGCGATCTGGGGAAGCCTCGTGATCGTCCTCGTACCGGTCTATGCCACCGACGTGGCCACGAGCCACGGCCTGTCGACCGCCGTCGCGTCCAACATCCCGATCGCGGCGTACGGCGTAGTACTCATCCTCGTCATGCTCATCTTCCCGCAGGGAATCCAGGGCGGAGTGCTGTGGGTGCTCCGCCTTTTCGGGATCTCCGCTGCCCGCCCATCGCGTCAGGCATCCACACCGGATGCCATGCCTTCGGCCGGCGAGACGCCGGCCAGACCACATGAGAAGGAAGGCACTCAATGAATAGATCGAGATCACACCGGCTTCGCGTGCCGGCCATCGCCGTCATGGCGACGGCCGCGCTCGCGGTTGCCGCGTGCAGCTCCAGCTCAAGCTCGAGTTCCGGCTCGGGCGCTAGCTCCACCTCAAGCGCGGCCCTGACCGCGTCCGCTCCCGGCATCACGGCGACCACGATCACCATCGGCAGCCACCAGCCGCTCACCGGGCCCGCCGCGCCTGGCTACAGCGAGATCGCGCCCGCGTCGGCCGCGTACTTCGCCTACGTCAACGCGAACGGCGGCGTCAACGGCCGCAAGATCGTCTATAAGTACCTGGACGACGCCTACAACCCGACCACGACCGCCTCAGTGGTGCGCCAGCTCGTCCTGCAAGACAACGTGTACGCGATCTTCGACGGCCTCGGTACCCCCACCCACCTGGCGGTGGAGAGCTTCCTCAACGCGCAGAAGGTCCCCGACGTGTTCGTCGCGTCCGGCTGCGACTGCTGGAACCAGCCGACGACGGACCCCGAGACGTTCGGGTGGCAGCTCGACTACATCCGCGAGGGGAAGATCCTCGGGTCGTACATCGCCAAGCACTTCGCCGGCAAGAAGATCGGCTACTTCTATCAAGACGATGAGTTCGGCCAGGACGGGGTCAAGGGCCTCGACATGGAGATCCCGAAGTCCATGGTGGTCGGCAGGCAGACCTACGTCCCGACCAACGTCAACATCGGGCCGGCCGTCGCCGCGCTGCACGCCTCGGGCGCCCAGGTAGTCGTCTCGTTCTCGATTCCCGCCTTCACGGCGCTGCTGAAGCTGAACAGCCTGAAGCTCGGCTACAGCCCGACGCTCGTCGTCAGCAACGTCGGGTCCGACCCGATCACCCTGTCCGGGCTGCTCGAGTCGTTCGCCAAGCAGGGCGGCGCGACCGTCAACGGCAACCAGCTCACGGCCGGCATCATCACCGACGGCTACCTGCCGACGCTCGGTGACACCAGCAACAGCTGGATCGCGCTGTTCAAGAAGGTGCACGACCAGTACGACGCGAAGGCGCCGTTCGACGGCAACGTCCTGTACGGCGAGGCCGTCGCGTACACCTTCGTCCAGGCGATGCTCAAGGCGGGCCGGAACCCCAGCAGGGCGGACCTGGTGAACGCGATCAACGCCGGGCTGCCGCAAGGGCCCGCGGTCGCCCCGTACGCGTACTCCTCGACCGACCACGCGGGCGTCACCGGCGCGTACATCGGCGTCATCAACAACGGCGTGCTGACCCAGGAGGGATCGGTTGAGACCACGGATACGACCGCGTCCGGCGCGATCACGACCGTGACAGCCGCCCAGCAGTCGGCGCCGGCGAGCGGCATTCCGTCGCCCTGACCGCTGTTGAGCATTGCATGACAACAAACGAGCGGCCGCCGGCAGAGCGCCTGCTGGCGGCCGCCGAGGAGCTCTTCGGCGAGCGCAGTTACGGCCGCACGGCGGTGGCGGACATCTGTGCCAGGGCCGGGATGGCGACCGGCAGCTTCTACGTGTACTACGGATCCAAGGCGGAGATCTTCGCCGCGGTCGTCCGGGGGATCAACGCGGACCTGCGGAAGGCCATGAAGGCGGCCCTGGAGAAGGCGGATGGCAGCCAGCGGACGCGGGAGCGGGAATGCTTCCGCGTCTACTTCGAGATGGTGTCAAAGCGTCCCTGGATGGACCGGATCGTGCGCGAGTCGGAGTTCGTCGCACCCGGCCTGTTCCGTGAGTACTACGAGCACCTCGCCAGGGGCTACGGGCGCGGAGTGCGCGCCGCGCAGCTCGCCGGCGAGGTAGACGCGCGTTACGACCCTGAGGTCATCGCCTACGCGTATACCGGCATCGGCAACTTCGTCGGCATGCGCTGGGCCGAATGGACCGCGGGCGGGAAGGTCCCCGCGGACGTACTCGACGACGTGCTGGAACTCCTCGCCAGGGGGCTCGCCCCGCCCGCGGCGCGCGGCGAGCCCGCCAGCGAGGCTTAGGGCACGATCACGATCGGCACGTCCGCGTGCCGCGCCAGGCTGACCGCGACCGAGCCGACCACGCGGTGCATGGCCTGCGAGGAGCTTCCGACCACGATCACGACGGTGTCGCCCGGGTGATCGTCACGGAGCTTCGCGGCCGTGGCGATCAGGACTTCGGGGACGGTGCCGTCGCCGCGCGCGAAGGTCCACCGGTCTTCCTTGCCCGCCAGCTGTTCGCGCGCCTGCCGGTGCAGGTCCCGCCCGATCTCGTCGAAGCTGTCCTCCACCCCGGCGATGGCGTCGGCCGACATCATGTCCACGGCGGGCAGGTGCGCGATGTAGACCACCTCGATGCTGCCGGTCCGGCCGGACAGCAGGCGGACAGCGCCGTCCAGGGCCCGGGTCGCGGGCGGGGACCCGTCGTACCCGACGACGAGGTAGAGGTCTCCGGCGGGGGGCGTTTCGGTGCTCATCAGCGCTCCAGGAGTAGTTTCAGTGCGCACTGCGACGGCTCAATCCCATTGGTAGCAGATGCCGGCCGGGCGGCGTGGAACACTGCCGAGTATGGACTGGTACCCGCTGCGGCTGAGCTTCCGGGTCAGGCTGCTGGTGTTCGGCGGCCGGGCGATCGCGGACAGGCTCGGCAAAGAGGGCCTGCCCGACTGGCCGGTCGCGGAGACCTGGGAGGTCAGCGACGTCGACGGCTACGTCGCGGAGATCCGCAACGGGCCGCTCGCCGGAACGTCGCTGCGCCAGCTCGTCCGCGATCACCCCGAGGACGTGATGGGGCGCGGCTGGCGCGGTGACAGGTTCCCGCTGCTGACCAAGTTCATCGACGCCAGCGGGACGCTTCCGGTCCATGTGCACGCCGACGACGCCGCCGCCAGGGAGCTGGAAGGCCAGGCCAACGGGAAAACCGAGGCATGGCACATCCTGGACGCCGGGCCGGGCGCTACCGCGCTGTGCGGCGTCAAGCCCGGCGTGACCGCCGCACGGTTGAGGCAGGCCATGCTTGACGAGGATTTCGACGCCGTGCTGCGCCGTCTTCCCGTGAGCGCCGGGCAGACCATCTACGTGCCTGGCGGCGCCCCGCACAGCTTCGGGCCGGGCACGCTGGTCTACGAGATCGAGCAGACCTCCGACATCGGCCAGCACGTCATGCCGTGGCACATGGAAGACGGGTCGCCGGTCAGCGACCAGGAGCGGCAGGGCAATCTGGACATGTTCATGCGGGAGGTCGATCCCGGGCTCAGGCCGGCTTTCCTCCCTGGCCTGGCGATTGAGGCCGGCGACGGGGTACAGCGGGTCTTCTGCTGCGCGGGGCCGTACTTCGCGCTGGAGCGCTGGCAAGCAGGCACTCCTGAGCCCCTGCGGTACCAGTTCACCACCGCGCAGATCCTGGCCAACGTCGGCGCGCCTGTCTCGGTGACCGCCCGCGGGCTCACGGCGCGGCTCGGCCGGGCCGAGAGCCTGCTGCTGCCCGCGGCCCTCGGCGAGGTGGAAGTCACCGGTCCGGCCGACGTGATGGTCGGCTACCTGCCCGACCTGCAGCGCGACGTCCGGCAGCCGCTGGCCGCCGCCGGCTACGGCCCGGAGATCATCGCCGCCCTCGGCGAAGGCCTGTGACCGGCGACGGTGGCCTGGGAGCTCGGTCTACGGGGCGAGAAAGCTTTCCCGGGAGTCGCTGAGCCAGTCCTGCAGCGACTGCGGGCCTGCGCCGGTCAGCTCGGCCACCGTGCCCGTCACGGTGGCCGCGCCGCCCTGCCGGATCCAGTCGAAGCGCTCCAGGTTGCCGTCCGCCTGCCAGGGGGTGAGGCCGCTGTTAATCATGGCTTCCCTGGCCCGTTCAGGGGACTGGTCCTCGTAGTCCACCTGCCAGGCGAAGACGGCGGAGAACCGATGGGCGACGTCCCGGTAGCCCAGCGCCTCGGGGCCGGTGAGCACGTACGTGGTGTTCTCGTGGCCCGCGCTGGTCAGGACCTGGGCCGCCGTGCTGGCGACGTCGGTCGCGGCCACCCAGCCCACGTGCCCGTTGCCCGCGGGCGCCGCGATCGTGCCGGTGTGGCGGATGGCCTCCGCCGAGTCGAGGAGGGTTTCCATGTACAGGGCCGCGGCCAGGTAGGTGACCGGAAGTCCCAGGGCGTCCAGGTGCGCGGCCACCTGCCGGTCGTCGCGCATGAAGCGGACCTCGCAGTCCGGGTCCTGGAAGCCGTCGGCGCAGACCTTCACGACGTGCGGCCGGTGGCCCGCGGCCACGATCGCGTCGATGAACACCGTCTCGAGCGCCGCGTGCTCTTCCTCCTCGGGGCTGAGCAGGAAGATCCGGTCGAAGTCCCGGAGCACCGCGGCGGGCGGCGGGCCGTCCAGGGAGGCGACGACGTGCCGTGTCGTGCCCGGCAGGTCGTCGGCTTCGGCTTCCACCTCCACCATGGCGGTCACGTCGGCGCCCCGGTCCGCGAGCGCTTCCAACAGCCGGTACCCCACCCACTCGGTCGCGCCGGCCGCTCCGGTCACAAGTATCACGCCGACTCCCTTCGTCGTCGCTAGGCTCCCATAGCATCCGATCATGAGTGACGGCAGGATCAACTAAGGCGGTTTCTATGCAGCCGATGCCGGAAGACTGGAACCGGGCCGTCGCCGTGGTGGCGCACCCCGACGACCTGGAGTACGGGGCCGCCTCGGCCGTCGCCCGCTGGACGGGCCAGGGCAAGGAGGTGGCGTACCTGCTCGCCACCCGCGGCGAGGCGGGCATCGCGGGCCTGCCCCCGGACAAGACGGCGCCGCTGCGGGTGGCGGAAGAACGGCGCAGCGCGGCGATCGTCGGCGTCCACCAGGTCGAGTTCCTCGACCACCAGGACGGGATCGTGGAGTACGGGGTACCGCTGCGGCGCGACCTGGCGGCCGCGTTCCGCCGGCTCAAGCCCGACGTGGTCATCACGATGAGCTTCGACCTCACGTGGGGCGAGAACGGCCCCGTCAACCACGCCGATCACCGCGCGGTCGGGCTCGCGACACTCGACGCGTGCAGGGACGCGGCCAATGAGTGGGTGTTCCCCGAGGCCGGACCGCACTGGACCGGCATCCGCGACGCGTACGTCGGTTCCATGGACGCGACCCACTTCGTGGACGTCACCGCCACCATCGACGCGGGCATCGCGTCGCTGCGGGAGCACCGCGCGTACATCGAGGGGCTGGGCCGCGAGTTCGATCCCGATGAGTTCCTCAGGAACATGGCCGGCTTCACTGGGCTTGGCGCGGGCGTTGAGTTCGCCGTGGGCTTCCGCCACTACCCGATGGGATAGGTGCGATCATGACGACGCCGTCGAGCTGGGACGACGTGTACGTACGGGATGCCGCTGCCCCGCCGTGGGACATCGGCAAGCCGCAGCCGGCGTTCGCCCGGCTGGCCGACCGCGGACTGCTGTCCGGGCGGCTGCTCGACTCCGGCTGCGGCACCGGAGAAAACGTGCTGCTCGCCGCCGCCCACGGCGCGGAGGCGACGGGCGTGGACATCTCCCCGCACGCCATCGCGAGAGCCAGGGACAAGGCCGCGGCGCGGGGCCTGACGGCCCGCTTCGAGGTCGCGGACGCGCTGCGCCTCAGTGAACTCGGCACGACGTTCGACGTGGTTATCGACAGCGGGGTGTTTCACGTCTTCGACGACGCGGACCGGGAGCGGTACGTCGCCAGCCTGGCCGCCGCGCTGGCACCCGGCGGCCACTGCTACCTGGTGTGCTTCAGCGACCGCCAGCCTGGCACCGCCGGCCCGCGCCGGGTCCGCGAAGACGAACTGCGCGCCGCCTTCAGCGACGGCTGGGAAATCGCCAGCATCCAGGCGGACCTCTTCGAGGTCAACCCGGGAATTGAGTTCACCCCGGGGACGCCCTCCGCGGGCGCGCAGGCGTGGCTGGTCTCCCTGATCCGGAGGTTATGGTTCGGACATGACGAACGTGAGCGGTGCCGGGATTGTCATCACCGGCGGAGGCGGCGGGATCGGACGGGCGATCGCGCGCAGGTTCGCGGCCGGCGGCGGCCGGGTCGTGGTGAACGACCTGGATGCCGGGGCCGCCGCGGCGGTCGCCGCCGAGATCGGCGGCCTCGCCGTGGCGGGTGACGCCGGTACCGAGCAAGGCGTGCGGGACCTCGTCACCGCCGCGACGGGGCACCTGGGCGAGATCGACATCTACTGCTCCAACGCGGGGACCGTCGGCGGGACCGGGCCCGACACCCCCGAAGACGCGTGGCAGCGCGCCTGGGAGGTCAACACGCTGGCGCATGTGCGCGCGTCGCGGGCCCTGCTGCCTGGCTGGCTGGCGCGCGGGCGAGGGACGTTCGTCGTCACCGCGTCGGCCGCCGGCCTGCTGACCATGCTCGGCGCGGCGCCGTACTCGGTGACCAAGCACGCGGCGGAGGCGTACGCGGAATGGCTCGCCGCGACCTACACGCACCGCGGGCTGACCGTGCACTGCATCTGCCCGCAGGGGGTGCGCACCGACATGCTCGCCGGTTCCGGGCGGGCCGGCGAGGTCGTGCTGCGGGACACCGCGATCGAGCCTGAGCAGGTCGCGGACGCGCTGTGGGACGCGATGGGCGAGGGCAGGTTCCTCGTCCTGCCGCACCCGGAGGTCCTGGACTACTACCAGCTCCGTGCGGGGAACACAGACAAGTGGCTGCGCGGCATGTCGCGGCTGCAGCAGCGGATCGAGGAGGCAGAGTGAAAGCCTGGCAAGTGAGCCGGTACGGCGAGCCGCGGGACGTCCTTGAGCTGGCCGAGGTGCCGCAGCCGTCGCCGGGTCCCGGGCAGCTCCTAGTACGGGTGCTGGCGGCGGCGGCGAACTTTCCCGACGCGCTGCTGTGCCTCGGCACCTACCAGGTCCGCCCGCCGCTGCCGTTCACTCCCGGCGTCGAGCTGTGCGGGGAGGTCGTGGCGGCCGCCCCTGACGTGACCGGCTTCGCCGCCGGGGACCGGGTCATCGGCGGGGCCGTGCTGCCGCACGGGGCGTTCGCCGAGTACGCCCTCATGAACGCGGCGGGCACGATGCCCGCGCCCGCGGGGCTCGACGACGCCGAGGCGGCGCCGTTCCACATCACCTACCAGACCGGGTGGTTCGGGCTGCACCGGCGGGCCCAGCTGGCGCCCGGCGAGACGCTGCTCGTGCACGCGGCGGCCGGCGGCGTCGGCAGCGGGGCGGTCCAGCTGGGGAAGGCGGCCGGGGCGCGCGTCATCGGCGTGGCCGGCGGCCCGGAGAAGACGGCGGTGGCGCGGGAACTCGGCGCGGACGTGGTCGTGGACCGGCACCGCGAGGACTTCGTGGCGGTCGTCAAGGAGGTCACTGACGGACGCGGCGCCGACGTCGTGTACGACCCCGTGGGCGGCGACGCATTCCGCAAGTCCACCAAGTGCATCGCGTTCGAAGGCCGGATCCTGGTCGTCGGCTTCGCCAGCGGCGACATCCCGTCGGCCGCGCTCAACCACGCGCTGGTGAAGAACTACTCGATCGTCGGCTTGCACTGGGGCCTGTACCAGCAGCGCGACCCTGGCGCGGTGGCCGACTGTCACGCCGAGCTCAGCAGGCTCGCCGCGGCCGGCGCGATCCGGCCGCTGATCAGCGAGCGGCTGACGCTCGCCGACGTGCCGGACGGGCTGCGGCGGCTCGCCGACGGCACCACCATCGGCCGGCTGGTTTTCCTGCCTTAACCGCACTGCCCCGCGGTGCCGGCCACGGTCCCGCCGGACGCGGCCAGGGCGGTGACGGCGGACGAGCCGCTCGCCGCCTGCGCGGCCTTGGACCAGGTGACACCGTCCGCCGACTGCCAGGTGACCGTGTGCTGGGCGACCGCGGGGCCGGCCAGGCCCGCCGCGGTGAAGCCCGAGCCGGTGGCGGTCAGCGCGGTCACCCGTCCGTTCTGGCCGCCGGGCGTCCCGAGCGCGACTGGCGGGTTCCAGTGCAGGCCGCCGTCCGGGGAGACCACCACGATGGGAACGTCGGCGCCGCCGCCCGCGGTGACCGCGTATCCGGCCGTGACGATGCGGCTGCCGCTGGCCGCGACGGCGGTGAGCGCGCCGGCCGGCACCCCGCTGTTCGGCACGTGATCCGAGCGGTAGTCGATGAAGGTCCACTTCTGGCCGCCGTCCGCCGACGTCCAGATGGCGCCGCCAGCGCCATGGGTGCCCACCGCGACGAAACCGCCAGGGATGGCGGCTACCGCGTCCACCGCGCTGTGCTGCTTGCTGCCGTCGAGGACGCCCCCGGCGTCGTTGTCACCCTGCGTCCACGATCGCAGGTCGGCGGACGGCCACATGGCCGCGAATACCCGGGTCCCGCTCGCGTCGACGGCGACGTCCTTACCTACGACCGCGTAGCCGTGCTGGCCGCCCGCGACCGCGGTGACGCAAGCCCCTGGGCCGGTGAACGCGGTCGAGGTGCTGACCGACTGCCAGGACGCCCCGTTGGCGGAGGTCACGGCGACCGGCTGCTGGGCGGCCCCTGACCCGGCGTCCCCGACCGCGATCCAGCCGCTCGGGCCGTGCGCCACGCTGCTGAACTCGCCGGTGCCCGGCGACGCGGGTACCGATGCGGCGGGCACCAGGTGCCAGCCGCCGCTCGCACAGCGCCAGATCGCCGGGTGACCGTCGGCCCCGCCCACGGCCAGCCGGGTGCCGCCGTCCGACGCCGCCGAGGTGACCGTGACGCCGCCCTGCTGGCCCGGGTATCCGGCGAACGCGGTCCCGCACGCCGTCGTGCCCGTGCTCAGACCGGCCGAGCTGGCCGTGCTGTGGTTCTTGAGATGCGGCAGCACCGCCACGAGGATCAGCGCCACCGCGGCCGCGAGAATCACGAGCGGCAGCCAGACCCTGACCCCGGGCCAGGGTCTGGACGGGCGGCGCGCGGCTGGCCGCCGCTCCCGGGGCGGAGCGGGGGGTGGCGGGCCAGCCGCGTGCGCTGGCGCCGGCGGACTGCTGACGGTCGGTGTGAAGTACGGTGCCCTGGCGGGGTCGGCTGGTCCGGCCGGCTTTGCCGTCACTGGCTGCGTGGCCACGCGCGGCGGCGGAGCGGACAGCGGCGCGGACCTGCTCGAGCGGTAGGGCGCCACACCGAGCGCGCCACGCAGCGCCTCCGCGAACTCCTCGCATGACTCGTATCGCTGGTCGGGGGCCTTGGCCAGCACCGTGGCCAGCACCTTGTCGGCGGCGCCAGGCAGGTCCGGCCGCTGTCCCGTGAGCGACGGCGGCGGGGCATACAGGTGGGCAGCCATCACGGCCAGCGGTTCCTCGCGCCGGAACGGCGGCGTCCCGGTCAGCA
>Ga0335075_10008740_pt1 | contig 15507 bp, 12 predicted proteins | sample Lox_Sample_24_FD_206723 | JGI IMG/M metagenome (GOLD analysis project Ga0335075, IMG submission 206723) | Soil microbial communities from Loxahatchee National Wildlife Refuge, Florida, United States - Lox_Sample_2.4 | ecosystem: Environmental > Terrestrial > Soil > Wetlands | place: USA... | reverse complement strand
GGCGCCGGAAGTCACGAAGCAAGGCCGGGAACACGTAGAGGCTGACAGTCATGCCGCCAGCCAAGCGCACCGGGCCGATCAACGACGCCTGGGTGTCGGTGATGCGGGCGACCGTGTCCTTGACGTCAAGGAACACGCGATGACTGAGATGGAGGAGGGCCTCACCCGCGGGCGTGATGCGGATGCGTCGCCCGATGCGCAGGAAGACGGCCTCGTTCAATTCCTCCTCGAGCAGGAGGACCTGGCGACTGATGGCCGACTGCGAAACGTTGAGCTTTTCCCCGGCGGCCGTGAACGACCCGGTCTCGGCGATCGCGCGGATGATCTCGAGTTGACGGAGGTCCATGACGGGCGGTGCGAGCGGACGCGACGCCGCTCCATGGGCATCCCGGGCGGTCGTCGCGCCCGGAGCGTACCACGCCCGATCCGTCGTCAGCTCGCCGCAGCGACGCGAACAGCGGGTGCGGCGCTCGCGCGCACCGCGGCTGGCGCCGCAACCCGGCGTCGACGGCTCAGCACGGCGTGATTTCGGCGATGCCCGACCTCACCGCACGTGACTGCCTTTTCCTCGACGTAGGTGACGACGCTGATGGTGCCGGCATCCCGATAGTGCCCGACCACGCATCCGCATCCCATTGTCTCGAATCCAAGCAACTTGACGATACTCATGGCCTGACCTCGCGACCGCACCACCGGCACCTTGCCGTCCTGCGTATGTTCACAGCCAATGCAAACTCTCTGCCCGATTGGAATTGCTCAGCAGTAGGCCGCCATTCGACGCAATGCACGGCAGTTATCGACAGTTTGCCAACGGAATAGGACGATCGTGCGACAGCGGGGTGACGATTGTGTCGCGGCCGATTCGCATAAGATTCATCAATCCGGATGTCGCCTGCGAAAAGTTGAAGTGCTTGTCAGGCCAATTCACCCTCCCAGGCACGGTGGACAGACGATGAATAACTTGACGGTTTTGCGACAGGGAGTGGCGGCTCTGGCCGTCATGGCGAGCGCCATGCCGGCTTTCGGCCAGCAGGATGCGGCGACGATCGGGGAACGTCTGGCAAAGAGGGCCGACGTCGCCAGGGCGATCGGGCTCGCGCCGACGCTCGAGACCTGGGTGGTCGACCAGCAGATCGCGCTGTGCCAGATTCCGGCCCCGCCGTTCAAGGAACAGGCGCGCGGGGTGGCATACCGCAAGGCGTTCGAACAGCTCGGGTTGCAGCGGGTGCGGGTGGATGCGGTCGGCAACGTCATCGGCGAGCGGCCGGGTGCCGGACGCGGCCCGCACCTGGTCTACAGCGCGCATCTGGATACGGTGTTTCCCGAGGGCACGCCGGTGAAGGTGACCCGCGATGTGGCCACGCTGCGGGGGCCAGGCATCAGCGACGACTGCCGCGGGCTCGGCGTTGTCCTCGGGGTGATCCGCGCCTTGCGTGACGCGTCGGTGCAGACACCGGGACGGATCACCTTCGTGGGGACGGTGGGCGAGGAGGGCCTCGGCGATCTGCGCGGCGTCAAGCACCTGTTCGGGCCTGACGGGCTCGGGCAGATTGACCGCTTCGTGTCGGTCGACGGCGCCGGGCTCGAGATCACCAACGGCGGTGTCGGCAGCCGTCGGTATCGCGCGACCTTCCGGGGACCCGGCGGGCACTCCTATGGCGCCTTCGGGCTGCCCAATCCGATCAATGCCATGGGACGGGCGATTGCGGCGATCGCCGACCTGCAGGTGCCGGCGAGCCCGAAGACCACGTTCAACGTCGGCCGCGTGGGCGGCGGCACGTCCGTGAACTCGATTCCGTTCGAGGCCTGGGTCGAGGTCGACCTGCGGTCGGAGGAATCCGGTCCGCTGCAGGCCCTCGACGCGAAGGTGCGGGCCGCGGTGGAGGCGGCCGTCCAGGCGGAGAACACGCGGTGGAACCACGCGCAGCGCATCACGGTCGACATGAAACTGGTGGGAGACCGACCGGCCGGTCGGACCGCCGACACGTCCGACGTCGTAGTGGCGGCGCGTTCGGTACTGCGGGCGCTGTCTCTGCCGGTGGTATTGGAAAACTCGTCCACGGATGCCAATGTCGCGATGGCGCGGGGGATTCCCGCCATCACGATCGGCGGCGGCGGCCGCGGCACTGGTGCGCATTCCCTCGAAGAATCGTTCGACACGACAGGGGGAGTGGATGGCACCCGGCAGGCCATCCTGATGGCCATCGCACTTGCGCAGCCGTGAAGGTGACCGGCGTGCGCCGGCGCTGCAAGTGGTTTTGCCACTCCGGGCCGGCTCATTGACCGGGCGGCGCGGCATTTGCAAATCAGCGTCGTGACGACAGCTGGCAGGCGAACGGTCGAGTCCTCGCAAGTGCTTGTATCGACGGCATCTGTAAAGGAAGTTTGCTACACTGTCGATGTCCCTCTTAGAACTGCTCGTTCAAGGACTACATCGGATGCTCTACGTTCCCGGCTTTCGGCCGCTTCGTGCGGTATGCCTCGTCGGCCTGACCTGCGCCCTGCTGGGCTTGCCTGTCCTGACCGATGCGAGCCAAGCGGCGACGCGTGGAAAGACGAAGAAGACCGCCACGGTGCGCAAGGCGAAGGCCACGCGAACCACGGTTCGGAAGGCGGCGCGTCCGGCGCGGACCCGGTATTCGGCCAGCAAGTCGCGTCAGCGTCGGATTGCGATGGCGCGGGCTCGCCAGGCTGCCTACGCCCGGCAGCTCCAGGAAATTCAGACCCCGCAGTTCAAGCCGGGGGCCGACGGCCAGCTCGTGCCCGACGTGCGGGCGACGGCCGCCATCATCTACAACCCGGCGACGCACCAGGTGCTGTACGAGAGCAACTCGCAGGCGACCCGCTCGATTGCCAGCATCACGAAGGTGATGACGGCGGTGGCGTTCCTCGAGAACGAAGTCGACCTCGCGCGCGAGGTCGAAATCGATCCGATCGACCTGCGCGGCGCGTCCACGACCTACCTGCGGCGTGGTGATCGGGTGAGCATCCAGCAGCTGCTGCACCTGCTGCTGATTGGCTCCGACAACGTGGCGGCCCGCACCCTGGCGCGCGCCTCGATGTACGGCCCGCTCGGGTTCGTCGAGCGCATGAACCAGAAGGCCTCCGAGCTCGGTCTCGCGCACACGCATTACTCGGATCCGTCCGGCCTGTACGCCGACAACGTCTCGTCGGCCTTCGACATGGCCCGCCTGATCTCGTTTGCGGCCGGCGACGACCGCATCGCGTCGATCATGCGGATGAAGGATTACCAGTTCGCCTCGCCGCGACGCACGGTCACGCTTCACAACACGAACCATCTCGTTGGCACCGACGTCGACGTGCGCGGCGGCAAGACCGGATTCATCTCCAAGTCCGGCTACTGCCTCGCCACCCTCCTGCGCCTTCCCCAGGGCGATCAGGTCGCCGTTGTCGTCCTCGGCGCCCGGAGCAATCCGGCCCGCTTCTGGGAGACGCGTCACCTGTTCAACTGGCTCGCCGCCAAGGCCCCGGCGGTCCTGGCCACCCAGACGCAGGAACAGCAGCAGGACTGACGACCTCAGGTCGTTTTACAGGGACACGACCGTCGCGTCGTCGCAAGAGGGCGAAAAGTTCGAGAAGGTCGAAAAGTCCGAGAAGGCGAGCGACAGAGGGGCGAGCGGGTATACCCGTCTCGCCCTTTGTCTTTCCGGCCAGCCCGACTTTTCGCCCTATTTGACCGTCGGCGCAGCCGACCAGCCCTGTCATGCGTCACATGGTTGAGGTCAGGGGCGCGCTACACTTTCAGCGGTGCTGCGGGATGGCCTGAGCCACGCCGCGGCCCACTGATTCCATGGCGAAATCACCTCGACCGACTCGAAAAACCCCGTCCTCCACCCCGTCTTCCGTCGAACCGGCGGCGCCCGTCGCCGACACCTCGTCCGCGCAACCGGACGCGCCCGAAGGCACAGCCGCGACCGCAGCCGCGTCGCGAGCCCGCAAGACACACAAGGCACCTGCGGCGCCCGCGGCGGCGGCCGCAGCGACGACTGCAAAGGCTCCGGCTCCCACCAGACGCAAGGCCGACACGGCAGCCCCGCCGGCCGCGGCTGTGCCCAGACCGGTTGCCCGCAAGACGGCACCGAAGAAGACCGCGGCACCGGCCGACCGCGTACCCGGCGAAACCGTGAAGACCGCTCCGGTGCGCAAGGCAGCGGCACCGCGCGTCCGCAAGAAGGCCGCGCCGCCCGCCGAAGTGGTGCATGGCGTGGCGCCCGAGGAGGCCGCGCAGGCGGGCGTGATCGACGCCGACGGCGCAGTGGCGTCGCCGCTGCCCGACGTGGCGGCCAGCGAGCCGGCAGGCGTGCCGGCACCGGCGGCCACGGTCGCGACCGCACCGGCGGTGTCACAGCCGGTGGCGAGCGAGACCGACAGCGACGTCGATGACGTGCGGCCGCCTCGCCCGGAAAGCCCGGTCGACACCGGGGCGGCAGTCCCGCATGTGCTCGGCAACCACGACCGGCCCCTGCGCATCCTGATGGTGGCCAGCGAGGCCGTGCCGTTTGCCAAGACCGGCGGCCTGGCCGACGTCGCTGCGGCGCTGCCCAAGGCGCTCGGCGCCCTCGGGCACGACGTGACCGTCGTGATGCCGCGGTATCGCGGCATCGCTGTGAGCGGGGCGCCCGCAACGTCGTACGCCGTGGCGATGGGCGGGCATCACTACAAGGCCGACGTCCACGTTCGCCAGACGAGTCCCGGGGTCCGCGTGGCCCTCGTCGACCATCCGGCGTTCTTCGATCGCGATGCGTTGTACGGTCTGGGGAGCCACGATTACGCCGACAACCCGCGGCGGTTCGCGTTCCTCGCCCTCGCCGCCCTGGAGTTCGCCCGTCTCGAAGGGCGCCCCGTCGACATCGTCCATGCGCACGACTGGCAAGGCGGACTGGCGCCGGTGTACCTCAAGACGCGCTACGCGAGCGACCCCGTCATCGGCGGCGCCTCGACGATCTTCACCATCCACAACATCGCGTACCAGGGCCTGTGCGCGGCCGACTGGCTGCCGCAGCTCGGACTGCCGTGGGACGTCTTCACCACGGACGGCCTCGAGTTCTGGCTGCACGCCAGCTTCCTGAAGGCCGGCATCATGTTCTCGGACCTGGTCACGACCGTGAGTCCCCGGTATGCCCAGGAGCTGATGACGCCGGAGTTCGCCTTCGGCTTCGAGGGCATCCTGCGCCACCGCGCCGCGGACATGGTCGGCATCCTGAACGGCATCGATGACGATGTCTGGAACCCGGGCGACGACCGTCACCTGCCGCGTCCGTACTCGGCGGACGACCTGGCGGGGAAGGCCGACGCCAAGCGCGTCCTGCTCGACACGTACGGGCTGCCCGGCGGCGACGACATGGCGCAGCGGCCGGTCATCGCGATGATTTCGCGGATGGTCGACCAGAAGGGCCTCGACCTGATTGCCTCGGTGTCCGAGCAACTCCCACATCTGGGCGCGGCGTTCGTGATCCTGGGCACCGGCGAGCCCTGGTACGAGGAGATGTGGCGCTCGCTCTCGCGCCGCTATCCGGACCGGGTGGGCGTGCGGATCGGCTTCGACGAGCCGCTGTCGCACGTCATCGAAGCCGGCGCCGACCTGTTCATGATGCCGTCCAGGTTCGAGCCATGCGGGCTCAACCAGATGTACAGCCTGAGGTATGGCACACTACCAGTAGTGCGTGCGACCGGCGGATTGGACGACACTGTGCAGAACTACGACCCGGCCAGCGGGGTCGGCACCGGGTTCAAGTTCCATGACGCAAGTGGCGAAGCCCTGCTGGGGACGCTGAGGTGGGCGTTACACGTCTTTCATAATGATCCCGATCGCTGGCGCCAGCTGCAGCGCGCGGGAATGGGGATGGACTTCTCCTGGCAGGCCTCGGCCCGAGCCTATCTCGAGGCCTACAAGCGAGCCCGGACCCAGGTGAGCGGACGACAGGGTGGGGTTGCATCCGCCTGACGCGGACACGCGACCGAGAGGATAGAAAGCAATGGCTTCCGAGAAAGTACAAACGCTGACCGACGGCAACTTCACGCAGGTGATCGGCAGCGTGCCGCAACCGGTGCTCGTGGACTTCTGGGCGGAGTGGTGTGGCCCGTGCCGCATGCTCGCCCCGACGATCGAAGCGCTGGCCGAAGAGCTCGATGGCAAGGCCGTGATCGGCAAGATGGACGTCGACGAGAATCCGACCGTGCCGGGTAATTACGGCATCCGCTCGATTCCGGCCCTCCTCGTGTTCAAGGGCGGGCAGCTGGTCGACCAGACCGTCGGCGTCCAGTCGAAGGATGCCCTGAAGCGGCTGCTCGAGCGTCATATGTGAGAGCGCGGCTCACGCGCGTGAGCCGCACCCGTAATGCGGGAATGCTCGATGCGGCAAGGTCGACAGCCACGTGCGGTCGACACTCCCGCATTCGACATTGCCGCATTACGTGTCTGTCCAAGGAATGTCGACGATGAGTGCTGACCTGCGGAACGTGGTGATCATCGGATCGGGCCCGGCCGGTCTGACGGCGGCGCTGTACACGGCGCGCGCCAACCTGCATCCGGTGGTCATCGAGGGCCTGCAGCCGGGTGGCCAGCTGACCATCACGACGATGGTGGAGAACTGGCCGGGGCATCGCGACGGCGTGATGGGGCCGCAGTTGATGGCCGACATGCGCGCGCAGGCCGAACACTTCGGCACGGAGTTCCTGTCCGGCCTCGTCGAGAACGTCGACCTCTCGCAGCGGCCGTTCACGCTGACGCTCGATGGTGGCCGCCAGATCAAGGCGCGCACGCTGATCGTCGCGACCGGCGCGACCGCGAAGCTGCTCGGATTGCCGTCGGAGATGAAGTTGATGGGCCGCGGCGTCAGCACCTGCGCGACCTGCGATGGTTTCTTCTTCCGCAATCGCCCCGTCGCCATCGTCGGCGGCGGCGACACGGCGCTCGAGGAAGCGATCTACCTCTCGAAGCTGGCGTCGCACATCACCGTGATCCACCGACGCGACTCGCTGCGCGCGTCGAAGATCATGCAGGACAAGGCGATGGCCAACCCGAAGATCTCCTTCCGCTGGAACACGGTGGTCGAGGAGATCCTGGCCGACGAGCGCGGCGACGTGAATGCGGCGCGTCTGCGCGACACGGCGACCGGCCTGGTCGACGAACTGAAGGTCGACGGCGTCTTCGTCGCCATCGGTCATACGCCGAACACGACGTTGTTCCGTGGTCAACTCGCCATGAACGAGGGCGGCTACCTCGTGACGACCGGCACGCGCACCAACATCGCGGGCGTCTTCGCCGCCGGCGACGTGCAGGACGAGGTGTACCGCCAGGCGATCACGTCAGCCGGGACCGGCTGCATGGCCGCGATCGATGCGGAACGCTGGCTGGAGTTGGGCGACGCGGTGTATCACCACACCGAGTCGGAGACAGCCGCCACAGCGTAGGCGACGACGGTCCGCATTTCCGGGCTGACGGCGACGCCGTCAGCCCTTGCCGATCCATCCGCCGCCGAGGACCTCGTCGCCGTCGTAGAAGACGGCGGCCTGTCCCGGCGTGATCGCGTACTGCGGCGCGTCGAATTCGACCTGCACGACGCCGTCGCCGACGACGAGCAACGACGCCGCGGCCGCGGTGTGGCGATGCCGGATCTGGACGCCGGCGCGCACGGGCGCGTCGGGCGTCCGTCCCGACACCCAGTTCACCTCATGAACGATGCAGCGGCGCTCCTCGAGCGCGCTGCGCGGACCGACCGTCACGTCACTGCTCGCGGCGTCGATCGCGACCACGTACAGCGGCACACCCACCGAGAGCCGGAGACCCTTGCGCTGACCGACGGTGAAGTGGTGCACACCGTCGTGGGCGCCGAGTGCGCGGCCCTCGACGTCGACGATGCGGCCGGCCGCCGGGGCGCGTTCGCCGGCGGCGCGCGTCACGAAGGCGGCCTGGTCGCCGTCGGGCACGAAGCAGATCTCCTGCGAATCTGGCTTGTGCGCCACCGGCAGCTGGCGTTCGGATGCGTAGGCGCGGACTGACGGTTTGTCGAGGTGGCCGACCGGGAAGATGGCGCGCCCCAGCTGCGCCTGCGTCATCGAGAACAGGAAGTACGACTGGTCCTTGCCGCCGTCGGCCCCGCGCAGCAGCCGCCAGCGCCCGTCGGCGTCCTGCGTCGAGCGCACGTAGTGGCCGGTCGCCAGGCGCTCGGCCTGCAGGCCGTCGACGCGACCCAGCAGCGTGGCGAACTTCACCTCGCTGTTGCAGCGCGTGCAGGGGATGGGCGTCCGTCCGGCAACGTAGTCGTCGACGAACGGCGAGATCACCTGTGCATGGAAGTGCGATTCGAAGTTGACGATGTAGTGCGGGATCGCCAGCCGGTGGGCGACGCGGCGCGCGTCGTGCAGGTCGTCGATCGTGCAGCAGGTGCCGAAACGCGCCTGGCCCTCCTGCTGGTCGTACAACTGCATCGACACGCCAACTACGTCGTGGCCCTGATCCACGAGCATGGCGGCGGCGACCGATGAATCGACGCCCCCCGACATTGCGACGACGACGCGCATGGCCGTCAGGAGGAGGCCGACGCCGCTGACGGCGTGCGACGGTCGGTGAGCTGGCGCAGCCGCTCGACGATCGGGGGGAGCGCGTCGAGGAACGCCTGCACGTCTGCGGGCGCGGTGTGACGGCCGATGCTGAGGCGCAGCGCGTTCTGCGTGTCGTGCAGCGGCAGCCCCATCGCCTTCAACACGTGCGAGGGCTCGAGCGTGCCCGACGAACAGGCCGAGCCGGTCGACACCGCGAAGCCGTCGAGGTCGAGCGCAATCAGCAGTGATTCGGCCTCGATCCCCTCGAACCCGATGTTGGTCGTGTTCGGGACGCGAGCGGCACCGGCGCCGTTGACGTGCGTGCCCGGCACTGCGCGAAGGACGCCTTGCTCGAGGGTGTCGCGCAGCGCTGCCTGCGTCCGCGCGTCTCCGTCGAGCCGCTCGGTCGCGAGACGCGCCGCAACGCCCAGCCCGACGAGCGCGGGCACGTTCTCGGTGCCGGCGCGCCGACTGCGCTCCTGCTTGCCACCGGTCATCGCCGACAACAGTCGCGTGCCGCGCCGGATCCAGATCGCGCCGACACCTTTCGGGCCGTAGAGCTTGTGCCCCGAGAGGCTGAGCAGGTCGACGCCGAGCGCCTGCACGTCGACCGGCACCTTGCCGACCGACTGCACGGCGTCGGTGTGGACGAGCACGCCGCGTTCGTGGGCGAGCGCCGCGCACGCGGCCACCGGCTGCACCGTGCCGACCTCATTGTTGGCGTGCATCAGGCTCAACAGCGCCGTGTCGTCGGCGAGGGCAGCGGCGATGTCGTCGGGGCGGACGACGCCGGACGCATCCGGTGCGACACGGGTGACGCGCCAGCCGCGACGCTCGAGAGCGCGCGCCGTGGTCAGGACGGCTTCATGCTCGATGGCACTGACGATGAGATGCTTGCGGCCGAGAGGCTCGAGCGCGTCGGCCACGCCTCGCAACGCGAAGTTGTCACTCTCGGTGCCGCCGCTCGTGAACACGACCTCGGTCGGGCTCCCATGGATGAGGTCGGCGACGGCCTGACGCGCATCATCGAGGCGGGCCTTGGCGCGCTGGCCGAAGTGGTGGACGCTCGAGGCGTTGCCGAACTCGTCGCGCATCGCGTCCGCGACGGCCGCGATGACGTCGGGGTCGACGGGGGTGGTGGCATTGTGGTCGAGATAGATGCGCGCGCGAACAGCGGCCACCCCGGGATCGTATCACCCGCAGTTGGCCGTAAACCACAGCAGTTCCGTGATCTAGACACTCAGGTGATGCTTACGTATACTCCGCCGGACGTGGGTCGTCGCCACCCTGCGGACCCATTCCGGAGAAGCCAACATGTGGAAACGCGATGACGCGCCGCGGCAACCTGCACCCGCGCCGCCCACTACGCCGCCGGCTCCCGTCGCCCCGCCTCCAGTGGCGGCCGACCCCGCGCCAGCAGTTGCCGCCCGGCCCGTGCCGGGCGCTGGAGAACGAGCACCCATGAGCATGGGCAACATCGGCAAGTCGGTCATCATCAAGGGTGAGTTGAGCGGCAGTGAGGACCTGACGATCGAAGGTCAGGTCGAAGGCAAGATCGAGCTCAACAACAACATCCTGACCATCGGGACCAACGCGAAGATCAAGGCGCAGGTGTTTGCCAAGACGGTCGTCGTGCTCGGTGAGGTGACCGGCAACATCACCGCCTCGGAGAAGGTCGACATCCGCGACAACGGCTCGGTCGACGGCGACATCACGTCGCCGAAGGTCGCCATCGCGGAGGGCGCGCACTTCCGCGGCGCCATCGACATGAACCGCGGCGCCTCGACGCCGAAGGCCGCCGAGCCGAAGCCCACGCCAGCGGTGGCGGGCAAGGCCTGATCCGTCCGGGCGCCGGGACGGAATGCCAGTCTGCGCTCCGTCTCTGCCCGGATGCTCTTCCGGACGGCTCGGTGAGCCGTCCCTCCCAATCGTCCTGTGTCCGAATCGACCGATCGGTCCCTGTCGTCCCGCCTGTTCGGGTGGGCTCGCCGTGATGCGGCGGGCGGCGAAGGTGCCAAGGATGCCGGCCCTGCGGTCGGCACCAAGGTCATCGCGAAGTTCCTCGCGGCGCTGGCCAACCGCGAGAGCCCCATCGTGCTCGACCTCGGTCCCGTCGTCGGCAGCAACGTGTCGTTCCTGGGTGAGCAGCTCGGCTGCCGGCTCCGTGTCGAGGACCTGTTCGCCGACGTCGAACGACTGACGAAGGCGCAGCAGATCGACACGCTGCCGGAGTTCCTCGAAGGACGCTTCTCGTACGAGCCGGAGAGCGTCGATGCCGTGCTGTGCTGGGACGTGCTCGACTACCTCGACAAGCCCGCCGCCACGGTGCTCGCACGCAAGGTCGTCGAGTGGGTGAAGCCGGGCGGTGTCGTCCTGTGCTTCTTCAACATGGCGCCGAGCCCGTCGCCGCTGTATACGCGGTACGTCATCGCCGACACCGAGCGCCTGCAGTACCGGACCTCGCCGGCCGCGCAGGGCCGCAAGACGATCTACCAGAACCGCGACATCGATCGCCTGTTCGCCGGGCTGGCCGTCAGCGAGAGCTTCCTGCTCCAGCACAAGGTTCGTGAAGTGTTGCTGCGCAAGAAGGCACCAGCCGCACCGAAGACGTAGCCGGCCGACCGCCATGCCGGAGCAGGGCTCGATGTCCCCATGCGGCCATCGGCTGTGCGGCGGATCAGGCGGGACTCGGAGCGCCGGCCCTCCCCGCATCGACCGAGCAGCGACGCCGCGGTGATGTAGCATCGCGGCGTAGCCCGACCGCGCGTGCGCGGCGGCGTGTCATCCCTGAGGTCGCGGCATGATCGATTTCGATCTGGCAGAGGAGCATCGCCTGCTCGAGCAGACGGTGCGTGGGTGGGGCGCGCGTGAAGTGGCGCCGCGGATTGGCGAGCTCGATCGTCAACACAAGTTCGATCCGGCGATCCTGCCGCAGATGGCCGACCTCGGCCTGCTCGGCGTCTGCGTGCCGCAGCAGTATGGCGGCGCCGGGATGGACTACATCAGCCTCGGCGTCGCCAGCGAGGAACTCGAGTACGTCGACACCTCCTTACGCGTGATCCTGTCGGTGCACGTCGGGCTGAACAGCCTGTCGTTGCTGGCGTGGGGGACCGACGACCAGAAGGCGCGCTACCTGGTGCCGCAGGCGCAGGGGCAGAAGATTGCGACTTTCGGCCTGACCGAGCCTGCCGCCGGCAGCGACGCGCGCGGCATCCAGACGGTGGCGGTCAAGCGCGGCGACCGCTATGTGCTCAGCGGCGAGAAAATGTGGATCTCGCTCGCCGATGTCGCCGACCATTTCCTGGTGATCGCCTGGAGCGACCTCGAGAAGAAGCGCGCGAAGGACCCGAGCGGCCTGAGTGCCTTCATCGTCGAGCGCGCGTTCAAGGGCTTCTCGAGCGGCACGCTCACGCACAAGTGGGGCATCCTCGCGGGCAACACCGGCTTCTTCAAGATGGACGAGGTCGAGGTACCAGTCGAGAACCTCCTCGGCCGCGAAGGCGAGGGCTTCAAGATCGCGATGTTCGCGCTCGATCAGGGGCGCTATACGGTCGCGGCCGGTGCCACCGGGCTGATTCGTGCCTGTCGCGACGCCAGCGTGAAGTATGCGAAGGAGCGGCACACGTTCGGGGTCGAGATCGGTCAGCACCAGCTCGTGAAGGAGATGCTGGCGCGGATGGAAGCCGACTATCAGCAGGCACGTCTGCTGTGGCTCCGTTCGGGGTGGTTGAAGAACATCGGCCGCCGCAACACGAAGGAGACCAGCCTCGCCAAGTGGATGTCCACGGTGGCCTCCGAGCGCGCCGCGGGTGACGCGGTTCAGATTCACGGCGCCAACGGGTACTCCGACGAGTATCCGGTCGGCCGGTTCTACCGCAACTGCAAGGGCGCGGTGATCTACGAGGGCACACGCGAGATCCACGCGCTGATGCAGGCCGACTACCTGCTCGGCTACCGCACCGACAAGCCGACGCGCTGCGAACTGCCGGCCTGGCAACCCGCGGGGTGAACCGGAACCTCTTCGCGATCGCGGGCGCCTGCTTCATCGGCTTTGCCGGCTTCACGCTGGTGATGCCCTTCCTGCCGCTGTACTTCGCGCAGCTGGGCATGCCGGACCCGGCCGACATCGCGCTCTGGTCGGGCCTCAGTCTCGGCGTCACGCCCGGCATGACGGCGTTGCTGGCGCCGTTGTGGGGGCGCGTCGCCGACCGCTACGGCAACAAGTTCCTCGTCCTGCGGTCGCTGGCGTGCTTCGTGATCACGATGGTGCTGATGGGACTGGTGACCAGGCCCTGGCACATCTTCGGCCTGCGTGTCCTGCAGGGATTCTTCGCCGGGTACGGCGCGCTGGCGGTCGCGATGGCGGCGGCTGCGGCGCCGCGCGAACGAATGGCCAGTGCGATCGGCACCGTGCAGACGGCGCAGCGCCTGGGGCCGGCGCTGGGGCCGGCCATCGGCGGCGTGCTGGCGGTGGCGATCGGCATTCGCGCGTCGTTCTACGTGTCGTCGCTGTTCTACCTGGCGGCATTCATCCTGGTGTGGCGCTGGTTCGAGGAGCCGCCGCGCGAGACGGTGGCTTCGGTCCGTGACGGCGACTCGACGCGGCTGACGTTCGAGACCGCCGGGGCGTTCCGGCAGTTCGTGCTGTTGATGGGTGTGATCTTCGGGCTGCAGATCGTCGATCGCAGCTTCGGACCGGTGCTGCCGTTGTACCTGTCGCAGTTGGGTGTCGCCGACGAGCGGATCGCGCTGGTGGCCGGCATCCTGTTCTCGGCCTCGGCGTGTGCGGGTGCGGCCGGCAACCTGCTGACGCAGCGGCTGCTGCAGCAGTGGTCACCACGAGCCCTGCTGCGCTGGACGGCGCTGGCGGCCGCCGGCGGTCTGGTCCCGTTCGTATTCCACCTGTCCGTGCCGACATTGCTCGCAGCGACGGTCGTGTTCGGCTTCGCGGTCGGCATCGCGATCACGGCGTCGTTCACGGCGGCCGGTCACGTGATCCCCGAAGGTGCGCGTGCCACCGGCTTCGGACTGCTGACGAGCGCCTCACTGGCCGGACTCGCCCTCAGCCCGATGACCGCCGGCGTTCTTGCCCGCATCTCCATTCGCAGCGTCTTCATCGTCGGCGTCCTGGTACTGGCGGTGCTGTCCGGAATGGTCAGCTACGTATTACGCGACCGGGTTGGCGAGGCGACCTACCCGGCGGTGGAGGAGACGTGAGTGTCACGCCAGCCATCCGCGCGCTGAGGGCGGCCGGCATCGCCTTCGACGAGCATCCGTACCGCTACGAGGAACGCGGCGGCACGCGCGTCTCGGCCCGCGAGCTCGGTGTCGACGAGCATGCCGTGATCAAGACGATCGTCCTGCAGGCGGACGGCCGCGACCTGCACCTGGTGCTGATGCACGGTGATCGCGAGGTGTCGACCAAGGCGCTGGCCCGCGTGCTCGGCGTCAAACGGCTCGAGCCGGCCCCGGCGCCAGTCGCCCAGCGCGCCACCGGCTACCAGTTCGGCGGGACGTCGCCCTTCGGCACCCGCCAGGCACTGCCGACCTGGGTCGAACGGAGCGTGCTGGCGCTGCCGCGGATCTACATCAACGGCGGCGCGCGCGGCTTCCTCGTCAGCCTGGGCCCCGAGGTGCTGGTATCGCTCCTCGGCGCGGTGCCGGTCGAGGTCGCGACCACCTGAGGCGCGGCCGATCGGCCGCGACCGAGGTGCTACCATGCGAGCGTGAGCGAAGGGCCCGATCAGTCACGCCCGGACGGGCGCGAACGCGCAGCGCTCGTGGGGTTGATCACCGGCTCCACGCGGCGGACGCACGTCGAGGATGCCCTCGACGAACTGGCCGGCCTGGCCGAGGCGGCCGACATCGAGCCGGTCATCCGGTTCACGCAGGATCGAGACCGTCCCGACCCGGCCACGCTCATCGGCTCGGGCAAGCTCGCCACCCTCAAGGCCGCCTGCGACGAGTCCGGGCTCACCCTCGTCATCTTCGACAACGAACTGACGCCGGCGCAGTTGCGCAACATCGAGAAGACGCTGGAACTGCGCGTCATCGATCGCACGCAGCTGATTCTCGACATCTTCGCGCGCCGTGCTCGTACGCGTGAGGGCAAGCTGCAGGTCGAGCTCGCACAGCTGCGCTATCTGCTGCCGCGCCTGGTCGGGGCGTCGGCCGCCATGTCACGCCTCGGCGGCGGTATCGGCACGCGCGGACCGGGTGAGACCAAGCTCGAGACCGACCGTCGCCGCATCCGCCTGCGCATCTCGTCGCTCACCGATGACCTCGCCGAGGTGCGTCGGCGGCGTGGCCAGCTCCGCGATCGCCGCCGACGGACCGAGTTGCCGGCCGTGGCGCTGGTCGGCTATACGAACGCCGGCAAGACCACGCTCTTCAACCGGCTGACGCACGACACGGCCGTGGCCTCCGACGCGTTGTTCGTCACGCTCGATCCGCTGACGCGCGAACTGCGGTTGCCCAATCGCCAGCGCGCGGCGCTGTCGGACACCGTCGGCTTCATCGACCGTCTGCCGCACACCCTCGTCGCCGCCTTTCGCGCGACGCTCGAGGAAGTGGCTGACGCCGACCTGCTGCTGCACGTCGTCGATGCGTCGATCGACGACTACGAGCGGCACATGCAGGCGGTGGAGCGAGTCCTCAGCGAGGTCGACGCCGGCGACGTGCCCGTGCTGCTCGTGTTCAACAAGGTCGACCGCCTCGACGCCGGCGCGCGTGATCACCTGCGCCAGGCCTACGAGCACTCGCTGCAGATTTCCGCCGTCAGCGGCGACGGCGTCGATGGCCTGCTCGCCGAGATCGCGCGAGCGCTGGCGCTCGACACCCGCCGCGTCACGCTCTCCTTCGACCAGGGGCGGCCCGAAGACCGCGAGGCGATCGAACGTCTGTATCGCGTCGCCCGCGTCCTCAGCCACGACGCCGACGGCG
>Ga0335075_10008739_pt1 | contig 15507 bp, 14 predicted proteins | sample Lox_Sample_24_FD_206723 | JGI IMG/M metagenome (GOLD analysis project Ga0335075, IMG submission 206723) | Soil microbial communities from Loxahatchee National Wildlife Refuge, Florida, United States - Lox_Sample_2.4 | ecosystem: Environmental > Terrestrial > Soil > Wetlands | place: USA... | reverse complement strand
TCGGCGCGGTCATCGACGCCGGCGGTGAGCGTCTGATCCTCATCGACGGGACCGGGCACGTCCTCTCCGACGACGAGGCGGTGATGGTCTTCATCGACCTCTTGTGGCGCGCCGGCGACCTCGATCGGGTCGCGTTGCCGGTCACGGCGAGCGAGCGGACGCGCCAGATCTGCGCGGAGCGCAACATCGCGCTGACCCTCACCCCGTTGTCGCCGTCGGGGCTGCTCGGCACCGCGGAGTCAGACGGCGTCTCGTTCGCCTCCGACCGCAACGGCGGATACGTGTTCCCGACCTTCCTGCCTGCCTTCGACGCCGCGGCCGCCCTCGCCCGCCTGGTCTTCTTGCTGGGCCGGAGCACCACGTCGGTGGCCGAGATCGTGGCGGCCACCCCGCCCATGCCGGTCCTGCGCATCGACGTGGCGACCCCGCTCGACCACAAGGGCCTCATCATGCGGACCCTGATGGAGCAGCTGGCCGAACAGGGGGCATCGCTGGAACTGATCGACGGCATCAAGGTGCTCTCCGACGACGGGTGGGTCCTGGTCGTGCCGGACCCCGAGGACCCGGTGACCCACGTGTGGGCCGAAGGAGCGGACGTCGCCGCCTCCGAGGCGCTGGCGGACGAGTACGCGCAGCGCATCAGCGTGATCGTGCCGTAGCCCGGCGTGCAGCCCGGCACCCAGGCCTGCACGCACGCCCGACTCGAACCCCCGCACCACCCCTGCAGATCGGTCACGCAGTCCGATATGGTCGCCCCCCATGAATATCCCCGAGGACCTTCGCTACTCGCCTGAGCACGAGTGGCTGCGCGTCGAGGGCACGCGCGTGCGCATCGGGATCACCGACTACGCGCAGGACGCTCTCGGGGACATCGTGTTCGTCGACCTGCCGAGTGTCGGCAGCGAGGTCGAAGCGGGGACACAACTCGGGGAGGTCGAGTCGACGAAGTCGGTGTCGGAGATCTACGCGCCGATCGCAGGCACGGTCAGCGCCGTCAACGACGCGCTGGCGGAGGGGCCCGAGCGGATGAACCAAGATCCCTACGGGGAGGGCTGGCTCTGCGAGCTGGAGCTCGCGCCGGGTGCGGACGTCGACACGCTCCTCGACGCCGCGGCCTACCGCGACCTGACGGCCGAGTGAGCCGTTCGTGCGCAGCGTGAACGCAGCATGAACGCAGGCATCCGGGAGTGCCATGACGCCAGGAGAAGGGACGTGCGGGGTGGAGTACCGTGGACGCCGTGTTCTGTCACAACTGCGGGCATCGGAACCCCGAGGGCGTCAACTTCTGCTCCTCGTGCGGTTCTGCCCTGTTGGCAGAGGGCGATGACGCGACCATCACGCTGCATCCGACCGACGAGCCCGAGACGTCCGAGGACCAGCCCGACGTCACCCAGATCGAGGTCCCGCACGGAGCCGGGGTTCTCGTCGTGACGAGGGGCCCCAACGTCGGGGCCCGCTACCTGCTCGGGGAGCAGGTGGTGAAGGCCGGCCGGCACCCCGAAAGCGACATCTTCTTGGACGACATCACGGTCTCGCGGCGCCACGTCGAGATCAGCCCCTCGGGCAACGGCGCCTATGGGGTGCGCGACGTGGGCTCGCTGAACGGGACCTACGTGAACCGGGAGCGGATCGAGGAAACCACGCTGTCTCCCGGTGACGAGGTGCAGATCGGCAAGTTCAAGCTCGTGTACCTGGTAGCGGGGAACGAGTGAGCACTCGCACCTATCTCTCCATCGGCGACGTCCTGACGTTGCTGCGAGAGGAGTTCCCAGACGTCACCATCTCGAAGATCCGCTTCCTCGAGAGCCAGGGCCTGGTCAACCCCGAGCGCTCGCCGTCGGGCTACCGCAAGTTCTTCGACCACGACGTCGAGCGGCTCCGTTGGGTGCTGCGCCAGCAACGCGAGCACTTCCTCCCGCTCAAGGTCATCCGGGACCGCCTGGCCGACGGGGAGCTCGACGACGTCGAGGGCGACGACGCGGCGAACGGGAAGGCACTGGCGGCATCGAGCGCGTCGCATCCCTCGCACGCGGCGACCGTGGGCGCGGCGGCCCATGTGCAAGGTGCCGGCGCGCCGGCCGCGGGGGGCGAACGGCCGACGAAGGCCGACGAAGAAGCGATGGCGCGCATCCTCGCCGACGCGTCACGCCGCACGGCGCGGCTGCCTGAGGACGCAAGCGGGCGCCGCGGCCTGCAGGTCGTGGGCGACGCCGCCGCATCCACCATGACGACCGCGCCACCGAGCACGCCGGCGCACGCACCGACGCACGCGCCGGCCGGCGAAGGTGTGCATGCGGCCGCGAGCGGGCCTGCAACGGCGACTGCGACCGACGCCGACGCGCGCGCCCAGGCACCGCGGCGCTCGGGAGGCGCGGCGCCGCAGCAGCAGTCCGGCGCGGCCGGTGGCCGTTCCGGCGCGTCGCGCGGCGGCAGTGGCAGCAGCGGTGGTGGCGGCAACGGGGACGGCGGCAAGGGCACCACGGCGACCGAGGCCCGCTCGGGCTCGGGCTCAGGGAGTGGCCGGGCGCCGGGGAGTGGTGGCCAGGGCACGCAGGGCGGCCAAGGCGGCGGCTCGCGCAAGGCGCCGGCGCACGCGTCCGGCGCCGCAGCCGACGCAGCTCCGGCCGACGCCGCGGCTGCACCCGCTGCCGTGGTGACGGGCGCCAGCCTCACCGCGGAGGAGCTGAGCGCGGCCAGCGGCCTGTCGGTCGAGGAGGTGGCGGGCCTGGTGTCGTTCGGGTTGATCGAGCCCGTCTCGGTGGCCGGCATCGAGACGTTCGACGAGGACGCCCTCACCGTCGCCAACGTGGCGGCCTCCTTCCGGGCCTACGGGATCGAGGCGCGGCACCTGCGGCTGTACCGCAACGCGGTGGACCGCGAGATCGGACTGATCGAGCAGGTGGTGATCCCGCTCCTCCGGCAGCGGAACCCCGAGTCCCGCCAACGGGCGCTCGATGCGGCCGACGACCTGGGCGCGCTCGGCCAGTCGCTGCGAGCCACGTTGCTCAAGCAGGCACTTCGTCGTCATTTGGGGGGGTGACGCAAGGCCGGGATCCGGCGCTACATTTCTGTCATGGTCCGTGTGCTACTCCGAGCGGTCAGAGTGGACCTGCAGTCGAACACCCCGGTGCTGCTGCTGCAGGAGACCGAGGGAGAAGGCCGCACACTGCCGATCTTCATCGGGAGCCCTGAAGCGACCGCCATCGCCTACGCCCTCCAAGGCGTGACGATGCCCCGGCCGCTCACCCACGACCTGATGAAGGACATGCTCGGTGCGCTCGACATCGACGTCGAGCGGGTGATCATCACCGAGCTGCGGGCCTCGACGTATTTCGCAGAGATCCACCTCGTCCGGGGCCAGGAACGCACCGTCGTGTCGAGCCGGCCGTCCGACGCTGTTGCGATCGCCGTCCGCACCGAGACGCCGCTCTTCGTCTCCGACGAGCTGATGGAGTCAGAGGGGATCATCCTCACGCTCGAGGCGGAGGAGGAAGAGGAAGACACGCCCGACGAGCTGGTCGGCCAGTTCCGCCAGTTCCTCGACTCGGTGCGGCCCGAGGACTTCGAGGGGTGACCCGGCGTCGCTGGGCGCTCGCCCTCGTTGCGAGCGCCGCCGTGGCCCTCGCGGCCTGCGGCTCGAACACGCCCAAGGCGAAGACGACGACCACGACGCACGCGACGACGTCGACCACGACGTCGAGCACCAGCACGACGACCAGCGCGCCGGCATCGACGACGACCAGCGCCGCCTCCGCCGGGTGCGCCCACATCTCGGCCGTTGCGGCGGCGGGCCAGGCGGCGGCGGGGACGATCACGGGGACGGTGACCGTGACCAACACCGGCGGCACCTCGTGCACGGCGAACGGATACCCGACGATGACGTTGGCGTCGGGCAGCGGGGCACCGCTCACGGTCACGATGGTCAACGGCCTCTCGGTCAGCATCTCGGCCGCGGCGAATGCGCCGCCGAGCGCGGTCGCCATCGCACCGTCGGGCACGGCCCAGTTCGCCTACCAGTTCTCCGACGTGCCGGTGGGGAGCGAGACCAGCTGCCCGACCTCGGAGACCGCGACCGTCACCATGCCGGGCGCCAACGCGCCCTCGCCGGCGTTCCCGCTCGCGATCGACCCGTGCGGCAACGGCACGATCAGGGTGTCGCCGATCTACAAGGCGTAGCGCCCCCGGCCAGTCGGGCCAGTCGGGCGGCCAGGCGATTACGTCGTAGCAGCCCCCGCGCTCGCGTCGTCAGGTCCGTCCGATCCGCCCGACCCGTCGTCGCGGCTCGGGTCGACCAGGATGCGGCCCCGCACGGCCGCGTCGAGCACCTGGTTGAGCGCGGCGGTCAGCCCGTGGAGGCCGACCTCCTCGTGCACGATCTCGTCGCAGTGGTCGAGCGGGAAGGCCGCGGGCATCTCGGCCCACAGCTCGCGCCGCTCCTCGATCGGGGTCGCCACCGTGTCGACGCCGAGCAGCGCCACCCCACGGATGATGAACGGGTAGACGGTCGTCGCGAGGTCGTTGCCACCGGTGAGCCCGCTCGCCGCCACGGCGCCGCCGTAGCGCACCGTGCGCAACGCCTCGGCGAGTGCCGTGCCGCCGACGCAGTCCACGACGCCGCCCCACAACTGGGGCCCGAGCGTCCGCCCGTCGTCCTCGGTGAAGCGCCGGCCGACGACACGTGAGGCGCCCAGCTCCTTCAGATAGTCCTGTTCCGCCGTCTTGCCCGAGGAGGCCACGACCTCGAAGCCGGCCTTGGCCAGCATGGCGACCGCGGCACTGCCGACCCCGCCCGACGCGCCGGTCACGAGCACCGGCCCGTCGTCAGGGCTCGTCCCGTGCTGCGCGAGGCGGCGGAGCGACAACAGCGCGGTGAATCCCGCTAGTCCGATGATCGCCGCGTTCCGGCACGTCAGTGCGTCGGGAAGCGGGACGACCCAATCGGCAGGGACGCGCGCGTAAGCGGCGAACCCGCCGTGGTGGGCCACGCCGAGGTCGTAGCCCTGGACGAGCACACGGTCGCCGGCACTGAACTCGGCGCTCGAGCTCTCCTCGACACTGCCCGCGAGCTCGACGCCCGGGACGAGGGGGAAGTGACGAGCCACGCGGTTGCCGGGGCGGGTGACCATCGCGTCCTTGAAGTTCACCGCCGACCACTCGACGCGGATCAAGACGTCGCCTTCGGGCAGGTCTTTCTCCGACAACTGGACCACCGCCGGGCGGATCACCTCGCCCGCCTTGGAGAGCAGGTAAGCCGGGAAGCGCACCGAATCATGCTAGAGGGCGAGGCCGTCGGGCCCCTGACCAACGCCGCGCACGGGCTACCTTCAGGGCGTGGCGACGACGGCACCCTACGGGCGTTGGGCCTCGCCTTTCGCCGCTGCTGACGTCGCGTCCGCCAAGGTGTCGCTGTCGGAGCTCTGCTCGGACGGCTCGTCCCTGTTCTGGCTCGAGTCGCGGCCCTCGGAGGCCGGGCGCGTCGTGCTGGTGCGCGCCACCGACGGGGTACTGGCGGACCACTCGCCGCCGAACGTCAGCATCCGTAGCCGGGTCAACGAGTACGGCGGCGGCGCGCTGACGCTCGTCCCCGGGCACCAGGCCGGCGCGTTCGCCTACGTGGACCAGTCGGACCAGCGGGTGTGGCTCTGCGACGGACCTGGCGACGCGGCCACACCGAGGCCGCTGAGCGCGGCCGCGCCGGAGGGCGAGGTGGTCAACCACGGCGGGTTGAGCGCGACCGCCGACGGCGACTGGGTCCTCGCCGTGCGCGAGGTGCACCCTGCCGGCTCGACGCGACCGACCCGGAGCGTCGTCGCCTTCGGGACCCGCGCCGAGCCCGCGCCGTGCTGCGTGCTGGTCGAAGGCCACGACTTCTTCGGGACGCCCAGGGTGGCGCCTGACGGCGCGTCCCTCGCTGTCGTCGCCTGGGACCACCCCGACATGCCCTGGGACGCCTCGCGCCTTTTCGTCGTGCCCCTGGCGCGCGGCCGCGAGCCGTCGAGTGGCGCGCCGGTCCTCGGCGCCGCCGGCGCGCCGCGGCTCGTGGCCGGTGGGCCCGAGGAGTCGGTGGGCCAACCCGGATGGGGACCCGACGGCCGCCTGCGCTACGTGTCGGATCGGAGCGGATGGTGGCAGCCCTACCGTGACGCACCGGCGGCGCCGGCGCCGGCGCCCGAACCCGAGCGGCTGGCCGCGGTCGAGGCCGAGTTCCACGGACCCGACTGGGTGCTCTCGCAGACGACGATCGCCGTGCTGCCCGACGGCACCCTCGCCGCCCGGATGACCCGGGCCGGGAGCGACTCGGTCGTCCTGATCGGCCAGGCGGCCACCGCCACCACCGGCGCGACCCCACCCGTCCTCGACCAGCCGTGCGTCTCGATCGCCGCCCTGTGCGAGCACCGCGGCGGCGTGGCCATGATCGGCACCACCCCCGACACGCCCTCGACCGTCTGGCTGTGGCAGTCGGGCGCGGGCTGCGAACCCGTGCGACCGCCGGCGACGACGGCGCTCCGCCGGGGCGACGTCGCCACGGGGGAGCCCTTCGCGCTGACGGGCCGGAGCGGACGCCCGGTCTACGGCACGCTGTACCGGCCGGTGCTCGAGGGCACCAGTGGCCCGCCCGGCGCCGCGCCACCGCTCGTCGTCTGGTGCCACGGCGGGCCGACGTCGGCCTGCCAGGCCGGACTGGACCTCACCGTCCAGTTCTTCACGACGCGCGGCTTCGCCGTGGCGTGCGTGGACTACGCGGGGAGCTCCGGTTACGGGCGCGCCTATCGCAACGAGCTGTGGGGCCAGTGGGGCGTGGCGGACTCCGAGGACTGCCTCGATGCGGCCCGCCACCTGGCCGCGCGTGGTGACGCCGACCCGGGTGCGCTGGGCATCCGGGGCGGCAGCGCGGGCGGGATGACGGCGCTCAACGCGCTCGCATCGGGGGAGGGCTTCGGCGCCTGCGTGTCGTGGTACGGGGTCACCGACCTGCTGGGGCTGGCGGCCACGACGCACGACTTCGAGGCGCACTACACCGACCGCCTGATCGGGCCCCTGCCCGGGGCCGAACGCCTCTACGAGGAGCGTTCGCCCAGCCACCGGGCGGCCGCCATGGGGGGGTCGGTCCTCCTGTTGCAGGGGACAGAGGACGCCGTGGTGCCGCCGTCGCAGGCCGAGGCGATGCGTGACGCGCTCGATGCCGCCGGCACCAAGTGCGACCTGCTGTTCTTCGAGGGGGAGGGGCACGGCTTCCGCCGGGCCGACACGCTGCGCGCAAGCCTCGAGGCCGAGCTGGCGTTCTACGTCGCAGAGCTCCAGCTCAGCGACCCGTAACATCGCGAACGACGTACGGGAGTCCTTTGAGCGTCTCCCGTCGTGTGCCAGGCTTTTCGACACCCACCATGCCGACGACGTCTTCGACCATCAGCCTGCCGTGGCCCCCCGGTGCCGAGCGCGTCGCGCGTCGCGCGCTCGACCGGGTCAAGGCGATCTCACCGGAGTCGGGCGACGCGCTGCTCTACGGGGGCAGTGCCCTCTACGCGCTCTTGGTGATCTACACCTCCACGAACGGTCTCTACCAAGTGTGGGGGCGCATGGCACTGTCGCCCTTCGTCTTCGGTGCCATCGTGTCGGCGGTCCTCGCCTGGATGGTGGCGCGCCTGCGACGGCGCCAGCCGAACCGGTCGCTCACCCCGCGCCAGCACAAGCGGGCCTGGCTCGCCCGCATCGTCGTCGCGGTCTGCGTCTTCGCCGGGTCGCTGGCCATCCCGCTCGGCTACGAGATCCTCTGGCGCTTCGACGGCGTCGCGGGCTCGCACCAGCAGCCCGAGGTCGTGACGGTCGAGGTGGGGGGCAAGGACCTGGTGCGCGGCAAGGACCCGTACCACGACCTCGTGCGGTTGCCGCACGCCGTCGCGTACCACGCGCCGGGCGAGCCCGACTACGCCGGGTTCCTGCCCTACCTCCCGGTGATGGCGCTCATGGGGATCCCGAGCGACATCTGGCCCAACAACGGGTTGAGCGACGCGCGCATCTTCTTCTGCCTCACCACGCTGGTCGTGGCCGCCGTGGCCATGTACCTGTGCCGGGCGCCCGGGCGTCGCAAGATACGCGCCATCCAGGCGCTGGTGATCCTCCCGCTGGCCTCGCTGCCCTTGGCGACGGGCGGCGACGACATCCCCGTCGTCGCGTGTCTGCTGCTCGCCGTCGTGCTGGCGCAACGCCGCCGGCCCTTCGCATCCGGGGTGGTCTTCGGCATCGCCTCGGCGATGAAGTTCACCGCGTGGCCGCTGGCCGCGTTCGCGCTCTTCGCGGCGCGCGGACGCAAGGACGAGCGCCGCCCGCTCACGATGCTGGCCGGCATCCTGGTCGTCGCCGTCCCGGCCATCTTCCCCTTCGTCTTGAAGGGGCCCTTCGCGCTCGTCGACGACGTCGTGCTCTTCCCGCTCGGCCTCAGCGCGATCCCCTCGACGGCGGCCAGCGCCCTCCCGGGGCACGTGCTCGTCAGCGAGTTCCCCTCCCTCAGCCGTGCGCTGCCGATCTCGGTGGCGATCGTGCTGGCCGTCCTGCTCGCCCGCCACCTCTACAAGCACACCCCCAAGACCGTCTCCGAGGTGTGCACGCTGACCGCCATCGTGATGACGGCGCTGATCCTGCTCGCGCCGAACCCGCGGGTCGGCTACCTCTTGTACCCGATCAACTTCTTCGTGTGGGCCTACCTGCTGGCCGAGCCGAAGCCGGCGCCGCAGCTGCTCGAACCCGCAGCCGGCGAACCGCTGGGCGCCGCCAACACCTGACGCGGCCGAACCCGGCGCTCAGCTCTCCTCGTCGTCCTGCTGGAAGAGCCGGACGGTGAAGTTGGTCCATCCCCGTGCCGGCGCGCCGTGCCCGAACGTGGTGGGCGGGATGGTCGCGCCCATCTCCCAGTAGTAGCCGTCGGTCCCCGCGAGCTTGCCCAGCACCTCGAGCGCGCCCGGGTTGTTGGCGGCGGGGCCCTTGTCGAAGACCTGCCAGCCCTGCTCCTTCATGTCGTCCGCGAAGAACGCCAGCAGGGCGGCCTGGGAGCTGTCGGAGCGGAAGGTGACCTGGGCGTCGTACTGGCCCGAGCCTGCGGCGTTGTTCTGGTGCGCGATGCGGACCGAGCCCACCGGGACGGAGACCGCGTTGAGGATGTTGCTCGGCGGCTCGCCCGAGAGGATGATCGGCGAGAGGAGGCCCGCTGCCGCCTGCGCCCGCAGGGGCGTCCCCGCCACCGCGATCGGTGTGTTCGAGGTCTTGACCGGCTGGGGCGACTGCGACGTGAGGAAGCCGATCGTGATGAAGACGACCAGGATCAGGACGGCCAGCCCGAGCACCACCATGGCGGGGCGGATGGAGAAGCCGGTCGCCGGGCGTTGCGGTGGTGGGGGAGCAGGGGTCCCGCCGGCGCGCTCGGTGCTGGTGTCGTGCAGCGTCATGCGCAGGCCAGCCTAGGGCTGCGCCGACCACCCGAAATGGTCGAGGGGACCGTGCCCCGCCCCGAGCTGCCACCCGGCGCCGCCGGCCAGCGCACGCGCCACGAAGGCCTTGGCCTCGGCGACGGCGTCGCCCACGGCCGCCCCACGGGCGAGGGACGCGGCCACGGCCGCCGACATCGAGCACCCGGTGCCATGGTCGTTGCCGGTGGCGACCCGCGGCCCGGGCAGGATCACGACGCCGTCGGGCCCGGCCACGACGTCGTCGGCGCTGTCGCGCAAGTGCCCGCCCTTGACCACGACGTAGCGGGCGCCCCGGGCCTGGAGCTTCTCGGCGACCACGGTGCGTGCGGCGGTGTCGCCCAACGCGTCCACCTCGGTCCCGGCCAGGATTGCCGCCTCGCGCAGGTTCGGGGTCACGACGAGCGCGTGGGGCACGAGCAACTCGAGATAGGCCTCGATCCCCTCGGGCTCCATCAGGCGGTGTCCCGTCGACGAGACGAGGACGGGGTCGACCACGAGGTTGGGGAGGCGCCCCTCGGTCGCCAGCGCGGCCACCTCGGCCACGATCGGCGCGGTGGCCAGCATCCCGGTCTTGACCGCGCGCACGGCGAAGTCGTCGAGAACCGCCTCGACCTGCAGGCGGACGAAGGCCGGGTCGAGTGCGACGACGCCGCGCACCTCCGCCGTGTTCTGCGCGGTGACCGCCGTGAGGGCGGACGTGCCATGGACGCGCAGCGCGGCGAACGTCTTCAGATCGGCTTGTGCGCCGGCGCCGCCACCCGAGTCCGAGCCGGCGATGGTGAGCGCGGTCGGCGGCGTGGGGTCCTGCGCAGTCACCACACCGTCGTGCGCTGCTCCGTGCGCTGCGTCCGGCACCGAGCCACCATAGGCGGGCCCGGGGGTATCGTCCTGCGGGTGAGCGCTGCGGACGCACCCACGCCACTGTGCATCGCCGGTGAGGAGCTCGGCTCGCGCCTCCTGCTCGGCACCGGCGGCATGACCAGCCTCGATGCGCTCTCGCGCGCCCTCCAAGAATCCGGCACGCAGATGGCCACGGTCGCCGTCCGGCGCGTCGAGGCCTCGACGAAGGGCGCGTTGCTGTCCTTGCTCGGCGAGCTCGGTGTGCGGGTCCTGCCGAACACGGCGGGCTGCGCCACGGCGTCGGAGGCCGTGCTGACGGCGAAGCTGGCGCGCGAGGCCTTCGGCACCGACTGGGTGAAGCTCGAGGTGGTCAACGACGACCGCCAGCAACTGCCCGACGCGGTCGAGCTCCTCGCCGCGGCCGAGCAACTGGCCGAGGACGGCTTCGTCGTGTTGCCCTACACGACCGACGACCCCGTGCTGGCCCACCGCCTCCAGCAAGTCGGGTGCGCCGCAGTGATGCCGCTGGGGTCGCCCATCGGGAGCGGCCTCGGCATCCGCAACCCGCACAACATCTCGCTGCTACGCGAGGCGGTCGAGGTGCCGGTCGTCCTCGATGCCGGCATCGGCACCGCGTCGGACGCCGCGCTGGCCATGGAGCTCGGGTGCGACGCCGTGCTCGTCGCCACGTCGGTAAACCGCTCGCACGACCCGGTGACCATGGCCCGCGCCATGCGCCTCGCCGTCGAGGCAGGCTTCGAGGCGCGCCGGGCCGGACGGATCCCGGTGCGCTTCCACGCCGAGCCGTCGAGCCCTTTGGAGGGCCGCCTCGACTTCGGTCCGCCGGCCCAGGCCTGAGGCCGGACCGCCTCCGCCCGACACGGCCCCGGGACCGCGCCACCGCGCCGCGGCATCGGCCTGGCCCCGCGCCGCCGTGCGCGGCCGGGGGCGCTGTTGACGGCTCTCTGAGGTCAACCTAAAGTTAGGGCACCCTAAGATTCACTCGAAGGCAGAGCTCGAGGGTCCTCGAGGTCGCCGGAAGGAGAGCCAGGTGCCGGACCGGGTGCCGAAGACGAGGTTGCAGGTGGCCGCCGTGGCGCTTGCGCTGGTCGCGACGCCGATCGCCCTGGCCGCGTGCAGCTCGGGGCCGAGCGCGACGAGCGGGTCGGGCTCGGGCGCCGGCGGGGGAGCGACGGCGGCCGTCGCCAAGGCGCCCGCCGCGTTCTGCGAACAGCTGACCGGCGTCCTCGCCGACGGTCCCGACCCCGACGCCGACCCGGTCGGCTACGCCCTCAGCCAGATCATGCCGCTGCAGGGGCTGCACACCTCGGACTCGTCCGCCATGGCCACGGTGAGCAGCCTCGCCGACGCCGATCAGGCCCTCGTCAACGCCAACGGTGCCGACAAGAGCGCCACCGCCACCATCAAGCACGACGACGCGGCGCTCGACCGCGTCTGCCCAGGAGCCGCCTCGTGACGTCCCGTTCGTCGTTCCTCCGTCGCGTCGCAGGGCTCGCCCGCGGCACGGGCGGGCTCACCCGGGCCCGCAGTGGCCTCCTCGCGCTGAGCCTCGCCGCCGGGTTGCTGGTGGCGGGTGCGGCCGCAGCGGCTCCGGCCGGCGCGTCGGGCGCGGCCCTCACCGTCTACAGCGGGCAGCACGTGCAGACGACCCAGGCCCTCGTGAACGCGTTCGAGAAGAAGACCGGCATCCAGGTCAACGTCCGCTTCGACGACGAGGACGTGCTCGCCGACCAGATGGTCACCGAGGGCGGGCACTCGCCGGCCGACGTCTTCTTCACCGAGAACTCGCCGCCGCTGCAGTACCTGGCGTCCAAGCACCTGCTGGCACCGATCAAAAAGACGACGCTGGCGCAGACGCCGTCGAAGTACAACTCGCCCCAGGGGCTCTGGGCCGGCGTGTCGGCGCGGGTGAGCGTGATGGTCTACAACACGTCGCTAATCAAGGCGAGCCAGCTGCCGACGTCGGCCATGCAGCTGTCCCAGCCGCAGTGGAAGGGCAAGATCGCCATCGCCGGCAGCGAGACCGACTTCCAGCCGATCGTGACCTCCATTGCCCGCACCTACGGCAACGCAGCCGCCCTCAAGTGGCTCGAGGGGGTGAAGGCGAACGCGGGGAGCCACCAGTATCCAGACAACGAGACCATCGCCGACGAGGTCAACCGCGGCCAGGTCGCCCTCGGCATCGTGAACCAGTACTACTGGTACCGCGAGCGCGCGGAGATCGGCGCCTCGAACATGCACTCGCAGATCGCCTACTTCGCACCGCGCGACGTCGGCTACGTCGTCGACGTCTCGGGTGCGGGCATCCTGCGCTCGTCGTCAAACCAGGCCGAGGCGCAGCGCTTCGTCGCCTTCCTCACCTCGGCGCAGGGCCAGCAGATCATCGCCCACTCGACGAGCTTCGAGTACCCGATCGCGTCGGGCGTGACCACGGCCCAGCCCGAGACGCCGTTCAACCAGTTGCAGCCGAACCCGATCTCCATCGCCCAGCTCGGGACGGGCGCCCAGGCGATCAAGCTGCTCCAAGAGGCGCAGCTGTTGTGACATGAGCACCGTCGCGTGAGCACCGTGGCATGAGCACCGCGACATGAGCACCGCGCCATGAGCACGGGGGCGCCGTCGCGGCAGCGTCACGGGCACCACGGCGGCGGCCGGCACGCGCGCGACGCGCACCACCACCACGGCCGCTGGGACAAGCACGGCCACTGGCGGCACCGGCGCGACCGCCTCCAGCACCACATCCACCACCACCGCCTGCGCGGCCACCACCGGGCCGGCCCGCCGCTGCTCGTCGCGCTGGCGGTCCTCATCGCCCTGGCGGTGATGACCCCGCTCATCTTCCTCGTCGTCCAGGCCTTCCAGACGGGCTGGTCGACGCTGCAGCCGCTCTTGTTCCGCAGCCTGACCGCCGAGCTCGTGCGCAACACGATCAGCCTGACGGTCGTCGTCACCGTGCTCTGCGCGGTCGTGGGCACGCTGCTGGCGTGGTTCGTCGAGCGCACCGCGCTGCCGGGCCGGCGCCTGTGGGCGATCCTGGTCGTGATCCCGCTCGGGATCCCCGACTTCGTCGTGAGCTTCGGGTGGAAGGCGATCTTCCCGGGCTTCAGCGGGTTCTGGGCCGCCGTGCTCGTCATGACGCTCGCCGTCTACCCGCTCGTCTTCTTGCCGGTGGCGGCCAACCTGCGCAACGCGGATCCGGCGCAAGAGGAGGTGGCGCGCAGCCTCGGGCTCGGTCGCCTGCGCACGTTCTGGAAGGTGAGCGTCGGCCAGGCACGGCTCGCGATCCTCGGCGGCTCGGTGCTGGTCGCCCTGGTCTGCCTGGCCGAGTTCGGCGCCTTCGAGATCCTGGGCTTCCGCACGCTGACCACCGAGGCGTACACGGAGTTCACCGTCGGGTTCAACACGGCGGCGGGCTGCGCCTTCTCGCTGATCTTGGTGTTGCTCGGCGTGATCCTCCTCGCCGGCGAGGGTGCGGCACGGGGCAAGGGCCGCGGGGCGCGCGTCGGCGCCGGGGCGTCGCGCATCGTGCGCCCGCGGCCCCTCGGCCGGGCTGCGATCCCCGCGCTCGCCGGCGTGGCGGCCGTGGTCGCGCTCGCGCTCGGCGTGCCCGTCGGGGCGATCGTCTACCTGATCATCGAGGGCGGGTCCTCGACCGTCCCGAGCGTGTCGATCTGGAGCGCCACGCTCACCACCTTCGGCCTGGCCGCGGCGGCGGGGCTGGTCGCCACCGTCGGCGCCCTGCCGATCGCGCTGCTCTCGGTGCGCCACCCCGGCCCCTTGATCCGCTCCCTCGAGCGCACCTCCATGCTGATCCTCGCCGTCCCCGCCGTCGTCATCGGCCTGACCGCGGCCTTCGTCACCACGCACTACCTCGACGGGCGGTGGTACCAGACGACGCCGTTGCTGATCGTCGTCTACGCGGTGATGTTCTTCCCGATGGCGGTGGTGTCGGTGCGCGCCGCCGTGGCCCGGGCGCCCATCGGGCTCGAGGAGGTGGGCCAGTCGCTCGGCGTGACCAAGCGCTCGGTGTTCTGGCGCGTCACCCTGCCGCTCATCGGGCCAGGCCTCGCCGCCGCCTTCTGCTTGGTCTTCCTCGAGACGGCGACCGAGCTCACCGCCACCTTGATCCTCATCCCGACCGGGATGGAGACGCTGGCCACGGGCTTCTGGGCCCAGCAGACCAACCTGAGCTACGGGGCGGCGGCACCCTACGCCGGGATGATGCTGCTCATCGCGGCCATTCCGAGCTACGTGCTCGGCCGGTGGTTCGACCGTCTCCCGGCCCGGGCGGCCAGCGCCGGCGTGGCCACCGGGGCGGCCGGCGAGCCCGCATTGGCGGTGGGGGGCGTCCGCACGGCCACAATTGGGAGATGAAGGAAGTCGCCGTCCGGGGCGTCCGCAAGTCGTTCGGCGGGCTGCGCGTGCTCGACGGCGTCGACCTGACGATCCCGGCGGGGAGCTTCACGGGGATCTTGGGCGCGTCGGGCAGCGGCAAGACGACACTGCTCCGGATCATCGCCGGCTTCGAGCGCCTCGACCGCGGTGAGGTGAAGCTCGGCGACGAGGTGGTCGACGGCCGCCGCGTCTTCGTGCCGAGCGAGCACCGCCGCATCGGCTACGTGCCCCAGGAGGGCGCGCTCTTCCCGCACCTCTCGGTCGGGCGCAACGTCGCCTTCGGTCTTCGTCGCGGGCCGCACCGGCGCGCGCGTGTGCTCGAGCTGCTCGACATGGTCGGCCTGGCCGGCCTGCAGCGCCGCTACCCGCACCAGCTCTCGGGCGGCCAGCAGCAGCGTGTCGCGCTCGCCCGTGCGCTGGCGACCGACCCCGAGATCGTGCTCCTCGACGAGCCGTTCTCCTCGCTCGACGCGAGCATGCGCGCCGAGGTGCGTGCGGAGGTGCTCGACGTCCTGCGCCAGGCCGGCACGACCTCGATCCTGGTGACCCACGACCAGGACGAGGCGCTCTCGATGGCGGACCACGTCGCCGTGCTGCGCCACGGCGTGATCGCGCAGCTCGACACGCCGGCCGGCATCTACCGCCGCCCCCTCGACCCCGCCCTGGCCCGCTTCCTCGGGGAGTCCAACGTCCTGCACGCGCCGGTGACACCGGCGTCCGGCGCCACGGACCCGAACGTGCTGACGGCGGACACCCCGCTCGGCTCGTTGGCGGTGGAGGGCTGGCCGGC
>Ga0335075_10008738_pt1 | contig 15507 bp, 14 predicted proteins | sample Lox_Sample_24_FD_206723 | JGI IMG/M metagenome (GOLD analysis project Ga0335075, IMG submission 206723) | Soil microbial communities from Loxahatchee National Wildlife Refuge, Florida, United States - Lox_Sample_2.4 | ecosystem: Environmental > Terrestrial > Soil > Wetlands | place: USA... | reverse complement strand
GAGATGATTGCCGCTCGCGGCCTCAGCAGTCGGGGCCGCGCATAGTAAGCCCGACCACCTTGCCGCCGCGGATATCGAAGGTGCTTTCGCACCCGCGTGCGACGACGATGGGCGGAGCCCAGCCCCAGCCCCAACCGGGACCCCACGTGCCCCATGCGGGCGCGCCGGCGGAAAAGCCCGGAAGAAGCTCGAGATGGCGGTCGTCGTAGGCGAGGAAGGTCTCGTCCTTGAGGGCGAAGGTGCGGGTGGGCACGCCGAGCTGGCGGACGAGATCGGCCTCGCTCTGGCCGACGAAGGAGGCGAGGTAGGCGCGGCGCTGCAAAAGCGCGTGGTCGGTGCAGGCGCCGAGGAGAACGAGGAGGGCGAGGCACGCGAGGCGGCGCATGGCGCGCAAGATGGGGCGCGCGCGTAGGGATGTCACGGCGGCTCCGCTGAAGGGAGCCAGAGCACGTCGGCGATGCGCGGCGCGCCGGCGGCGATCATCGCGAGCCGGTCGAAGCCCAACGCGATTCCGGCCGAGGGTGGGAGGCCGAGCGCGAGGGCGGCGAGGAGATCCTCGTCCATGGGCCAGTCGGGGCCCGTGCTGGCGTGGCGGCGGGCGCGGTCGGCGGTGAAGCGGGCGCGCTGCTCGTCCGCGTCGGTGAGCTCGACGAAGGCGTTGGCAAGCTCGATGCCGCAGACGAAGAGCTCGAAGCGCTCCGCGACGCGCGGGTCGGCGGGATCGCGGCGGGCGAGTGCGGCCTGCGCGGCGGGCCAATGGGTGAGGAAGGTGGGATGGGTGCGGCCGAGACGCGGCTCGACTCGCGCGAGGAGGAGGCGGAAGAAGAGATCTTCCCAACTTTCGTCGGGGCGGAGCTTCGTGCCGGCGGCGGCGGCGAGGGAAGGAGCGTCGTCGGCGGTGGCGAGAAGGTCGGCGCCGACATAGCGGGAGAAGGCCTCGGCGAGGGTGAGGCGCTCGAAGCGAGAGAGGTCGGTGGTGACGCCGCGGCAGGTCACCGTGGGCGGCAGGACGGCGCGAAGAAAAGAAAGAGTCTCTGCGATGAGGCTGTCGAGGTCGGCGCCGGGGCGATACCATTCGAGCATGGTGAATTCGGGCGCGTGGAGGTCGCTGGCTTCGCCGTTCCGCCAGACGCGCGCGAGCTGGAAGATCGGGCCCACGCCGCCGGCGAGCAGCTTCTTCATCGCGAATTCGGGGCTGGTGTGGAGGAAGAGCGGGCGCCGCTCGCCGGTGGGGGAGACATGCTCGGTGCGGAAGGCGGCGAGATGGACCTCCTCGCCGGGCGTCGGCACGGCGTAGGGGGTTTCGACCTCGGTGTAGCCGCGCGCGGTGAAGAAGGCGCGGGTCGCGGCCGTCAGCAGTGCGCGGCGGCGGAGATAGGGCGCGCGGGCGGCGAGGCGCTCCTTGTGCCAGGGGGGCGTGGGCGATTGCGGCGTCACGGCTTTCGGATTAGGCAAAAAAAATGCCGGACGGAACGGGGGTTGCGAGGACGCTGAGGACGGCGCGCGAGCTGGTGGGCGCCGGGCTCATAGCAGCGGGGCGGGAGGCGGCGATCGGGAAGGTCGCCGAGAAATACGCCGTGGCGATCCCGCCGGCGCTCGCCGCCCTGATCGGCGATGCCGAGGATCCGATCGGGCGGCAGTTCGTGCCGGACGAGGCGGAGCTCACGACCGTGGCCGGGGAGAGCGCGGATCCGATCGCGGACGAGGCGCTCTCGCCCATCAAAGGGATCGTGCACCGCTATCCGGACCGCGTGCTGCTGAAACCCATCCTCGCCTGCCCGGTCTATTGCCGCTTCTGCTTTCGCCGCGAGCAGGTGGGGCCGGATGGAGGGGTGCTGGGTACCCACGATCTGGCCCATCTATACGCGTGGCTCAAGGCGCGGCCGGCGATCCGCGAGGTGATCCTGACGGGCGGGGACCCGCTGCTCCTCTCGCCGCGGCGGCTCGGCGCGATCGTCTCGGAACTGTCACAAATTCCTCATATCGAGACGCTTCGCGTGCATACGCGCGTGCCCATCGCCACGCCCGAGCGGATCACGAAAGCGCTCACCTCCGCACTTTCGGCCGGCTTGCCGATGTGGGTCGTGACCCACGCCAACCACGCGCGCGAGATCACCGAGGCGGCGCGCGCCGCCGTCGGGCGCATGCTCGCTTCTGGTATCCCGGTACTCGGCCAGTCGGTCCTGCTCGCCGGCGTCAACGACAGCGAGGAGGCGCTCGAAGCCCTCTTTCGCGCCATGATCGTGGCCCGGATCAAGCCCTACTACCTCCACCAGCTGGACCGCGCGCCCGGCACCGCGCGGTTCCACGTGCCGATCGCGCGCGGGCGCGCGCTGCTCGCCGGCTTGCGCGGACGGATCCCCGGCCACGCGCTTCCCACCTACATCGTCGAGCGGCCCGGCGGGCAGGGCAAGGTGCCGATCGCCTTGCCGCCGCCATGGGCAGCGGCTAGAAGCCCGCGCATGAAGCAGCAGGCGAACCAGATCCGCGCCGGCCAGGTGATCGAGCACGAAGGTCGCCGCTGGAGCGTTCTCAAGCAGCAGATCATCACCCCGGGCAAGGGCGGCGCCTTCATCCAGGTGGAGATGCGCGACCTCAAGTCGGGCAACAAGACGAACGAGCGCTGGCGAACGGCCGATACCGTCGAGCGGCTGCTGACCGACGAGAAAGAGTTCACTTACTCGTACAGCGACGGGGCCAACCTCGTGTTGATGGACAACGACACCTTCGAGCAGACGATGGTGCCGGTGGCGCTGCTCGGCGATGCGGCCGCCTTCCTCCAGGACAACATGCACGTGACGGTCGATCTCGTGGAGGGCGAGCCGGTGGCGGTTCACCTGCCGCAGACCGCGGTGCTCGAGGTGGTGGAGGCGGACCCTGTCGTGCGGGGACAGACGGCGGCTTCGTCGTACAAGCCGGCGCGGCTCTCCAACGGCGTCAAGACGATGGTGCCGCCCTTCGTCGAGACCGGCGAGAAGATCGTCGTGCGCACCGAGGACGCGACCTACGTGGAGCGGGCCAAGGCGTAGCCGGCTGGGGCGGGGGACGAGCGCGCATGCCGCCACCGCAATCGCCGCATCTCACCATCATGATGAACGCCGCGCAGAAGGCGGCGAAGCGGCTCCTGCGCGACTTCAACGAGGTCGAGCAGCTCCAGGTGAGCGTGAAGGGGCCTTCGGATTTCGTGAGCCAGGCCGACCTCCGCGCCGAGGCGACGCTGCGCCAGGAGCTCGAGAAGGCGCGGCCGGGCTACGCGTTCCTGATGGAGGAGTCGGGCGCTTCGGGCTCGCCGCGCTGGGCCTGGCGATGGATCGTCGATCCGCTCGACGGGACGACCAACTTCCTGCACGGGATGCCGCACTGGGCGATCAGCATCGCGCTCGAGCGGCGGCTTGCCGAGGGGGGCAGCGAGATCGTCGCGGGCGTGATCTACAACCCGGCGGCCAACGAAATGTTCCGCGCGGAGAAGGGCGCGGGGGCCTATCTCAACGAGCGGCGGCTGCGCGTCTCGGCGCGGCGGGAGATGAGCGAGGCGGTGTTCGCGACCGGCATTCCCTTCGCCGCGGTGCCCGCCGGGCGGCGGCTGGCGTTCGCGCGCACGCTCGGCCAGCTCATGCCGCAGGTCGCCGGCGTGCGGCGATTCGGGGCCGCCGCGCTCGACCTCGCATGGGTCGCGGCGGGGCGGTTCGACGGGTACTGGGAGCTTGGCATCCATGAGTGGGACATGGCGGCCGGGCTGATCCTGGTGCGCGAGGCGGGCGGCTTCGCGACCGATCCCGGCGGCGGAGACCCGCTGGCGAGCGGGGACGTGGTCGCGGCGAATCCTGCCCTTCACCCGCGCCTGACGGCGGCGGTAAGCGAGGGCATGGAGGCGGCGCGCGATGCGAATTCGCGGGAAAGGCAAAAGGCTTGATCGTTGGCACCCCGGCACGCCTCGGCTAGTCTTGGCGCGGCCATGCGGTGGGGCTTCTTCCTTACGGCCGTGTTTCTGCTCGCCGCACCTTGGGCGCACGCCCAGGTGAGCGTGAACATGAACGCGCTCAATGGGCTGGCGCCGACGCCGGCGGCTGGTCCGAGCCCGCCGGCGACCGGGGTCCCTGCGCCGGCGCCGGTTCCCCATGCCGCGACTCCGATGCGGACGGTGACGGGCAAGCTGCCGCTGCCGCCGGTGCCGCCTGGCCCGCCGCCGGCCGCGTTCGCGACGCTCGGACAGACGACGATCGGGCCGCTGCCCTCGCCGCCACCCAAGCATCCGCCGGCGAACCCGGTCATCGCGCCGATCGTGCTGGTCGGGCCGCCGCATCCCGAGACGATGCCGCCGCCGCCCCATGTGGTCGACGGCGCGCCCGGCAGCGCCATGCGCATCCCTGACGGGCTTCGCGTCACCTTCGGGGCCGATGGCGCGGCGCTCAACCCGGCGACGCTCGCGGCACTTCGCGAGATCGCGGGAAGTGCCGCGGACGAGCACGCGCCCTCGGTCTCGGTCGATGGCTACGCGAAGAGCGACCCCTCCGACCCCTCGACCGCGCGCCGGCTCTCGCTCTCGCGGGCGCTCGCCGCGCAGGCGGTGCTGCGGGAAGCGGGGATTCCCTCGGAGCGGATCTACGTGCGCGCCCTGCTCGCGGAGGACGGGACGCCGCCGGCGAACCGCGTGGACGTGACGTTCCAACCCGAGGCCGCGCCCAAGGCACCGCCCCCCAAGGAATCACCCAAGGGATCACCATGACCCGGCCGACCGGCTACCTCCTGCGCATGCTGGCCTTCCTGGTGCTGGTGGCGGTCGTGGGGGTGCTGCTCTCGCCCCGGCTGCACGCCGCCTTCTGGTACAACCCGTTCCTCAACTGCCTGATCTTCTTCGTCGAGCTTTGCGGCATCGCATGGAACCTGCGCCAGGTGCTCGTGCTGCAGCCCGAGGTGACCTGGGTCGAGACGTTCCAGCGCGGGCGCGCACGGCTGGCGACGCTGCCGACGCCCAAGCTGCTCGCCTCGATGGCGAGCATGCTGGCGGCGCGCGCGGGCAAGAATTCGGAGGGGAACGACCGGGTGACGCTCTCCGCCTCGTCGATGCGGAGCCTGCTCGACGGGATCGCGAGCCGGCTCGACGAGAGCCGGGAGCTTTCGCGCTACATGACGGGGCTGATGATCTTCCTGGGCCTGCTCGGCACCTTCTGGGGATTGCTGCGCACGGTCGGCGCGGTGAGCGAGGTGATCAGCGGGCTCTCGGTGGCCTCGGGCGATATCAGCGCGATGTTCGGCCAGCTCAAGTCCGGGCTCGTGCAGCCGCTGCACGGCATGGGCACCGCCTTCTCCTCATCGATGTTCGGGCTGGCCGGAGCGCTGGTGCTGGGATTCCTCGACCTCACGGCGGGCCAGGCGCAGAACCGGTTCTTCAACGAGCTGGAGGACTGGCTGGCGAGCCTGACGCGGCTTTCGAGCGGGGTGCTGGGCGGCGAGGGCGAGACGCCGGTGCCGGTCTATGTGCAGTCCCTGCTCGAGCACACGGCGGAGAACATGGAGGAGCTGCAGCGGATCCTGGTGCGCGGCGAGGACGGGCGGTCGCAGGTGAACCACGCGCTGGCGCTGCTCTCCGACAAGCTCGCCACTCTCTCGGATACGATGCGCACCAATCAGCAATTGATGCTCAGGATCGCCGAGGCGCACGCCGCACTCGCGCCGGCGCTGACACGGTTCGCCGACTCGCGGGCCGAAGGCGGGCTCGACGAGGCGGCGCGGGCGCATCTGCGCAGCATGGACCTCACGCTGCAGCGGCTGCTCGCCGAGAGCGAGCAAGGGCGGGTGCAGAGCATGACCGAGCTGCGCAACGACCTCCGGCTGCTGACCCGGACGGTGGCCGCCCTCGCCGAGGAGCAGCCGCGGTGAAGCGGCGCGCGGCGCCGGACCGAGGCTAGCAGGCGATGCCAGCGGGGAGCCGCCGGCGCGGCGGCGGAGGGCTCGGGCTCAATCCCTGGCCCGGGTACGTCGATGCGCTTTCGACGCTGCTCATGGTCGTCATCTTCGTGCTGTTGGTGTTCGTCCTGGCGCAGGTGTTCCTCTCGGTCGCGCTTTCCGGGCGGAACAAGGCGCTGGAGCAGCTGAACCAGCAGGTGGCGAGCCTCACCGACATGCTGGCGCTGGAGAAGAGCCACTCGGCGGCGCTGCAGCTTTCGGTCTCGCAGCTCACGAGCCAGCTCCAGGGCGAGCAGACGGCGCGGAGCACGCTCGCGCAGCAGCTGGCGGCGCTCCAGGCCGAGGAGGCGCAGATGGCGAGCGCGCGCAACGCGGCGGAAAGCGCAAAGAGCACGCTCGCCGCCGAGCTGGCGAACGCCGAGCTGCAAGTGCAGTCGGGCAATTCACGGCTGGCGCAGCTGCAATCGGACCTCGCGGCGGCGGGCGCGCGGGCGGACAAGGCGACACAGACGGCCAAGGCGGCGACCAGCGAAGTCGCGGTGACGGTGGCGGAGCTGGCGGCGGCGAAGAAGCTGCTGGCCGACATGCAGGCCGAGATGGCCGCGCTCGACCGGCAGGTGAAGGTGAGCCAGGCGACGGTCACGGAAAAGCTCTCCGATCTCGCTTCGCTCACCGAGCAGGTGCAGGCGCTCACCGCGCTGCGCGACGAGCTCGAGAAGAAGGTGGAGGCGGCGGCGGTCCAGGCGACGACGGAGGCCGAACGAAGGGCGGCGGCCGAGGCGCTGGAGGCCAACGAAAGCAGCCTCGCCAACAGCGCGGTGGCGCGGATCGCGCTGCTCAACGAACAGATCGCGGCGCTCAGGTCACAGCTCGCGAGCCTCAACGCGGCCCTCGGCGCATCCGAGCAGGCTGACAAATCGAAGGACGTGCAGATCGCCGATCTCGGACGAAGGCTGAACGCCGCACTCGCCCAACGCGTTCAGCAACTCGAGCTGTACCGGAGCGAGTTCTTCGGCGAGCTGCGCCAGGCGCTGGCGAACCAGCCGGGGATCCGCATCGTCGGCGACCGGTTCGTGTTCCAGAACGAGGTGCTGTTCCCGATCGGGAGCGCCGACCTGACACAAGCGGGACGGCTCAAGATCATCGAGCTCGCGCTCACGCTCGAGGATATCGCACGGAAGATTCCGACGGGGCTGCACTGGGTCCTCGACGTGCAGGGCTATACCGACGCAACCCCGATCCACACCCCGCAATATCCCTCGAACTGGGAACTCTCGGCGCAACGCGCGATCAACGTCGTCAACCTCCTGATCCAGCAGGGCGTGCCGGCCGACCGCCTCGCCGCAACCGGGTTCGGCGAGACCCACCCGCTCGACCCCGCGGATACGCCGGCGGCCTACGCGAAGAACCGACGCATCGAGTTCCTGCTCACCAATTACCAGTAGCGCCCACCCCCTCCGCTACGATACCAACTTCCAAGAGACCAAGGGGGCTCCGCCCCCTTGGAACCCCCGCCAAGGGCTCCGCCTTTGCCAGGGGGTCTCCAGGGGGACAGCGTCCCCCTGGCCTTTGCGGGGGTTGGTATCGTAGCCGAGGGGATGGGCGGTGGAATATGAGCGGCGGTTCAAGTTTTTGGTGTGTGCTCCGGCGTTCGATGCCGAGGACCTCGAGGGTCAGCGGGTAGCGGAGATCGTTGCCGAGATTGCGCGCATCGGTTTTGCGGTGGTGAAGGCGCGCAAGCCCGACGATGCCGAGCTGGTGATTCGCACTGACGCCGCGATCGGCTGTGTGCTGATCGACTGGGGCAAGCGTGGGCCGCAGGGAAAGATGGCGGCGCTCGTGAAGTTCATTCGCGGCCGCGGGCTCGACACGCCGATCTACATCCTGATCCGGCATCATCGGCTGGAGGAAATTCCGACCGAGGTGATGCACGAGGCCGATGGTTATGTGTTCCTGGCCGAGGAGACGCCGGAATATATCGCGAAGACGCTGGCCGGACGGCTGAGGCAATATGCGGAGACGCTGAAGACGCCTTTCTTCGGCGCGCTCGTCGATTATGCCGAGGAGGGGAACCAGCTCTGGACGTGCCCCGGCCATAATGGCGGGATGTTCTATTCGCGGAGTCCGATCGGGCGGATCTTCGTCGAGCATCTCGGCGAGGCGGTGTTCCGCGACGATCTCGACAATTCGGTGGTCGAGCTTGGCGATCTCCTGGTGCACGAGGGGCCGGCGCTGGCCGCGGAGCGTGCGGCGGCGGAGGTTTTCGGCGCGGAGCGGACGTATTTCGTGCTCAACGGCACGTCGATGTCGAACAAGGTGGTGTTGCAGGCGCTGGTGGCGCCGGGAGATCTCGTGCTGTTCGACCGCAACAACCACAAGGCGGCGCATCATGGCGCGCTGTTCCTGGGCGGCGGCATTCCCGTCTATCTGGAGGCCGAGCGCAACGCCTATGGATTGATCGGGCCGATGGAGCTTGCCGCGCTCGACGAAGCGGCGCTCCGCGAGCGGATACGTGTTCATCCGCTGGTGTTGGATAAGGAGGCGTGGCGGCGCGAGCGGCCGTTCCGGGCTGCGGTGATCCAGCAATGCACGTACGACGGCACGATCTATGCGGCGGACGAGATCCTCCGGCGGATCGGGCCGCTCTGCGACTATCTGCTGTTCGACGAGGCCTGGGCGGGATTCATGAAGTTCCATCCGCTCTATCGCGGCCGGTTCGCGATGGGGCTCCGGGATCTCGACGAACAGTCCCCGGGAATCGTTGCGAGCCAGTCCACGCATAAGCAGCTCGCGGGATTCAGCCAGGCGAGCCAGATCCATGTCCGCGACTCGCATCTCGGCGAGCAGCGGCGCCGGCTCGAGCACCGCCGCCTCAACGAGGTGTTCATGATGCACGCCAGCACCTCGCCCTTCTATCCGTTGTTCGCGAGCCTCGATGTCGGGGCGCAGATGATGAAGGGCAGGAGCGGCGAGGTGCTATGGGACGACACGATCCGGCTTGGGATCGAGATTCGCAAGAAGCTGCGCGCCATTCGCCACGAGTTCGAGGAGCGCGAGGTGGTGCCGGCGCGGCGCTGGTTCTTCGAGCCTTTCGTTCCGGAGCGGGTGACGGTGCAGGAGGAGGGTGGGGCGCGCGAGGTCGCGTGGGAGGATGTGCCGACGGATGCGCTGGCGTCCGAGCCTGCGTTCTGGGCGCTGGAGCCGGGGGCGGCGTGGCATGGGTTCCGGCATGTGGGAGGGGGCTGGGCGATGACCGACCCGAACAAGCTCACCCTGCTGACGCCGGGGTTCGAGCCGGGGGGCGGTTATGCCGAGCATGGCGTGCCGGCGCCGGTGCTGGCGGCGTGGCTCCGCGAGAACCGCATCGTGCCGGAGAAGAACGACCTCAACTCGATTCTTTTTCTGCTGACGCCCGGCGTGGAGAGCAGCAAGGCGGGCAACCTGATCAGTGCGCTCCTCTACTTCAAGCGGCTGCACGACGAGAACGCGCCGCTCGAGGAGGCGATGGGCGAGTTCGTCGCGGCGCGGGGCGAGCGCTATCGCGGGGTGCGGCTCGGCGAGCTTTGCGGCGAGATGCATCGGTTCTTTCGGGACGCCGACACCAGCGGGCTGCAAGGCGCGCAGTTCCGCGCGGCGCATTTTCCGGAGCCGGCGATGAAGCCGGCCGAGGCCATGCAATGCCTGGTGCGGAACGAGGTCGATTACGTGCCGATCGGCGAGGTGGAGGGACGGATCGCGACCACGCTCTGGGTGGTCTATCCGCCAGGGATCGCTTCGGTCATTCCCGGCGAGAGGCTGGATGCGCGGGCGCGGCCGATGATCGCCTATTTGCAGGCGTTCGAGCGCGCCGCCAACCTTTTTCCGGGCTTCGAGACGGAGATCCAGGGCGTCTATCGCGAGAGCGCGCCGGACGGCGCGGTGCAGTTCTGGACCTATGTGGTGCGGGAGGCGTGATTTCCGGATGAATTTTGGTGGGGAGGGCGGGAGGGGAAATGCGGCTTGCCAGTTTTTCGTTCGCGGGACGCAATGCCTACGGGATCGTGGTCGAGGGAGGTGCCATCGATCTTTCGCGGCGGTTCGGAGCGGGTGCGCCGAGCCTGCGCGCGGCGATCGCGGGGGCGGGAGTGGAGCGGATGCGGGCGCTGGCGGAGGAGCCGGCGGATGTCGCGACGGTTGACATGGCGCTCGATCTGCCGATCCCGGATGCCGCGAAGATCCTCTGCGTCGGCCGCAACTACAGGGGACATGTGGCCGAGGGGAATTTGAAGCTTCCGGAGAAGCCGAGCGTCTTCCTGCGTGCGAGAGAGAGCTTCGCGCCGTGCGGCGGGTCGCTGGTGCGGCCGAGGGTTTCGGAGGAGTTCGACTATGAGGGCGAGCTTGCCGTTGTCATCGGCAAGCCGGGACGGCATATCGCGCGGGAGGCCGCGCTCGGGCACGTGTTCGGCTACACCTGCCTGAACGACGGCAGCATTCGCGACTATCAGTTCACCCACTCGTTGATCGTGGGGAAGAACTTCTACCGTTCGGGCAGCATCGGGCCGTGGATCGTGACGGCGGACGAGATTCCCGACCCGGCGCAGCTTTGCTTACGGACCCGGCTGAACGGGGTTGAGGTGCAGTGCGCGAGCACCGATGACCTGATCTTCGACATCCCGACCATTATTTCGTACATGTCCGCCTTCATCCCGCTGGATGTGGGCGACGTCATTGCGACGGGGACGCCGGAGGGCGTGGGATTCGCGCGCACGCCGCCGCTCTGGATGAAGGCGGGCGACGAGATCGAGGTCGAGGTCTCGGGGATCGGCGTGCTGCGCAATCCGGTGGTCGATGAATGAGCGGAAGCGGAGCGCGGGGATCCGGAAGTCGTAGCGCTCCGGCCTCGGGCGGCGAGGATCAGTCGAGCCGGTCGTTGAGGGCGCGGAAATGGGCTTCGGCGCGCGAGATGCCGAGATCGGCGAGCATCCGCGCGTCGGCGCGGAGCAGCGCGTTGCGCGCGCGGGCGCGGGCGCGCCAGGCGGCGAGGGTCTGGACGGCGGCGGAGAAGTGCCGGTTGAGCCAGGAGCGGAGCGGGCGCGCGGGCCGGTGCCGGCGGGAGGGCCAGCGGGAGGGATGAAGGGCTTCGAAGAGGGCGGCGCTCATCGTCGGGGATTCCTTCGCGGGCGGTGCGAACAGAGGAAAAATGGGTGGCGGGCGGGAATAAGGGAAACGAATTGCATTGATGGGAAAAATAAGGGATACTCATTTTGATGAGCGTGCCCGGCAGCATCGATCCCGACCTTCTGCGCGTCTTCCTCTACATCGCCGAGGAGGGCAGCTTCACGCGTGCGGCGGAGCGGGTCGGGCGCACCCAGTCCGCGGTTTCCATGCAGGTGCAGCGGCTCGAGACGCTGCTCGGCCAAAGGCTTTTCCAGCGCCGGCGCGGCGGGTCGGTGGCGCTCACGCCGCACGGGCGGCTGCTGGTTGGGCGGGCGGCCGAGATGGTCGCGCTCAACGACGGAATCTGGGGGGCGTTCCGCATCCCGCTGCTCGCGGGATCGGTGCGGCTCGGCACGCCGGACGATTATGCCTGGCGCTATCTGCCCCCCGTGCTGGCGCGCTTCGCGGACACGCATCCCGCGGTGCAGGTGGAGGTGGTGTGCGCGCCGTCGGAAGAGCTTGTGAAACGGCTCAAGGACGATGACCTCGACCTCACGCTCGTCTCGGAGGGCACCGAGCCGAAGGGCTGGCCGTCGGTGCCGCTGTGGCGCGGGCCGCTGCTCTGGCTCACCTCCGAGCGGCACGCGGTGCATCGGCGGGACCCGCTGCCGCTGGCCGTCGCGGGCACCGGCTGTTCCTGGGCGGCGGCGGCGACGCGCGCGCTCGACGGCGCGGGGCGGCGCTACCGGGTCGCTTACATGTCCGGCAGCCAGGCGGGAACGCTGGCACCGGTGCTTGCGGGGCTTGCGGTCACCGTTTCCATCCCCTCGTGGCTGCCGGGGGGGATCGTCGCGCTGAAGGCGGGCGAGGTGCTGCCGGCGCTGCCGGACTTCGCGATCCTGATGCTCAAGGGGCGCAAGCGCGCCGAGCCGGCGGCGCAGGCGCTTGCGACCCACATGGCGGAGACGTTCCGGCTGGAGGCGGCGAAGGCGGCGCAGGGTGCGCCGATGCTGGCCTCGGCGGCGTAAGGTCCCTCTGTCGGGTCAGAGGTGCTCGAGGATGGCCTCGGCGCGGCGGGACGTGTGAGCGGTGCGCGATGCATGAGGCCGGTCACCGCCGGGATCAAGCGCATATCGCGTGATCGGTGGATGGGTCACTGTACCTACGTTAACGACTCGCGCTTTTATGCTCGCCAGAGGAAGCTGCTTGGCGTGGCTGGGGCAGTCGCGGAGACGCTCGGTGGCCGGCCAATTCGACGTGGCGGCGCGCGTTCAAATTCCAGGATAGCCGGCGCCGTATCGGCAAGCGACTGGAAGTCCATGCGCCTGATCGGCCGCGGGGACCGCTTTTGGCAAATCGTGTGCGTGCTGCCTGAGATAGCAAAGCTATTGGCTGGACCGTTGAACAAACCAGGGCGCCGTGCTGTGCGCGAATTGATCCGGCGGCGCAAGATCACGCACCGGGGCGTCACGGCCGCTTAGAGCGTGATCGCCGGAGGTGGGATCGGGGCACCCCGCGAACTCGTTCGCGGGGACCCCGGCACCGAAGGCGTGAATCACGCGGGAAAACAAAGACCTGGAGCGTGATCGCCGGAGGTGGGATCGGGGCACCCCGCGAACTCGTTCGCGGGGACCCCGGCACCGAAGGCGTGAATCACGCGGGAAAACAAAGGCCTAGGGCGGGATGCGTGAGCCGAAGCGAACGCATCCCGCTCTAATCGTCGGGATCGAGTGCCGGTATTCCCGACAGGTGACGGGCCGGGCCGAACCGCCTATATCAAGGCAGCCGCACTGTAATACCGCCATGACGCACTCAAGTTTGAAGAGTTCCGCGAAGCCGACAGTGTTCCGGGTCAACGCATTGTGGGACGCCGAGGCCGAGGTCTATGTGGCTACCAGCGACGACATTCCCGGCCTTGTGGCCGAGGCCGGTACCTTCGAGGAGCTGATGGCCGATCTGCGCGCGGTGGTACCCGAGCTGCTGGAACTCAACAAGGTGCCGCACACTTGGCCGGTCCGCCTCAACCTGACGACGACCGAGGACATTGACTCGGCCGCCTGAATGCCCGCGACGTTCGACCACGACCTCGAAAAGCTGCTGACGGCTGCCGGCTGTCACAAAGTCAGGACCACGGGCAAGCACCCGATCTGGTCAGCCCGGTTTCCGGGAGGCACTTCCCGGTCCCGAGCCGGATCAAGAGTCGCTTCACCGCCAATGCGATCCTTGCTCAGGCCGGGCTGCCGAAGACGCTCTGAGCGTCCGGCCGCCGGACGGACACCAGCCGGGTATGCGCTTCGGGTGGCATCGATCCTGCCACCCGGCACCGGGGGCCGGCTTGCCTTACCCCTCCTGGCGGCGACGACGCGGCGGGCTGCCAAGGCGCATGTGATCCCGGCCACCAAGCTGCCGAGGGGCTGGTGCTACCACACTCGGATTCGCCCAATTCAGCGACCTGCCAGCCGGCGGGCCTGACTGCCGGGTGCGTGATTTTCCTTGGTCGCTGTTGGCGGGTGGATAGCTCTGCGGAAAAACCTGATAGGCGATTGTCGTTGCGGATGAGCCCGGCTCGATTGCGTCACGGTAGCCACGTTTGAGCCGGAAGAAGAATTATCCTTATATTTCAGCGTCTAAAGGTGTTCCAGGATGGCCTCGGCGCGGCTCACGTCGAAGCCGCCCGGCTGCTCGACCGCGAGATAGGTGACCTTGCCGTCTTGCGCGATCAGGGCGAAGCGCTGGGCCCGGACGCCGAGGCCGCGCGCGACGAGGTCGAGCTCCAGGCCGAGCGCCTTGGTGAAGGCGCCGGAGCCGTCCGCGAGCATCACGAGAGAGCCGTCCACATGCTGCTCCTTCGCCCAGGCGCCGAGCACGAAGGCGTCGTTCACCGCCATGCAGACGATGGTGTCCACCCCCTTGGCCTTGAGCGCCGCCGCGTTCTGGACGAACCCCGGCAGGTGCTTGATGCTGCAGGTGGGCGTGAAGGCGCCGGGGACGGCGAACAGCACCACCTTCTTGCCCTTGAAGATCTCGTCCGTGGAGACCTCCTTCGGCCCCTCGGCGGTGGCCGTCATCAGCTTCATGGACGGGATCGCATCGCCGACCTTGATCGCCATCTGCTGCTCCACTCTCGTTGCTGGTTGCCGGTTGCTGGGCGCGATTCCTAGCCCGGCCGGACGAAGGTGTCATCCTCGCGCCGGCTTTCACGGAAAGCCGGCACAGCGGCCTTTGTCGAAGTGCCTGATTCACGCGCCGTTTCGTGCCGGCTCCGCGAGCGACGAAACTCTGCGATCAGGCATTGGGCGCTTGCGTGGACGGGCCGATGGTCCCAGATTCGCGAGATGTCCGTGATTCCGCCGGAACGGCCCGAGGGCAACGGGTTCCTGACCGGGCAGCTGCTCATCGCCATGCCCAGCATGGCAGACCCGCGCTTCGTCCAGAGCGTGATCCTGATGTGCGCCCATACGGCGGAGGGCGCCATGGGCATCGTCGTCAACCGCCCGCTCGAGCAGCCGAGCTTCGACGATTTGCTGAGGCAGCTCGACATCGAGCCGCTGCCGCCGGCGCGGCGCATCCGCCTCTGCTCCGGCGGGCCGGTGGAGAACGCGCGCGGGTTCGTGTTGCACACCGCCGATTGGACCGGCGAAGGGAGCCTCCGCGTGGACGAGGCGCTCGCGCTCACGGCAAGCCTCGACATCCTCAAGGCGATTGCCGGAGGCGGCGGGCCGCGCGCCGGCCTGCTCGCACTCGGCTATGCCGGGTGGGGCCCCGGCCAGCTCGACAACGAGCTCACCCACAACGCCTGGCTTTTCGGGCCGGCGGACGAGACGCTGGTGTTCGACGAGGACCACGAGACCAAGTGGCGCCGGGCGCTGGCCAAGCTCCGCATCGACCCGGGTTCGCTTTCGGGAGCCGCCGGGCACGCCTGAGCCGCGCGAGCGCTCGCACGGGGCGGCGCGCGGGACCCATAGAGCGTGATCGCCGGAGGTGGAGGAACCGAAGGCGTTCGATCACGCGGGAAAAACAACGAGCGAGACGCGGTTTGGGTGAGCGGGAGCGAACGCATCCCGCTCTGGGTTGCTCGCACGGTGCTATTGTTGCCCCCGAAGGATTCGGGGGGAACGATGTCCGGTCTTCCGGTCCGCCTCGAGCGTGAGGGCGATGTCGGCCTGATCCTGGTCGATCATCCGCCGGCGAATGCGCTGTCGCTCCCGGTGCGACAGGGGCTGCTCAATGCGATTGCGGAGCTGGCGGGCGATGTGCGTCTCGGCGCGGGGGTGATCGCCGGCACCGGACGGACCTTCATGGCCGGGGCCGACATCCGCGAGCTGGACGGCCCGCCCGTGGAGCCGACGCTGGCCGCGGTGAGCACGGCGCTCGAGGCGCTGGAGAAGCCGGTGGTGGCGGCGATGCACGGCAGGGCGATCGGGGACGGGTTCGAGGTGGCGCTCGCCTGCCACGGGCGGGTGA
>Ga0335075_10008737_pt1 | contig 15508 bp, 18 predicted proteins | sample Lox_Sample_24_FD_206723 | JGI IMG/M metagenome (GOLD analysis project Ga0335075, IMG submission 206723) | Soil microbial communities from Loxahatchee National Wildlife Refuge, Florida, United States - Lox_Sample_2.4 | ecosystem: Environmental > Terrestrial > Soil > Wetlands | place: USA... | reverse complement strand
GCTTGCAGATGAACTTATGGACGTAAGTAATGACGTCTCTGAAATAGTGAAGCGTAATTGCTTCCCAGTTCTTTGACTGTTGCTGTCACAGGGTGGGTATAACAGCAGGTCCAATAGATTCTAGACTACGACCTCTGGCTTTTCGGTACTCTTTCTCAATCCATCCGAGAACATTGCCGCCTCGAGTGTGGGGGATAACAAAGTCGACTGGAAACAAATCGCACAACTCTGAACACTCATTGTCTTCGTCCGAGATTGGCAAGATGCAAGAGACATCCGTAGGATCTTCAGTTATTTCCTCGTCGAAACCTTCACTGGCATCAGACTCAGACGTAGCAGCTGTTTCTTCCTCAGGAAGGTTAAAGTCAATAGTGTGACCACGTCTGGATATTTCCTTAATGTATGCGTCGTTACGCTCCACAATCAATGTTGGTAGTCGAAGTGCCGGGATCTCGTCAAAGACTGGGTTGCGATTATAATATACGTCAACGGCATAGTCTGTTAACTTTTGATACTCAATAGCCATCTCTTGCAAGTATCTGCGCTGTTGTTCTTGTGAAGTACGGTCCGGCCCCAGATCTGCAAGTTTTCCTTTGCATGCGGCAAGCCGTTGATCAATCTGCGACTTCAGTTTTGGGAATTCACGTTGAGTGTTTTCGACCAGTAGTTCCTGTAATCTCTCCTTCAAGGCCAATAGTCCGACGCGGTCCTTATCGAGGGTTGACCACGGCGTCTGGTTGAAAAATTGACTCTCGACGGCGGACCTTTCAGAGGATGCGGTGTTCAACTCTGCTTGCCCTCTGTTACGAACGATGCAATATCCTAGGCGGAGCGGATGGCGCTTTCCCATGACAAGGTCAATGATACCCTGCTCTGCACCTTTATCAACAAGATCAGGTTTGGTAAGCACACCCATAGTTCTCAGCCCATCAGGATCTGCTTTAGCCATTGTGAGAATGCTTTGCGTGGCAATATCTGTTGGCGCCGGCAAAACTGCGAGTATAACAGTCCTTTCATCTCGTATGTAATCCCAAACCATTTTCTCCACCAACGCCATATCTATCTTCGTGGTTACTCCCTCAGTTGGTGTGCGGAAAATTCCAGGGATGTCGATGATGCTCAGATTCTCGCGAGAAGGACCACACAGCTCGATTTTCAGCACATCATCACTAAAAGTTGTTTGCCCTGGTTCGACGTTTTGACCAGGAACAGAGATGTTCATAATTTTGCACGCCTGCTCTATATTAGTTAGTATCATGCTTGACTTGACTTCAGCTAAGAGTTCATACCTCTTGAAAGATGTCTAGGAATTCTTGGCCATCGAGAGATGTCAGTCCCTCTTTCTTGAATGCACGAAGCTTTGCAGATCTCTCAACGGACACTGAAGCCTTGGGAATGATGGTAATGGTAATGTTTTCATAGCTCGTTCTCCTCATGGTAATTTGTGTGACGAATCTCGTGCAGAGTCCACTGTCTCGAGCGAATGGCAGCTTCATTAGAGCTTCCAGTACGGAACTCTTACCGCTGGTCCAGTCAGCAGTATGTCCTTTCACTTTTAACCCTATTCTGCCCGCCTGGATTGATCGCCTACAACTACTAGTTGCGGCAGCGCGACGAGATCTCCCACACCAAGCTCGCGGAGTTTATCGATCACATTGAGTTGAGTTATGCTTGAGAGCTGAAACTCAAACGGTTGAGTCGCCAATTTATAGCTGTGGTTACTCTCGATCACGGGGTGGGGAAATAATGGATCAGTTGCAGAAGTTGAGAGGGAGGAAAACGACCTATTTCTATTAAATAGTCTGTACATTTTGACAATGGATTAGATAAGACGACAAAATTGGAGGATTATGGAATGAGAATTTCCCTCTCCGATAATGTTACTGCGTGAGATGATCTCAATCAATTTTATCAAGATGCCATGTTTTTAGCGCATGCCTGTCTTTATGCTACTATGTTTCATACTCACTTCCTCTTGAGACAGAATTCACGTCCCTTAGGACAGAAGAGTTTTTTGTTTGTGCACATGAGCTTTACAGCAGCAAAAGATTCTGGTATGTGCGTAATGCATTCATACATGCAGCCAGCCGTGGAAGCCACACCGCCATCCTCTGGCTTCCATCCAATGTGAGGAAAAGAAGCTCAGACAGCACTAGGAAACTAATGCCGTTGTTAGAAGAGCTGCGTACCTTCGCCCTCCGACATATGCAACAAAGCAGAACAAACTTGGGCCATTTGTCAACAATATATTTACTTTACTCCTTCCTTTATCAGCTGGAAGTACATATGTAGGATCAAACATCCTTTGAGCAGCAGAATTATTTCTTTGGCCGTGGCATTTTGATCACTGCAATCAATGCCTTGGATAACACACTACAAGGAAAGGACCAAGCCCATCTATCCCAGTCCGTCATAACCCAATCCATCACTAAGATCGCCGGCTTAGAGGACGGAGTACCAAAGTCAATGGTCCCATGTATTGATAGTAATGTCGAACGTCACTTCCGCGCGCTAAAACAAGGATGATTCAGACTGGTAGTCGTTCGCAAATGTTACAAATACTGTGTATATGCTGAAGTTTGAGATCGACGAGAAAGCAGGAGGTGACAAAAGAAAAGGTTCCGACCAGAAGGGACATGACGACGTGCAGCCGACAACATGGCAAGCTGTCAAAATTTTTACGGACACTTCGCCTCTCATTCTCTGTATCGTTGTCGCTTGACATGCGTTGTCCTCCGGATCAGAGTACCAGAAGCGGAGTGCGTTTGCAACCGGCTCTTGCAGAGCCCGGGCTAACTTGCTGGGGCGTGCATTGGTTATGCCATGGTTATGTATGGCGGCATCCGTTAGCCAAATCATGTCATCGAAGAAGAGCAGGTCAATACTATGACCACAGTATAATTTGCTGGCTGTTCTCCGCAACTGCAGTCGTCGGAACTCGAGTGAGAATTTGTAAATGTGGGTTTGCCTTTGTGATTGTAAGTTATCACCAAATTCATTATTTCCACTGGCTATAAATAGTTAGCTTCCCAAGCAGCGACCTGCACGGATGCAGTGCTTTCCTCTGTACTGGCATTTGGCGTAGCAGGTGGCGATAGGGATCTGGTTTGCGACGGTCTCGATAATGTTATCTACGATCTAGCCCTTGTGTTTAGCTTCGACGCGTTTTATCCACCGTCATTATGTCAAAGCCAACATGAGGTTCACTGATGCTGTAGGAAGCAAAAGAAAACAGTGCGATATGTCTTCAATAATGAGGTCAACATCTTATTCAATGGAAGCTGAAGACAAGATCATAGCAGCGGATTCAGAAGCTAGTGAGGTGCAACCAACAAAATATAGCTAGTGGAATAGTGGCTCCATTTCTTATTCTTATTTCGAGGGGGTGTCTTATATGTTTGCGGATTTATGAAAAGAAGGCCAATAACGAAAGTATGGTGGCCGACGGCGCGAAGAAGAAACGACGACGGGTATAGCTGACAGCGACAGGAAATTAAACAAAGACAATGTTTTCCTGTAGGGTAGTTTGTACCATTGTAATTGAGCTTCTCGGCAATAATCTGCATCTTGTGCTCTTTCGCGGGTGTGAGATTCGTAAATGCCATAATCGTTTCGTAGGCAGGTTTGGGGAAGCGGTTTCCTGAACACACACACAAATGTAAAGTTACAAGTCACCTCACAATTCATTGAGGGGCGAGAGAGCTTTCACGGTCTTTTTCTCTACGACGCACCTCGCAATGCCATTGCACCTAAGATCTGAACCTCTAACTCCTTCTTCTCCTCTTTCCCTATTTTTGGCCCGCTTCTATCGACCGTAACGCCTCCTTTGACTCGACTGCCAGCACTAAGCTTGTAATATTTTCTCACATTCACCAAATCCGTCGTGTCATCTAACACGGAATCCTCGAAGGCTACCTGAGTGCCTTTCACCGCTGAGTCGAGATGGTCTTGGACTGCGGAGGCAGTGATTGGGTTGTCCGGTGTCGAGACTTTGATGACTAGAAGTGAGGTGGTTGTCTGAGTAATGCCGAAGCGGCGGAAGGATTCAGAAATCTTGGGCTGTATTTAGCACCAAAGGATCACGAACATTGGTTTCAGGGGACGAAAAGAAGTAGGCAGCAAAATAATCCAGTAGGAATATATTTCAAGGCAGACAAGATAAGGGGGAGAGAGGAAAGACAAGAATAGAACAAGAAAAGAGAGCCAAATGACAACTGAGAGGGGTATGATGGTGAAGAGAGCCCGAAAGAAACGATTGAGGCGGAGCCCAAGCAAGCTTACATTATTGTTCGGACTTAGGGCGAAAACAACCTCGGAGTGCACATTACGACTCCTAAGCCTCCCTTCAATCAGATCGTTGACCGCTCTGAAAGCCGCTGCCAATGCATGCACCCTTGAGACTACCTTTCGTTGCTCAAAGTCAGCCTTTATTGAACCAGGATTCAAGCTTGCATTTTGTAGTACAAGGGGGTGAATGAAATTTCACGTGATAGGAACGAACAGACCAAATGAATTGGCAGCCCTTACCACACTTGCATCGATGAATGCATATTCAAATTCGGAGTTACCGTTCAGTAGCTGCTGATGGAGAAACGCAGCGTTACTTACAGCATGGAAAAGGGCGACATGGACAACGTGGGAGGCCGGCAGATGTTCCAGGTGAAAACTCTGAAGCACGGCCATTACTGGTCGTCGACGGAGAGGGACAAAGTTCCTGCGTCTCTTTTGTCGAAGAGACAGCAGTTCCTTTGGGCAGCCCTACAGAAAGTGCCAGGTGCTATTTTGAGATGCCGGCAGAAGTGGTGATGCGTGACAGCCAATACTTTGAGATTGCGCAGGATTGTGGAGGCGTTCAGCTGTGGTCGGCTTTCGGCAGGTGCGTCGTCCAGTAAGAAGCGATTTAATCAAGCTGCCTGATGCTCAAATCGAACCTCAGTGATCTGTCAGGCTAAATTAACTCATGTGGCTTGCAAGAGAGCGAGCGATTCAATGGAAGGTGTAGGCGGGTAAGATGCAGGGTAAGTGTACCACGTTGTTATCTGACGATGCATCTGACGACGTTTGGATTGAGGTTAAATGAACGGACTGCACGCTTAAAATTACCCGGGTTGAGAGGGCTGAACCACACACCATTTGCAGCAACCCTACCTTCAGATACTGTACCGTACTGCATGCCGAGAGCCCCACCAGCGCCCAGAGCCAATACCTGCAGGGTAAAATAAAGCAACGGCGGCGGTGTGGTCACAAATTGTGTCTGCATTGAGAAGATAACCCCAGTTCGGATCCTTGAAAATCCCCATGATCGGTCCTGTAGCACCTTGGGAATAGCTGAGATTGGAGCATCGCAGGCAACCACTTAAGACAAGGCCCTACTGGCCAAAGCTAAAGGAGCTGCTCTGTGACAGACACAATCTTATCGGATCTGATCAAAAAACCCAAGTTGAAATAAAGTTTGGCGCGTACATGTCCGTCACGACCATTACGTCGGGAGTTAGACAGGGATCCGTAGAGTAGCATTGAGGTCTAGACCCTGGGTGCGTCTAGGCCAAGAGAATCACAGCCCCGTTGGGATGATGATACGAGAGAAACTGTTGCCAATGGAAGCAGTCCCATCGCAAAGGGTGCTCGCTTCTCCTGCCTGGGTTATGAGTCGAGGATTGCAAGCTGAGCAGAAGCCTGCAATGATGTGTTGTAGGAGTGACAAGAATGAGGAAGAGCTTGAGATGTATAGATATACGGGCTTGTAGTCCCACCTTGTTTGCGCGCCGCGTTGTCGATCAGACCCCTATCCAACCCATTCTGCGCATGTTGGCTGTGCCGCCAACCGAAGTGCTTAGCGTCCTGTGGTCGTTCCACGTCGCGCAATATGATGTTTTACAACGACAACGCGTCTGGGAACGGTGAGAATCAGCAGGCCCCTCAATTCTTCCAATTCTATCAAGCGGCAACGTTGCCGCATGCCGTTGCCAGCGTCGGGAGAGCGACTCCACTGAACATCCGTCGCGAACGCAGTCCTCAGTACCTCGCGGCTTCTTCCAGCTCTCGAACGGCAAAGTCCGGACGCTGGAGCATGATGCCTCCTAAACGGACGGCATCGGGGTCGCCTTCAGGAACACCAGGGAAGACGGTTAAGACAGAGCAGAAGCCCGAAGACTTCTCTAACTCCGTCAAGAAGCGCTTACAGTCGTCGACGAGAACAGGACAGGCCTGCGATCGATGCAAGGTATATATCTTGACTTCATCTTCCAGGTCCGCATCAATTAACAAAGTATACAGGTCCGTAAAATACGGTGTGATGGTTTGCCCGGAGGATGCTCGCCGTGTTTACAGAACCAGACAGAATGTCGCACGACAGATCGGATCACCGGTCGCGCTGCTCCCAGAGGTTATGTCGACAACCTCGAGAATCAGAATCGCGAAATGGCTGCGAGGATTCAAGAGCTTGAACGTCTCTTGATACAGAATGGAATCGATGTCAAGCCATCAAATGTTCACTATGACTCGACCATGCAAGCATACAACTACAGTGTCCCCGGTCAGAACGGTCATGGGCCAATGTGGAGCGCAGGTGGACCGTCAAACTCCTACACTTCTACAGCAGGGACTGCTTCGAACAGTACGCAGCAAGAGACAAATATATTTCGAGCTCTCCCAGCCTTTCGTCCTGGCTGCACGGGCGACAATTACCTCGGAGTATCTTCCGGCAACTCGCACTTAAGCTCTATCAAAGGTACTGCATTGTCAATTCTCGGCATGGAGATTGATATTGCCGACTTTTCGTGTCATGACATGGACGAACCAGATCCTTCAGTCATCCACTCTGCGCTCTATAACAAGTCTTATCAGGCCTTTCTCCAGTCCGCTCTGAACATTAATCCAAATCTTCACAAAGTGGAATTACCCGCGCGAGACGAAGGTCTAACTTACGCGCAATGGTATTTCCGCCTCATCAATCCTTTCTGTCCAATCCTACACAAAACATCTTTTATGTCTTTAGTAAGTCACCATGGACTACCGTATTTAAATGAAAACTGAACATGGCAGCTCGCTCGTTTTTATGACGATCCCCACTTTCGTCCAACGCCGGCTCAGACTGTTATAGCCCATATGGTTTTTGCTATTATGTTCTTCCAATATGCTACCCGTAACTGGGAAGACTCAGTACAGCAATCTAATCTCACAGCTCAATCGAACCTACATTACCACTACTCCCTAAGCATGTTCTATCAACTGCTGTGTAGCCACACTTGGCAAGATGTTCAGGCATTAACATTGATCTGCATACACCTTCGGAACTTCCCCAAACCAGGTGCAAGTTGGATCCTGGCATCGATAACACTATCGTTGGCAATAGAGCTCGGTATGCACCGTTCAGTCAAACGATGGTCCGCAGAACATACTCCAAACGCACTGGACATTGAACAGCGCAAGCGTACTTGGTGGTCGCTCCTCGTCATTCACATCACTCTTAGTGGTAAGCTTGGAAGGCCTATGCCACTCAAAGCTACAGATTTCGATATCGAATATCCCGAATTTATAGATGATGACCTGATCTCTGAGGCAGGCATCGACACATCGAGAGCTGGGAGATGCATTCATAGCATTGGTTTAACGGCTTGGAAGCTGACTCCTCTGTTCATGGAGTTGTATGACACAATATATGCCGTCAGAAGAAGCCCAGAGACCTATATCCAAACGGTCAATAGGCTAGAGGCTGGATTGCAGTCATGGCTTGATAGCCGTCCCTCAGAGATCATTAAGGGCGAGTCGGGCTTCAATGAACAAGAAGGACGAGTCTTTGCGCTCTATGCTCAGATATGGGCTCTTGAATTCAGGCTTCTCCTGCGTCATCCATCTGTGTCTCTGACCCTTGATCCAAATTTCAACGCAGAGAGCATGAAGATATGCCTCGACTGTTCGCGTCAAATGTTGAGCATTGTAGTGCAGTTGCAGAGGCTGAAAAGTCTTGACACAACCTGGTACAACACATCTGTCTACGTCATGGCCATTACTCTTACTCTATTCGCGCAATGGGAGAAGCGCAATGAGACTACAGCAGCCGATTTGGCCGCGTTGCGCGCGGAAATGGATTCTTGGCTAGATATTATGGGCGAAATGGGAAATCTGATTGGTGAGTCTTCAAGTCACTATGTATTTATACATTACTGACAATTTTAGGATCGGGTAATCGTCTTCGAGAAGCTGTTCGGAACGTTACAGACGGGACTATTGTTCTACTGAGTCGTAGCCTGCAGAATAACACCGGTTATGTCAGTCAGAGCGGTAACCATGATATGTCTAATGAATCTCCTCATCGAAGAAAATCATCCTCGGTAAACGCAAATAGCCACAACTATCCCAACTATGGCAATTCATTCATGGACGCCAATGGAGCCAATAATGGCAACGGCACTTCCGGCTATATGCCATCCGACAGCCAAATGACACATCAACAAACCCCATACCCAGCCGCAACACAGTACTCCAATTACCCCGACCCAACAGTCAATAACTCCAGCCTCAACTACCCCACTCAAGACTCCCACAGCTACAACGCCTACCCGTCTGTCACTACCGATTCCGTCGAGGCACCACTCCTCGCCGCCTTTGCTGCACAAGCCGCCTCCCAAAACTCCTCTTCTCCCAGCCAATGGGGTTCCCATCGCCCCATCTCACAGCCCCAACCCCACAGCTCTGGCTCACAGTCCTGGCAGCAGTGGACCTCCACCATGGCCGCTGGCAACCTCGAACCACAAGACCGCTATTCGGCAAGCGCGCTTATGCAGCTCGGGGGGAGGGATCTGGGTGTGCAGGACTCTGCGGCGCCGTTGGCGGATATGACTGGTAGTCATGGCAGTAGCGTCATGAGTGGAGGCGAGAGCTCGATGGGCAGTGTTCATCCGTCAAGCGGGGTAGCGTGGCCATTGAATATCTTTGACATTGGTCCCGGCGGAAGTGGATCTTGAGCGAGCCTTTGCTATCTAACGTGACAACCTTTGTGCTCTTGAGAGGCGATGGAATTGTATTCGGTTGGGAAATAAGCTAGGTTCAACAGGCTGCCGTATGGACGCTTCATGGCTAGCAAGCAGGTTGGCGTGACTGACTTAGCGTGGCGTTGTCATCGTGGGGGGCGGGGAGCGGGGGGTTGATTTCGGATTCCTAATTACTTTCGGCTTCGGCTTTGGCTTTGGGGTTGATATTGATACCCAGTGGAACACGTCTTGTTTTGTGTTATATACATGTATAGCTAGGTGTGTTACACTTTGGGAATTTTATTTAAGAATGCATTGAGGATTTCACCAATTTTTAATCCTGATCACTTGCTAATTAGGTGTAAGATGTGCACTTAAGCAATGCTTCACTGGTATTCATATTTTCTGCATATAGGCTGAAGGCCCGTCAAGGATCGAGAAGAGTGCTTCGCTCATTATAGTATACATCCCACCCAAGGCGCCAGCCCATTTCGTCCCATCCTAATCACAAATAACTCCTTGTATCATTCCCCCTATATACTTTTCTACCTAAAATCAAACCCCCAATTGCTCCCGCCACTAGATTCGTAACTCATATCCGTGAACTCGAGCATGCCATCGTCAGGCATCCAGCCGTTAAAAGCACCTGCGGGGACAACGCTGGGGATGTCGAGGAAGGAGGAGAGGTCGTCTTGTGTAAAGTCCATATCTATGGATGCGAGGTCTGCTGGGGGCTGAGAGGATGGGCCGTGCGTGAATGTAGATTGAGTGTAGTTGGTAGGATCGTTGACAGGCGGGAGGATGTTGGAGCTCACTGGTAATGCTGTATTTTCGTAAGGAGGCTGAGACACACTGTCGTCAGAACTTATGTGGCGCGATGCATGTTCTTGGAGAGAAGCTACTGTTGGGAAAGAATCGACTTTCCATGAGGGGTAAGGGTTCGACACGTCTGAGGGTCTTATAGCGTCTACCCCGCAAGCAGTGCTGTTGGCGAAGCATGCGGCCCCCTGAGCATCGGGTCCTATGTGGCTTTGCTTCTGTTCACGGCTAAAGGATACCAGATGTTTATGATACCAATCACTGACTTGTTGGGTTATTGTTAGCCACTTGGTAGGCACTCTCAGCTTTCCCGGGCCAGCCGCCTCGGCAAGTCTCCCAAGGAGTGCCTCCATATAGTAGTCAACTTTCAGAACTTTACGGTCCAGTATCTTACCAAGTTCGTTCGACGATACGCTTGCAGAAACAAAAAGTTTCACAAGGACCACTATGGCATAAGACGCCCTGACAAAATGAATAATTGGCACCACCCGCAGACTTTGAATGTCAGTGCTGAGGAATTCGTCAAGTAGTGCATGCGATGAATTAATACATGACATGACAGCATTGACGTAAGCAGCGGTTAGTGGAGGTGGTCTTTCTTCCTGCGCCTGCCCTGTGTGCGACACAGAGGCAGGTTTAAAGACCTTGTGGTTGAAATCGAATAAGGTGGTTGAGCCGCTCTCAAGCGCAGATTCGTGCAGATATATGCTGTCCTGATGGTAAGCCAACACTAAGGATACTGCAACATTCATAAGTCTAGATCCAAGAGTTTATTCTCAGGAAAACTTACTATTGATGACGCCAGGTTCTGCAACTTCTCTCCATTTTTGAAGCTGCCTTTCGAATCCCTTCAGTGATAATTCAACATGTGAATTGATCAAGCCCACACTTTTGCTCCAGTCATCCACGATGTTTTGAAGCCTGACCCAGGCGGCAAGGCGTTTGTCTAGAAGAGACACCTCGGGCGAATTCTCGAGAACATCCAGACAATCACTCATTCCACTTGTCCATTGCAGCAAGTTAGGCCGACGCATTCTCAACGCGATACTAGAAGGTGTCAGACAGTAACCACGACGAAGTTCAAAATGGGTTATACCCTGCACAGTTGAGGTAGCAGACGAGCAGACTACGGCATTCATCTAAGGATACCACTGACTTGTCCACAACTAGTCCAATGCCTAGATCCAAGGCCATAGTAGCGGCCATATGTATGTATTGATAGAAATGCAGATTTGCAAGCCCACAAGATTCATTAGGAGGACAATACCATATTGATGTCAATATTAAGGACTGGATTAGCTCTAGGGATTTTTCACCGTTTACGAGGATTCGTTCTGCATAGACCTTGGTCATCTCCCTGAAGAGCTCACCAAATAAAACCGAATCTAATTGACAAGCAGCTGCAGTCACCACTGCTTGAAATAATACTGGCTTCGATTTTCTCAAGTAGTCTGGAGATGTATGCTTGGGAAAGATAACAGCAGGGTAATGCTGTACCAGATCATTGTTGTAAGACTCAAACAGCTGATTCGACGTCTCTGGAGATAGTAAACCAAAATCTTTGCTTCGACGAGCCTCCATCGAAGAGGGTTGTAAATTCACAGATAACATACTATCATCTGGAGTAGTAGAGTGCGGCGATGGGATCGACGATTGCCGACTACAGTTCTTCCCATCACCTAAACTCCTCTCCTCGCTATAGCTTGATATAGTGCTCGTGTCGGCATCGACAGGAGTAGCTGGGTCTTGAGAAACAGTGATCAACGTAGCCTCCTCTCCCCGTGTAGTGTCTGTTATGGGTTCACTGCCTCCTGTCAACAGGGAGCGCATAGCGCGGATCTCCCTCTCAAGCTCTGCTACCCTTGTGTCTGTCCTGATCCTTTGCCGCCTCTTTTGTGGTGCTGCATAGATACATATTCGACCTGACTTCTTGCAACGTTGGCAAATTGCAGAACCAGAGGTGCCGTCGGGGAGACAGCGGACTTTAAGGAGTCGGCATGCTTCGCAGGCTCGATTCACCTGCTGTTCGGCAGGTTTCTGTGGCGAGTCTTGGGCGGTTCTTTCAATTGAGGTGGTATTCATGATGACGGGTAAGCATCACAAATATGTCCGAGGGGTCGTGTTCGGCCACTGTTAAGGATTCAAGCCGCAGATCGTAGATTGAGCACTATGTTATGTGCATAATAGGTAACGGAGCACTTCTTTATCGCCTTCTTCCACCATATCCTACTCGTCGAACCTGAGAAGTTAAGTCGAGATGTGGTTACAGAAAGATTGTCGCTAGGCACCCAACGCTAAGAAATAGTGTTCGTCAGCGTCTACAGGGGTGCGTTGCGAGGCTGGAGTCTTGGCGTAAATGCACCATTAGCATGGCACAGCCTTGTTGTCAATCGTCGTCATATTTCCTTGTTTCGTTATGTTTTTCTGTCTTCATCACCTCCATATTACGTTACTCAAATTTAAAACCATAAGCCAGTGAATGGTGGCCCACAGCCCTTTTAATATCTAAGCATGTTATGGCTCCATTAATAGTCGTGTTGCTTCGCGTATTGTGAGTGCAGTGAAAAGCCAGTGCTACAATTCCTGGACAGATATACCCATTTCAAGCAGCGCTTCCCTGAGAAGATCGCTCTGGTAATCCGCCAGCGGAACTCAAGGCTCATCGTCAGTTTAAGGCTTGACCCTCCTGATCTCTGCTACTGCCTTTCCTTAATGCATCCTTCAAGGGCTGAGCTTCCCAAGCTATCTATTGAATAGTAATGGCGATGATCATGATGCAAATGACGATACACTCTAGAGGTGTGACCCAGCCGTTCAAAGAATCCCAAATAGGAGAATGTGGTGAACTCTGAGGTAATGGAGACAAGGAGCGATTAAAATAAGGACTGCTTGGAGGATTAGGACGGCCGTTCGAACTCGCAATCCGTCAAGCAGACTTTCAGTGGTCAAAACCGGGATCTCTGCACTGCGGAGTGACTTTTTTAGCGGTCGAAGAAGGATCGCCTTTCAGCGGCATAATATTGACTGAAATCATACGGACAATGGCTGATAATGTTGACTCGAACGAGCTTGCTTCAAAGAGAAACAGGAAGGTTGACGGTTGTGGAGTGAGAAAAGTCTAGAGAAGTACAGATGGGAGCATCAGTCGGTCAAATACTACCATACCGATCTCTGAAAGCTTTATACAGACCTTCTCAAGGGTGAAATTATGAGACATTCCTACAAACGCCCGTCACGGCAGCGGAAGCATGATCCAAGAAGCGTGCACGTGATCCTGGCCCTGTAACATCGTATACTCCCCTTCAGAAGAGTGAGTTTCACATCAGTCATTTCATATGCAACGTGTCCTTTAGGAGCCTATTCTAATAATCGTGGACTTATCGGACTAAAATATGACCCGATTTTGGCGGAGTAAACACGTGATCATCGGTCACACGGGCCCAAAGTATTTTCCGACCGTTAGGTACTACACCCAACATATTTGTGAGTGATAAAGTCGAATTTCCGGAAGCCAATCCGTGCTGGACATTTATGTGTCATTCTTTTTATAAAAAGCTGACTTCATACCCATGTCCGGTCGGAAGTGCAACCAACTTCTCCGATCCTCGACCCTTCAAAACACAATCGTCAGCACTTGATTCCTCAAACACCTCAATCTGACCCTTTCGCGTCGACTTTTCAGCTATAGAGACCAACATCCACTTCTTTTGCAATCAAAGCTCAAAATGGCCTCAAAATGGGCTGACGGGCCTTTCCCTCTCATTGAAACCCCTGAGTTTCGTCAAAAAGTATGTTGCATGCCTTATATGTGTCGATTAAAATGCTGCCTACAATCAATAACTGATAAGTAGACTAAAGGATCTCAAGATCAATACATTAGAGGAGCCAGCGTTATGGCTATTGTTCACAACATAATCATCAGAGGTCTCAATAGCATTTATCTACAAGCACCCCATGTCCAGCAAAAGGACTTCAATGACTTCCTGGCTTACTGCTATTGCTGGTACCAATTTTTAGACAGTACGTCTGACATAATGCAATATTTGCTCTCAGCACTTAGCTCATGAAATTAGCTCATCATCGTGCTGAGGAAGAATTTTTCTTCCCTAAACTCGAAGCTGCTTGTGGGGAGGAAGGCTTAATGGATGTAAATGTGAAGCAACATCGTAAGGCATCCTCCGTTCTTCTAATCGCTTCTTTTGAGCTACCTATCATCTATTCAAATTCTTATGAGTGTCTAGATGACTTCGAGTCCGGCATCGAAGCCTACAAAACCTATCTTCTCTCCCTCAAAGGCGCTGAATCTACTTTCTCTGCCCCTAAACTCCTCTCCATAATCGACACCTTTAGCGCCCCCCTAATGAAGCACCTGTCCGAAGAGATCCCCACTCTCGAAGCCCTCAGCCGCTTCGGGCCTTCCATACCTTTCCTAAAGATATCGGAAGTGGAGATGCGGAAGTCCTCAAACAACCTCCCCACGACCGAATACGTGCCCTTCTTCTTTTTCAATATGGATCGGACTTTTGAAGGAGGATTGTGGGAGCATTGGCCACCAATTCCAGGCCCGGTAAGATGGATGCTTGCTAGAATTGTTGCTTGGAAGCATGCGGGATGGTGGCGGTTTGCGAGTTGTGATTATAATGGTATGCCACAGAAGCTGTATGCCATTGAATAGATGTATTGGACGGCAAATTTTGTAAGTCACGAGCCCAAATCAGTCGAAGCGTTTGTGAGGCTTTGAAACAGAGGTGGTCGGCGATGGTGGTTAGCAGTAGCGGGAAGACTTTGTAATTAGTGCAGGATAAAATAAGAATATCAATATTGAACTGTGTCCAGTACATCCTACTCTACTTTTCTCTTATAAACTCCGTTCTCGAGTCCTCACCGCTATCTCCCTAACAACTAACTGCCCAATCATTTCCTATCCTCTCCTCCCATCTTTACGCAGGAAACCTAACAGACCTCGCCTCAATCCTAGGTATGGCAGCTTCACCAGCCTCAGTATAAAAGGCAACGGCATTTATGTATCTGTTGTATAGGGGGCGATTGGTTCCATGGGCAATAATATTGGTGATGCTACTTGGGTCAGTTTCGAGTATGGGGGTGCGGCCAAGAGTATGAAGTGTTACTTTCATTGCTATGGCTTGATAAACGTGTCTGCTGTGGAGATCTTACGGATGCGCTAGGTAGAAATTTACATGGGATAAGAGAATGACGGACGGGTAGAATCAGCATTAGTTATGTAATTACTATGAAGGAAAAGCCGCTTGGTTGAAATTCATTTTCCATTGTAATGCACGACTGAAAACACTGACTCTACGTGATTAAGGACAAGCTAGCAAGGCGGGGAAAGGGAGCCCCAGATCAAAATCCAACTTTAGCAAGGCGTTATGACCCGAAATCGTACCACTCTTTAGCCAAAGATATCAATTGTACCTACCTACAAAGTTATCCTGAGATTACCAGAACTTGCGAAAAGTCTTCCTCTTCCTCTTCCTCAACATAGATGCCTGTGAAGCCCTCTACGGCCAGGTTCCACGGGTTCTTGTGCGTCATTCGACAGGTTGCTGTCTGATACTTCACGTGTCTTGTCGGTAAAGCATTTGCATAGTTTTGATGAACAGTATTTAAGGGCCTTATAATAACTTCTTCATGATCGCTGTCACATTGTGGTGAGCGTCTATCGGTCTCGTCCTTCTCATCTGGTTCCCAACCGC
>Ga0335075_10008736_pt1 | contig 15509 bp, 15 predicted proteins | sample Lox_Sample_24_FD_206723 | JGI IMG/M metagenome (GOLD analysis project Ga0335075, IMG submission 206723) | Soil microbial communities from Loxahatchee National Wildlife Refuge, Florida, United States - Lox_Sample_2.4 | ecosystem: Environmental > Terrestrial > Soil > Wetlands | place: USA... | reverse complement strand
CGCCATGGAACCTGTCGCGCGAGCGCGCGTTCGACCGCCTGCGGCAGGAGGCTCAGCTCGCGGGCGCCGACGCGGTCATTGGGATCGAGATGAACGCCAACAGCCTTATGACGGACCCGGGCAACGTCGAGTACGTGGTGTTCGGCACCGCGGTCCGCGAAACCACGCTCGCGGCGCATGACGGTCCTTCGCTGCGGATGTGCGCGCTCTCCGGCCAGGACGTCGACAAGCTTCGCCGGATCGGAGCCGAGACGGTCGGCGTCATCGGCCACACGTCCGTGGTCGCCGTCGCACTCAGTCCGTGGGCCAACCAGATGATGAGCAGCTGGTGGGGCAACCAGGAGATGACCGAGGTCACCGAGGGCGTCTACGCGGCCCGTCATCTCGCGATGGAAGAGGTGAGCCGTCAGGCCGCCCGAGCCGGCGCGAACGAGATCGTGATCGCGACGCTCACGCACAACATCGATCATCACGAGTACGAGACCTACGGCTCACAGCAGCACTTTTTCATCGTTTCCATGCACGTTCTGGGCACGGCGATTGCTCTTGGCGCGCATGAGCCTCACCCGGCCCCGCTCGGCACTCCGGTGATGTCGATCAACCTCGGCGCCTAGCCACCACTACTCGGGAGAGCATCTGATGTCGGCATACGATCCAACGAGCACCGAAGGCCTCGCGGAACACGCCAGTGAGCGCCTCAGGATGAACGCTCGGGGGCTGTTCACCTCCGACCTCTCCGTGAACGAGTATCTGTGCGTCGAGAAGGCCGGGTTCGAGCCCGTCGGCCTGGTGGTTGGCTCGAGCATTTACCACATCGGCTTTCAGCAATCCAACTGGAAGGCGAGCCAGGAGATGGGCGTCCTCACCCAGGCGATGTATGCGGCTCGCGAGCTCGCCATGACGCGCATGGAGGAGGAGGCCGACCAGCTGGGAGCGGACGGCATCGTCGGGGTCCGCCTGGACGTCGGTCGGTACGAATGGGGCGCGGACATGGCGGAGTTCATCGCGATCGGCACCGCGATCAAGCACAAGGGCGGCAAGGTCCACCGCGCCCCGAACGGGCGCCCGTTCACATCCGATCTAAGCGGTCAGGCTTTCTGGACGCTGATGCAGACCGGGAAACGTCCGGTCGGAATGGTGATGGGTAACTGCGTCTACCACGTCGCGCATCGCGGGATGATGCAATCGATCCGCCAGACGGGTCAGAACATCGAGCTTGAGCAATACACCCAGGCGTTGTACGACGCGCGCGAGCTCGCGATGGAGCGCATGCAGAAAGAGGCCGAGGCGATCGGCGACGGCGTTCTCGGGATCGTGGAGGTCAAGCTGCACGAGAACAATCACGGCTGGGGGAGCCACGTGATCGAGTTCTTCGCGCTCGGCACCGCGGTGGTGCCCAACGAGCATGCGGTGCAGGGTCAGCAGCTGCCGGACATCACGCCGGTCATGGACATCAACGACTGAGGAGGGTTCAAGATGCCGGGTCTGTCCGGACGCATGTCAACCGTCGTGAAGGCGAAGGTCTCGAAGCTGTTGGATCGGGCCGAGGATCCGGCGGAGACGCTCGACTACAGCTACGAGAAGCAGCTCGAGCAGCTGCAGAACGTCAAGCGAGGGATCGCCGACCTGGTGACGGCCAAGAAACGTCTCCAGATGCAGGAGTCGGGCGTGCAGGAGCAGATTGCAAAGCTCGACCAACAGGCGCGCCAGGCGATGGCCGCTGGGCGGGAGGACCTTGCACGAACGGCGCTCGAACGCAAGCATCTCGCGGACGGGGAGATCCAGTCGCTTGACCAGCAGATCGCACAGCTCGAGGACCAGCAGCAGAAGCTGATCGACTCAGAGGGGAAGCTGCGGGTCAAGGTCGAGGCGTTCCGCAGCCACAAGGAAGTCATCAAGGCGCAGTATTCGGCCGCCGAGGCGCAGGTGCACATCTCCGAGGCCGCGACCGGCGTCGGTGAGCAGATGGCCGACGTCGGCCTGGCGATGCAGCGTGCGCTGGATAAGACCCAGAACATGCAGGCACGTGCCGACGCCGTCGGCGAGCTCGAAGCCGCGGGAACATTCGAGGACCTGACGTCGCTTGGCCCACCCCAGGACGACATCGATCGCCAGCTCGAGCAGCTTGGGCGGACCAGCGCCGTCGACGACGATCTGGCACGGATGAAGGCCGAGCTGGGCACCGGCGGCTCCACCGCTCAAATCGAGCCGGGCGAAGAGCAGGCGAGCGGAGAGGGCAGCGCGTAGTCAGCCCCTCCGGGGGCCAGACCCCATGCGGACGCCATCAGCCTCGATGTATCGCTTGACAACCTGTCGCTAGACGACATATCATGGTCGGGTCCGATGGAGCTCCGACCGCCAAGCTATTTCGCGCTCGCGTCGCTGATCGACGGGCCTTTGCACGGATACGCGATCATGCGCCGGGCCCGCGAGCTCTCGGACGGCCGCGTGCGCCTCTCGACTGGCACGCTGTACGCGCTGCTCGAGCGAGCGATCCGAGAGGAGCTGGTGTCAGCCGGCGAGCCGTACGTGAAGGGCGGCCGTCAGCGCCGCGACTACGCGCTGACACCGGCGGGGCGCCTGGCGCTCGAGTCTGAGACCGAGCGGATGGCGAGCGCGGCTCACGTCGTGTCCGCGAGGCTGCGCGCGAGCGCGCGAACGGCATCGGCATGATGCGCGGCAGGCTTGCGCACGCGGCGCTGCGGTGCTATCCGCCGGCCACGCGTACGGCGCGTGGAGCAGAGATGCTCGACACGCTGCTGGAAGCCGCGGATGACCGGCACGGCGCGTTCGTGTGGAACGTGCTGTCGCTCGTGGTCGCGGGGCTGGTTGAGCGCGCGCGGGCCAGCGCCCGGTTGAGCGCCGGCCGGACGATCGCGGAGGCGGCGAAGCTCGCGTCGATCCTGTACGCGTGCCTGTGGCTCACCGCGGGTGTGACGGTGTTGATCGAGCGATCCGGATGGCGTCTCGACAGCCCGCCGTCGGTCTACATGGTCGGGCTGGTGATCGTCCTGCTGGCGTGGTCGCTAGGACGCCAGCGCCTCGCCGGCGTGATCGGCCTCGCGTGGACGGTGGCGGCGGCGCTCGTCGTTGCGCACCGGCCAGAATTCTTGCCCCCTGTCTCGCTCGTGCAACCGATCCTGCCGGCGTGCGGGTATCTGGTCATGGCGATCGCTCCGACGCGCGAGCGTCCGAGCGCAGTCGCAGTCGCCGCGCTCGTCGCGGTGGTTGCCCTCAGTGTGATCCTGGCTCCCGCACACACCGGAGTGAGCCAGGTCATCGTGCTGGTCACCGCCTCCATCGCCGGGCTGGTGGTATTTGCCGTGCAGCCCCGACTGGCGATCGCGGCCGGAATCATCTGGACGGCGGTCGGCATCGAACTGATCGCTTTCGTCAGCACACAGCCAGCGCCCCTGAGGCTCCTGGTCGTGGCGGCTCCAGCCGTGCTCACGGCGACCGCGGCGCGCGCACGCGTGATCCGTCGCAAAGCGATGTGAAGAGCAGCGACGATGTGGCTTCTAGCCGGGGAACGGAGAACCAACCGCAACACGGGCTTCGTCCGGCCTCTGGTCCTCGTTTTGCTCACGTCGTTGCTGCTGACGGCTTGTGGCGGCTCGTCCGGCTCGCCGAGCACAAGCGCGAGCTCGAGCACGTCCAACAGCCCCGGGGCCGCGGCGTTCAAGTATGCGTCGTGCATGCGCAAGCACGGCGTCTCCGGCTACCCCGATCCACAGGTGACGACGAACCCCGACGGAAGCGTCGCGGTGGCTATCGCGGGCTCGTCTAGCGGCACTGCGGCTCCGGGTTTTGAGGCCGCACAGAAGGCATGCAGCGCAATTCTGCTCGCGGCGAGCAGCGCCAATGGGCACAGTGGCCCGTCCAAGCAGGCGTTCCTCGCGTTCGCGCACTGCCTGCACACCCACGGCATCCTGGACTTCCCGGACCCGGACACCCAAGGCCAGATAACCGGACAGATGATCCGCGCCTCGGGAGTCGACCTCAAGGCCGCGTCGTTCATGACCGCGGCCGACGCCTGCGTCGGCGTCACAGACGGAGCCATCACCCGGGCGGACGTCGCGCGGGTCGTCAACGGACCGCACTGAGCGCCTCCAGCGTCCCTCGCACTCTCCCCGGCCGCCCGATCCGGGCGGCGCCGGATAGGGCACCAGCGCGACCGGCGACCCTCGATGGCCAGGAACGCTTTGCCGCCTACGTGGCGCACGAGCTCCGCACGCTAATCACTCTGCAGCTGGCACCAGTAGAAGTGGCGCTGTCCAATCCGGGCGCGGACGTAGCCGCCTTCCGTGCGATGGCGAGAGACGTGGTCGCGAGCTGCGAGCAGCAGCACCGGTTGGTTGACGCGCTGCTGCAGCTCACCCTGTCGAGCGACTCGCGGCAAATCTCATCTCGAACGCGGCGCAACATAACTTCACCGAGGGCCGAATCGAAGTCGAAACCCGCACCGAGAAAGGCAACGCGGTTCTCTGCGTCGCCAACTCCGGCCGGCTGATTCGAGCCAGCGAGCTGACACGCCTCTTCGAGCCCTTCCAACGGCTCGGCGCACAGCCCCCGGCTCACGCTGACGGGCTCGGTCTCGGACTTGCCATCGTCCGGGCGATCGCAGACGCGCATCACGCCACGATCACCCCACGCGCCCGAGCAGACGGTGGCCTGAGACTCGACGTCCGATTCCCGAGCTGAGCGATAACCGCCTGAACGGACGTGATCAGAAGTTAAGACACGCCCGCAGCGGCGGGGATTACCATGCGACGGCCAGGTCTGAACCAACCATGAGGGGCCAACATGACCGAACCGGGGAAGCAGCCGCCGCGGAGCGAGCGTAATCGAGACGAGCTTAGGCTCGACAAAGAGACGATCCAGGATCTCGACGTGCAGGAGCAGGACGCGGATCGGGTCAAGGGCGGGGCGAGCGCCGCGTGCGACGACCCTGCGACCCGTACAAAGCCTCCGACCACGGTGTGAAGAAGCCGGTCAGGCCAGCAGTCGCGCGGCCTGACCGAGATCCAGTATCGCTCCCTGCTCGTGGAGCTCAGCGAATGCCTCCGGTCCGAGCCGCTCGCGCACGTCCTCGGCGAGTGAGGCCAGCTCCGGTAGGAGTTCGTCCGGAAGACCGCGTTGCGGGCCGATCCAGCGCGTCGCGGCGCCGAGCAGTATGGCGGCCTGCTCGACCCGTCCTTGCTTGAGCTCCACGAGCGCCGCGGCGTGCACCGCGTCACCGAAGTCACTCAGTCGCTCCTGCTCGACGTACATGCCGGCCGCGCGCGAGAGCAGCCGGGTCGCTGTCGGCAGGTCTCCGGCGACGATCGCAAGGTCCGCCTGCGCGGACGCGACGTCGGCGATCGCGGCCTCGTAGCCGCAGGCCACGGCGTCTCGCATGGCCTCGCCGATCGCCTCACGCGCCGCCGAAGGCCGGTCGGACAGCGCGAGCGCGTACGCCAGCCAGCACCCGATGAGCGCCGCGCCGAGCTGGTCGCCGGCGCCCCGTGCGATCGCGCGACCGTGCTGCGCGTCGAGGCCGGCCTGGACCGGGTCGCCGGTTCGCAAAGCGTTCAGCGCGCTCACGCGCAGCGCTCGCTCCTGGATGTGCGGGCTCGACAGGCGCGGCGTCAGGGAGCGCAGCTCCGTGACCGCAGCACTCGCCGCCGCGCCGTCGTCTCGCAGCAGCTCGTTGGACACGCGCTCGATCAGCGCTTCGGCCAGAAGCTGCGGATCCTCACCGCCGCGCGCCAGCCTCACCGCCTCGTCGGCGTGCGCCGTCCCGGAAGCGTCGTAGACCGTGGATGCGATCTTGGACAGCCCGAGCAGCACCCGGACCCGAACGACGGGCTGACCCTCGGTGATCTCGAGCGCGCGCTCCAGCCATCGCCGGGCGAGGTTGTTGCGGCCGCGACGCCGGAGGTGATCGGCCAGCGAGGCCGCCAGCTCGGCGCCCACGACGTGGTCACCGCCGCCGTCCAGGCACCACGCCAGGGCAGCGGCGAAGTTGTCGTCCTCGGCATCGAGTCGCTCCGACCACGCTACGCGCTCGGGCGCGGTCAGCTGCTGGAGTGACTGGTGTGCGAGCTCGAGCAGGAAGCAGGCGTGGCGATCACGGGCGCCGACCGTCTCGCCGTGCTGTTGCAGGTGCTGCTCGGCAAACACTCCGATCGACTCGAGCAGCCGGTAGCGGACGATGTCGCCCCGCTGCTCCATGTTGACGACCGAGCGGGCGACAAGCAGAGCCACGCGCTCGATCGTCTCGAGCTCCTCCCCGACGTCCGCACAGACGGCGCACGCCGCGTTGAGCGTGAACCCGCCGCGGAACACGGCCAGACGGCGCAACGTCGCGCGCTCCTGCTCGTCGATCAGGTCGTAGCTCCAGGCGATTGTCGCCTCGAGCGTCTGCTGCCGCGCGCTTGCGCTCCAGTCCTGCGGGCGGGCGAGCAGACGGAGCCGAGCGTCCAGGCGCCCGAGTAGCTCAGCAGGCGACAGCCCAGGGCTGCGCGCCGCGGCCAGCTCGATCGCGAGCGGGAGGCCGTCGAGCCGGCGGCACAGCTGCGCGATAGCGCCGAGCCCGCCTGCAGTCCCCGAGGCCCACGGAGCGCCGTGCATCTTGGCGCGGTCAAGAAACAGCGATACCGCGGGGGACTGCTCGGCGGAGCCGCCAGCGTCGATGGCGAGCGGCTCGAGCCGCTGGACGCGTTCGCCGGCGAGCGCGAGCGGCTCTCGGCTCGTTGCCAGCAGCCGTACGCCCGCACACTCGGCCAGAAGCCGCCCGGTCAGGGCCGCGGCACCGCTCAGCACGTGCTCGCAGTTGTCGAGCACCAACAGCAGCGTGCGCCCGCGTAGATGGTCAGCAATCGTGTCGAGCGCGCCAGAGCCGATCCGGTCACGGATCCCGACACCGACGCTCGACATCACCGCCAAGCCGACATCGCCCGGGCGATCGATCGCGGCCAAGTCGACGAACCAGGTGCCGTGCTCGAACCGGCCGAGTGTCTCGCGCGCCACCCGCTGCGCGACGCGCGTCTTGCCGACGCCGCCGGGTCCACAGATCGTCACGAGACGATGCTCGGCGAGCAGGCCGGTGAGCTCGTGCAGCTCGCGCTCGCGGCCGATCAGGTTGGTCAGCTCCGGCGGGAGGTTGTGAGTCGGCGTCTGCTTCGGCTCCTGTGTCGCCCCGGTCGGCGCCGTCGCCAGCTCCGGGTCGTGCGTGAGGATCGCCTGCTCCAGACGGCGCAGCTCGGGGCCCGGCTCGAGCCCCAGCTCCGCGACCAGCCTGGAGCGCGCCGTGCGATACGCCTCGAGCGCGTCGGCCTGGCGACCGGCGCGGTAGAGCACGCGCATCAACTGACCCCACAGCCGCTCGCGCAGCGGATGCTCCAGCACGAGCGCTTCGAGCTCGCCGGCCAGCTCGGCGGTTTCGCCGGACGCGATGTCCGCCTCGATTCGGTCCGCGAGCGCCGCGACCCGCGCTTCCTCGAGGCGCGCGATCTCGCCCTGCGCGAACCCCTCGTAGCGGAAGTCCGCCAACGGCGGACCACGCCACAGCCGGAGGGCCTCGCGCAGGAGGGTGCCAGCGCGGCGCGGATCGCCTGCCGCGAGCGCCCCGCGCCCGTCGCGGGCGAGTCGATCGAATCGATCCGCATCGACCGCATCCGGTTCGGTCATGAGCACGTAGCCGCTGCCACGGGTGAGCAGCACTTCGTGACCGAGGACCTTGCGCAGGCCCGACATGTACACCTGCAGGGTCTTGGCGGCGCTGGGGGGCGAGGACTCGCCCCATAGCTCGTCGATCAGCCGCTCGCTGGCGACGACCTGATTGCGACGCACCAACAGGATTGCCAGCACCGCACGCGGCTTCGGACCCCCAAGCGGAAGCCCGTGGCCCTGATCATCAGCCACCTCGAACGGACCGAGGATCCCGAAGCGCATACCCCGACACGATGTGTGAATGCGCGCGCCAGATGCCGTCGCCGGACCGGCGCCGGGCGTACGCCAGGCAGGTCGTCTACCAGCTTACAGCCGGGCTTAAACCGGCGCACGTGACCGTCCCGGAGGCAATCAACCAACTACCAGGGGGTAGTCATGCGCAGGATCTTCACAGGAGCAATGCTCGCCGTCGCGGCACCCGTCGCTGCGCTAGCGATCGGGGCAACGCCGGCGCTTGCGGCGAGCGGGCAGTTGCCGCTGGCGAACCAGACCGGCCAGACGAGCCAGAGCTCGATGGCGCCGGTGCCGACCGCCGTGGGCTGTTACGTGCCGGACGGGACCAACTGGCGCACCGTCGATTGCGCCAGTCAGACCTACATCGCGCAGCACATCCCGCGGCCCGAGGTGCTCGCCGGCGTCGGTGGGACGACGGTGGACGGACAGACGGCCGGCCGGTTCACGGTCGGAGAGGTCAGCGCCGGTTCGATCGGTTCCGCCAGCGAGGTGGACAGCGTCTACGGTGCCGGCGCCTACAGCCTCCAGGACAACGTGTTCTTCGACGGGAACAACGGCCAGCTAGACAGCGTCCAATTCACCGATCAGAGCGGGTCCGGCACCGATTACATCTGCGCCTGGCAGATCGATGTCGATACGCAGAATTACGCTCCAACGTGTGTGCCGGTTTCCCAGGACGGCCAGGCACCCGTCTCCAACGTCGAGGGCTTTTCCGTGGATGGCTTCGTAGGTACGGCGGCGGAGACCGACGAGGGCGTGGTGCTCGCCGTGCTGGTGACTCCGGACACCTACGGGCTCGGTTCCTCCAACAACTGGAACAACAACAGCGGCTCGATCCTCGGGTACGGCGACGGCTCCAAGGCGGTCTTCTCCGCCGGCAGCCAGATGCTGATCGAGGATTCGGCCAGCAGCTGCCAGAACGATCTCGGCTTCGTGACCTTCTCGGTCACGTGCAAGCCGCGGCCGGTGCAGCCGCTGGCATACACGGGCTACACGCCCGGACCGCTGACGCTCGGGGCTAACACGGTCGAGAGCAACAACCTGATCCCGGTGATCGGCAAGCCGGCGGCGCATCTGCCGACGATCAAGTATTTCAACGCGTACACGGCGAACATCACTTACACAGCGACGACGAGTGGAAGCTGCTTCTCGGGCTCGCTGCCGTACTGCCTGTAGTTACAACGGCCGTACCCCCCACGGCCTGACGTTGACTGGTGCCGCGCCCTCGGGGGAGCGGCACGACGTCGTTGGCCAGCCTCGCTGTGAAGCGCCTTTGCCCGTTTACAGGCGAGCTTAAACCGCGCCGCGTCACTGTGCCGGCACCTGCTGAATCGCAGGCAACCAACACAACAGGGGGTTTCCCATGAAAGCAGTGAAGATGGTCACAGCCGCCGTCGCGGCCATGCTGATGAGCGTGGCGGTGTCCGTGCCGGTCGCGGCGGCATCGGGCGGGTCCGCGACGATGGATCTGGCGGCGATGCAATTTCCCAACGGCGGGATCATTTCCGCCGGCACCTCCGGCAGCATTCCGGTGACCCCAGGCTCGGACGTGAACCTGACCACGCCGGCGACCTTGCCCGACAGCTCGGACGCGTTGGACGAATACCAGTTCCTGTTCTGGGACATCGACGGTACGGTCTCGACGACCGAGAGCACCAGCTTCACCGCGCCGGCCGCGGCCACGACGTTCGACGCCTATGCGTGGTACCGGCTGATCGGTCCTAGTACGTGCATCGGGTCCTGCCCGCCCGCGCTCAGCACGTGGGCGTTCTCGGCGCCGGAGAATGAGGTCCTGCCTGGGACGCCGATACAGTCGGCGACGTCCGGTTGGACAGCGGGTAGTACGACGGTGCTGACGGCCGACGCTCCGTCGGTGACCGCGCTGGCGCACTTTGCTCCGCCCGGCACCTCCCTCAAGCAGCAGCTCCTCTACCCGCCGTTCATCAAGTGGCTGTCGTTCTTCGGCACCGGCGTGACGACGAGCGGCACGGACGGGATCACGCTGAATGTGCCCGCGAACGAGTCCCCGTACGGCATCGCGGTCTACGGCGCCGGTTCGAGTCCCATCCTCCCCTGCCAGCACGGAAGCAGTCCGACGTGCACCTGATCCCGGGCTGTCGCTGACAGAACCACATCGAGCGGCGCGCCCCGACGGGGAGCGCCGCTCGATCGGGGCGCGCGCTTTGCGTTCGGCGCGCCCGTCGCCCTTCGTCCGGTCGCCCCCTGAGCCCTTTCGGCGGTCTCGGGAACGGTGTATGCTCGCCCTCGGCCTGCGGGGGACTGGGGTGATCGGGACCAACCACGAGTTCGCTTACCGGTGTCTGGCGGAGCCGGACTGGCGTCGGCTGCCGGGCTTTCGCAACGTGCCGCGGCACGAATGGGAGAGCGCGCGCTGGCAGCGGCTCCACTCTGCCCGCAGCGTCGGTCACTTGCGCGAGGTCTTCGGCGACTTTCTCTCGGCGGACCTGGCCGGCGACATCGAGGCCGACCAGCGCGAGCGCGCAACGATGCCGTTGCTGATCCCTCCGCAGATGCTCAACACGATGCGCGAGCATGATCTGCACGGCGATCCGATCCGGCGCTACATGGCCCCGCGCTATCGGAGCGTGACGCGGTGTGGCCGAGTCATCCGCTTGCCGCGCGCGATCCGCTTGCCGAGTCGGCGATGTGGCCGGTCGAGGGGTTGATACACCGTTACCCGTCCAAAGCGCTCGTCGAGTGTACGTCGACGTGCCCGCAGTACTGCGGACACTGCACGAGGATGGACCTCGTCGGGACGACGACCGCCCAGGTCGTCAAGCATCGCTTCGCCATCGGACCGCGATCGCGTCGGCAGGATCGCCCCAGTGCAGCGCGTCGTCGTCGTTGTGGAGAATCGCGACGCGCATCAGAGATGTAGGCGGGTGCGAGCGGCGTCAAGGACACGGCCGATGAGCGCTTCAAATGAGAGCCCGCACCGCTCGGCGAGTATCACGATGTCGCCCCAGGCCGGAGGCCGGGAAGCGGGTTCGCCTCGAGGAATGCCGGCCCGCCGTCCCGGTCGACACGTACATCGATTCGCGCCACGTCGCGACACCCCAGAGCCCGATAAGCGGCAAGGGCGAGATCGGCAACGGCTTGGACCAGCGCCTCCGGCTGGGCCGAGGGACGCGGTACTCCACCGCCGCCTCGCTCATCCGCTTGACCTCGATCGAGTAGACAAAATCGGTGGCATCGCGATCCCGTGGAGCGATCTCCATCACCCCGATCGCAGCCGCCGAGTCACCCGTGCCCAGCACCCCGACGGTGAACTCCGGACCCGGACAGAACTCCTCCACGAGTACGGGCTGGCGGTAGTCCCGGAGAAGCCGAGCTACTTGATCTCGCAGCGCGGCGTCGTCGCCGACCCGAGACGAGACGCGCAGGCCCATGCTCGAGCCCTCCGCCACGGGCTTGGCGATCATCGGGAAGCGGAGCGCCACGGCTTGATCGGGGCGCTACACGACGGCGAACGGCGGCGTTCGCAGTCCGTGCTCGTCGACCACCCGCTTCGCAGTCGGCTTGTCGAGCGTCGTCGTCAACGTCAATGGGTCGCTATGCGTGTACGGGATCGCGAGCATCTCGCACACCGACGGCACGTGCGCCTCTCGGGAGCTGCCGCCGAAACCCTCTGCCATGTTGAAGACCAGCTCCGGCGGCTGGGCAAGCACCTCGGTGAGGAAGCGACGGCCACCGCCGAGGCAGCGAGGTCGATGGCCAAGCGCCGACAGCGCCGAGGCCACCGCGTCGATCGTCGCCCGTGAGTCGTACTCCTCGAAGCGGTCCACCGGTCCGTGAGCACCCGACGCAGGAACGAGGTCGTAGGCGATCGCGTTGTCCACGGCGGCCCCTTGCCGACACTACCGCAACGCCACCATCGCGTCGAGAGGCCAGATGTTGAGGCCGGCCACGGTTGGCGGGGGTTCACAAATCGAGGATGATGCTCGTGAAGCGAGCTGGCGAGAACGTAATGAGCACGACCGTGCATCCAGAACCAGGCTCTCCGAGGCCCGGGGGCGACGGTGGCCTCAGGGCGAGTGCGCCCGCTCGCGCGAGATTGGCTTCAGGCGAATCGGCCGAGCGGGGGCGCGCGGCGCGACGGCTGGTGCCTCGCTCGGCTCACGGCGAGTTCTCGCCGGCGGTGGACCGGCCTGATCCGGTCGCGCTGCTCCAGGCTCAGGCGGCTACGCGGCTTCAGGAGCTGGTGCCAATTCGGTACGGGCGAATGCTCGTGTCCCCGTTCACGTTCTATCGAGGGGCGGCGGCGATCATGGCCGCCGATCTTTCGCGCACACCTGATTCGGGGATCGTCGTGCAGGCCTGCGGCGATGCGCACATCTCCAACTTCGGCGGATTCGCCGCCCAGGATCGCAGGCTCCTGTTCGGCCCAAACGACTTTGACGAGACGCTGCCCGGCCCGTGGGAGTGGGATGTAAAGCGAATGGCTGCGAGCGTCGAGATCGCCGGGCGCGATATCCGGCAGCGGGCCGATCGTCGTCGCTCGCTCGTAACCGACTGCGTGCGCGAGTATCGCCGGGCGATGCGTCAGTTTGCCAAGGAGAGTCACCTCGACGTGTGGTACGACCGCCTCAACGCGAACGAACTCGTCGAGCGTTTCGGCGGCCGGCTGGGCAACAAGGGTCGCATCGTGTTCACCAAGCCGTTCGCCAAGGCACGAAGCAAGACGAGCCTCCGGGCCGTCGTGAGACTGACTGAGCGGGTTGGCGGCGAGCTGCGTTTCCGCAACGTGCCGCCACTCTTGGTCCCGCTTCGACAGCTGGTCGATCCGAACGACGCCCGGCGCGACATCGACATTGCCAATGCGGCGCTCGAGCAGTACGCCGAAAGCCTCGATCAGGACCGACGCTACCTGTTCGGGACCTACCGCTTTGTCGACATGGCCCGAAAAGTCGTCGGAGTCGGGAGCGTCGGAACGCGCGCGTGGATTCTCCTGTTCGCCGGCCGTGGCGGTCGGGACCCCCTGGTGCTCCAGATGAAGGAGGCGCAGCCGTCGGTGCTGGAGCCCTACCTAGGCAGGAGCGAGTTCGACAATCACGGCGAGCGTGTGGTCCGTGGTCAACGGTTGTCGCAGGCGGCGATCGATCTGTTCCTCGGCTGGCAACGGAGCGTGGGCCTCGATGGCAAGGAACACGACTTCTATATCCGCCAGCTCTGGGACTGGAAGGCCTCGATCGACCTCTCGCGAATGACCTATAACGGTTTGCACGCCTACGCGCGAGCCTGCGGATGGTCGCTCGCCCGTGCACACGCCCGCTCGGGCGACCGGCTTGCCATTGCCGCGTACTTAGGGGCCGGACCGAGCTTCGACCAGGCGCTCGCTCGCTTCTCCGCTGCCTACGCGGACCAGAACGAACTCGATCACCAGCGACTCGACGACGCAGTCGCCGCCGGCGAAGTTCCAGCCGTCCGAGGCATCTGAGCCGATCGACCCAGACGCGCCCCGACAACGCCTCCTCGACGACGGCGAACCGCGTGAGCCGGTAACACTGGGAGGAGGTCGTGCAATGAACCCCCCGATGACATCCTCAATCACCCTCCTCGCGCCGGCTGTGTCCAGCGACGCCTCGCTGCTCGCCGCCGCGCTCCACGATCCCGACGCGTTCCGGGAGCTGTATGAACGCTACGCCGAGGCGGTGCACGAGTACTTCGTACGCCGCACCGGCAGCCGGGCGACGGCGCTCGACCTCACGGCCGAGACCTTCGCCCAGGCGTGGCTTGTCCGCGCCCGGTTCCGGGACGAGTCCAACGGCTCGGCTGCCCCGTGGATCTACGGGATTGCGCGCAACGTGCTGCTGATGTCGATCCGCCGCGGCGCAATCGAGCGACGTGCCACCGAGCGGCTTGGCCTGCATGAGCGGCTTGACCGTCCGCAGTGCGTCGAGGATCCGGTGCCCGAGGCCACGTGGGCCGACGGAGCCGACGAGCTACTCAACAGCCTGCCCGTGCATGAGCGTGAAGCCGTGCGCCTGCGCGTGCTGGAGGACCTGGAGTACTCAGACGTCGCGCGCGCACTCGGCACCACCCCCGCCGCCGCACGGGTTCGCGTGCACCGCGGACTGCAAGCCCTGAAACGCCATCTCGCCCCTTCCAAGGAGAATCACTCATGACCCGTCTCGATCTCGATCCCGATCTGGAGCGCCTGGGCGACGCGCTGCGCGCGAGCACCGCCATCGACCTGGCCCGCGAGGAGCGTGCCGCGCGCTCGTCTGGCGCACCGCGGCGAGCCCGTCTCCTGCGGCGTCCTCGCGTTCTCGCCGGCGGCACGCTCGGGCTGGCCGGGCTAGGAACGGCGCTCGTGCTCGCCCTGGGAGGGACCGCCGCCACCCCGCCGGCATTTGCCATCACGAGGGACAGCGACGGCTCGGTCCTGGTACATCTCAGCTACGCCAGCAACCAGAACCTTCCCCAGGTGAATCAGAAGCTCGCCGCAATGGGGACCCACGAGCAGATCGGGATCGACATGGCGACCGGCCCAGCCGCCACCAGCGGCCCGGTTACCTGCAAACCCGACCCCGGCGTGTCGGGGCCGACGGTGAAGGTTCTCAATGGCCCGAACGGCACCGAGGTCATCGCCGCGGGTGAGAGCGCCGGCAACACAGCCGAGGGCACCTTCCATCTGGCCTCCTGCGCCGTGTACCCGGCTAACACCAGCCTGTCGACGCTCCGCGGGTATTCCGGCAACAGCTGATCCGGTGACGGCCACCGGCGCCCGCCAGGCGCGGGCGTCGCCGATCGCACGCTTCGCAGTCTGGCCCCCGAGTAGTGGCGGGGGCCGGACCGCTTTGTGGTGGCCGTGGCTGCTCGTCGCCGCCGCGGTTGGATGGAACCTGGTGAGTCTGCGGGCGCTTACGCACGGGGTCGCGTATCTGAACGACAGCTCACTGCACGAGCAGATGGTGCGCTTCGCGACGGCGCAGCTGCGTGCAGGACACCTGCCGCTCTTAAGCTGGTTTCCGTTCCTCGGTGAGGGGTCGCCGCAGTTCCTTCACTACCAGAGCCTGCCCGCGATCCTGACCGGCGCGGTTGGTCTGCTGACCGGGCCGGATGTCGCGTTTACCTGGTCGCTTTACCTGCTCCTGTCGCTGTGGCCGATCAGCGTTTACCTGTCCGCCCGCGGATTTGGGGCCCGCCCGCCGGCGGCGGCCGCCGCGGCGGCGATGGCGCCATTTCTGGTGAGCGCCGCGGGTGTGGGTTATGAGCAGCACGCGTACGTGTGGACTGGGTTCGGCGTGTGGACGCAGCTGTGGGCTTCGTGGACGTTGCCGCTCGCGTGGGGCTTCAGCTGGCGAGCGATCCGCGACGGGCGCGGCTATCTGCGCGCGGTGCTGTTTACGGCGCTGACGGTCGCGTTTCATTTCGAGACGGGGTATCTGGCGCTGTCGGTTCTGCTCGTCTGGCCGTTTGTCGCCGGTAGGCCGCTGGTGGTCCGGTTGCGCCGAGCGGCGGTCCTGCTCGGCGGTTCGCTGCTGGCGTCGGCGTGGGTGATCGTGCCGTTGCTCGCCCAGCGCGACTGGGCGGCGAGG
>Ga0335075_10008735_pt1 | contig 15510 bp, 12 predicted proteins | sample Lox_Sample_24_FD_206723 | JGI IMG/M metagenome (GOLD analysis project Ga0335075, IMG submission 206723) | Soil microbial communities from Loxahatchee National Wildlife Refuge, Florida, United States - Lox_Sample_2.4 | ecosystem: Environmental > Terrestrial > Soil > Wetlands | place: USA... | reverse complement strand
GAACATCACCGGCAGCGTCGTCCGGCCGATCCCCGTCGCCGACCAGGTGGCGCCGTCGGGCAGCGCCTGGACCGCGGCGATCAGCGTGGCCGCGTCGCCGGGCATGCCGCCCGGCACGCCCATCACCAGATCACAATGCACGTGCCCGCCGGCCGGCGGGCCGAACTCGCCCAGCAGCCGGTGCAGCGTGCCGATGTGCCCGAGGTCGAACAGCTCGAACTCGGGAACTACCCCGCGCGCCTGGGTCAGCTGGTAGAGGTCCTTGATGAATGCCCACGGGTTGGCGAACACGTCGTCGCCGAAGTTGACCGTCCCGCAGGTCAGCGAGCAGGCGTCCGGGTGGGCGTCGAGCACGGCCAGCCGGGCGTCGAAGCCGTCGGTGACGGCGCCCCCTGTGGACAGCTGGACGATGAGGTCGGTGCTCTCCCGCAGCACGGCCACGGTGTCCTTGAGACGGCTGACGTCCAGCGTCGGCTTCGCGTTGTCGTCCCTGATATGCACGTGGATGACTGCCGCGCCCGCCCGCTGGCACCGCACCGCGGTCTCGGTCAGCTCATCGAGGGTCACCGGCAGGGCCGGGACGCGGGCCTTGTCGGCCTCCGCGCCGGTCGCCGCCACCGTGATCAACGTGCCCGTCATGGCCACCCCTTTCCCGCCGCAGCGAAGCGGCGCCCGCAGCCGTGCGGCCCGCAAGGGGCTTAGCTGTGTTGTTTACGGCGATATTCGCCAGAAACAACACACCTTATGGGCGCATCTCAGCGCCATGGGGATATCCGAAATATCACCCATGTCACGGCTAGGCCATCAAGTTACCGATGCCTAGGATGCTACGCCTGGGACGGATGCCGACTGGCAACGCTACGCCGCGGGGACGGATGACAGATGGCTCTTTGCGAAGGCCAGCGTCTCAGCCAGGTCGGCCAGCCGGTCCTCCCTGGTGACCGCGCGGCGGGTGTTCACCTCTGCCACGACAATGCCGCGATACCCGGTCGCGGAAATGCCGCGCAACAGCTCGGCGCATGGCTGCCTGCCCCTGCCCGGGATCAGGTGCTCGTCTGGCACCGGTCCGGCGGAGATCCCGGTTCCGTCGGCCAGGTGCACGTGCGCCAGGCGGCTGCCGAGCTCATTCGCCATCGCGATGGCGTCCGAGCCCGAAGCGGCGGTGTGGGACAGATCGAGCGTGACGTTCGGGACGTCAAGTCCCGTCGGGTCCCAGTGTGGCGCGTAGCCGGAGACTTCTGTGGTGCCCGCCCGGATCGGAAACATGTTCTCCACGGCGAAGATCACATCGGTTTCCTCGGCCATCTTGGCAACGCCCTGCTCGAACCCTCGCACGTACTCTCGCTGCCAGCGGAACGGAGGGTGCAGCACCACGGCCCGGGCCCCGAGCCGTTCCGCCAGGTCCTTGGCCTTGAGCAGCTTCCCCCATGGCTCACGCCCCCAGACGAGCTGGGTGAGCAGCAGGCTCGGCGTGTGCACGGCGAGCACCGGCACCTGGTGATAATCGACCAGCCTGGCCAGGGCGTCCCCGCTCTGGCTGACCGGATCGGTGTACACCATCACCTCGAGACCGTCGTAGCCGAGCCTGGCCGCGGCCTCGAACGCGTCGGGGGTGCGTTCGGGGTAGACCGAAGAAGTGGACAGCGCGACGGGGATCGCGGGTAGCCCGGTCAACGCCCCCTCCTTCCTGTGCTTTCGCCCGAACACAGCTTATGCGCGCGGCGGTCGCGGAAATGTCAGTGCTCGTCGTTATGGTGCCAGCATGGCAAAGTCAACGGCAGGGTTCCGCTGCGTGGAGTGCGGATGGCAGACCCCTAAGTGGACCGGCCGGTGCGGCGAGTGCCAGGCATGGGGCACGGTCGAGGAGACGGTGGCGCCGAGGCTGGTGCGGGCTGGCATCCGGGCGGCCGGTTATGCGGGCGGCACGGGATCCCCCGGCGGCCGGCTTGGCGGCGGCCCGGTGAGCACGGCGGCGATGCCGATAGGAAAGGTCGACGCCGCGGAAGCCAGCGCGCGGCCGACCGGGCTGGACGAACTGGACCGGGTACTCGGTGGCGGCCTGGTGCCCGGCGCGGTGCTGCTGCTGGCCGGCGAGCCCGGGGTCGGCAAGTCCACCCTGCTGCTTGAGGCGGGCGCGCTGGTGGCGGAGGAAGGCCCGGTGCTCTACATCACCGGCGAGGAGTCCGCGGCTCAGGTCCGGCTGCGCGCGGACCGGATCGGAGCGGTCAGCGAGAACCTCTATCTAGCCGCGGAGACGGACCTGGACGCGATCATTTCGCACGTCCGTGAGGTGCAGCCCCGGCTGCTGATCATCGACTCGGTGCAGACGATCGCGGCCGGTGACGTCGAGGGCGTGCCCGGCGGCGTCACCCAGGTACGCGAGGTCGCGGCGGCGCTGACCGCGGTGGCCAAGGACCGGGCGATGGCGACCATCCTCGTCGGGCACGTCACCAAGGATGGCTCGGTGGCGGGTCCGCGCACGCTCGAGCACCTGGTCGACGTGGTGCTCCACTTCGAGGGCGACCGGCATTCCCGGCTGCGCATGGTGCGCGCGGTCAAGAACCGGTACGGCCCCACGGACGAAGTCGGCTGCTTTGACCTGGGCGAATACGGCCTGATCGGACTGGCCGACCCGAGCGGGCTGTTCGTCTCCCGGCACCGCGAGCCGGTGCCGGGTACCTGCGTCACGGTTACCCTGGAGGGCCGCCGTCCGCTGCTGGCCGAAGTCCAGGCGCTGGTCGGCCCGTCCGTGCTCGATGTGCCGCGCCGGGTCACCTCCGGGCTGGACAGTTCCCGGGTAGGGATGGTGCTCGCGGTGCTGCAGCGCCGTGCCGACGTCAAGGTCGGCAGGCAGGACGTGTACGCCGCGACCGTGGGCGGGGTCCGGCTGACCGAGCCTTCGGTGGACCTGGCCGTCGCGCTCGCGCTGGCCAGCTCGATGGCGAACCTGTCCGTCCCGCAGGAGGTGATCGCGATCGGCGAGGTTGGCCTGGCCGGGGAGGTGCGCAACGTGGCGGGCGTGCCGCGCAGGATCGCCGAAGCCGAGCGGATGGGGTTCCGGCGCGCGATCGTCCCGGTCGGCGCGATCGCCGCCACGTCCGGCACCTCGGGCGTGGAGATCATAGAAGTGGAAGAGGTTCGCCGCGCCCTGGCCGTGGCGCTGCGCGGCTAGCGTGTCAGCGTGAACGAGTGGACCGGACTGGTCTGGCCGTCAGCCATGGCGACTGCTTCGAAGGTCCCCCAGGCACCAGGGCCGAGCGATCCGGCGCACCCCGCTGGCCGCGTCGCTCCCCGGTTCCAGGTGATGGTCAGCAAGTGGGGTACGCCGCGTTCGAACCACGCCATTCCCGCGCCCGGCGACGCGCATGCGGCGGAGTACCACACCACCTGGCCGTGCCGGGTCACGATCACCCGTATCGACGCCGGGCCGTAGGCCATCTGGCATCGGCCGCGGGCGGTAGACACGGCGTAGACGTCGAACCGCGGCCGCGCCGCGGGGCCATAGCTGGGCCGGCTGGTGAACAGGCTGAGCACCACGTCGCTGGCCGGGCAGCGCGCACCCGCGGTGGTGCCGCTCTTCTGCCGCGTTGTCTGCACGACGGACGTCCCGGCCGACCGGGACGGCTTCGCCGACGCGGTCGCCGTGCGGTGCGGCGACGCTCCCGGCCAGGCCTTCCCGTACGCGGCCTGGGGCAGCCCCGCCCGCGATTGCCGTGCCGCCATGGAGGCCCCGGACGCGGTGTGGCTGGCCGACGGGCCCGACCCGCCGGAAAACAGCCAGGCGATGAGCATGAGAGCGAACAGCCCGCCGCCGAGCATGCAGAACCGGCGCCGCCAGTAGGCGTCCGGATCAGCTGGACGCCTGATATCACTATTTGCGTTCAAGCGCATACTGAAAGTATGCGGCCGGAAACCGGGAAGAGGCCGAAGACCCGCCGGAGCAACCACCGCGCGTTCTGATAATGGGAATTTCAGCGACCCGCACCACCGATAATCCGCAGTATGACCACGCGCCCGATTGACGCTCCGCCGCGATCCGCCGAGCAGGCCCTGCTGGCCTGGTACGCGACCCACGCCAGGGACCTGCCGTGGCGGGCACCCGGCGCTACCCCGTGGTCAATCCTGGTAAGCGAGATCATGCTGCAGCAGACCCCGGTGAGCCGGGTCATTCCCGCACACCGGGCCTGGCTGGATCGCTGGCCGTCGCCGGCCGCGCTGGCGGCGGAGCCTGCCGGTGAGGCGGTGCGGCAGTGGGGCAGGCTCGGTTATCCCCGGCGTGCGCTGCGCCTGCACGAGACCGCCCGCATAGTGATTTCGCGGCACGGCGGGGTGATCCCGTCCTCGCACGAGGAACTTCTCGCGCTGCCCGGGATCGGCGCGTACACCGCCGCCGCGGTCGCGGTGTTCGCGTTCGGCCGACGGCACGCGGTGCTGGACACCAACGTGCGCCGTGTGCTGGCCAGACTGGCGTCCGGGCAGGAATTTCCTGGTGCGCAACCGTCCGCGGCGGAGTACCGCCTCGCGGAATCGCTGCTTCCCGGCGATCCCGCCATCGCGGCCCGCTGGTCGGTGGCCGTCATGGAACTCGGCGCGCTCACCTGCACCGCGGCGCGGCCCGCGTGCGGGCAGTGCCCGGTCGCGGCGCACTGCGCATGGCTCGCCGCGGGACGGCCCGCGTCCAGCGCAAGGCGGCCCGTGCAGCGGTACGAGGGAACCGACCGGCAGTGCCGGGGGCGACTGCTCGCGCTGCTGCGCGAGTCGGCCGCCCCGGTCCTGCCCGGCTCCTTCGACGCGGTGTGGCCAGACGACAAGCAGCGGGCCCGCGCGCTCGACGGCCTGGTAGCCGACGGGCTCGTGGACCCGCTGCCTGATGGCAGGTTCGCCCTGCCCAGATGAAGACGCACTCCTCCAGTCGCAGTACCCCTCCCCGCGCGCCCGATCGAAGATCGCGATCTTCGATCGGGCCCGCAGCCGGGGGGCTCCGGGGGGTCGTCCCCCCGGATTAACCCAGCGCCTGTGCGGCCCCTGGACCTTCGCTGCCGGCGCTTCCGGCGGCGCTGCCGGTGCTGGCGCTCCCGCCGGACGGCTCGCTCGCCGCGACCGCGGCGACCGGAGCCGCTTCGGGCACCGACTCCGGCTTCGGGACGCCGGTGAAGGTGAACTTGATGTCGTCACCGCTGCCCTCGGTGTCGACGATCACGATCTGCCCCGGCCGCAGCTCACTGAACAGGATCTTCTCGGACAGGCTGTCCTCGATCTCCCGCTGGATCGTGCGGCGCAGCGGCCGTGCCCCGAGCACCGGGTCGTAACCGCGCTTGGCGAGCAGGTCCTTGGCGGACGGACGGAGCTCGATGCCCATGTCGCGGTCCTTGAGCCGGTCGTCCACCTTGGCGATCATCAGGTCCACGATGGAGAAGATCTCGTCCTGCTCCAGCTGGTGGAACACGATGATGTCGTCGACACGGTTGAGGAACTCGGGCCGGAAGTGCTGCTTGAGCTCCTCGCCGACCTTCGCCTTCATCCGGTCGTACGAGCCGCGGGTCTCACCCTGGCGGGCGAACCCGACCGACACGCCCTTGGAGATGTCCTTGGTGCCCAGGTTCGTGGTCATGATGATCACGGTGTTCTTGAAGTCCACCGTGCGACCCTGGGCGTCGGTAAGGCGTCCGTCTTCAAGGATCTGCAGCAGCGAGTTGAAGATGTCCGGGTGGGCCTTCTCGATCTCGTCGAAGAGGACCACCGAGAACGGCTTGCGGCGCACCTTCTCGGTGAGCTGGCCGCCCTCCTCGTAGCCGACGTAGCCGGGCGGGGAGCCGAACAGCCGGGAGACCGTGTGCTTCTCCATGTACTCCGACATGTCGAGCTGGATGAGCGAGTCCTCGTCGCCGAACAGGAATTCCGCCAGCGTCTTGGACAGCTCGGTCTTGCCGACGCCGGAGGGACCGGCGAAGATGAACGACCCGCCGGGCCGCTTGGGGTCCTTCAGGCCAGCCCGGGTACGGCGGATCGCCTGCGACAGCGCCTTGATCGCGTCGTTCTGCCCGATCACGCGCCTGTGCAGTTCGTCCTCCATGCGGAGCAGGCGCTGCGACTCCTCTTCGGTGAGCTTGAAGACCGGGATGCCGGTCGCGGTCGCGAGAACCTCGGCGATGAGCTCCTCGTTGACCTCGGCAACGACGTCCATGTCGCCGGCCTTCCACTCCTTCTCCCGCGCGGCCTTCTTCGCAAGCAGCTGCTTCTCGGTGTCCCGCAGCGCCGCCGCCTTCTCGAAGTCCTGGGAGTCGATGGCCGACTCCTTCTCCTTGCGGACCTGGGCGATCTTCTCGTCGTACTCACGCAGGTCCGGCGGCGCGGTCATCCGGCGGATGCGCATCCGCGAACCAGCCTCGTCGATCAGGTCGATCGCCTTGTCCGGCAGGAAGCGGTCGCTGATGTAGCGGTCCGCGAGCTGCGCCGAAGCGACCAGCGCGCCGTCGGTGATGGACACCCGGTGGTGTGCCTCGTACCGGTCCCGCAGGCCCTTGAGGATCTCGATGGTGTGCGAGATCGTCGGCTCTGCGACCTGGATGGGCTGGAAGCGGCGCTCAAGGGCGGCGTCCTTCTCCAGGTACTTGCGGTACTCGTCCAGCGTGGTGGCGCCGATCGTCTGCAGTTCGCCGCGGGCCAGCATGGGCTTGAGGATCGACGCAGCGTCGATCGCGCCCTCGGCCGCGCCCGCACCGACGAGCGTGTGGATCTCGTCGATGAACAGGATGATGTCACCGCGGGTGCGGATCTCCTTGAGGACCTTCTTCAGCCGCTCCTCGAAGTCACCGCGGTACCGCGAACCGGCCACCAGCGCGCCGAGGTCGAGGGTGTACAGCTGCTTGTCCTTGATCGTCTCGGGGACCTCGCCCTTGACGATCTTCTGCGCCAGGCCCTCAACGACGGCGGTCTTGCCGACGCCGGGCGCACCAACCAGTACAGGGTTGTTCTTGGTACGCCGGGACAGCACCTGCATGACCCGCTCGATTTCCTTCTCCCGGCCAATCACCGGGTCAAGCTTGCCCTCACGGGCACCCTGGGTCAGGTTCCGGCCGAACTGATCGAGGACGAGAGAGGTTGACGGAGCGGACTCGGTGCTGCCGCTCGTGGCTGACGCCGGCTCCTTGCCCTGGTAGCCGTGCAGCAGCTGGATGACCTGCTGCCTGACCCGGTTCAGGTCGGCTCCCAGCTTGACAAGCACCTGCGCGGCCACGCCGTCCCCCTCGCGGATCAGGCCCAGCAGGATGTGCTCAGTCCCAATGTAGTTATGGCCGAGCTGCAGCGCCTCACGCAGCGAAAGCTCAAGCACCTTCTTGGCACGCGGGGTGAATGGAATGTGCCCAGACGGCGCCTGCTGGCCCTGGCCGATGATCTCCTCGACCTGCTGGCGCACCGCCTCCAGGCTGATGCCGAGGGATTCAAGCGCCTTAGCCGCGACGCCTTCCCCCTCGTGGATCAGGCCCAGCAGGATGTGCTCAGTCCCAATGTAATTGTGATTGAGCATCCTGGCCTCTTCTTGAGCCAGGACCACAACCCGCCGCGCCCGGTCGGTAAACCTCTCGAACATGTCGTCGCTCTCCTCACAGCGGGGATCCGGCAGACTCTTGCATGCCTGCCATGCTCCGCATGGTAGCCGCGTGCCCGACCCTGTACTTAACGCGATTATGCGCCAACTACCGGAGAACTTCCCCGGACACCGCGTCTTCACCCCATCCAACAGCGCGAAGTGGCGACGATGTTCCAAGTACGCCGCAAGCGAACGCGGGGCGTGACCGAGGGGAGGCGGCGCGGAGTAGGCGTGGAGTAGGCCGGACAGGCGGGATCCGCGATCTGGATGGGCCTCCTGCCCGCGGAGGGGGTGGCGAGGAGTGCGACAGCCCGCCTGGCCCTCCTGCTCGCCCACGGTCGACCACCGGCTAACCAGCCCGACCGGCCTACCCGGCTGGCGCGTCCGATCCGGCTGACTGGCAGCCGGCACGACTCCGGCGAGCGGCGCACCCTGGCTAAGGGGAACAAGCGGCGTAAATGATGGATAGCGGCGTAAGCGACGATGATGCTAGGCAGAACGGCGACGGGCGCTGCGCATGCCCTGGGCAACGCGGCATGGGTGGGCACAGCACAAGAGGCACGACCCAAGCCGCCCGGCAGCGACTGGCCGGGCGGCTGGCACGACAGCGGGGCATCCCGGGCACATCTATGAGCGGGTGAATGCGGATCCACGCAAATCTCCGATGTAGCGGTATAAGCCGGACTCCGTTAAGTCCGCCCGGGCAGGACCAGCTAGCTAGTGCGCGGCCTCGTACTCGGCAACGATGTTGGCTGGAATACGGCCACGTTCATTGACCTTGTAGCCGGCCGCCTTCGCCCACTCGCGGATTTGCGCGCTGCGCTCACGCCCAGGGCCCGTACGAGCGCGGCGGCGCCGGGACGGCGCGCTCGCTTTGCGCGCGTGCTCCACATACATGGCTAGCTCATTGCGTAGCGTACCGGCGTTGCCGGTACTGAGATCGATCTCATAGAGGACGCCATCGAGACCAAACGTCACAGTCTCAGTCGCCTCGCTTCCGTCAAGATCGTCGACGAGAAGCACTTGCACCTTCTGTACCATGGATTGAGCCCTTCTGCGGAGCAACTATTTCGGATGCCAAAGATATACCCATCTTCTTGCTACACACAATTGAAGTAGTGCACTTTCTGCGTGTTGTGTGCAGGCATCTGCGTGTCAGCCTTCCACAGCAAGCGTTGCTGTAACTCTCAGTAATCAGGCATTAGGTGCACAGTTAACATTACGCCCGCGGACCTTGCGTCGAGCGGAAACTCATGGCAGTCCCACATCTCGGAAGGTACACATACATGTACGGCAACGATAGATAATGCCCATGTTGCACGAAATATAGTCATTCGCTTCCCTCGCGCAGTTCACCTGTCCGGTCGTCGCCCGGCCGCGCCTGGCCGTCCCGTCGCGAGCGCCGCTTGGGCGCCATCTCATGGCGCAGCAGCACCCACACGCCCACGAGGAAGCCTGCGCAGACAATGGCCGACGGCGCAAGCGTCGCGAGATCTTGCAGCATATAGAGGTCACCTCGACCCATGACTGGCCACGGTCCTTGACGCCCGTGGCGGGCACCAGGCGGACCACCCATCAGCCTTGCGAACTGCCCGCTTGTGCACTCTATCTCGCCTTCCGAGTGCGGCGTTATCCGGGCTGACCCGCCAGAGAGGCATTCCAGAGGCGCCACTAAGGCTGCCGCCGGAACGACAGGATTCCTGCGGGGCCGGCTACGCTTCGGCCAGACAAACGGCGAGAACTCGCCCGCCGTGTGGTCGCGAGCATACGTCAAGGCGCTACAACAGCACCTTCAGCGACGATGAATTCGTGCGCTCACAGGCGGAGGAGCATACGCGTGTTACCGAGCGTGTTCGGCTTGACCCTGTCCAGATCGAGGAACTCCGCGACACCCTCGTCGTAAGAACGCAGCAACTCCTCGTACACTTCCGGTGCTACCGGCGTGCCACTGATTTCCGTGAAACCGTGGCTTGCGAAGAACGATACCGCGAAGGTCAGCACGAATACACGCGCTACTCCGAGCTGACGCGCACGGCCAAGCAGTTCGTCCACGATCAGGTGCCCGATGCCATGACCGCGCAAGCTCGCGTCTACCGCGACGGTCCGGATCTCGGCCAGATCTTCCCACATAATGTGCAGCGCGCCGCATCCGGCTACCGCGCCGCCATCGGAACTCTCCGCGACGCAGAACTCCTGGATGTCTTCGTAGAGATTGACGGCCTCCTTCTCGAGCAGCCGTCCGGATCCCACGTTCTGATCAATGAGAGCGCGGATTGCGGATACATCCCTGGTGCGCGCTTGCCTGACTGTGTACTCCATCGTGGCACTACTGTAGCGCCTTCAATTCAATGGGCAGCGCGACACGCAATTGCATCATGCAAAACCCTGCCGTGCAAGTGCTTAGGTCTTGAGATAGGTTAAAGGACCACGCTGAAGCCCCAAAGCCTCCTCCCGGGAACCCGTTCATCCGATCCTGCCTTGTCGGCACGGCGCCCTTGCGCACGAACCGTCGTGCCGCCGGAAGTCCCGTCTAGAGCGCGACCGGCTTGTCGCGCTCCGTCGCCTGCGGCGATCTGCTACCGGATGAATACACGATGGCGAAACGTCCGGTTATTAAGAAAGTAAGAACTTCTTTAGAGTCGATCGACAACGAGAAGCCGATCCAATATCGTGCATCGATGTGCGTACAGTAAGGAGAGTAGCGCCGCTGGCCGCGGCCGTCGCCGCCATGGCCGTCATCCTTCCAGGCGGCGCCAGCCACGCTCAGACGGTCCAGTCGGGACCGTCTCTTAGCGCGCTGGTAGCAGAGGCCACGAAACTCTCAAACGAGGTGGACTCGCTCGGCCAGCAGTACGACGGGCTGCAAATCGAGATCTCTCACGCTAAGACCGAAGAGCGCCTCGCCAAGCTCGCCGCCAGCCGGGCCGCCAAGGCAATGAACGGCAGCCAGCAGGCGGTGGCTCAGCTCGCCGCCATGGGCTACATGAACCAGGGGCTCGATCCCACGCTGCAGATGCTGACCAGCGGCAACCCGGAGCAGTTCCTGAACCAGGCCTCCGTCGTGCAGGAGCTCGACAACCAGGCGGGGATGAGGCTCAGCACGCTGCAGAACGATCAGCTCGCCGCGGCACGGGCACAGGCGACCGCCAAAGAGGAGATCGCCACGGTTGACCAGCTCCAGGCCGAGATCAACAGCAAGGTTTCGACCATCCACGCCAAACTCGCCGTTCTGGACAGCTCGGAAATGTCGCAGGCGATGGCGATCTTCGAGCAGACCGGTCAGTACCCGAACTACACGCCGCCGACGGGTAACTCGGTAGAGGTCACCGCGCTGCGGTACGCGCTGACCCGGCAAGGTGACCCGTACGTCTGGGCCGCCGCGGGGCCGGACGAGTTCGACTGCTCCGGTCTGGTCGTCTGGGCCTACGCCCAGGAAGGGATATCACTGCCGCACTACACCGGGTCCCTATGGGACGAGGGCGTGCACGTCTCACGTGCCGACCTCCAGCCAGGCGACCTCGTGTTCTTCTTCGCGGACATCAGCCACGTGGGGATCTACATCGGCAACGGGCTGATGGTGGACGCGCCAAGCACCGGCCAGGTCGTCCAAGTTCAGCCGGTCTTCTGGGACGATTACGTAGGCGCCGTCCGCATCTCATAGCCGGTTCCCGACAGACCAGGCATTCCGGGCGGCCACCGTCGAGGAAGCTCAGCGGCAGGCACCCGGAATGCGAGTATTGTCGGCTTTGTCGCTGTATTTTCGTGAAGAGATTTTTCTTGGCGAAGAATTCGTGTACCTATACGATGAATTTCTTACACCAGGAAAAACGTCTTCGTGATCATGGAGCTGGCGCTACGCGCCGGGGCGGACGAACGGGAACAGGATCGTCTCCCGGATGTTCTCGCCGGTCAGCATGATCATTAGCCGGTCGACGCCCATCCCCATCCCGCCCGTAGGCGGCATGGCGTGCTCCAGAGCCAGCAGGAAGTCCTCGTCGAGCTGCATCGCATCCGGGTCACCGCCGGCGGCCAGCATCGACTGCGCGGTCAGCCTGGCCCGCTCCTCCACGGGGTCGACCAGTTCCGAGTACCCGGTGCCCAGCTCGGTGCCGAACGCCACCAGGTCCCACTTCTCCGCCAGTCGTGGGTCGTCGCGATGCTGGCGCGTAAGCGGCGAAACCTCGACCGGGAAGTCGCGGTAGAACGTCGGCTCGACCGTATGCCTCTCCACCAGCCGTTCGTGCATCTCCAGGATCACCTGGCCCCGGTTCCACCCCGGCTGCAGCGGCACGTCTGCCTTCTCGCAGAGCGCGAGCAGCTCAGGCAATGGCGTGTCCGGGGTTACGGGTTCCCCGAGCGCCTGCGAGATGCCTTCGTGCACGGTAACCGACTTCCACGAGCCGCCGATGTCGTAGGTCGACCCGTCGGCCCGCCTGATCACCGTCGACCCGAACGCGGCCACCGCCGCCCCCTGCACCAGCGACTGCGTCAGCTCCCCAATGGAGTTGTAGTCCCCGTATGTCTCGTACGCCTCGAGCATCGTGAACTCGGGATTGTGCGTGGTGTCCACGCCCTCGTTCCTGAAGTTCCTGCCGATCTCGAAGACCTTCTCGATCCCGCCGACCACCAGGCGCTTCAGGTACAGCTCAAGCGCGATCCGGAGGTACACGTCCACGTCGTACGCGTTGGAGTGCGTGGTGAACGGCCGTGCGTTCGCCCCGCCGTGCAGCGAGGTCAGGATCGGCGTCTCGACCTCCATAAAGCCGCGGGACACCAGCGACGACCGCACCGACTGGACGACGCGCGACCGCATCTCGGCCAGTTCCCGTGACCGGGGATTGATCAGCAGGTCCAGGTACCGCTGCCGCACTCGCGACTCCGGGTCAGTCAGCCCGGCGTGCTTCTCCGGCAGCGGCCGCAGCGACTTGGCGGTGATCGCGAACGAGTCCGCGAGCACCGACAGCTCACCCGACCGCGAGGTGATCACCTCGCCGGTCACGCCGACGTGGTCGCCCAGGTCGACATCACGCTTCCACGCCGCCAGCGCTTCCTCGCCCACGCCGGCCAGCGAGATCATCACCTGAATGTCCCCGGTGCCATCCCGCAGCGTCGCGAAGCAGAGCTTGCCGCCGATCCGGGACAGCATTACCCGCCCCGCCACGCCGACGGTCTCGCCGGTGGCCGTATCGACCGGAAGCGACCCATATTTCGCGCGCAAGGCGCCAGCCGTCACCGTGCGCGGATAGCCCACGGGATAGGGGTCAATGCCAGCCTCGAGCATCCGGGCGCGCTTCTGGTGCCGGACGCGTACCTGCTCGGGAACGTTGTCGTCAGCCACGACCGAAGGTTACCGGGGTTACCCCCCTGGCAGCACACCAGTTTCCGGCCGGGCGCCGGCCCCGTTGGGGACCCCGTTGGCCGCGGCGCCGCCGGACGCCCCGGTGTTCCGCTCCCACACCAGGCGCAGCCCGATCAGCGTGAGCCATGGCTCGTGCGCGTCGATGTTCGGCACCTCGCCGATCACCAGCGGCGCCAGGCCGCCCGTCGCGATCACCGTCACGGCGCTCGGATCGGAAGGCGACAGCTCGGCCGCCATCCGCCGCGCGATCCCCTCCACCTGCCCGGCGAACCCGTACACGATCCCGGACTGCAGCGCCTCGACCGTGTTCTTCCCGACCACGTGCGGCGGCCTGGTCAGCTCCACCTTGAGCAGCTGCGCGGCCCGCCGGGACAGCGCGTCCACCGAGATCTCGATCCCAGGGGCGAGCGCTCCGCCGACGAACTCCCCGCGGGCGCTGACCGCGTCGAAGTTCGTGGAGGTGCCGAAGTCCACCACGATCGCCGGCCCCCCGTACAGGTGCACCGCGGCGAGCGAGTTCATGATCCGGTCGCTGCCCACCTCCTTGGGGTTGTCCATCCGGATCGGAACCCCGGTCTTCACGCCGGGCTCGACGATCACCGTGGGCAGGCCGCGGAAGTACCGGGCGCACATCTCCCGCATCTCGTGCAGCACCGACGGGACCGTGGAGCACAGCGAGATCCCGTGCAGGTCCGCCTCGCGGAACGTACCGGACTGCGCCAGCAGGCCGTGCAGCACCACCGCGGTCTCGTCCGCGGTCCGATCCGGCACGGTCGCGATGCGCCAGTGCTCGACGATCGTCTCCCCGTCGAACACACCGAGCACCGTGTTGGTGTTCCCTATGTCAATTGTCAGCAGCATCAAACCTCACCGCTACGTTGTCGATCAGCCGGGTGGTGCCGATCCTGACGGCAAGAGCGAGCACCGCCGCACCCCGGTAATCATCATCCCGAACGAGGCGGAAGGTTCCCCCCTCGACGAGCTCCACATAATCCACGCTGACGGCGGATCCGGCATCGTTCAGCACTCCACGGGCAGCGTCGAGGACCGCCCGGGGACCCGCCGAGGCGGACGCCGCGCCAGCGGCGAGAGCGGCGTGCAGAACAGGCGCCACTGCCCGTTCGGGAGCAGAAAGGTACTTGTTCCTGCTCGAGGCGGCCAGCCCATCGCGCTCACGGACGGTGGGCACCGACTCGATCTCGATCCCGAGCGCGAAATCGGAGGCCATCCGGCGAACCAGGGCTAGCTGCTGCGCGTCCTTCTCGCCGAACACGGCGGTATCCGGCCGGACCAGGCTGAACAGCTTGAGCACCACGGTCAGCACCCCGCGGAAGAAGCCGGGCCGGAACTCCTCCTCCAGGATCTCCCCGGCGGGGCCGGGGTCGACCGTCACGAGCTGTTCTTCCGGGTACATATCGCGGGCGCTCGGCGCGAAGACGAGGTCGACATTCTCGGCTGCGCAGACCTCGAGGTCCTCGGGGAACGTGCGCGGGTACCGGTCGAGGTCTTCGCCCGGGCCGAACTGCAGCGGGTTCACGAAGATGGACACCGCGACCGCGCCGCCGGAGCCGGCCAGCTCGCGGGCCTTCCGCAGCAGCACCCGGTGGCCTTCGTGCAGCGCGCCCATCGTGGGGACGAGGACCACGGGGCTGTTCAGCTTGGCGCGGGCTGCCCTGAGCTCCGCGCGGGTGTGCGCGACGATCACCGCTCCCCCAGCACGTCAAGGAGTCGTTCGGCGTCGGCGGGCCGGAGCAGCCCGGCGGCCAGCGCCCGGTCAGCGGTCAGCCTAGCCAGCGCCAGGTAGGCGTGCAGCGCGCCGGGCTCGGCGTCGCGGATGGCGGCCACGTGCGCCGCCACGGTTCCGTCGTCGCCGCGGGCGACCGGCCCGGTCAGGCCGCTGTCACCGAACCGCAGCGCGTTGTCCAGGGCAGCAGAAAGCAGCGGCCCGAGCATCCTGGCGGGGTTGTCGGCACCGGCCTTGCGCAACAGGTCGCTGGCTTCCGCCACCAGCGTGACGAGATGGTTGGCCGCGAACGCGAGCGCGGCGTGGTACAGGGCGCGGTTCTCATCGGGGATGAACACCGGCTCGCCGCCCATCTCGATGACCAGCGCCTCCGCCGCCGGGCGCAGCGGGTCCGGCGCGGTCACCCCGAACGAGACGCCCTTGATCCGGTCCACGTCGTCATCCCTGCCGGTGAACGTCATCACCGGGTGCAGCGCCAGCGGCAGGCCGCCCTGCCGGGTCGCGGGCAGCAGGACGCTCAGGCCGTGCCTACCGCTGGCGTGCGCGATCAGCCGGCCTTGGTATGGCGCCCCGGTCGCGGCGAGGCCCTCGACAAGGGCCGGCAGCACGTCGTCGGGGACCGTGAGCAGGACAAGGTCGGCGGCGCCGATGACATCGGCGGGCTGCTCGAGCGCCGCCCGCGGGAAGTAATCGGAGATTCGCGCCTTGGACGTCTGCGAAATGGCCGCGGCGGCCACCACCTGGTGGCCCGCCCGGGTAAGCGCGGTAGCGAGCGCGGTCCCGGCCCGCCCGGGGCCGATCAGCCCGATCTTGAGC
>Ga0335075_10008734_pt1 | contig 15510 bp, 14 predicted proteins | sample Lox_Sample_24_FD_206723 | JGI IMG/M metagenome (GOLD analysis project Ga0335075, IMG submission 206723) | Soil microbial communities from Loxahatchee National Wildlife Refuge, Florida, United States - Lox_Sample_2.4 | ecosystem: Environmental > Terrestrial > Soil > Wetlands | place: USA... | reverse complement strand
AGGTCGCGTACCGCGGGTCCCGCGCCACCCCGCAGGAGCACCACCCGTGCCGCACCGCCCCATGTCATTGCGAGTTGCCCACCGGCCTAGCGGCCGACCCGCGGCTGGATGAAAGAATTTCCTTCGTCTGGTAGAGGTCGGAGCAAAATCCTCCCTTCTTTCTTGTTAGGCCCCGAAGGGGCCGAAGCAATCTCCCGCGGGCGCGTGCACGAGCGTCCCCGCACCTCCTTGAGCCAGACTGGTCCGGAATCCAAACAACAATCGCGCCGACACCGCGGGCGCTACAGCAGTGCTTGCCGCGCCTCCAGCGTCCGGCGCATCAATTGCAGGCCCTCCCGAATCACCGCGGCATTTTCAAGAATCCACTGATGATCCCGTGCCAGCAACTGCCGCAACGTCTCGGCCTGGCCCACCAATCGCGTGTCGCACTCGCGAAGATGCAGCAGTGTCTCCGCCTCCTCACGATACCGCTGCGTCATCCGGTCGTTCTCCGGCACCGGCAAAGCGCGGATCGCACCCTCCAACTGGCCGATACCGGCGGACAGTTCTTCCAGCGTGCGGGCGCGCGCCACGGCCGCCGGGTCCGGCAGCGGTTGCTCCCGTGTAGGAGGCGGCAGAAACGTCCGGCGGTAATCGCTCAGCGCCGTTTCCACACTACTGCGCGCGCTGGCAAGTTGCGCGCCGACATGCGAGCGGACAAGCAGATCATCGGCGCGAAGCTGATTCTCCAGCCGGTAAAAATTATGCCCCCACCCATAGAACAAATTGACCGCAATCTGCTCTAACCGGTCCATATCATAAAAGTCTGACCCTGACATTCGCATTACTCCTCGCGGTCGACCGACGGCACGCTGCCGGATCGGCGGGAAGGCAGCGCACCTGCCGGGCTGTCGGGCACTGCCCCGCCCGGCCCGACCGGAAGCGCGAACGTGCCGAGCGTCTGGCCGCCGATGCTGAACGGCGTGCCCACAGCGGCGTTCGGCGCGGATATCAAGCCGCGCTCCGCCATCTTGAACGCGAGATAGTAGCGAACCGCCTCCTGTGCCGACAGCCCGAACGCCTGCAGCGAGATCAGCTCGCGCATGCGTTCGTCTTTCGGCAGCACCAGGATCTTCAGGTCGTTCAGGGTGATGCCATAAACGCGCAGAAAATCGCTGAGATGTCCTTTCACCGTCTCCAGCAGTTGCGCAATATGCTCATTGATGCGTTCCAGCGGCGTGACCTGCACCACCGCGTTGATCGCTTGCTCTATCGCCGGGCCGGCATAGGCGGCGATTTCGTTGGTGTCGATCACCGTTCCGCTGAATGGCAGATGCGTTGTCAGGTCCAGCGCGGCCTCCTTGCTGTCCACGTGAATGTAGTAGTCCACCTGATAGGAAACCTCCGCCATCTCACGGGTCGTCGCAATGCCCTGATTACGAACCAACAGCTTCGCGCGATTGACGTAAATCACTTCGTACTGCCAGGGCGACGCGCCGCTGAAGAAGCCTTGCACAAAGGCGCCAATCAGCGGCTTGTCGGGCGTCACCAGCGCATACTGCCCGGTGTCGTACACGTTCAGCACGGCGCCCCGCGATTTCAGCACGCAGAAATGATTGCTTTCCACCGTCAGCAGCGAGCCGGAGACGATGCTTTCATCGGCAATCTTCGCCGCCACGTTGACCATACCCAACAGATCGGTGCCATTTCGATTCAACGCGGTAATTACCTGACGCGTGACGGCCATCTGGAACTTCCTTGACGAAGGTTGCTGGGGGACAGCAAGCGGGGTGGGCCAGCGTTATTAAGCCCGGAACGAGATTGCGAGTTTACGTCAAATCCGGTTGCAATTGCTTTGCAAAGCGATTGGCACCTCCACATCTTGCGGGCACTGCTCCCACCCAGCATCCTATAGGCACGACTCTGGCGAAATTCGACGCGGATCGACCGTTACTTGCGTCATGGCGACCGCACGGCCGCCTCCGCTACCCCGCCGGCCGGGCGAATTACGAAACTGGCCCCGAAGGTATTTTGGCAGCGCGGGAAAGGTTCTTTACGCCGCCCGCGCGAGCTCCACGCCGCACGCGTCGAACGCCGAAAACAACGCCGTCTGCTGCGCCTCGGTCAGCTTCAGGTGCGGCGGGCGGATAGTGTGCCAGCGCGCATCGCCGGTATTGCGCGCCACCAGCGCTTTCAGGCCCGGAATCAGCGGCACCGAAATCGCAGCCTTGCGCGTGGCGGCAAGCGTCGCATGCAGCGCCTCGGCGGCCGGCGAATTCCAGTTGGCGTAAAGCCGCGCGGCAACAGCGCAGTTCACATTCGCCGCGGCGGTGATGCAGCCGGCGCCGCCCTGTTGCAGCAACGGCCACAGCAGCGTGTCGTCGCCGGCGTACACTTCGAACCCGTCGCGCGTAAAATTCTTCACGTAGGACAGCCCGTTTTCATAATTACCGCTGGAATCCTTGATGCCCTTGAACGCGCCCGGCTGCGCCGCCAGCAGCCGTGCGATGAAATCGGTGCTGAACGGGATCGCCGACTGCTGCGGGAAATTATAAAGATACAGCTTGAGTCCGCCGCCGATCCGCTGCACCACTTCGCCAAAATACGCCAGCAGTCCATCATCCGACGGGTTCTTGTAATAGAATGGCGGCAGCAACAGCGCGCCCCGGCAGCCGAGTTCCGCCGCCTTGCGGGTCAGCAGCACCGTGTCGGGGATCGCGGTGGTGCCGGTGCCGGGCAGCATCTTCGCAGCGGGAATGCCCCGCGCCACCAGCCCTTCCAGGACCGCGATCCGCTCGCCGATCCCCAGGCTGTTCGCCTCTCCGGTCGTTCCCATCACCGCCAGCCCGTTGCAGCCATTGGCCACCAGCCAGCGGCAATGCGCTGCCATGCGATCCAGGTCGACCGAAAGGTCGGCATTCATCGGTGTCAGTACGGCGGCATTCACCCCGCCGTACAGGGCATCCTTCATCATGATGCAGTCTCCGTGGTTGGGCGCCGCGGGCGCGGTACGCGGCCGGGCCAGTCGGCGAGATGGTGTTCGAAGGGCCCCGCGCGCCGCTCGCTGATGGCGCGCCCGCGCACCGAGACGCCGGCCTGGTGCACCGTGTCCGGGTCGCCGGAAACCAGCGGATGCCACCAGGCAAGGTCCTTGCCCTCGGCCAGCCGGCGATACGCGCAGGACGGCGGCAGCCAATCGATCTCCCGCACCTCGGCGGGGGTCAGGCGCACACAGTCGGGCACCCGGCGGCGGCGATGCGCATAGTCGCTGCACTGGCAGGAATGCAGATCCAGCAGGCGGCAGGCGACATTGGTGAACGACAGCGCCCCGGTGTCGTCGTCGCGCAGCTTATGCAGGCAGCAGCGTCCGCAGCCGTCGCACAGGGATTCCCACTCCGCCTCGGTCATCTCCTCGAGGCTTTTGGTCTTCCAGAACGGGCGGCGGTCGGCCATGCGGCAGGATACCGCCCGACGCGCGCCAAGGCCACCCGGTGGACCCCCGGGCGGACGGGTTCGGCTCCGTCCACACCGTCATCGATGATCCGCGCCCGCGCCAGGCTCATTCGCCCGGTCGGCCGGCTGCGGTCAGTACATGCTTGTCAGCACATTGCTCAGCCGCTTGCGCTCCTCCAGCGCGCGGCCAGTCCCCAGCGCGACGCATTGCAGCGGGTTCTCCGCCACCACCACCGCCAGCCCGGTCGCATCCCGCAGCACCTGGTCCACCCGGTACAGCAGCGCGCCGCCGCCGGTCAGCACGATCCCCTTGTCCACGATGTCCGCCGCCAGCTCCGGCGGGGTATTCTCCAGCGCCACCTTCACCGCTTCCACGATCTGCCCCACCGGGTCGACCAGGCTTTCGGCGATCTGGCGCTGGCTCACGATCACCTCGCGCGGCACGCCGTTCAGCAGGTCACGGCCGCGTACCTCCCGGTACGGGCCCTCGTCGCCATCTTCGGACGGGCTGGCCGCACCCAGCTCCATCTTGATCCGCTCGGCTGAGCCCTCGCCGATCAGCAGGTTATGGTTGCGCCGGATATACGAAATGATCGCCTCGTCCATCTTGTCGCCGCCGACGCGCACGCTGCGTGAGTACACGATGCCGCCCAGCGAGATCACCGCCACTTCCGTGGTGCCGCCGCCGATATCCACCACCATCGAACCGGACGGCTCGGTCACCGGCAGGCCGGCGCCGATCGCCGCCGCCATCGGCTCCTCGATCAGTTGCACGCGGCGCGCGCCGGCGCTTTCGGCGCTTTCCTGGATGGCACGGCGCTCCACCGCGGTGGAACCGGACGGCACGCAGACGATGATCAGCGGCGAGGCGAAGCCACGCCGGTTATGCACCTTGCGGATGAAATGCTTGATCATCTCTTCCGCGACTTCGAAATCGGCGATCACGCCGTCACGCAGCGGCCGGCTGGCGGTGATATAGCCGGGTGTGCGGCCCAGCATCATCTTCGCCTCTTCTCCCACCGCAACGACCTGCTTCTTGCCGCGCACATCCGCGATCGCGACGACGCTCGGCTCGGCCAGCACGATGCCGCGACCCTTGACATAGACCAGGGTATTGGCAGTCCCCAGGTCGATTGCCATGTCGGCCGACATGAAGCCGAGCATGCGAGAGAACATTCAGCAGGACCTTTGCAAGATCGGTTTTGGTACGGAAAGGCGCCCGGATTAGCCCTGGGGCGGGGTGTTAACAAGGGGGTGATCGGCAGCCTCCGCTTCGCCTCAATCCCGCCACCGGGACTCCTCGTTGTTACCCAAGCTCCCATGTGGTGAGCAGCAACGGAGGGTCCAAAGCGATGGTACGCAAGATCATCATGGGTGCGCTGGTGAGCGGCATGCTGGTGGGTCTGGCGGCTTGCGGCGAAACGCCCGGCACGCGCGCGGTCACAGGCGGCCTGCTCGGTGCGGGTGCCGGTGCGGGCGTGTCGGCGCTGACCGGCGGAAGCCCCGCAACTGGCGCGCTGATCGGCGGCGGCGTCGGCGCCGTCGGCGGGGCAGTTACGGCGCCCCGGTAAGACCGATCCTCAATCCTTCCTCATCGAAGACTGACAAAGGAGACACCAAATACAATGCATCGCGTGGCGGCAACGAGCCTGGTCCTGTTGGCCCTGGCATTCGGTCTGGCGGGTTGTGGCTACAGCCCGGGCGATCGGGCGGCATCCGGCGGCCTTCTGGGAGCAGGTACCGGCGCGGCGATCGCGGCGGCAACCGGCGGCGCGCCGCTGGTCGGCGCGGCAATCGGCGGCGCTGTTGGCGCCATTGGCGGTGCGGTCACGAACCCGCACGACATCAACCTCGGCAGGCCGATCTGGCGCTGAGCGGTCGAGACGTTCGCAACGGGCTGAGGTCCGCCGGAGGCCCCGAACCTCCGGCGGCCGCAGTTCGTTGCTTCGTCTGGACCTTCACCAACAGTTCATTAAGCACCGCAAGCAGCCGGCTTTCCATCGTCGTTGCTCGTTTGCATCGGCGAACAGCGCGAAATACCCACGAATAGTGCATTTTTAACGCGCTTTCGATCTTGATTTATTAAACATCCGTTAGCAAATTCTCAGTTAGGGATGACGCAGGATTTGCTTGCCGCACGGCTATCCCGGGGCGAAGATGGCGATGTTCCGAACCTACAGCAATGCGGCCAAAGCCTGTGCGTCGCGGCGTGCCCGCGTTGCGCGCGCTGAACTGCATTCGTGACACGGGATTGACTTGCCAAGTCGAAACGGAAATCTGGCCGCGATGAATCTCCTTTTCGTTACCAGCGAATTAGCAGGCCTCGCAAAGGCCGGCGGGCTTGGCGATGTCGCAGCGGGACTGCCGCCGGTGTTGCGCCGCCTTGGCATCGACGTGCGGGTGCTGATGCCTGCCTATCGCTCCGTGCTGGCGCAACTGCCCAACGTGACGTGGATCGGCCGCCTGCCCGGCCGCGGCGCGATCCCGAGCTGCCATATCGGCGAAACGCGCCTGCCAAACGGCATCACGCTGTACGTGATCGGTGCTCCATCCCTGTACGATCGTGGCGGCAGCCCTTATTGCACCCCGGAAGGCCAGGACTGGCCGGACAATGACCTACGGTTCGGCCGGCTGTCGCTGGCCGCCGCCGAGATCGCGTGCGGCCGCGGCCGCCTCGGCTGGTCGCCCGACCTGCTGCATGTGCATGACTGGCCGGGCGGCCTGACGCCAGCCTATCTGCGCTGGGCCGGGGCGACACTGCCCACCGTGATGACCATCCATAACATTGCCCACCAGGGTAATTTCCCCGCCATCCACTGCCAGCGCCTGGGCATTCCCGCCGCGGCGTTCGACATCAACGGCGTCGAATTCCACGGCGCGCTGTCATTCCTGAAGGCAGGCGTCTTCTATGCCAGCCACATCACCACCGTCAGCCCGACTTATGCGCGCGACATTGCCACGCCGGACTTCGGCGCCGGGCTGCACGGGCTGATCGCCGGCCGTGCCGCACAGGGGCAACTGACCGGCATCATCAACGGCATCGACGAGAGCTGGGATCCACGCGCCGATCCGCACCTGCCCCATCATTTCGACGCATACGACCTTAACGGCAAGCGGGCCAACGCCGACCTGGTGCGCATCAGCCTGTGCCTGCGGCCCTCGGACGGTCCGTTGTTCGGCATGGTCTCGCGCCTGGTGCAGCAGAAGGGGCTGGATATCGTCGCCGAAGCCGCGCACGACATCGTCGGCCTCGGCGGACAAATCGCCATCCTTGGTCTCGGCGATCCCGAAATAGAGCACATGCTGAGCAAGGTCGCACGCCAGCACCGCGACGATATCGGCGTGCTGGTGGGGTTCAACGAGCCGATGGCGCGCCGCATCATCGCCGGCAGCGACTTCACCCTGATGCCGTCGCGGTTCGAACCCTGCGGGCTGACCCAGATGCAGGCCCAGCACTATGGCGCGCTGCCGATCGCCCACGCGACCGGCGGTCTTGTCGACACCATCGACGACGGCGAGACCGGCTTCCTGTTCTCGGAGTTTTCGCGCGACGGTCTGATGGGCGCGTGTACCCGCGCCTTCGACGTGTTCGACGATGCGCCCCAACGGGCGGCGATGCAGCGAGCCGCCATGCGGCGGCTGTTCTCCTGGACCGAACCGGCGGCCGCCTATGCAACGCTCTACGCCCGCCTGACGCGGTCGGTTGTGCCAGTCGAGGCGGCGCGGACGGCGATCACCGAAAGCGCACACCCCCACCCGCGGACCAGGCACCGGCTGCCGGCCGAGACCGTGTTGCAGGTCGCAGCCGCGTAGCGAGCGCTGGCGGCGCCGGGTTCGCGGGCAGCGCAGGGATCGCAGGCTGCGCAGGGATTGCAGACCCCGCTGGCGCCAACTTCAACGTGACCCGCTACCGGGCAACGCAACACCGCAACCCGCGTTCTGTCGCGCGATGGATACCGCAGACCGGCCGGGTTTGGCCGTGATGCGGCGGCGCGGTGCCCCTTGCCGCGCCTGATGCCGCCGCCGCGCGTTCCCCCGCGTGCGGCGGCGGCGCCCTCCCCTACCCTGCACTCGCCGTGTGTTCGCGTGCCAGCAGCGCGCGCTTGCGCGGGACGCCCCAGCGATAGCCGGTCAGCGTGCCGTCGCTGCCCACAACGCGATGGCACGGCACCGCCAAAGCGACGGGATTGGTGGCGCAGCAGCGTGCCACCGCACGCACCGCCCGCGGATTGCCGATCATCGCCGCCACCTCGGCATAGCTGCGGGTTTCGCCCAGCGGGATGCGCGCCAGCGTGCGCCAGACAAGCTGCTGGAACGCCGTCCCGCGCAGGTCGAGCGGCAGGCCGAGCGCCTGCTTCGGTTCCTCCAGGAAGTCCAGCACGGCCCGGACGGTCCCGGCCAGCGAGGCGTCGCCGGCAACCAGCGTCGCGTTCGGAAAGCGCTGGCGCAGGTCGGCCAGCAATGCCTCATCCGGCTCCGCAAACCCGATGAAACAGACTCCCTTGTCGGTTGCACCGACGAGCAAACGGCCGAAGGCGCAATCGGCAAACGCGGTGCGGATGGTCTCGCCGGCACCCCCACGACGGGCCGCGCCGGGTGTCATGCCGAGCAATTCGCCGGTCTTTTCGTAGACGCGGGATTCCGAGCCGAAGCCAGACCCGGCCACCGCATCCGCCACCCGCGTGCCGACCGCCAGCGCCGCGCCGAGCTTGCGGGCGCGCACGCCCTCGGCATAGCCGCGCGGGGTCAGCCCCGTGTGGTCGCGAAACAATCGCAGGAAGTGGAAGCGGGAATAGCCGGCGCGGTCGGCGAGAGCGTCGAGCGAGGGGATCTCCTCGGACGCCTCGATCGCGGCGCAGGCGTCGCGCACCACCGCCTGGGCGATGGCGGCGCGCTCACCTTTCGGGTCGCAGCGCTTGCAGGCGCGGAAGCCGGCGGCCTCCGCTTCGCCGACGTTGCGGAAGAAGCGCACGTTCTTGCGCAACGGCCGAGGCGAAGGGCAGCCGGGACGGCAGTACACGCCCATCGTGGTTACGGCATAGAGGAAATCGCCGGGCTGGCGGGCGAGGACCTGCTGCCAGAGATGCTCGTCCGGCAGCCGGTCGATGGTGTGGGTGTCTTTCATGGGTCACAATGTGGCGCGAGGGGCGGTCGGCTGCCATCCGGGGGTTGCGGTCAGTCGCGAGGGCGGCCGTGGACCGGGCCGGGAGCTAGTACGCCCCACCATTGAGTCTGCTGATTCTGCGGTCGATGTCTGAACCGCTGGTTCCGCCGTCGAGGTCTGAACCGCTGGTTCCGCCGTCGATGCCTGAACCGCCGATTCTGTGGTCGATGTCTGAACTGCTGCCTTGGCACCATCCGGCGGTGCAAGGCAGAAGCGGGCTCGATCTCTCCCGGTCCGCCGCAACACCCAAGCAACAGCCGCCCCGCGACCCCAATGGCCGCTCCCCCTGGCCGCCGAGATGGCCGCCGCCGTGGCCACCGCAATGGGGGCGCGCATTCTGCCGATATTTTTCTGTGCGCCTATCCGGTTAGCGCAGGCGCAGCGAACCGGCCGCCCGATGCGGCACTTGCCCGATGGCTCACCTGCGCTAACCGGCTAGGGACCTTTTTCTGAAATTTTGTCGGTTATCAGGATTGACTTATTGGTTCAGACGCCCTAACTTAACGGCCGCTCGGTTCAACCCGTGAAGAAAGGCAGCTCCGCAACCATCCGCCATGATCAGCGACGCACTCACCTCCCCGGCCTACGCCTATCCCCCCGATGCAGATTGGGCCGGCCCGGACGCGTCCGCGCGCCTGCTGCACCGGATGCCCCTGCTGAGCCTGCTGTACGGGCTCGTGCGGTTCCTCGTCCTGGTCGCATTCCTGGCACACGAGTATTGGCTCGCCATCCGCCAGTACCGCGCCGTCACGCTGCCGTCCGCCTGGTCCCACCGGTCGGGCCTGCCGCCGGGCTTCGCCCAGCAATCGGCCGCGTCGATCCGCGCTGCGGTCGGCGATGCGATCGCCTCGACGTACCACCGCCGCGGCACCGCGCCGGCGCACAAGGACTGGATGGAGCTGTCTCTTGCCATCATGGCGTTCGGCAGCAGCAAGAAGAGTTTCCGCCCCGTCAACATGAATTTCGCTGACCAAGCCATCATGGCGTCCGGCGGCAGTTCGAAGGACTCCACCCCGGCCAGCCATCCTGCGGCCTGCATTCGTGGGAAAACCCCAGCATCCTGCCCGGCGCAATCGGCGACATCGCAGAAATTTCGGCCGCCCCGGCCCTGGCGCTGCTACACGCCCAGCCGAAAATTGCCAACGCACCGCCGCAGACACCGCACACCGGCGACCGCTCACCCGCATGGCTGGTTACCCGCGTACTGGCGGTCCGCGCGCGGGCCGAACTATTCCCAATTTTGGATCAGTACCGATCCGCCGACCGGGCCGCCGTCACCCCAGGCAATTAATTTCGTTACGTCTGGCGAGGCCTTGTCCGGAAACATTCCAACCTAAAAATCCCTTGCCGCCCCCGACCGGCATTCCGCTCGACCGCTCAGGCCGGTCTCCGCAGTACAAAAGTGACTCGGGGCACTGGTCTGGTGGATAACCAGGAGACTCCTGCTCACGCCAGTGCACCATAAGCGCGAGAGCGAACACGAGCAGCGCATCACTTTTTGCGATGGCAGAGCTGGACTGCGTGCACACTATTCAATCCATCAACCTTCTGAAGGCGACCAACCTCCACGTTTGTGTATTGCTAGATGTCGGCAATCGGTGCCTTGAAATCCAGAAGATTGCCCACTGATCTTCACGCGGCACGATCTATCCGGGTGTCGCTGCACTGGTAACCATCCAAATCTGCGCGTCCTGTGATGATTTGGCCCAGGATGAGCGCCGCCGCACCTCGATTTCCGCGATCTCGGGAGCCTTTCGCTCCCCGGGCGAGCCGGTGCGTGACTGCGTTCCCTCTTTGCTGATCTGGCGGAGGCAGGACGCGGCACAGGCGAAGCAGTGCGGCTGCCCCGGCGCACGCTCAGCGTCATACGTTGATCCCCTCAATGGCCACCAGGACAAAAATAGAAAATCCCACTCAACCCGGATCCGCAACGCGAAGCGACCCCAGCCTCGCAATGGCCGATCGCGCAATCGCCACGTAGTTTGGATCGCTTTCAATCCCGACACTCCGATACCCAACGGCATTCGCCGCCGCCAAGGTCGACCCCGACCCGGCGAAAGGATCAAGCACGACCCCCTCGCCAAGCGGCAGGCAGGCCCGCACGATCTGGCGCAGGAAAGCCTGCGGCTTCAGCGAAGGATGAGGCGCGATCAGGCGCTCGGTCTTCGGCGTCGGACTGGACCGGATAACGTCGCCAAATGGCCTATCTCGATCAGGGCGGCGGAACCCCCCTGTCTTCCATGTCCGCAGGTTATCCTGCACCCGCCCGTCCAGCGGCTTGCGAAACACCACCCAAGGCTCCCACATCGAGCGAGGCATCACGCTCACACTTTCGAACTCGGCGTGAGCGTTTTTCGGCCGATCCCCACCGCGCATCGTCATGGTAAGCCGCACGATCGACCCACGCACCTCGAGCCCCGCCTCGCGCATCGACCCTGCCACGATGTGTGCCAGCAGCGGATTGCTGGCGACCAGAACGTTGGCCCCCGGCACGGCAACCCGCATCAATTCATGGCCCAGCTTGCGAAAAAACCGATGCAGCGCGGCATGATCCTGGGCATCAAGAATCGTGAACCGTGGCAAGGGCGCTCGTTTGTGCCCATCGAACGATGGCGGAATGCGCCAGACGCCACCCCTCCCGCGCCGCAGCTTGTCTTGCTCCGGCCGGGAGTATTCCCGCAGGCCATAGGGCGGATCCGTGACAACGGCATGGACCGAGTTCGCCGCCCGCGCGGCAAGCCAGTCAAAGCAGTCCGCCTGATAAAGCCTGGCCAGACCGACTTCCACGACCGGCGCGAAGGGGAGCTCTGTTACAACATATTGGCCTGCGGCCGCGAGTCGATAGCGGCCCCGCTCGGTCCGCTCAAACAGATCCGGAACGTTCAAATTTAGGTACGACCGGATGGAGGAGGGCGAAACCTCGCCCACGTTCGCTGCCACGGCCCGGCTGATATCGCCAAGACCAGCATCGCGCCCGATCGTGGAAAGGTAGCTGACGATAGAGTCTCGAATGACGCCGGGTGCCAATGCCACGACTCGACCCCGCCTGGTCCAGCCGCGGTGTGGGCAAAAGACGTCTGGACGTCAAGCCCGCAAACGCAATGGCCATCGCCACGGCGGCCTCCCATTCCATGCCTCTGGCGCCGGTCCGCGCTTTTGACCACCTTGAGTTCAACGACCCCCCGGCCATACCGTGGCCGCGCATCAACGCAACGATGCCGGCGCGGCGACAGGACGTCCAAGCGCCCATTCCGGGGCTTTGGCCGGCGGGCTATTCGCGGCATGATGCCGTCGCCCACCACCGATTCGCGCCGCATCCCTCCGACGATCTGTCACGCCTCCGCATGCTGATCACCCTGTTCACCGACGCCTCCTATTGCAGCCGCTTCCGCATCGGCGCCTATGCCGCGTGGGCCAAGGCCGACGGCCGCACCGTCCGGCATTCCGGCGTGCTGAAGCAGGCCGTGGCAAGCTCGTCGCTGGCGGAAACGATGGCGCTGGTGAACGGCATCTTTGTCGCACTCGCCGCCATGCGGCCACCCACCGCGTCGAAGATCATCGCACAGACCGATTGCCTGACGGCGATCCACGCGCTGAGCGGGATGCTGCGGAAGGCTGCCACGATCAAGCAGTACGAACCCGTGGTCGCCGCCTATCGCGGCAAAATCGCCGCCGCCGGCATAGCCGTCGAGTTCCGCCACGTCTCTGGGCACAAGGGCACGGTGACGCCGCGCAATGCGGTCAACACATGGTGCGACGCCGAATGCCGCCGCCTGCTGCGTGCGGCTCGCGAGACCGCGAGAGAGAGAAAAACCGCCGCCGCGGCGCGGCCGGTGGAATGATCACGCACGCATTTGCGCGACGCGCCCAATCGATCAGCGGCTGCTGACGCCCGCCCGTCCGTAGTGTTCCATTTGACGGCTATTTTCCAACACCCAGGACTGCCGAACGCCACAGGACACGACCGTGCAGAAATACCAAGCCGCGGCCCAGGGACAATTACGCGACTTCCCTGCGGCTCGATCTTGCGTAAATTTAATCACGGAATAAAAACGGAGCACCCCGGCAATCACCAAGCGAGCCGTCAGACCGGCCGTCTGGGTCGAATCGACGAATACATATTACTGTTGACCGTAGGTTCGCGTCAGCGCGGCTCACTGGGAAAGCCGCTCCGTGTTCACCGTGCCCTCCGTTCTTCCTCCGTGCTGAAAAACCGGACTCAGGAACCGTAACGACCAGCCGGCGCATCCCCGGGACAACACAAAGCGCAAACGCAACTCCCTCAAAGCAGCCGGTAGTTCAACCCCGTCAGGCCCCACGCAGTCACTGTTCAGCCAAAGCACGCAGACTCAAGCTGTGCGAAGGCTCGCGCACGGTGGCTGACGGCGTGCTTCTCCTCTGCCTCGATCTCGCCGAATGTCCGCGTCTCGCCGTGCGGGACGAACATCGGGTCGTAGCCGAAGCCGTGGTCGCCGCGCGGCGGCCACACGGCCTCGCCATCGACACGGCCAACAAACGTTGCCGTCTGACCGTCTGCCCAGGCCAGGCACAGTGCCGCGACGAACCATGCCCTCCGGTCCGCATCATGCGCCATCTGCTGATGCACCCGCGCCATGGCGCCGGAAAAATCCTTGCCCGGCCCCGCCCAGCGCGCCGAGTGCACGCCAGGCGCGCTGCCCAGTGCGGCGACGCAGAACCCGGAATCGTCCGCCAGCGCCGGCAGCCTGGCCGCGGTCGCCGCCGCCAGCGCCTTGATCCGCGCATTGCCGACGAAATCCGGCGCGGTTTCCTCCGGCTCCGGCAGGCCCCGCGCCCCGGCCGAGACCGCCTCGATCCCATGCGGCCGCAGCAGGTCGGCGATCTCCCGCAGCTTGCCGGGATTGTGCGTGGCAACGACCAGCTTCGCGCCTCGCGTCAGAACGCGCCGCATCAGGACCCAACGGCGTCGCGCTGGGCCGCGAACAATTCGCCGGTGCCCTTGCGGGCGAGCGCCAGCAATTCCAGCAACTGCGCTTCCGAGAACGGCGTGCGTTCCGCCGTGCCCTGAACTTCCACCAGCCCGCCGGCGTCGGTGAGCACGAAATTGGCATCCGCGTCGGCCGCGGAATCTTCCTGGTAATCGAGGTCGAGCACTGCATTCCCGCCGGCGATCCCGCAGGAAACCGCCGCCACCTGCCCGATCAGCGGCGATTTCGCGATCACTTTCATCGTCTGCAAATGCCGGCAGGCGAGCGCCAGCGCCACCCATGCACCGGTGATCGCAGCGCAGCGCGTGCCGCCATCGGCGTTCAGCACATCGCAGTCGAGCGTGATGGTCATCTCCCCCAGCGCGCCGCGGTCCACCACCGCGCGCAGGGCGCGGCCGATCAGGCGCTGGATTTCCTGCGTCCGGCCGGATTGCTTGCCGCGCGCCGCCTCGCGGTCGCCGCGGGTGTGGGTTGCGCGGGGCAGCATGCCGTATTCCGCCGTCACCCAGCCCTGGCCCGAGTTGCGCAGGAACGGCGGCACCCGGCCCTCGACGCTGGCCGCGCACAGCACCTCGGTATTGCCCATCCGGATGAGGCAGGAGCCTTCGGCATGGTGGGCGAAGCCTGGGGTGAGCGATACGCTACGCAGAGCGTCGGCGGCGCGGCCGGATGGGCGCATGGTGCATTCCTTCTGGCGTTCGAGGGCGCGGACCTTAGCGGCGCGCTTCGCGGCGAGCTATCCCAGGGACGCCATGACAGGGCGCGAGGCATGATGGCGCAAGGCAAGGTCACCCAACGCAGCAAGACAATGATCCGGCGACGTACGTGCGCTGGCACGTCGACACCCCCACGGTACGCCTTGTGAACGGTACGTATTGTGAGATCGTGAACCTCCCCCGAAGCAGATATATCAATGCGAGCTGGTGGTGCTCGATAGCCACGCTACCCTGCACGAAGCGTCCCACGACGCAGTTTCGGCACCGTCGTATATGCTGCTATTTGGCCCCGGTGGGTTCCAGCCATCGTCGCGCTCGAAGCCATCCGGCCACGGAGTGTCACCCCAATTTTTATACCTTGGATTCTCCGGGATTGCCTGCGGTAGGAAAAGGCACCGTCGGATCGCTGAACGATGAGCACGCGTTCGCGCCCGCCCGGCCTCGTCGATACCTTCAGAACGCGGTCGGCCATCGACACTTCTCATCTCTATCGAACCGGAATGCCTACTGCGTGGCCGCGGACGCCCGCAATGTTGGTTTCGCATCGCAGTCGAACCGGAAAATCTCGCAAACCGTGTGAATGCCTGCCGCGAGAGGGCAATCTCCCCCGCACCGATCGGGTCGAGCCTGCCGCGGCCAGACTCACCGTGAACAACCGCGCCCCAATACCATTGACCCAGAGCCTGCTCTCCGCCAATAAAATCATGCCGCCACCGGATTGGCTTTGACCCGATCGTGCCACCAACACCGCCGCCTGGATACGTCTCAGCATGCATCATGTGATCGGGTTGCTGGGACCGTGGTCCGCCTGGACCCGCCACATCCGCCTCACCGCCTGGGACAAGGAACTCTCCGGCTACATTGCGTCGGCGCTCGTCCTCACCTCGTTCTGCATGCGCTCGATGCGATGGCTCCGCACCGCGGCCATCGGCAGCAATGTCAGCTTCATCTTCTTCGCCGCCGTTTCCGATATCCGCCCGGTGCTCGTCCTGCACAGCATCCTGCTGCCCATCAACCTCGCCCGCCTTTGGCAGCTCCGCCGCGCCCGGGTGGAGGCCCAGCGCCTGCTCGCCGGCACCGAAACGTCCAGCGCGCCGGCCGAGCTTGCCCACCCTCTCTTTCTGTCCCAGCACGCCACGGCCGATCCACCCTCGGCCCTGCCCCTGGCGGAGCAAGAGCAATATCGCGTGGTCGGCCTGCTGGTAGCGCACGTGCCGAGCGAAGCGGCAAC
>Ga0335075_10008732_pt1 | contig 15512 bp, 15 predicted proteins | sample Lox_Sample_24_FD_206723 | JGI IMG/M metagenome (GOLD analysis project Ga0335075, IMG submission 206723) | Soil microbial communities from Loxahatchee National Wildlife Refuge, Florida, United States - Lox_Sample_2.4 | ecosystem: Environmental > Terrestrial > Soil > Wetlands | place: USA... | reverse complement strand
AGCTTTGCCGGGCGTGGCAACGGACCGGTGTTCGCCGGCTCGCTGTTCCCATTTCTGTTCATCACCATCGCGTGCGGCGCGCTGTCCGGATTCCATGCGTTGGTCTCATCCGGGACGACACCGAAGCTGCTCGAGAAGGAAAGCCAGATGCGGCTGATCGGCTACGGCGGCATGATCACCGAGTCGTTCGTCGCCGTCATGGCATTGATCACTGCGTCGATCCTCGACGAGCATCTGTACTTCGCCCTCAACGCGCCGGCCGCCCAGACCGGCGGGACCGCAAGTACGGCCGCGCATTACGTCAACGGCTTGGGCTTGTCGGGTGCGCCGGTCACCGGCGAACAGATTCAAGCCGCCGCCACCGCCGTCGACGAGAAGTCGATCGTGTCGCGCACCGGAGGAGCCCCGACGCTGGCGTTCGGGATGTCGGAGGTGCTGCACCGAGTGTTCGGCGGGACGGGCCTCAGGGCGTTCTGGTATCACTTCGCGATCATGTTCGAGGCGTTGTTCATCCTGACCACTGTCGACGCCGGCACCCGGGTCGCACGTTTCATGCTCTCCGATGGGCTGGGCAATCTCGGCGGTCCGCTGGCAAAGCTGCGCAACCCAAGCTGGCGTCCGGGCGCGTGGGGCTGCAGCCTGGCTGTCGCCGCGTCGTGGGGCGGCATGCTGCTGATCGGCGTGACCGATCCGCTCGGCGGCATCAACTCGCTTTTTCCGCTGTTCGGTATCGCCAACCAGCTGCTGGCCGGTATCGCACTGACGGTGATCACCGTCGTCGTCATCAAAAAGGGCCTGCTGAAGTGGGCGTGGATACCGGGCATTCCGCTGGCATGGGGTCTTGCTGTCACGTTGACGGCGTCGTGGCAGAAGATCTTTTCGTCGGATCCCAACCTGGGCTACTGGACTCAGCATTCTCGGTACGCCGCTGCCAAAGCGGCCGGTAAGACAGCGTTCGGCTCGGCGAAGACTCCCGATCAGCTGAACGAGGTTATACGAAACACCTTTATCCAGGGCACGCTGTCGATCATTTTCGCCAGCGTTGTGGTGATCGTGGTTATTGTCGCGATTGTGGTGGTGTTCAAGACAATTCGTGGTGACGGTTCTCCGCCGACCGAGGACGACCCGGTACCGTCACGAATGTTCGCACCCTCGGGCTTGCTGGCCACTGCAGTGGAGCGGGAAGTGCAAACGCAATGGGAGACCTCGCGCCTGCCGTTGGGGTAATCCGGTTGCGCCGTATTGCCCGCGGAATCTCCTGGTATTGGGGCACCCTGATGGGCGACACCCACTACCGGCGTTACCTCGACTATCGCCGACGCGCGCATCCCGGCGAACCGGTGCTGTCTGAGCGGGATTACTGGCAGGAGCGATACCGCGCTGACCCCGGCGCGCGGTGCTGCTGACCAAACGGCACCCCTGCGACCTGCGTTGACACCGCGTGTCTTTCCAAAGGTTGAACCTCTGGCGACGAAGGTTACGGCAAGATGTACGGGGGAATGCTTTCTGTCGTCGACAGGAGTCGTTTTGGTGCCAGTTACAACCGGCCGAAGGGTCCAGGTGGTGGCGCGCGAACCTCGGTCTGCGCGCCCGCAGCCGCATGTCACCAGGTCGCTCCCTTCCGTGCCGGTCGAGCCGGTCGGGATCCTGGGGAACGCTGACGCGACGGCGCACCAGCGCCGCTTGACGCTGACCCGCCGGGCGGCGATTGCCGTCTGGGCCCTGGTCGTGGCCTACCGGTCCCTGACCGACGGGCTGGCTTTCAACCGGGAACTGCTGCTGCTCTACATCGCCACCGGGCTCGCCGCTGCCAGCATCGGTCGCCGGCACAAGATGTTCGCGGTGGTGCGCGATTGGCTGCCGTTCGCGCTGGTACTCGTGGTCTACGACTTGAGCCGAGGGGCGGCGACGCTTGTCGGTGCGCACACCCTGTGGCAATTCCAGCCCCGGGCGGATCGCCGGTTGTTCTTCGGCACCGTCCCGACGGTGTGGCTGCAGGAGCGCCTCAAGATGCCACAGCCACCGTGGTGGGAAGTGATTATCAGCGGCATCTACATGTCGTTTTTTGTTCTGCCCTATGTCGTCGCCGGAGTGCTCTGGCTGCGCAACCGAAGCGACTGGGCGGCGTTTGTCCGACGGTTCGTCGCCTTGTCTTTCGTCGCGCTCGTCGTCTACATCGTTCTGCCGGCAGCACCGCCGTGGGCGGCCGCCCGCTGCACTGCGGCGGACGTCGCTCAGGGCCCGTCGAGCCCGCATTGCATGTTCAGGAGCCCTGCCGGTGTCCCGCACGGCGGTCTGTTGGGCGCCATGCACAAAAGCCAGCCTGGCGCCCATCTTTTCGTTGAGCGGATCTCGACTCGCGGCTGGGGAACGCTGCACCTGCAATCGGCCGGAGCGCTGCTCAACTCCGGACAGGCCAGCGTGAATCTGGTCGCCGCGATTCCCTCGCTGCATGCCGCAGTGACCGCGATGATTTCGATATTCCTGTGGCGCCGTGTCCGGGCGAGCTGGCGGCCGCTGCTGGTGGCCTACCCATTGGCGATGGCCTTCGTGCTGGTGTATTCCGCCGAGCACTTCGTGGTCGACATTCTGCTGGGCTGGGCGCTCGCCGCGATCATCTCGCTGGCGTTCGATCGTCTCGATTCGTGGTGGTCGCGGCGTCGCGCATCGAGATCACTCGCTGCCGCCCTGGCCCAGCCAAGCGGCGATCTTGGTGGCGGCCTCGCCGTAGAAGGTGCGGTAGACGCGCTCGGCGACGTACCCGATGTGCGGGGTGGCGACCACGCTGTCCAGCGAGCGAAGCGGGTGCGCGCTCGGCAACGGCTCGGTGTCGAAGACGTCGAGACCCGCCCCGGCGAGACGGCCCGACCGCAGCGCGTCGACGAGCGCGCTCTCATCGACGATCGGGCCGCGGGATGTGTTGACTAGCAACGCAGTCGGTTTCATCAGTGCCATTTCGGCGGCGCCGACCAGACCGCGACTACGCTCGCTCAGCACCAGATGAATGGTCAGCACGTCGGCGCGACTGAACAACTCGTCGCGTGACACATAGGTCGCGCCGGCTTGTTCGGCGGCCTGCGGGCTCAAGTTCGTGCTCCACGCGATGACGTCCATGCCGAACGCCGTCCCGACCCGCGCTACCCGGCTGCCGATCCGGCCCAATCCGAGGACACCGAGCACTGTCCCGCCCAGTTGATGGCCGACTGACGTCTGCCATCCGCCGCCACGCACCGACAGGGTTTCGTCGACGATCCGGCGGGCGCTGGCCAGTATCAGCGCCCAGGTCAGCTCGACCGTCGACTCGATGTAGCCGCCCGTCGTGCTGATGTAGATGCCGCGTTCCTTGGCGGCCTCGACGTCGATGGACGCGTTGAACGGCCCGGTGGAGGCGATCATCCTCAGCCCAGGCAGGCGCTCGATGACGCTGCGCGGCAACGGGGTGCGCTCACGCATCACGCACACTACGTCGAACGGTGTCAGCCGCTGCACGACGGCCTCTTGATCGGCGAGGTGATCGGTGAAGACGGTGATGTCGGCGTGCGCCGCCACCTCCGACCAGTCGGCCATGGTCAACGCGACGTTCTGATAGTCGTCCAGGATCGCGACCCGCATCGTGTCAATGTCGCACATCGCGTTTGACCGGCCGCCGCGCCGGGTATTAATCCACCTGCGAAGCAACGGTGTCCAGAGAAGAGGAGCTGGTACGCATGGGTGCCCACGAAAAGGTGAGCAACAAGATCGACGACGTCGCGGGCAAGGCCAAAGAGGCAGTCGGCCGAGTGACCGGCGATGAAGACACCAGGGTCGAAGGCAAGCTTGACCAGGCGAAGTCCAGCCTGAAGGACGCGGGCGAGAAGGTGAAGGACGCCTTCAAGCACTAAGCCACCAACAAGCCAGCACAGAGGACGGCCACCGGACGACACGACCCCGGTGGCCTTCCGCTGTCTGCACCATGCGTGAAATCGGCGGCAGTGGGTAACCGATCCCAATGATCGGAACGATTGTCGGCGCGATCTTCGTCGGCCTGATTGTCGGTGCGCTGGCGCGGCTCATCCTGCCGGGCCGACAGAACATCGGCGTGATCATGACGATCCTGCTCGGCGCGATCGGGTCGTTCGTCGGATCGTGGGTCACCTACCGACTGATATCCACTGCCAATCAAGGCAAATTCGAACTCACGGCCTTTCTGGTCGGGATTATCGTCGCGGTCATTCTCATCGCGATCTATGTGGGCATTACCGGTCGGCGCGGCACCAGGCCCGCTAAGAGCCGCTGATCCCCCAATGCTGGCCCGAGGCATTACTTTCGGCGGGTTCGTTGACGCCAAAGATGAACGGCGCGAACACGACTTCCCGTCCGTCCGGATCGCGGTAGGTAACCGCTCCCGTCGCCGCCCAGTACGGGTGCGACTCGACCGATTCGATCCCCGCCTCCGAAAGCCGTACTGTCGCTTGCTGTTGCGCCGCAGCATCGGGGAAGTACAGGCACAGCTGCTCATGTGGGTCGACAGCGACAGGCCCGGTTGCCTCGACTATCTCGAATGTCAGCGCGGACCCGGGCAACCCGAATATCGCACCGTTGCTGCCGTAGCTGTCACCGAACGTCGCACACAGCGGCAGTCCGACGACATCGCGATAGAACTGCACGGTTGGCTCGAAATTCGCCGAGCGCCGAGCGAATCGGATCGCACCGATCGAGGCCAATTCTTGCGGCCAGCCGGTCGCCGATCCAACGGACGGTTGTTGTGTCATGGCGTCGACGCTAAGACCTCAACCACACTTCAGGTCAAGGTACGGTTATGCCAGAAATAGATTTAGACACCCTTTCGACAACTGAACATGGGTACACCGTCAACGACACGGACGACGACGACCCTGTCCTGCTCGATCAGGACGGCAACCATATCGAGACGTGGCGGGAGCGATATCCGTATGACCACCGGATGCCGCACGACGAATATGAGCGATTGAAGCGCCGGCTACAGATCGAGTTGCTGAAGCTGCAGAAACACATCAAGCGCACCGGCGATCGGCACGTGATCGTGTTCGAAGGTCGTGACGCCGCCGGCAAGGGCGGCACCATTCAACGATTTATGGAACACCTCAACCCCCGCAGCGCTCGGGTTGTGGCGCTGGAGAAACCGACCGATCGCGAACAGACGCAGTGGTATTTCCAGCGCTACATCAGCCACCTGCCGGGTGCCGGCGAGATAGTGCTGTTCGACAGGTCGTGGTACAACCGCGCCGGCGTGGAAAAGGTCATGGGATTCTGCACCCCCGAGCAGCATGCCGAATTCATGGAGCAGACACCGCTTTTCGAGCAGATGATCGTCAGCAATGGGATAAAGCTGACTAAGTTCTGGTTTTCGGTGTCACCCGCCGAGCAGCGCACCCGCTTCGCCATCCGGGTGGTCGACCCGGTGCGGCAGTGGAAGTTCTCGCCGATGGACATGGAGTCCATCAACAAGTGGGACGACTACACCGCGGCGAAAGAGGCGATGTTCGCCGCCACCGATACCGACATCGCACCGTGGATCGTGGTGAAAAGCAACGACAAGAAGCGAGCCCGTATCAACGCCATGCGCCACCTGCTCGCCAAGTCCGACTACGACGAAAAAGACGACGAGGTTGTCGGCGAGCCGGATCCGTCCATCGTCGGGCGCGCCTTGGATGACTGAACGTTGAGCTCTTTGTAATCTGGCCGCCGGCGCGCATCCTTGCCGGTATGCATCTGATCAACGGAGTGCGTGACCCAGCGACAAGTTTTCCGCTCGAGACTGCGATCGACGATGCGGGCGAACGCCGACAGGCCAACCGGGCCATCGCCGTCAGCGCCGTGGGACTGGCCCTGACCGGACTCATCGAATTGGCCATCGCGCTGGTGTCGGGTTCGGTGGCGTTGTTGGGCGATGCGCTGCACAACTTGTCGGACGTCTCGACCAGCGCCCTGGTGTTCGTCGGATTCCGGGCGTCGCGCCGACTGCCCACCGAGCGGTATCCCTATGGCTACGAGCGCGCCGAAGACCTTGCTGGAATCGGTGTGGCGCTGGTGATTTGGGGCAGTGCACTCGTCGCCGGCTTTGAAAGCGTCGACAAGCTGCTCCGTCACGGCGGCACCGCCCACGTCGGCTGGGGCATTGCCGCAGCGGTGGTCGGCATCGCGGGCAATCAGCTGGTGGCGCGTTACAAGCTCGCGGTGGGCCGGCGAATCCGGTCCGCGACCATGGTCGCCGACGCCAAGCATTCGTGGCTGGATGCGTTGTCCTCGGCCGGGGCGATGCTCGGGCTGATCGGCGTGGCGCTTGGCTGGGCCTGGGCCGATGCGGTGGCAGGCATCGTCGTGACCGGATTCATCTGCCACGTCGGCTGGGAAGTGACCGCCGATATCGCACACCGGCTACTGGACGGCGTCGACCCGGAAATCATCACGACCGCCGAGAACACCGCCGTCGCGGTGAGTGGTGTCCAGCACGCGCATGCCCGAGCGCGCTGGACCGGGCGAACCCTGCGCGTCGAGGTGGAAGGCTTCCTCGACCCCGACACCCCGCTGGCAGCGGCCGATCAGATCGGTCGCCGCGTAGCGTCCGCGCTGGCGGCACAGATCCCCGATATGCACAGCTTCACGTGGACAGCACGGGCTGTCTGACGGCTGCGTCGATGAGGACTTCGGCCGCGGATCGCGCGTGAAGCAGCGGCGCGGTGTCGTTGAGCGAGGTGGCCAGCGCGGTGGCCCCTTCGAACAGCACTGCCAGCTGATGGCCTAGCTGGTAGGGATCTTTCGCGCCGGCTTCCGCAGCTACCTCGGTGAGGCGGGCGATGATTTGCAACTTGTGTTCGTGAACCACGTCGTGCACGCCGGGCATCTGGTCTGCGGCCTCGACGGCCGCGTTGTGGAAAGGGCAGCCGCGAAAGCGGTTCGACGGCGCGCCGTCGAAGATCGCCAACAGGCGGTTGCGCGGGCCCAAACCAACCGTGTCGACGGCCTTTTCGTTGGGCATTCCCCCGCCTTCGTGGATCCCGCGCAGGTATGTCTCCACCAGCTGCGTCTTGCTCGGGAAGTGCTGGTACATGGTGCGCTTTGACACCCCCGCCTCACGTGCGATGCGCTCCACCCCCGTCGCGTGGATGCCCTCGCGGTAGAACAGCGATCCGGCGGCGGCCAGGATCTTTTCGCGCGCGTTGGCGCCGCTCTCCATGCATATCAGTATACCGATCAGTTTTTTATCGGTGAATATTTGATTTTTCAGTCGATCTTGGAATACCGATCGGTTTCCGGGGGTTGCGCGGGGAGTAGCAAAGACTCAGCGACTGGGAGGACGACAACTATGACCACCAAGAACGACTTGTTCCTTGTCACCGGCGCTACCGGCAAGACCGGTGCACACACCGTCCGTCTATTGCGTGAACAGGGCCTTCCCGTCCGCGCATTGGTGCACTCCCTGGACGATCGCGCCGAGCGACTGGCTGGGCAGGGCGCCGAAGTCGTCCAGGGCGATCTGCTGGACTTTCCATCCGTGAGCGCGGCGACGGTCGGGGTGACCGCGGCGTACCTCACCTACCCGATCCATCCGGGCTTGATCGAGGCCACTGCGAATTTCGCCCAGGCGGCCAGTGAGGCCGGCGTGCATGCAGTCGTCAACATGTCGCAGATCTCAGCGCGGCGCGAAGCCAAAAGCAATGCCGCCCGCCAACATTGGATCGCCGAACGGCTGCTGGATCGCACTGCGCTGATGACCACCCATCTGCGCCCCACCTATTTCATGGAGTGGCTGAACGCCTTCTGGGTTCGTGACGGCAACGAGGGCATCTACCGACTACCGTTCGCCGACGTTCAGCACGCCCCCATCGCCGCGGCGGATCAGGCCAAAGTCATTGCGGCGATCCTGCAGAACCCCGATCCGCACGACCGCCAGATCTACCCGCTGCTCGGCGCCGAAGAACTCGACTGGTACGCGATCGCCGCGAAAGTCCAAGACACTCTCGGCATTCCGATCCGCTACGAGCCGATCGAGATCTCGACGTTCGCCGCGGGGGTGGCAGCCGCCGGTGGGATCCCGCATATCGTGCAGCACCTCAGCAATGTGGCACAGGATTACCGCGACGGCGTCTTCTCCGGCATCAACAACCTCATTGAGGTGATCGGCGGATCCAAGCCCCTGACTGTCGAGGAGCACGTCGAAGCCACGCGCGCCACCTTCGACACGAGTGGCCCGTTCGGGATCACCGACGAGCGGCTGGCCGCCGCTTAAGACTCGCTCACCACGTAAACGGCGACATAACCGATGGGGATGCCGGTGCGGGTTGCGATGCATTCCCGTGCCGCCAGCTCCACGGCGGCCCGACGGGTGGCGCGGGTGACCCTGCCCAGCTCGGGAATTCGGATCATCCATCCGTCCGCATCGCGAGTGACTTCGATGTCGAAGCACTGGCCGACCGTTGGACACTTAACCGGGGAGACGAAACGCTGGGTGCGGGCGCTGCGCAACCGTTGCGGGCGCACCAGAGCGGGCTGAGTAGGCATGGCCGCTTTCCTGAGTTGAGACCGAACCGCAGGCAATCGTATTGCGAGTACGGCCCAAAACCTAATCGGCCGTTATCGGCGCGCGACCTAGTCGACGATTTCGAAGACCGCCGCGGCGGACGTCACGGCCTTGTTGCCGTTGCCCTCGTCGTGCAACAACATGCGCACACCGACCTTGCCGGACCCGCCGGCATGCGCGGTGCCCTCGACCCGGAACGGGCCGACTTTGCCCCGCGACATGAACATCACGTGCCAGCTCACCACCTGAAGCCTTCTCGTGCCGACGGCATCGGCGGCCAGATCGATCGCTGCGGTTTCGAGCACGACATGCTGCGGCCCAATGTGCAGTGCGGCGTCGGGCGACGCGAACTCGAGGCTGAGCTCGGGTAGTACCCAATGCCCGTCGCGGCGTTTCGATGCGCCGAACGCTTTCCACAGCGGGGGCAGGTCCGGCGAGTCCTCGATGACCAGGTCCGTGCCCGAGACATCCATCTTCTCAAGGCCGTCCGGTGGAACACCGATGATCGCGCCCTGGCCTTCGTTGAAGGCTATGACGCGGTCCGGGTTGTCGGCATCGACGATCTTGCATCGGCCGTAGCCCATCATCCGGCCCTGATGCACGTTCCCGGACTCGACGACTTCGACCTTCTTCACGTCGTAGCCGGGATCGACGATCTGCACCGACGCGATAACCGGGTTAGGTACCGCGACCAGGTCTGCCTGACAGCCCTCGGGCGAAGCGATAGCCAATGGCGCCACCATGATTCCGCCGGCCTCATTGCGCATATCGCGCCGGATGGTGACGGTGTCGTCGCCATCACCAACATTCATCGACGAGTGATGGCGTCCGACGTACCGGTAGCTCAGCAGGCCCGTCCAGCGTCGAAAAAGCTCGTCTCGGTATGCGTCCGCGTCGTCGCTAAGCTCTCTGATGTCCCGGATTTGGTCGGTCACTCGCGTCATCCTTCTCGCTGGTCACGCCCCACCTGGTTGAACGGTACGCCGCGTCTTCCGGCCCGACGAACACGCCCGCGGCAGGGACGGGGTGTGACGGACGTCGCAGCCCGGAACACACACACTGCGGCAGAGTGTTGCAGCCTTTACGCTCCACAAAAACATCTTTTGCCAAACGAAAGGCCCGACTGTGCATGGAATCGTGCGGTTTGCAGCCACGGTGACGACGTTGCTTGCAGTTGCAACCGCGACGCCGGCGGTCAGCCACGCAGAAGCCGACAACGGATCGTGTGCACAGGTCGAGCTGATCTTCGCCCGCGGGACCTTTGAGCCACCCGGCCTGGGCGCGACCGGGCAGGCGTTCGCCGATTCCCTCACCTCCCGCCTCGGCGGCACCGGGGTCGACGTGTATCCGGTGAACTACCCCGCATCGCTCGACTTCTCCCAAGCGGGTGCCGGCGTCGGCGATGCCGCGAACAAGGTCCTCAATACCGTCGCCACCTGTCCGAACACCAAAATTGTTCTCGGCGGCTATTCGCAGGGCGCAGCGATCGCGGCCTACATCACCGCCGACAGCGTCCCGCCGGGCTACGCGCTGCCCGAAGGCATCAGCGGCGCGCTGCCTCCCAGCGTCGCCCCGCACGTTGCCGCGGTCGCCCTGTTCGGCAAGCCTTCCAACGGGTTCCTCAACCTCGTTGATCGCAACGCTCCCCCGATCAACATCGGGCCGCTCTACGCCAACAAGACGATCGACCTCTGCACACCCCAGGATCCGGTGTGCTCATCCGGCCAGGGCTTCAGCCGGGCCGCCCACAGTGCCTACAAGTCGAACGGCATGACCGACCAGGCCGCCGACTTCGCCGTCGCTGCGATCCGCCGCTGAGCGGCCAGGACCGCTGAGCGGCCAGGACCGCTACCGGCTGTACACGGCGTCGTCGTCGATGTCGACGCGGGAACGGTCCGGCAGGGCTAGCACGCAGGCGACCGTGACGACCGCGGCGAAGACGATGTACGCCGAGATCGAGTACACGGATCCGGTTTTGTGCAGCAACCACGTCGCGATCAGTGGCGCGGGGCCACCGGCGAACACCGAGGCCAGCTGATAGCCGAGCCCGGCGCCGCCATAACGCAGGTGCGTTGGGAAACTCTCGGCGATCAGCGAAGCCTGTGGACCGTACTGCAGCGCGTGCAAGACCAACGAGACCACGACGGCGATGACGATCAGCCCGGCTCCGCCGTGGGTCAGCACCGCGAAGTACGGGAACGCGATCAGGCCGACCAGAACCGCTCCGGTGAGATACACCCGCTTGCGGCCGAAGCGGTCCGACAGGTGCGAAAACAGCGGGATCGCGACGAGTTCGCACACCGCACCGAGTAGCACAGCCTTGAGCACGAACGTCTTGGTGAACCCGTGCCGCGAGACGACGTAGATCAGCACAAAGGTCGTGAACAGGTAGAACGGCATCTGTTCGCTGAACCGCAGCCCCGCCGACAGCAATATCTCCCGCCAGTGGTGCCGGATCGCGTCGATGACCGGGATGCGAGCAGTTTTCCGCTCCTCGGCCACCTTCGCGAACATCGGCGTCTCCAGGATGGACAGCCGGATCACCAGGCCGACGGCGACCAGCACCAGGCTGAACAGGAACGGGATCCGCCAGCCCCACGAGTTGAACGCCTCAGCCGAAAGCGTTGCCGACAGCAGGGTCATGCCGCCGGTGCCGAGGACCAGCCCCATCGGTACCCCAAGCTGAGCGGAACTGCCAAGCAGCCCCCGTCTGCGTTGGTCGCCCCACTCCATCGTGATCAGCACCGACCCGCTCCACTCCCCGCCGATCGCGATGCCTTGGACCAGTCGCAGCGCCACCAGTAGCAGTGGCGCGGCCACCCCGATCGCGGCAGTGCCGGGCAGGACGCCGACGATCGCCGACGAGATGCCCATGACCAGCAACGTCACGATCAGCGTGGCCTTGCGACCGATCCGGTCACCCCAGTGGCCGAAGATCGCGGCGCCGATCGGACGCGCGACGAACCCGACCGCATAGGTGGCGAACGAGGCCATCGCGCCGGCGTAGGGGCTGGACGCGGGGAAGAACAGATGCGGGAAAATCAGCGCCGCGGCGGTGTTGTAGAGAAAGAAGTCATACCACTCGATCGTGGTGCCGATCGCGCTGGCCAGCGCCGCGCGTCGCACCTGCGCCCGTTGTCCTACCGGATCAAGGTCCAAGCTGCGAGCGACCTCGTCGTCTGCGACAACCACTAGGACCTCCGCTCGTGTGTGCGAATCCATGCTCAGTGTGAAGCGCGAACGGTGTCGTCACCGGAATACAGATGTTTGTTCAACAAGCCGTCAACATCGCTCGATCGCGACCGCCGAGCGCGATCCGCACCAGAGGCATGCCCAACGCTCCGATCGGGCGAGGCCTGGGGACATACCGCACGTCGAGACTCTCGGATGACGTTGCGGGCATTGCCAATTCACGGATCCGGCCCTCGATCCCATCGAACCCGCGTGTGAGCTCCTTGCGCACCTGTAACAACAGTCCCGACTAGCGGGCTGATGTTCTGGCCCATTTGCACACCCGCGGCGCGCCGCCGCGGCCCGTGCCGAATCATTAAGAAAGTAGGCATATCCCGATGGCCTGGGCACCTGACCAGCCACTAGCAAATTTTGCTAGCTGCGCGTTTGGCGACGACCCCGAGGGCAACGGTCACGGCAGATCGAGCCGGCCCAACGAGCACTGCCTAAACCGACACAAAAGTGGTCGATCTGTGGTCCCATTTGACAAACGTATTGCCCAAGAACATGGACGAAGATCGGAGTCTCAACCTGGCCTCATTCAGACACAGCCTCGGCCGAGATCGCCAGCAGGCGAACGGATCGAAGGAATAGCAACCCTCGCCCACAAACCTTCCTCTGCGGTGCGCCACGCGAAACCGTCACGAGGGGCGGATGCTGCGGCAGGGCTGACCGATAGACGAGTAGTGGGCTACTCGTGCGGGTGGGTTTCGGCGCCCACCATTGTTGACTTAACAGCCACCATCATCCTCAAAAGCCAACCATGACACCAGCATTCGAGATCCGCCATGCCGTGCAGCGTTCCCGCTGCGCGGTCGTGCACCTGTATTCGCAGGGGCAGCCGCTTGTTGGACCCGTCGCCGGGTTCAACAAGGCGGCAGGGGAATCCGTGTATCGCCCGATGCCGTTCGACCCGTCATCGGAAGGCCACGCGGGTTATCTTTGTCGCGGGCGCAGTGCTGATCGCAACCTCAGCGCCGAGGTCGCCTACCCGAAGGACACCTCGGCATGAGCAGATTCACCGACCAGATGTACGGCAGCGCCGCGACGAGTGCCCGTGGACTGATCACCGGCCCCGTGGACGCCCCGGTCCGGCGCAGTTGGGGCGAGATACACGAGCGAGCGCGGCTTACGGCCGGTGCACTTGCGAATGCCGGCGTAGGACCGGGCTCCGTCGTAGCGGTGCTGGCCGGCGACCCGGCCGAGGTCGCGCCGCTCGCCCAAGCGGTGTGGATGCGCAGCGCGGCCATCACGATGCTTCAACAGCCCACCCCCCGCACCGACCTCGCCATCTGGTTGGCCAACACTGACCGCGCGGCAAGCACAATCGGGGCAAGCATCATCGTCGTCGGCTCACCATTCGACGCGGCGGCCGCCCCTCTCGCGGCGGCAGGCCACCGTGTGCTCACCATCGACGATGTCAGGAACGGGCCCGCAATCGCACCACTGCACACCGGCGGCTCGGCAATCGCCATGTATCAACTCACCTCAGGGTCGACCGGCGTCCCCAAAGCTGTGCAGCTAACGCACGCGAACTTGCTCGCGAACTCTGTTGCCTTGATGGCCGCGACCGAGTGTGATGCGAGCAAGGACGTGATGGTCACCTGGCTGCCGCTGTCCCACGACATGGGGATGATCGCCTTCCTCACTCTTCCGATGCAGCTCGGCATCGAGCTCGTCGCCGCAACGCCGGACGAATTCCTACGCCGTCCGGCGGTGTGGCCGGAGCTGATCACCCGTTACCGCGGCGCGATCACCTGCGGTCCGAACTTCGCGTACGCGATGCTTGCCCTGACCCTGGAACACGCCGGACCAGGCGAGTACGACCTGTCCAGCTTGCGCGTCGCGATCAACGGCGCTGAGCCCATCGACGCCCCCGCTGTGCACCGTTTCGCCGAGGCGGGTGCTCGCTTCGGGCTGCGGCAAAGGGCGATCACCCCCGCATACGGCATGGCCGAGGCCACACTCGCCGTCACCTTCGACACCTCCCCGCAAATCAACGTGGATGTGATCAGCCGGAGCGATCTCGACGAACGCGGGATCGCGACGCCCAACACCGGGGCCGACGCCCGCAGCGTCGTATCAGTCGGTCACCCGGTAGTGGGCATGGAGGTCCGCGTCGTCGACGACGAGTCGCGACCGAAGCCCCCGCGACACGTCGGTTCGATCGAGGTACGCGGCGCAGCGGTGTCGCGTGGATACCTCACCGAGCATGGTTGGCTGGACGGGCCGATCCGGGACGGCTGGCTGTGCACCGGTGATCTCGGCTACCTCGACGAACACGGCACGTTATACGTGTGCGGCCGCGCTAAGGACGTCATTGTCGTCGCTGGCATCAACATCTATCCGACCGACATCGAGCGCGCCGCATGCGCCGTGCCCGGCGTCCGGGCCGGCAATGCCGCTGCGGTCCGCATCGACGACTGCACCGGACCGGAGAGCTTCGCCGTACTCGCCGAATCGAAGCTCGCCGACGACCCGGCCGAGGCCGAACGCATTCGCGAAGAGGTCGCCCTTCGGGTCAGTCAGGCCGTCGGGTACTACGCACGCTCGGTGCTGATACTGCCGCCGGGAAGTTTGCCCAAGACGCTGTCAGGCAAATTGCAGCGGGGCAAGGCGGCCGAATTGTTCGCCAGCATCGAGGCCCAAGCTGCATGCGTTAACGGATCGGCACCAGGAGATCCAACACCAGCTCACCTGCACCTAACGACTCCTGCTCTCGGCAAGCAGGATGCGTTGTGAGACAACAACAACCGACCGCAACCGAGGAACCAAGACACCGTGGCCAGCTATCCCGACACGATCGTCGATGTTCTGTGCTCTAGAGCGTCATCTGACGCTCTAGCTTATGCATTTCTCGCCGACGGCACCTCGGAAAGCGAGATACGGTGGACCTACGCCGACATTGCTGAGCAATCCAGCGCGTTTGCGGCCCACCTACGTGGTCAAGGAATCAGCGCCGGCGATCGCGTCGTGTTGGCTGTCAATCCGAGCCTCGAATACGTCGCCGCCCTGTACGGGATCATGAGGCTCGGCGCCATCCCCGTTCCGTGCTCCCCACCTTTGCGGACGAAGGAATTGGGTCGATTCCATGCGATCACGGTCGACTGCGCGCCTAAGGGAATCGTCATCGACGAGATGTACCGTCAACCGACCGAGACCCTGCAAAGCCGTCTCGCATCCGCCAATCTCCAACCGGTCGTCGTGTATGCCGAAGATGTGGCGTTCCGGCCCGACGGAATGGATCCCGTCTCGACCACGCCGAGCGACATCGCGCTGATTCAGTACACGTCCGGTTCGACGGGAACTCCCAAAGGAGTCTGTCTCACCCATGCCAACCTGATAAGCAATTGCGAAGCTCTGGGCCGGAACATGGGCAGCAACCCTGACCGGGTCGGCTTCTCATGGCTGCCGCCGTATCACGACATGGGATTGCTGGGAACGATCTACTTGTCGATGTTTCAGCCATTCCCTCTCATGATGATGTCACCACTGCACTTCATCCAGGAGCCGCTGCGATGGCTTCAGGCGCTCAGTGACTACAAGGTGACCATCACTGTCGGACCGAACTTCTCGCTCGACCTCTGTTCAGACGCGCTCGCAGCCGAAAAGGCCACGGATCTAGACCTTTCCGCGGTGCAGCAACTGTATTGTGGCGCCGAGCCGGTCAGCGCCGACACTCTTGCGCGGTTCGAAAAGATGACGGCACCTTTGGGGTTCGATTCGAATGCGTTGATTCCCT
>Ga0335075_10008731_pt1 | contig 15512 bp, 13 predicted proteins | sample Lox_Sample_24_FD_206723 | JGI IMG/M metagenome (GOLD analysis project Ga0335075, IMG submission 206723) | Soil microbial communities from Loxahatchee National Wildlife Refuge, Florida, United States - Lox_Sample_2.4 | ecosystem: Environmental > Terrestrial > Soil > Wetlands | place: USA... | reverse complement strand
GCGGCGCAGCGGCCGGCAGAAGTACAGCGGCAGCACGTGGCTGCGCAGGTCGCGGGAGACCAGCTCGGGCGCCTGCGCCGCGATGAAGATGATCATGACGACGACGCGGAGCTGGTTCGAGTAGGTGTCGTAGGGGACGAGGCGGGGGTTGCCTCTGGCGATTGTCACCGCGTTCACGATGGCGGGCAGGCACATGATCACGAAGGTGAATACCGGCACGATTTTGGCCTTGGCGCCGCGGCCGAGGCCGTAGGCCGAGCGCAGGCTGTGCCAGTACAGGGCGCGGATGATCTGGGCCCGGCCCAGCCGCCGCCCGGTGTACCGGCGGTAACCGATGTCGTGGATGACCCCGGCTTCGGTGCTGGCCAGCGCGGACGACCCGCCCCGGCCTCCCTGATCAACCGGCATGGGATGCCTCCGGCGTCTGGCTGCCTGGCATCGGGTCGTCCCGGCTGCCCTGGGTGTCCCGGAACAGTTCTTCCACCCGGCGCCGCCTCTGCTCCAGCCGGTTGAGCGGCAGGCCAAGGTCGGCGACCGCGTCCCGGACGACGTCGTAGGTCTCGTCGCCGTCCAGCCGGACCAGCACCGCCCGCTCGTATGCCCTCGGCTCGAGGCCGCGGCGGCCGAGTTCGGCCATCAGCCGGTCGGAGCCCTCGTCGACCTCGATCAGCAGGACCTGGCTGACCTGCGTCATGCTGGTGATCGTGGCGGCGCGCAGTAGCCGGCCCGAGTCGATCGCGACCAGGTGATCGCAGATCTGCTCGATCTCGCCGAGCAGGTGCGAGGCGACCACGATCGAGATGCCGAACTCGGCGCCGATCCGGGCGATCAGCTCGAGCATCGAGCTGCGGCCCGCCGGGTCGAGCCCGACGGTCGGCTCATCCAGCAGCAGCAGCCTGGGGTCGCCGACCAGCGCCTGGGCCAGCTTGACCCGCTGTTTCATGCCGGTCGAGTAGGTGCCGATCTGCCGGTAGCGCTCCTCGTACAGGCCGACGTGGCGCAGCGACTCGGCGGCCCGTTCCTTGGCCGCGGTTGGCGGCAGCCCGGACATCCGGCCCAGGTGGGTGACGAATTCAGTGGCGGAGACATCCGGCGGCAGGCAGTCGTGCTCCGGCATGTAGCCGGTCAGCGCCCGGATCCGCTCGCCATCGCGCTGGCAGTCGCCCCCCAGCACCGCCGCCTGCCCGCCGGTCGGCTCGAGCAGCCCAAGCAGAATCTTGATCAATGTCGACTTGCCTGCGCCGTTGGCGCCGACGAGCCCGGTGATGCCCGGCTCGACCCTGACCGTGAGCGCGTCGAGCGCGGTGACCGGGCCCGGATAGCGCTTGGTCAGCGCGCGGGTCTCGATGACCGGCGTCCCGCGGCCCGGTTCCGCGGCAGGTTCTCCGGCCCGTGCTGTTAATGGAGCGCTCACGTGCCTCTGCCTCGCATTCGCCTGATAACCATGGTCTGACCGCCGCGGTCCCTGGCATCCGCTGGGCCCGTGGCAGCAGCCGGTCTCACCGCCCGGCCCCCGCCCGGCCGCGTCGTGCCCCAGCCTGCCTCCGTTGCCGGGCGGATGTCGTCACTCCGGAGGCTGATCTTATCTACGCCCTCAGAGCTAGTTACCTGGCTCTGGACACGAGGCTGCGCTCTGCCGCTCTGGCGCTCACCAACCCGTGACCGGGCACGGGCCGGGGCCAGTGGGTATCGTTTTGCGACGGATGCCGGGCTACGATGCCCGGCCCGGTTGCGAAGGATTCAACCGCATGCCGCAGCAGCGCCCGGGCCGCAGCGGCCGGCGTGGCGACGTTCCGGCATGGGCCCGTCCCGCGCTGGCCGCCGGCCTGCTGGCCCTGGTCGCGGTCGGGCTCCGCAACCGGGTGCCCGCCCCTTCGCTCGACGGGCCGTTTCACCATCGCGGCCTGCTCATCGGGCTCCTGCTCGAGGCGGTGCTGGCCGGACTGCTGGTGGCGCTCGTGGTCAGGAATTCGCGAGCCCCTAGCGACGCTCTTCTGGCCGCTCAGCTGCGCAAGCTGCTGACCTATGTGGTCGGAGGCGGTCTGGTGGCGATCCCGGCCGCGTACCTGCTGAGCCGGCACGTGCGGCCGCCGCGCCCCAGGTCGACCACCCCTCCCAAGACCAACGGGTACCACAACCTTCACCTGCCTCCCCAGAGCCACTCCACCGCCGGCTGGTTCATCGTGATCATCATCCTGGGCGTGCTGGTGGCAGCCGTCCTGGCTTACTTCATCGCGGTCTTGATGCGCGGCCGGTTCTGGCTCGGCTTCCGCCGCGGGATGGCCGGCACGGCCATCGAGCTGGCCGAGGCGGAGGACGAGTCCGATCTTCTTGAGGCGGTGGAGTCCGGGCGCAGCGCGCTGCGCCAATTCGACGACGCCCGGGCCGCCATCATCGCGTGCTACGTGGCCATGGAACAGAGCCTCGACCGGGCCGGGGCCGCCCGGGTCGTGGCGGACACTCCCGACGAGCTGCTCGCCCGGGCGGCCGGCCAGGGCCTGGTCCAGGGCGACGCCGCGGCCCGGCTGACCGCGCTGTTTTACGAGGCACGATTCTCCACCCACCCGATGCCGTTCTCGAAGCGGGACGAGGCGCAGCGGGCGCTGAGCGAGCTGGCCGCCAGTCTGGCCGGCCGTGAGCTGGCCGGAACCGGTGGCGGGCCAGGCGCGGGCGGGCAGGGCGGCGGGGACGGGCAGGGCCCCGGGGGCGGGGTATGAGCAATCAGGCAGCCGGCCCGACCGGTCACGGCTGGCGGGCGGCGGTGCCCGAGATCATCATGGCCGCCATCGTGGTCGCGGTTGCCGCCGTCGCGGGCTACGCCGCCGCCGGGCTAGCCGGTACCGCGGTGGTCATCACCTGCGCGGCCGTGACCTCGCTGGTCGTGTTGCGGGCGCTGTACCCGGCGCCGGCCGCTCACCAGGACGGCCGCGTGGCCGACAGCGAGGCCATCCCGGTCACGTTCACCGGCTACTGGCGCAAGCGGGCCGGCCTGGTCGACGGCACGCACTCGATGAGCGCGTACGACGCGGAACTGCGCGGCACCCTGCAGCGGCTGCTGGCCGCGCGGCTCGCCGAGCGCCACGGCATCAGCTTGCAAGACGACCCCGGCACCGCCCGGCGGCTGCTGTGCCCCACCCCCCGTGACGACCGCCTGTGGTACTGGGTTGACCCGGCGCGCCCGCCGGTCACGGGGGAAAGGCAATCCGGCATCCCGCCGCGAACCCTGGCCAGACTCATCGACCGACTGGAGCAACTTTGACCGAGTTCAGCCGTACTCCAGAACAGACCGCCGAGCGGTGCGCCGCCGTCCTCGACGAGATCGAGCGGGCCGTCGTCGGCAACCGCCGGGCGCTCGAGCTGGTGATGATCGGCATCCTGGCGGGCGGCCACATCCTGCTCGAGGATCTGCCCGGGCTCGGCAAGACCCTGATCGCCCGGTCGTTCGCGCGGACGCTCGGCCTTGACTTCGCGCGGATCCAGTTCACGCCCGACCTGCTCCCCTCCGATGTCGTCGGCGCACCTCTGTATGACCAGCGGACCGGCCAGATGGTGTTCCGCCCCGGGCCCGTCTTCACGCAGCTGCTGCTGGCCGACGAGATCAACCGCACGCCACCGAAGACCCAGGCCGCGCTGCTGGAGGCGATGGGCGAGGGACAGGTGAGCATGGACGGTGAGACCAGGCAGCTGCCGCAGCCGTTCGTCGTGCTCGCCACCGACAACCCGATCGAGTACGAGGGAACCTACGAGCTGCCGGAGGCCCAGCTCGACCGGTTCCTGATGCGCCTGCGGCTCGGCTACCTGCAGATCGCCGATGAGGTGCTGATGCTGCAGCGGCGCCTGGACCGGGCCACGGAACGGGCCGAACTCGGCCAGGTCACGGACGCGGCCGAGCTGACCGCCATGCGCGGGTCGCTGGAACAGATAGAGGTCTCGCCCGATCTGCTCGAGTACGTGGTCGCTGTCGTCCGGGCGACCAGGGAGCATGCCCAGATCCAGGTCGGGGCCAGCCCTCGCGGCGCGCTCGCCCTCGTCCAGCTGGCCCGGGGCCAGGCGGTGCTGCGCCAGCGCGACTACGTGATCCCGGATGACATCAAGAGCATCGCGGTGCCGGCGCTTGCCCACCGGGTCACGCTGCATCCCGAGCTCTGGGTGCGCCAGGTCAGCTCCGATGACGTGATCGCCAGGCTGCTGACGACCGTGCCCACGCCGCAGACCGACCCGGCTACCCGGACCGGAGCCTGATCGTCCGTGGATCCGCGGCGCGCTCAGCCGACCGGGACGGCACCGCAGGCCAGTCAGGTCCGGCCGGTCTGGTCGCTATCCGCTCACGCCGCCCGGCTGATTACGCTCGCGCTCACCGGGCTGATCATCGCGGTCATCACCCGGCGGCCCGAGTTCGTCGGGGTCGCCGCCCCGGCGGTGCTGCTGCTCACGGCCCGGCGGCCTGAGCGGCCCGAGCGGATCGGGGTGAGCGCGAGCCCGAGCGCGATGAGGCTGTCCGAAGACGAACAGGCCGACCTCCAGGTGACGGTGACCGGGTACGGCGATCACTCGGTGGACTTGATCGTGCATCCGCGGTTCGCGGTCGTGCCCGGAGCGGCCGGCGGGCTGGGCGACGGCGCATCCAGCCTGCCGTTTCACATAGGCCGCTCCGGCCGCAGGAGCCTGGGCGTGCTGGAGATCATGCTCCGGGACCGGTGGCGGCTGATCGAGGGCCGGGTCACGGTCGAGCTGCCGACGGTCGACTGCTACCCGCGGCCGGCGGCGCAGCAGACGCGGGTCGTGCTCAGCCGGCTGCCCAGCCGGCTTGGCGACCACCCGTCGCGGTCATCTGGGGAGGGCATGGAGTTCACCGGGGTCCGCGAATTCGTTCCCGGTGACCGCCAGCGGCGGATCAACTGGCCGGCCACGACCAGGCGCGGGCGGCTGCAGCTGAACACGTTCGCGGCCGAGCGCACCCAGAACGTCGTCATCATCGCCGACGCCAGCTCCGACGTCGGCGAGCCTGGGTCCACCCCGCTCGATCTCGCCTTTCGCGGCTCGGCCGCCGCCGCCCATGCCTACCTGGCGGTCCGGGACCGGGTTGGCCTGGTGGTCTACCAGCGCAGCGTGCGGTGGATCGCCCCCGGCCTCGGCGCGCGCCACTACTACCGGCTCATGGACCTGATGCTGGCCGACCCCCGGGTAACCGGGCGGCTCTCCCTGGCCGGCGGGATCACCCGGCTGCCGCGGGCCGCGCTGCCGTCCGGCTCGCTGATCCTGGTGTTCAGCCCGCTGCTCGACCGGCGGCTGGTCGAGACCGTCAGGGACCTGAGGGAGCGCGGCTTCTCCATTCTGATCATCGACGTGCTGAACGCCGAACCATCGGGCCGGACCGACGGCCTCAGCAGCCTCGCCCGCCGGATCTGGCGGATGGAGCAGGAGGCGATCAGGTTCTCGCTGCGCGAGCTCGGCATACCGCTGGTCCGGTGGGACGGCGTGCAGAGCCTGGATGAGCCGCTCGCCCCGTACACCCGGAGGGTCATGGTGAGCCGCCGATGACCGCCGCCCGCAGCGCCAGTGCCGCTGGTTTGCTCGCCGCGGCCTGCGTCGCCTGGTCAGCCATTCCGCTCACCGCGGGTGGCGCCGGGACCGCGCTGCTGGCCGCCGCGATTGCGTGCGCGGTTCTCAGCGCTGCCCGGCTCGCGCTCGGAGCGTCGCCAGCGGAACCGGTCGCGTTCCTGAACCCGGTTGTGCGCGCCGGGCGGACCCTGGCCGACCTGGCCCGCGTGCTGCCGTGGGCAGAGGGCACGGTCGTCGCCGTGCTGGTGCTGGAAGCGCTGCATCGTTCCCGGCCCTGGCACACCGGCCTGCTAGGCGCGGCTCTGCTCGCCTATCTGTTCGCCACGCACCTGGCCGAGACCCGGGCCCGGCCCTCGGTGCTCCGCCCACAGGCCCCGCTGATCGCGGCCGGGGTCGGGCTGCTCGCCCTCGCGGTGGGCGCGGCCACGCTGCCCGCCGGAACCGGCTCCACCGGCGCCCTGATCGCGGTGCTGGCCGCGCTGGCCGCCATCGTCGTCGCTGGCCTGGCCCTTCCGCTCTGACCGGGCGCCGGTGCTCCCGGTGGACGGCGAGCTACCGCCCCACCGCGTAGCCCTGCATGCCGCGCGGGTTCGCGCCCGCGTACAGGAACCCGTGGTCCCGCGCGACCGCGCTGATCCGGCCCAGCGACCACGGCGGCATGACCGTCACCACGTGCCCACGGCGGCGCAGTTCGTCGAGCACGGGCTCGGGGAGCCTCGCTTCGGCGGCCAGCGAGCGCGGCACGGACCCGCGCGGGTAGAACGACGACGGGAAATGGTCGGTGTGGAAGGCGGGCGCGTCGATCGCCTGCTGCAGGTTCATGCCGAACAGCACGTGGTTGAGGAAGAACCCGACCGTCCACTGGTCCTGCTGGTCGCCGCCCGGTGTCCCGAACGCCAGGTAGGGCTGGCCGTCGCGCAGCGCCAGCCCGGGAGACAGCGTGGTCCGGGGCCGCCGGCCGGGCGCCAGGGTGCTGGCCAGGCCCGGGGTAAGCGTGAACATCTGCGCGCGGGTGCCCAGGCAGAACCCGAGCCCGGGAATGACCGGCGAGCTCTGCAGCCAGCCGCCGCTGGGCGTCGCGGACACCAGGTTGCCGAACGAGTCGGCCACGTCGAGATGGCAGGTGTCCCCCGGCCCGAGCTCGGGCGCCAGCGGATTGGCCGCCTGAGCCACCGGCTCCCCGGCGCCGTGGCCGCGATGCCCGCCGTCCGCCAAGCCCGCGGCCCCTGTGACCCCCGCGCCCGCCGCGCCGCCGGCGAACCGGGCGGCCGCGTAGCCGGGCAGCCGGGGCTCGGCACCGCCGGGTGCACCGGGGACCAGGTCTGCCGAGGCCTCGGCGCCCACCAGGCGGCGGCGCTGCGCCGCGTACGAGGGCGACAGCAGCTCGTCCAGCGGCACGTCGGTGGCGCGCGGATCCCCGTACCACGCCTCGCGGTCGGCGAAGGCAAGCTTCGCGCACTCGGTGACAGTGTGGATGAAATCGGCGGAACCAGGTCCCATGGACTGCAGGTCAAAACCGTCAAGCAGCGCGAGCTGCTGCAGGAACACCGGGCCCTGCCCCCACGCCCCGGTCTTGCACACGGTCAGGCCGTGATAGTCGAGCGTGACCGGGGCTTCCACCGACGCGCGCCACCCGGCGAGGTCGGCGCCGGTCAGCAAGGCGCGGTGCCGCCGCCCGGTCACATCCATGACCTCGGCCCGTGACAGGAAGCCGATGATCGCCGACGCCACGAACCCCTCGTAGAACGCCACCCGCGCGGCCTCGATCTGAGCCGAGCGATCGCCCGACGCCGCCTCGGCCTCGTCGAGGATCCGGTTGTACACGTCGGCCAGGCCGGGATTGGCGAACCGCGAGCCCGCGGCCGGTGCCGCCCCGTCCCGCAGGTAGACATCGGCGGAGCTGGGCCAGTGCTCGCGGAACGTCTCGGCAACCGCGGCGACCGCGGCGCTCGCGGACGGGAGCATCGGGTAGCCGTTCCTGGCGTAGCCGATCGCGTACTCCATCACGTCCCGCAGCCGGAGCCGGCCGTACCGCTCGAGCAGCAGCATCCAGGTCCCGAACGCCGCCGGAACGCAGGCCGCGAGCAGCCCGGTGCCGGGCACTAGGTCAAGCCCGAGCGCGCCGAACGCATCCAGCGTGGCCGCGGCTGGCGCTGGCCCCTGTCCGTCGAGCACGAAGGTCTCACCGGCCGCGGCCGAGAATCCGATCACCGGAACCTCGCCACCCGGCCCGTTCAGGTGCGGCTCCACCACCTGCAGGACGAGGCCGGTCGCCACCGCAGCGTCGAACGCGTTGCCGCCCTTCTCCAGCACCGCCATGCCCGCCGCCGAGGCGAGCCAGTGCGTCGATGCCACCATGCCGAACGTGCCGGCCAGTTGCGGCCTGGTCGTGAACGAAGAACTACCGGGCACTTGCTCCTCCGCCAGGTTGACGAGCACCGTTTCCATACCGTAATGCGGCAGACTGATCCGGCTGCAACCACCGTCCCCTGACCTGCGTCGTATGAGGCGTGACCATCATGGCCACAGCACGGAGGGGCACCCAGATGACATCATCCGCCAGCGCGGCACGGACACTGATCGCCACGGCCGCTATCGCCTTTTCTGCGGCCCTGCTTGCGGGCTGCGGGAGCTCGAGCAGCCCGGCTGCCGCGCCGAACGCCGGCCCCAACCGGACCGCCACGACGCCAGACACGTCAGTGAATCCGGGTGGGCCCGACCAGACGGTGAGCCCCACCGCGGCAGCCGCACCGACGGCGGCGGGGGCCCCGGCCTGCGCGACCTCGGCGCTGCATGTGTCCGTGCCCGCCGGCGCCGGGAACGCGGCCGCCGGCAGCAGCTACTACCCGGTCCAGTTCGCCAACACGTCCGGCTCGTCGTGCACGCTGTACGGCTTCCCCGGCGTGTCTTTCGTCACCGCGGCCGGCGGCAGCCAGATCGGCATCCCGGCGACGCGGGACCCGGCCCTCGCGGCCCGGCTGGTGACCTTGTCTCCGGGCCAGACCGTTCACGCCGAGCTGCAGGTGGCTGACGCGCAGAACTACCCGCCGGCCGACTGTGACCTGGTCACGGCGCACTGGCTGAAGGTCTACCCGCCCAACCAGACCGCGCCGGTCTACGTCAGCTTCACCGCGCAGACCTGCTCGAAGCCCAAGACGATCCTGTCCGTGCAGAGCGTCCAGACCGGAACCAGCGGAGCGTAGCGCCCGGCGCGAAACTGCCTAGCCCGGCACCCGCTCGGCCGGGCTAGGCCCGCCCGGCCGCCGCGCCAACCGGTAGGTTTCGGTCATGGATGATCTGACTCCCCGGCTGCGCAGCGTCTGCGATCTTGAGGTCGCGGAGATGCGCGAGTTCAGCGGACGGCACGAGTACGACGGCAAGATCCAGGACCTGTCTTCCAGCGGAGTGCGGGCCGGGCTCGCCCGGGTGGCGGACGCCTTGGCCACGGGCCCGGCGCTCGACGACCCACACGACGAGGCGCACCTGGCCACGTTCGAGAAGGCTGCCGGTGTCTGGCTCGGTGACCTGGAGATGCACCGGCGCAACCCCATCTTGCACATGGCCGGTCTCGAACTCGCCTGCTACGACCGGGAGTACGCCCCGCACCAGCAGCGGGACGAGGCCCGCATGGCGCACCTGGCCGGATGGCCAGCGGCCATCGACGCCGCCATCGAATCGCTCGACCTGCTCAGCGCGCCGGTCGCGGCCGCTCTGACCGAGGGGATCCGGGGGCTGACGGCCGGCATCCCGGCGACCGCCGATGAGCAGGTCAAGGCGGCCGCGCTGGCGGCGCACGCCCGGCTGATGGCGCATATCGAGTCGGCCGCCGCCGACGGACCTCCCGACGCCGCGCTGGGCTCGGCCGCGTTCACCGCGATCATGAGCAGCGCCGAGAACATGCCGGTCGATCTGGGCCGGCTCAGTGAACGCGCCGACGCCGAGCGGGACCGGCTGACGGCCTTGCTCGCCGAGGCCTGCGCGCGCGTGGATGCTGACCGGCCGCCGCTCGAGGTGGCTCGCGAACTGGTCCGCGACCACCCCGACGCCGACGGCGTCATCGAGGCGGCGCGGCGCTGGACAGAGCTGGCCATCGCGTTCACCCGGGACCGGGACCTGGTGCCCTATCAGGACGGCGAGTGCCGGGTCGGGCCCGCGCCCGAGTCACGGCGCTGGGCCATGGCCATGATGTCCCCGGCGGCCCCGGGCGAGCCCGACGGCCCGTCCTGGTATCACATCACGCCGCCGGACCAGTCCTGGTCGGAGCAGGACCAGGAGGCGTGGCTCGAGGTGTTCAGCGCAACCACGCTGCCGGGCATCACCGTGCACGAGGTCGCGCCCGGGCACTTCTCACACGGCCGGGCGATCCGCCGGGCGCCCACTCAGGTCCGCCGCACGCTGCACTCCGCGGCCTTCGTCGAAGGGTGGGCGCACTACGCCGAGGAACTGTGCGTCGAGGAGGGGTTCTGCGGCGACGACCCCCGCTTCGCGATCGGCATCTGGCTGGAGGCGCTGGTCCGGGTCACCCGGCTGGCCTGCGCGATCGGCGTGCACACCGCGGGGATGACGGTGGAAGAGGGCGCCCGCCGGTTCGAGGCGGACACCCACCTGGCCGGCGCGGCTGCGCTCTCCGAGGCGCGTCGCGCGACCTTCGATCCCACCTACGGCCGCTACACCTGGGGCAAGCTGGAGATCATGAGCCTGCGCGAGCGGGCCAGGAAGGAGTGGGGAGCGGGCTTCTCGCTGCGCCGGTTCCACGCGGCCATGATGCAGCTCGGCTCACCGCCGCTCGGGCTGCTCGGCACCACGGTGGAACGCGGTTAGACCGCCGACAGGGCGGAAGAAGCTGGCCGGGACCCCTCGGCTGGCTGCCTCGCCAGCCGGCCGACACCCGCCGAAGCGGGCGTGAGAGCATATCAGCGCAGCAAATCGAGGTGAGGGCAGGATCATGCAGCCACGACAGGACCCGCCGGAGGCCTCCGGCGGGCCGGGACGAGCCGGCCGGGTACGGGCGGCCGCCAGGGCGGCCGCTGCCGCATGCGTGCTGGTGCTCGGCGCCTCGGCCCTGGCCGGCTGCGCGCAGGAGGCCTCCGCGGCTCCGTCGATCCAGCTCGGCACGGCCTACGTCGATGTGCCGACCAACACCGACGTCACCGGGGCGTACCTGGTGATACGGAACAACGGTCAAGCCGACCGCCTGATGTCCGCCCGGACCAGCGTCGGCGGCCGGGTGACCTTCCGGGTACCGGCCCGTTCCGGCGGCACCACCATGCGGACGGTGCCAGACATTGCCATTCCGGCCGACACCCTGCTCCGGCTGACTCCCAACAGCTCTCATCTGCTGATCACCGGGGCCAGGCCGATGAAGGGTGGCACCCAGATAACTCTCACGCTGGTCTTCGCCAAGGGCGGCACCATGTCGGTCGTGGCCGCGGTCACCAACCCGGAAAGTGGCGGCAGCAGCTACTTCCTCAACTGACCAGACGTCCCCAGCCACGGCGCGCGGGCGCCGGGCCGTCACTGATCATCTCCACTTGGCGATTGTCTCGGAATAACCCGTCGCTTCGCGTCCTGGCTGTGACTTGTGTTACGGCTGATCCGCGGCGGCGCGGATCAGCTCCACCCATAGCCGCTCGCCTGCCCGCTGACTGCCATCCGGCCGCGCCCACCGGCCTTAAAAAATGCCACATACCGGGCTTTCCGTCCTCGACAGCGCCCATCCTGGGTGGTCGCTGTGAGTTTCTGGCACACCTGACTCAATGCCGCGTCGTTAAGGGCTGGGCTGGTTTGTCTAGGGGTTATGGCGGGTTGGCGGTGTAGGTGGCGGGGGCGGTGCGGGTGATCAGGCCGGCTTTGGCCCAGTGGCCGAGGTGGGTGCGCATGGTGGCGGGTTTGAGGCCGAGGCGGGTGGCGAGGTCGCGGCTGGTCCAGGGGCGGGTTGGGGTGGTGGCCAGGAGGGCCTGGACGGTGTGGCGGTAGGTGCCGGGGCGGGGTTTTTGGCGGTTGTGGTTGGGGGGGCGGTGGTGGCGGGGTCCGGGGGGTGGCGCGGTGATGGTGATGGTGATGGCGGTGATGGTGGTGGGCAGGGCGGGGCGGGGGTCGTCGCTGCGGGCGGGGTAGCGGGTGATGGGGCATTTGAGTTTGCGGGTGCTGTAGCGGGGGCGGCGGGCGGGCAGCAGGCTGGCCAGGACGGCGTGGCCGATGGCGCCGGGCAGGGCGGGGGTGGCGGGCAGGATGTTCTGGGCGGTGATGAGCTGGTCGGTGGCGGCTTGCAGGGCGGTGGTGAAGCTGGCCCGGTCGGGGTCGGTGCCGGGGCGGGTGGCGGCGGCGTCGGTCATGGCCATGCGCAGGAGCTGGTAAACGGTGAGCAGGGCCCAGGTTTCCTGCTCCAGGCCGGGCCGGTCGCCTGAGCGCAGCACCCGCCCGCCCAGCAGGGTGTGGCGCAGCGCGTAGTAGGCGGACTCGATCTCCCACCGCTCGTGATAGAGCTGCACCAGGCGGTGCGCTGGGTAGCGGCGGTAGTCGGCCAGCGTGGTGATCAGCCGGTAACGCTGGCGCAGCTGTGACCCGTCGGCGCCGGCGACGGTCACGTCGGCCTCGATGATCCGCACGTCCAGCTGCCCGGCGCGCGACAGGTAAGACCCGTCGGGCAGCCGGGCGAGCACGGCCGGGCTGCGTGAGGCCGTGCCGCGGACCAGGAACTGCGCCCCGGTCGCGGCGAGTTCAGCCAGGAACGCGGCCTGGTCATAGGCCCGGTCAGCCAGCACCAGCATGCCGGGGTCCAGCAGGTGCAGCAGCCGCCGGGCGGCGGCTGGCTCGTCTCCGTCGCGCGCCGTGCCGATCACCGCGCCCAAAAGGCCCCGGGTGCCGGTCTCGGCCAGCGTCATCAGGTGCAGCAGCGGGTACCCGGCGAACCCCGGCTTGTGCCGGATCCGGCCCGGCCAGGCCCGGTTGCGCGCGGTATCAGGCACCCGCAGCGAGCTGCACCCGTCGAACGCCACCGTGCGCAGCCCGCCAAACCGCACCCCCAGCGCGCAGGGCCAGGCCAGCGGCCCGGCGACCACTTCGAACAGGGCCTTCAGCGGCGCCGGGCCCAGCCGCCGGCGCAGATCGCGCAGTGCCTTCTCCGACGGCCGGGCCACCCCCACGCCCTCCAGCCCCGCCGTCAGCTTCGCCCACACCCGCGCATACCCCAGCCCCGGGAACAACCCCAGCGCCAGCACGAAATACACCCCCACCCGCGACGGCAGATCCCGAAGCCGCCGCTGCACCACCCGGGTCTGCTCCAGGATGTCATCGACCAGCTCGAACGGCGCGAACTGCGTTAACTCCCCCAGATGTCCCGGGGCGAACACACCCCCGGCGGCCGTGACAACACGCGTGACGGACACAGTGGCAGACTCAGTACCCAACGGGACCCCTGGTAACGGCAAGATCGTGACGGATTGACCCGATCTACCAGAGGTCCCGTCCTGCCGCCACCCCAAAACCCCTTTCAGCCCCCTTGACTGGGCCACCAGCCCCTTAACTTCGCGGCATTGACACCTGACTACACCAAACTCACATTCATCGGGCAGGAGGCCCGGTCACGAGCCTGCCTGTTACTCCTGTGACCGGTGAGCCGCGTTGGTGGTCAGGTGTCTCCGCAACCCGGGGAAGGCAGGCCGCGCCTGGTCAACTCAGCGCACTAATGATCTGCGAAGTAGGTCAGCGGGGCTGAGGTCGAAGGCGGTGAGGCACAGGTATTGCAGGTGCGGATCGTAGTCGGCCGCTACCACGAGGCCCGGGCCTGCCTCGCCTGCCTGGCCGGAGAGCTCGTCTATGAGGCCCCACCAGACTCCGGTGGACGGCTGGCCGGGTGGCATCACGCGCACCCGCCCGGCGGCCGGGTTGGTCCACACCGCGGCGGCGGCGTTGCTGAGCACCAGCCTGACCTGGTCGTGGCCGGCCGCTAGCTGGCTGAGGCCGGCGGCGGCCAGGTCAGCCACGGCGGCCGCCGGAACACCAGCATGCTGGCGCACGCCGGCCACCCGGGCCTGGATCGCCACACCCGCGTCCCGGGCCGGGGCCGCCGCGCCGGCATCGGAGGCCGCCGGGGCGCCGGCGTAGAGCATGGCGATGCCCTGGTGCTGCACCGGGACCGGAACCGGCGAGGCGTACGGAAGAGCAGCCTGCTCCACGACGACCAGCAGGGCCCGCCCGATCCCGGCCGACGCAGCGTACTCGCGGGCGATCCGCAGGCCGCTGAAAGCCGCTGCGCTCCCCTGGTCGCAGATGGCGAACGCCATCGGCGCGCCCGGAGTGACGTGACTGAGGTAGGCAGCGGTTTGCCGGCCAGGCCGAAGGTCGTGGACGGAGAACGCCAGAACCAGCAGGCCGACCGGTTCGTCGGCGGCCACCAGCGGCGTGATCAGCGCCTGCGCCATCTCCCCGTACGAATGGCCCAGTGCCGCAGATGGCGCCGCGGCGAACAGGGCCGCGGCCACGTCCAGCCCGTGGGGCCTGGCCATGTCGGCCAGGTACTCGCCGATCCGGGCCCGGTTCCCGGCCTCGGCCAGGAACTCGGCGGGTCCGGCGAACGTCCGGCGCGTGGCGCGTACCAGGTGCAGGTCGTGGTGGGCGAGCGGCCCAGCCGGCGGGCGTGCGACGAGCACGGCGGCTAGCCCGGCTGGGAATGGCCCGCGATGAACGTCGCCATGTCGCCGACCGTATCCATGCGCTCGGCGTCCATCTGTTCGACATCCACCAGGATCATGAGCTGTTCTTCCAGCTCAAGCAGCAGCTCGAGACCGAGCGTGGAGCTGAGGCCAAGCTCCTCCATCAGCCGCATGTCCTCGGTGACCGGCTCGGTGCGGTTCAGCAGCCGGGCCAGCACCGTGGTCATCGCGCCGACCACCTGCTGCCGGAATTCGCCGTCCAGATCCGCCTGAGGGGCTGTCATGCCGCGCCTCCCTTGTCTGCTGAGCCCGTGTTTACCGAGCTGAGTCCGTCAGTGCTCGAACACCATCGCCGCGAACGTGGCCCCGCCACCCGCGCCGACGGCGGCGGCGAGGTAGCGGTCGCCCGGGCGCAGCAGGCCGCGCTCGCACGCCGTAGCGTAGTTGGCGAATACGTCTGCGCAGAAGACGTGGCCGCTGGCCGGGATGTTGTCCAGCATCACGCGGTCGAGCGGGAACTTCAGCAGCAGGCACATCCGGCGCCAGGTCACCACGTTGACGTTGTGCGGCAGCACGAGGCGGATGTCGTCGAGGGTCAGGCCGGCCTCGTCCAGCGCCCGCTGCATCACCTCGGCCAGCGACGGGCGGTATTCGCGCTGCAGCCGCTCGTCGTTCTCCCCGGTGGCGCTGTCGAACTCGCCCCGCACGTTGGACGCGTACGCGAGCAGCCGGTCGCGCGGGCCGAACGCGCTGACCAGGCAGGCCGCCGCGCCCTCACCGAAGATGGTGGTGTCGGCGAACATCTGGGCCTCGCGGGTAAACGCCTTCTCGCCGGCCAGGATCAGCGCGAGCGGCGGAGTTCCGGGCTCGCCGTCCGGGCCGTCCGGGCCGTCCGCCACGTCGGCCGAGAGCAGCCGGCCCGCTATGTCTATCGCCAGCAAGCCGCCCGCGCACGACTGGTGCGTGACGGTGAACGCGAGCGCGTGGTCAAGCCCGAGCGCGTGGCAGACTTCGTGCAGCGTGTTGACCGGGTACGGCTCGGCCACGGGCATGGTCCGTGCGTACAGCACGTACCGGACGCGATGGCGCTGGCCGGGGAGGCCGGCTAACCCGGCAGCGGCTTTCATCAGCAGGTCATACAGGGACGCGTCCGGGTCGCGCCCGACTTCCCGCAGACCGTGAAAGCGGCGGAACAGCTTGACCTGCATCTCGGTGAGTCCGAGCGGGCCGGCCAGGGACTCGACAGGTATCCGGGCCTGCGGCAGGTAAACGGACACAGCCTCAAGCGCCGTCATG
>Ga0335075_10008730_pt1 | contig 15513 bp, 13 predicted proteins | sample Lox_Sample_24_FD_206723 | JGI IMG/M metagenome (GOLD analysis project Ga0335075, IMG submission 206723) | Soil microbial communities from Loxahatchee National Wildlife Refuge, Florida, United States - Lox_Sample_2.4 | ecosystem: Environmental > Terrestrial > Soil > Wetlands | place: USA... | reverse complement strand
CCCGAACAATTGCTCTTGAAACCGGCAATGCGCTGCGCACCCAGGCACGGGCGGAAGCGCGACTGTCCGCCGACATCTTCCGCTATTTCGGCGGCCTCGCCGGGGAGTTGAAAGGCGAAACGATCCCGCTCGGCGAGCATGTGCTTAGTTACACACGTCGTGAACCGCTGGGCGTCGTCGGCGCCATCATCCCGTGGAACGCGCCGGTGCTGCTGGGTGCGCTGAAGATCGCGCCCGCTTTATGCGCCGCCAACACGCTGGTGCTGAAGGCAGCGGAAGACGCGCCACTCGGCGTGCTGCTGATGGCCGAGGTCTGCCAGCAATTCCTGCCGCCCGGCGTGCTGAACGTGTTGACCGGCCTGGGCGAGGAATGCGGCGGGCCGCTCGCGCAGCATCCAGTCATCCGCAAGCTGTCGTTCACCGGATCGACCGAAGTGGGCAAGATCATCATGCGCGCCGCCGCCGAGCGCATCGTGCCGGTGTCGCTGGAACTTGGCGGCAAGAGCCCATCCATCGTGTATCCCGACGCCAATGAGGACTGGGTCGTGGATGGCGTGATCGCCGGCATGCGGTTCACCCGACAGAGCCAGTCGTGCACAGCCGGATCGCGCCTGTTCCTGCACGCCGACATCTTCGACAGCTTCCTCGACAGGCTGCGCTCCAGGACGCAGGCACTGAAGCTCGGCGATCCGCTGGACGAGGCGACCGATATCGGCGCCATCATCAACGACAAGCAGTTCCGCAAAGTGTGCGGCTATGTCGATGAGGGTCTGAAGCGCAAGGACGCGCGCCTGGTGTTCGGCGGGCTGCCGCCCAAGGATGGACCATTGAGCGAAGGATACTTTGCGATTCCCACGGTGTTCGCCGATGCGTCCAACGACTGGCGGCTGGCCCGCGAGGAGATCTTCGGTCCCGTGCTGGTCGCCATCCCCTGGCGCGATGAAGCCGAGGCGATCGGCATGGCGAACGACAGCCACTACGGCCTCGCCGCCTATGTCTGGACGCACGACATCGGCAGCGGGTTGCGGACCGCGCATGCGATCGAGTCGGGCTGGGTGCAGGTGAACCAGGGCCTCGGCCAGCAGCCGGGTCATTCCTACGGCGGTTACAAGCAGAGCGGCATTGGACGGGAATTTTCGCTCGAAGGCATGCTCGACAGCTTCACCCAGCGCAAGAACGTCACGGTCAACCTCAACACGCCGCGGCGGCAGTGACGGCCGACCCCTGCGGCGCCATCTCCTGCGCGTTCGAGTTGGCGGGAGATGGCCGGCACAGGGCCGGCCATGACGGGGTGAAGGCTGCTCGTTTCAGTTGCGGCTCTTGTCCACGAGCGCGTTTTTCGCGATCCACGGCATCATGGCCCGCAGCTTGATGCCGATCTGCTCGATCGGGTGCTCGCTCATGCGCGCGCGCATCGCCTTGAAGCTCGTTTGGTTGACCCGGTTCTCCAGCATCCAGTCGCGCGCGAAGCGACCCGACTGAATATCCTCCAGCACGCGCTTCATCTCTTTGCGTGTCTCATCCGTGACGATGCGCGGGCCGGAGACGTACTCGCCGTATTCGGCGGTATTGCTGACCGAGTAGTTCATGTTGGCAATGCCGCCCTCATAGATCAGATCGACGATCAGTTTAACTTCGTGCACGCATTCGAAATACGCCATCTCCGGTGCATAGCCGGCCCCCACCAGCGTTTCGTAGCCGGCCTTCATCAGCTCGACCAGGCCGCCGCACAGCACGGTCTGCTCGCCGAACAGATCGGTCTCACATTCCTCCTTGAACGTGGTCTCGATGATCCCTGCGCGCCCGCCGCCGATGGCCGAGGCATAAGACAGCGCGATCTCCAGCGCATTGCCGGACGGGTTCTGCGCCACCGCGACCAGGCAGGGCACGCCGCCGCCGCGCTGATATTCGCTGCGCACCGTATGGCCGGGACCCTTGGGCGCGATCATGAACACGTCGATATCGGCGCGCGGCTCGATCAGGTTGAAATGAATGTTGAGTCCGTGCGCGAAAGCCAGCGCCGCGCCCGGCTTCATGTTGGGTGCCAGCTTGTCGCGGTAAAGCTCACCCTGGCCTTCGTCGGGCGTCAGCACCATCACCACGTCGGCCCATTTGGCGCAGTCGGCCGGGTCCATCACGCGCAGCCCGGCGGCCTGCGCCTTGGCGACGCCGCCTGAGCTTGGACGTAGCCCCACGGCAACTTCGGCGGCCCCGCTGTCCTTCAGGTTGTTGGCGTGGGCGTGGCCCTGGCTTCCATAGCCGATGATGGCGACGCGTTTGCCCTTGATCAGGTTCACGTCGGCATCACGGTCGTAGTAAACGCGCATCAGTCCTGTCCTCTCCGTTGCATTCGGTTCAGATCGTCCGGGTTCCACGGGCGAGCGCCGCGACACCGGTCCGCGACACCTCGGCCAGGCCCAGCGGGTGCATCAGCTCGAGGAACGCGTCCAGCTTCTCGGTGCTGCCGGTCATCTCGAACACGAAGCTCTCGGTGGTGGCATCGACCACACGCGCTCGGAACGCATCGGCCAGCCGCAACGCCTCGGCGCGATGCTCGCCGCGGCCGACCACTTTGATCAGCGCCATTTCGCGGGCGATGTGTGGCCCTTCCAGCGTCAGGTCGGCGACGCGGTGCACCGGCACCAGCCGGTCGAGCTGCGCCTTGATCTGCTCGATCACCATGTCGGTGCCGGAGGTAACGATATTGATCCGCGACCGCCCGCGCGCGTCATCGACCGGCGCCACGGTCAGGCTGTCGATGTTGTAGCCGCGGCCGGAGAACAGACCGATGACGCGTGCCAGCACGCCGGCCTCGTTATCCACCAGCACGGAGATCGTGGCGCGTCGCAGGGCAGCGTCCGAAGGGCTCACCGTCCGCCTCTCCCGCGCTGCGGGAGAGAGCCTGCCCCGGACTTGATCCGGGGTCGACGCGCGGGGGCAACGTGCGTCGTCACACCAGCACCAGCCCCTCATCAGTGATCCCAGCCGCTTCGTCCTCCTGCTCAGAGCCCAGGATCATCTCGTTGTGCGCCGCGCCCGAGGGGATCATCGGGAAGCAGTTCTCCTTTGGATCCACTGCGATGTCGGCGATCACCGCGCGATCGGTCGCCAGCATCTCGCGGATCACGCCATCGAGCTGATCGACGCTCTCGGCGCGCAACCCCACCGCATGGAACGCGTCGGCCAGCTTGACGAAATCAGGCAGTGCCGCGGAATAGCTCTCCGAGTACCGTCCCCCATGCAGCAGCTCCTGCCACTGCCGCACCATCCCCATGTACTGATTATTCAGAATGAACACTTTCACCGGCAACCGGTACTGCGCCAGCGTCCCCATCTCCTGAATATTCATCAGGATCGACGCCTCCCCGGCGATGTCGATCACCAGCGCGTCGGGATGCGCGACCTGCACCCCCATCGCAGCCGGCAATCCGTAGCCCATCGTCCCGAGCCCGCCCGACGTCATCCAGTGATTCGGCTGCTCGAAGCCGAAATGCTGCGCGGCCCACATCTGGTGCTGGCCGACCTCGGTGGTGATGAAGATCTCCTTCCCTACATCGCGCGTCAGCTCGTACAAGCGCTTGATCGCGTGCTGCGGCTTGATCACCGCGCCGGGCGTCATGTCCTGCGTGAAGCGCAGGCTCTGCCTGGCCCGCCAGGCATCGATCTGTCGCCACCACTCGGCCAGTGCCCTGGTGTCGGGCTGCGTTGCGTCACCGCCCCACGCCTCCAGCAGCGCCGCCAGCACACGGCCGGCGTCGCCGACGATCGACACCTCCACCGGCACGTTCTTGTTGATGCTGGACGGGTCGATATCGGCGTGGATCTTCCGGGCCTCCGGGCAGAACGCGTTCAGCCGCCCGGTCACCCGGTCGTCGAACCGCGCGCCGATCGCCAGCAGCACGTCGCAGCCGTGCATCGCCAGATTGGCCTCGTACGTCCCATGCATCCCCAGCATCCCCAGGAACTGCGGATCGCTGGCCGGAAACGCGCCAAGCCCCATCAGCGTGCTGGTGCAGGGAAACCCGGTGCTCCGCACGAATCGCGTCAGCGCCGCCGAGGCCGCCGGCCCCGCATTGATCACCCCGCCGCCGCTGTAGATCATCGGCCGCTTCGCCTGCTTCAGCAGCGCCACTGCGCGGTCGATCGGCCCTTGATCGGGCTCGGTTTGCGGCCGGTAGCTCGGGTGCTCGGTGGCCGGTGGCGCATAGGGCGCGGGACCGATCACGATATCCTTCGGCAGGTCGATCACCACGGGGCCGGGCCGGCCGGAGCGGGCGACATAGAATGCCTCGTGCACCACGCGCGCCAGGTCCTGCGGCCGCTTGACCAGATAGTTGTGCTTGGTCGCCGGCCGCGTGATGCCGGTGGTATCGGCCTCCTGAAACGCATCGTTGCCAATGAGATGAGTCGGCACCTGGCCAGTCAGGCAGACCACCGGGATCGAATCCATCAGCGCATCGACCAGCCCGGTGACCGCGTTGGTGGCACCCGGTCCGGAGGTCACCAGGACCACGCCGACTTTGCCGGTCGAGCGAGCGTAGCCCTCGGCGGCATGTACCGCACCCTGCTCGTGGCGGACAAGGATGTGGCGGATCGCGTTCTGGTTGAAGATTGCGTCGTAAATCGGCAGGACAGCGCCGCCGGGATAGCCGAAAATGACCTCGACGCCCTGGTCCTTCAAGGCGCGCAACAGAATCTCCGCCCCGGACTGGCTCGGCTCGACCCGCATTGACTGGCTCCCCAACGGTCGATGTGCCGCCTGGATATGGGACGGGCGGCGTGTAACGGCACGCATAGGGCGCATGGTGCACTGCGTCAACCAGCGAAGCGAATAAAATCGAAGATTTCAGAGGCATTTCTTTCCGAAAATTGCGCCAGATCAGAGATTCGCGCATGGATTGTATGCGTCCGGCCGTCCGCTGTCAGCCTGTGGTGCCGAAACCATGTCGCCTGCCGCTTGGCGTAGCGCCCGGTGGCAAGCACTGCCCGCTCCACCGCCTCCGCCAGCGGCAGCTCGCCCCTGAGATGCGCCGCCAGCTCCGGCACCCCCTGCGCGCGCATCGCCGGCAATGACGGATCCAGCCCGAGTGCCGACAGTGCGCGGACCTCAACCAGCGCGCCGGCGGCCAGCATCATCTCGAACCTGGCAGCGATGGCCGCGCGCAGCGCCGCGCGGGGCGGGGCTAGCAGGATCGCGGCAAAGCGCCAGCCCGCCGGCGGCGTCCCCGGCTCTGTCTGCCATGCCGCGAGGCCCCGGCCAGTGCCGCGCCAGACCTCCCACGCACGAGTGATCCGTTGCGCGTCAGTTGGACGCAATCGGGCGGCCGTGTCAGGATCGACGACGGCAAGCCGCTCATGCAGCGCCCGCGGCCCCAGTTCGGCGAGCAGCGTGCGCGCTTCGGCGCGGGCCAGTGGATCGGGTTCAGGGATCTCGGCCAGACCCTCGGTCAATGCAGTGAGATAAAGACCGGTGCCCCCGCACAGGATCGGCAGCCGTCCGGATTGTCGCGCCGCCTGCATCGCCTCCAGCGCCGCCGCCCGCCACCAGCCCGCATTGCTCGGCTCCGCGGCAGGCCGCACGCCGTAGAGCGCATGCGGTGCCAGCGCCTCCTCCCGCGGTGTCGGCCTGGCGGTCAGAATGCGCAGTTCGCGATAGACCTGCATGGAATCGGCGTTGATGATCATGCCGCCGAGGCGCCGCGCAATCGCCAGGGCCAGCGCCGACTTGCCGCTGGCCGTCGGACCGGCGACGATCAGCGCGGTCGCCGCCTCAGCGGGCATCGTCATAGAATGGGAACGGATGGTCACCCTCGGCGCCGACATTCTGCGTCACACCGCCCCGGCCGTCAGAAGGCCGAAGGCGAGCACTCAGGCTATGATCATCGACACGGTCGGCGCAGCACCGGAGGAGTGGTCCGGCGCGTTGCCGCGGAGCGGCTCGTACCTGCTGGTCGTCGGCACAGGCTGGGGCAGCGACGAATACCGTCTGTGCCTCGTCCTCCGCCAATGCCGTTGCTACGGTGACGCCTATGCCCCAGGTGCTAACGCTGGTCGCCGATCGCAGGGCGACATCGCTGACCGACGCGGTCATTGCCCGCGTCTGCGAGGCAACCGGCGGCGGGACGCCCGACGTCCTGTCGGCGGGCGAAGCGGCCGACATTCTGCTTCCCGCCGCGCCCGATATGGATACCGTGCGCGCGGCATTGGGCGGTGCCGCGATCGACGCCATTCCGGTACCGGTCGGACTTCGGCACAAGCGGCTGCTGATCGCCGACATGGACAGCACCATCGTCACCGGTGAGACGCTGGACGAACTCGCCGATTTTGCCGGACTGAAGGACCGCGTCGCCGCCATCACCCGGCGCAGCATGAACGGCGAGATCGACTTCGCCCAGGCCCTGCGCGAGCGCGTCGCGATGCTGCGGGGCCTGCCGCTGGACGCGCTGGAGCAGACGTGGCAGCGCGTGCGCCTGACGCCGGGCGCCGCCGAGCTGGTCGCAACGATGCGGGCGAACGGCGCGGTGACGGCGCTGGTCTCCGGCGGCTTCACCTTCTTCACTGGCCGCGTGGCCGAACGGGTCGGCTTCGAGGTCCATCGCTCCAACGTGCTGCTGGACGACGGCACGGCGCTCACCGGCGCGGTCGCCAAGCCGATCCTGGACCGCGATGCCAAGCTGCAGACGCTGCTGACGCTGGCCGACGAGCGGGGCATTCCGCTCTTCGATACGCTCGCGGTGGGCGACGGCGCCAATGATTTGGCGATGCTGCGCGCCGCAGGTCTGGGCGTGGCGTTTCACGCGAAGCCGATCGTCGCGGCCGAGGCGCGGGCACGGGTCGATCACGGCACGCTTCGCGCTGTTCTGTTCGCGCAGGGTTACCGGGTGGAGGAGATCGTTGTTCGGCCCCATGCCGAGGGACGGAGATGCTGACCGACAGGGTTCGGGTAAGTCGCTGGGCTGGGCAGAGCGTCGCGGAGGCGAATGGTTCGCTTTCTGGTATTGACTTATATGTCAATCCATGCCATTGTATCCGCGCGGATCGTTGACGGGGCACTGTCGCCAGTTCGGCGAGACCTGGAGACAGGGGCGCCGGAACGGTGCGTGGTGGCATGTCAGAACGTGCAGAGAGCGCTGTCGGGGCCCTGGGTTTCTACGGTCGAGGAAAATCGGTATCGGACAATAAAGGCGATCATCGATCTGTTCATCGACGGTGAGGTGATGGCGGTCCGCATGCCGCCATCGAGATCAGTTCGGGCACAACTTGCGCTTTTGGCCCCTCCTGAAAACGCGGTCTGGGAGTTTCGCACCAGACCCGAGAAAAAGAAGGGGCCCGGCGATCTGGAGTACGGGTGTTCGGGATGTTCGCTGCCAAGGATCTCTTTGTAGCGATGACAGCCGCATTCAAAGAGGATCTGCTGAATGAGACTGATTATCCCGCGGAGATCGAGCGTTGCAAGCGGGAATGGCGAAGACTTTTCCCATCCTACAACCCAAGCCTCGGAGACAGCGCAGATGCGTACCTCTCAAACAGCTTTCTTGTCTGAGATTGTGTCCGGCGGTAGCTTGCCTCTCATAGGGCAGCCAATACCGGCGGGACAACGAGCGTACTTTCAGGAAAGGCTCAAGGGCCGGATCTTCAGCTTCATCATCGGGGAGTTCCAAAAGCAGCAGAGGAAGAACCCTGATATCACACAAGCGACGATTGCCAGACGTCTGGGCAAACGCCCGGAGCAAATCAATCGGTGGCTGTCTGGGCCATCCAACCTGACGTTGGATACGATCAGCGATCTTTTCCTCGCCATTTGCGGAGGTGAGCCGTCGTTAAGTGCCTTGCCGTTGCATTCCGCTGTGCAAATCCAGACTCTCGCTGAACGGCACCAGGTTGCCGATACCGCACTGGTCGCCGAAGCGCCGCCTCCTATTGCGCTGAGTGCGCTGGAGGATAGTCCTTTGGGCACGCCGCTAGTTAACCGACTTGGGGTTATTTCTGCACCGGCTTCGGCTCCGCAGCTACAGGGAGACTATCCTGAAACTATTGGCACATTCGCTGATTTGGCCACGCCGCCCGCGAACAACAATCAGCCAGCCGGCGGACAACACGATTATGACATAGCGCTTCTTGCATAAGGAAAACAAAAATGTCCGAAAGCGCAAAGCCACTCACTACCCCTTTGACCGGAACACATCAGAAGTCTCCAAATTTCAGGGTTATTTACTCGAACATTTTCCGATATCGGATTACCTTGGCAGATCTGTCCTTGGTCTTTAGCACGATGGCCGATACGGGTGACCACCCCAACACGTTAGCGACCACAGACGAAGCCATCGTGGTTATGTCCCTGAGCCAAGCCAAGAGCCTAGCGGAGTATCTTACAATGATTATCGGGCGTTTCGAGCGTGAAATTGGCCCGATTAATGGCATTGGTAAAACGCCTCCAAACGAAAGAGAGATCGATGGAATGATCAGGATTCTACAGAATATCGGCACACACTAGGCGCCTGGTAGCGCTCGCAGCGCCCTGGCAAGGAATCTACCGTGTTCCACCGATGTACCCAACCGCTTCGGTCAATTGAACGTGCGAGTATATATTCAGTATCTCGACCGCGTTCTTGAACCATGGCCAGTTGGTCTGTCGACTTAGCGCGTTTCAGTCTGCAAATCAGCTCCCGCATGAGCGGTACTGGCCAATTCGAGCCTGGCCCTCCGTTTACCCGGCCGCGCTCCTATACCAAGCGTCCGAAAGAATGACGCTCTGCCGGCGTCCATGACGTGCCGGAACTGGCGGGAGATGGCCGGCACAAGGCCGGCCATACCGGGTGGGCTGCGGTGCCGGAGAGTCGATCATTCGGCTGCTTGGTGTTAACCACCCCGCAACACTCCTATGCAACGCTGCACTGTTCAAAACGAACAGCGAGGCCAAGCGTGGACGCCACGACCAACGCCGATCCGGCCGTGCTCTTCGCGCTCGGCAATACGCTCCAGTCCCGTGGCAGCACCGAGGCGGCGATCGAAGCATTCCGCCGATGCCTCGCGGCGGCGCCGGATCATGCCGGGACGCACTACAATCTCGGCAACGCGCTGCTCAAAGCCGGGCGTCCGGTCGAAGCAGTGGAATCCTATCTGGCCTGCCTTCGCCTTACCCCGGCATTCGGCGCCGCATATCTCAACCTCGCTGACACCCTGCGCCGACTCGGTCTGCTCGATCAGGCGCGCTGGTCAGCCGAGACCGGACTGCGGCTGCTGCCGGATCTGCCCGAAGCGGCGGGATGCCTGGCCAACGTGCTGCACGACCTCGCTCTCTATGAACCCGCCGAGGCATTCTATCAGCAAGCGCTGTCCGCTGTTCCCGACCATCCCGGCTGGCTGAGTAATCTCGGCAACACGTTGCGCGCCCTCGGCCGGCCCGCGGAGGCGCTGGATGCCCACGAACGGGCCATAACCGCCGCGCCCGAGGATGCCGAGCTGCGGTTCAACCGCGCCCTCGCGCTGCTCGCCGCCGGCGATTTCTCGCGCGGCTGGCGGGAATACGAATGGCGATGGCTGCGCACCAACCCCCGCAAGCGGGGGCCATGGTGGAAGGGCGATGCGCCACGCGATCGGACCATCCTGCTGCATGCCGAGCAGGGGCTGGGCGACACGCTGCAATTCCTTCGCTACGCCCCCCTGGTGGCCGCCGACGGCGGCCACGTCGTGCTGGAGGTCCAGCCCGAGTTGATGCGGCTATGCCAGACCCTGCCCGGCATCGGCCAGGTTGTGCCCACCGGGGAGACCAAGGCGGAGCCCGCCTTCGACATGCAATGCCCGCTGATGAGCCTGCCGCTACTGTTCGGCACGACCCTGGAGACCATCCCGGCGGCAACGCCCTACCTGCACCCCGATCCAGCGCTGGCTGCCGTGTGGGGGGAGCGGCTTCCCGATAACGGTGCCCTGCGCGTCGGCCTCTGCTGGGCCGGGGCTCGTCACACCACGGATACCGGGGCACGACTGATCGACCAGCGGCGGTCGCTGCATTTGCTCCAGCTCGCACCGCTTGCCGGCATCGCCGGGCTGCAATTCGTGAGCCTCCAGAAGGAACAGCCGGCCCAGGACCTTCAACAGCCGCCGCCCGGCCTCGACGTGCTGGACCCGATGCCGTTGGTGACGGATTTTGCCGACACTGCAGCAATCATCGCCAATCTGGACCTGGTCATCTCCGTCGATACCGCTGTGGCGCATCTGGCCGGGGCGCTGGGCCGGCCGGTCTGGCTGCTGTCGCGCTTCGACGGCTGTTGGCGTTGGCTGCACGGGCGCGACGACAGCCCGTGGTATCCGACAATGCGACTCTATCGGCAGGAACGGCCGCTCGACTGGACCGGGGTTGTGGCCCGCCTGTGCCGGGACCTTATCGCCCTTGCCCGAAACGCGGCTCCGGCAGGCCGCGTTCGCCTGGCCGCAGGCTGAACACGCCGCCCGACAGCGGCGCCCGCTCGAGCGCCTTGGCGTCGAGGCCGATCCGCGCCGAGGTCACGAACAGCGTCTCCAGATCGGCGCCGCCGAAGGCGCAGCAGGTCGGCCGCGGCACCGGCAGCCGGATGCTCCGATCAAGCCGGCCGTCAGGGTGGAAGCGGGAGATCCGACCGCCATCCCATTGGGCGACCCACAGCCCGCCATCGGCATCCACCGTGGCGCCGTCCGGCAGCCCATCGAACAGCCGGACGGTGGTGAAGTCGCGCTCAGCGCTCAGCCTGCCGTTCGTCGGATCGAGGTCGAAGGCACGGATCGTCCCGGTCGGCGTATCGGCGAAATACATGGTGCGGCCATCCGGGCTGAACGCGATCGAGTTCGGCACCTGAATGCCGGCCAGCATCGGGGTGGCGCGGGTGGTGTCACAGCGGTACAGCCGGCCCCGCGTACCCGCCGCATTGCGCGCCATCGAGCCCACCCAGAATCGCCCCTGACGGTCGCAACGCCCGTCGTTCAGCCTGGTGTCAGGCTCATTTGCCTCGAGCTCCAGGAAGCGGTCGAGCCGTTCGGTCTCAGGATCGAACCAGGCAAGGCCCGAGGCGAGCGCCACCACCACGGAGCGATCCCGCCCGAGAGCGAGGCAGCCGATGCTTTCCGGCATCGGCCAGGCGTGGTCGATGCCGGTTGCGGGATCGAGGCGGTGCAGGGCAGGAGCCTCGATATCGACCCACCACAGAACATGGGCGCGATCGCACCACACGGCGCCCTCACCGAGGGTTGCCCGGGCGTCGAGGGCACAAACCGCCTCGATCACCAGCGTTGGTCCTGAATGAAAGCTTCGGTTGCCTCAACCAGCCGGCGGGCGTCGCGCGCTGTTTCGGTGTGCGTGCGTTGCTCGTCACTGTCCGCAGGTGAGGCGTGGTCGAGCGGGACATAGCCGATGGCCGCGCGCGTGGGCTCCAGATCCCAGCGCATGCCGTCGTTCTGCGACATCAGGTTGAGCACGGCGAAGCGCAGTGAGGCGGGCGCCGTGACCGCCTTCTCGAAGCCCTGGCACATGTCACGGTCGGATAGCCACATGCGCTGACCCCAGAGGCCCCACCCCATATGCGGACCCGGCAGGTTCTCCCCGCGCTGGCAATAACCGATGCGGAAGCAGATCACCGAGAGCGGCCAGCGCTCGCTGTAGGAGCGGCCGAGGCGTTCGCCGACCAGCTTGGAGACGCCATAGGGGTTCACCGGGTAGGGCGGCGTGTCCGGGGTGAGCGGCCACTCCTCGAAACGATACCCGGCAACCGCCCAGTTGGAGCTGGCGAAGACCAGCCGCCGTGCGCCCTGCCGCGCGGCGGCCTCGAACACGTTGAGAGTGAGATCGAAATTGAGGCGAACGATATTTTCCCAACTCGCCTTCGGGCTCGGGTCGGCGGCAAGATGGATCACCGCATCGGCGTCGCGGAACTCCTGCACCCAGGCATCATCCCAGACGGCAAGGTCGGCTCGGCGCATGGCGGGGTCGGCGGCGCTGGCATCGAGCAGGCGGAGGCTCCAGCCCAAGCTTTCGAAATGGCGGCGGAGCTTGGTGCCGATGTTGCCGCCGGCACCGGTGATCACCACGGCGGTCATGCGGAGGTCCTCCCGGTTTTGCGTTCCGGGGTTTCTACTACGGGCGGCGTGGAGCGGCCATGCGGGGCCGGTGGCCCCTCCACCCAGGGGCTATCTGCCTCCGTTTACTGGGCGGCCTGCCCGCATGCGGCCCAATCGTCGGTCCTGAGCATCAATCAGGTCGTTGCCACTCGATCGCCTTCGCCCGGGCAGGTAGAGACCGGCTGAGAGCGACGGCTTTGGCCACTCATCCAGCTCGCGCGCGGCGACTCCCGACGAAGCCAAGGCCGGCGAAGCCCAACGCCAGCAATGACCAGGACGAGGGTTCAGGAACCGCACTCATGCTGAACGTGATCGAAGGCACGACGAAATACCAGCTTTCAGAGCTGGGATAACCGTTGTTGAATTGCAGGTCCTTGATACCGCTTGCCGTTAGGACGACGTTTGCGTAACCCAGATCACTGCTCACGTTGCCCGACTCGAGCCGGGTCCCCGCCGAATTGAATGCCTCATAATACGACGTGCCGTTGTCGCCGTAATTGTTGAAGTAGAAGCTGACGCCCGACACTGGAGCACTGAACGAGAAGTCCAGGATGTTCGCCGTCGGGTAATTGGGATTCGTGCTGTTGCTCAGACCCCTGGGCGGAATGTCGTCATAGCCAATCAATGGGGAACCGGCCGAATCTGGACCTCCTACCAATGAGAAGGTGATTCCGTCGAGGCTCGTCAAGGCGGTGCCGGTCGCATAGGCTTGGAAGTCGATCGTAGTTGCATGCGCAGAGGCTATGCGACCAACGATAAGACCAAGGGTGGCGAGGCGCAGGACAGCTTGCTTCATGGATGACTCTCCGCTGGTGTGACTCTGGACCTTGGCTTCGACTTTGCGTTCCAGTGTCAGGCGTCCCGCCCGATGCCCATGTTTCAGTCCCTGATCGAGCTCCGGGGGCGCCGGTGAGCCAAGGGGATATAACCATTTGCTAATTCGAATGCAAACCGTAAAAATTCCGCCATCCGGAGTTCGTGCGGGAGGCGGAGCGTCAAGCCCGATCGACGGAAACAGGCGGCCTCGGCCAGGCTTGGTCGTCCACCTGCTGGCGTTTGTCGCTGGAATCGCCGGCTGACCACGTTTCGGGGCAGCCTCGCACGGCCACGAACCGGGAGCGAACCATGAGCCGGCCACGACTGATCGATCGCCACGGATGGGGATTTCGCCTGTTGCCGCTGCTGCTGCTGGTGGCGGGGGTTGTTGCCGCGGGACCAGGCCGCGCGTGTGCCGACACGCTGGTGGTGTGCACCGAGGCCAGCCCCGACTTCCTGAACGCGCAGCTCAGCGTTACCAGCTTCGACGTTAGCGAACAGGTCTCCGACCGGCTGGTGGAGATGCGAAGCGGCGGTTCCGAGTTGGTACCGGCGCTCGCCCGATCCTGGACCATCTCGCCGGATGGCCTGACCTACACGTTCAAGCTGCGGCACGGGGTCAAGTTCCAGTCGAACGAGCGCTTCACGCCAAGCCGAGAGATGAACGCTGACGACGTGGTGTTCAGCTTCCGGCGCATGTTCGACACGGCGAACCCGTTCTACAAAAGCGCCGACGGCAACTTCCCCGAATTCCTGGACCTGCTGGCGCCGAGCCTGCAAGCGATCGAACGGATCGATGACGACACCGTGCGGTTTCGCCTGAAATCGCCCTTGGCACCGCTGCTGGCGACGCTGTCGATCCCGCCGTTCTCGATCCTGTCGGCCGAGTATGCGGCCAGTTTGGAGAAGTCGGAGCGGCTCAGGGACCTGGATGACGAACCGATCGGCACCGGGCCGTTCAGTTTCGTTCAGTATCAGAAGGACCTCCTGGTGCGGTTCCGCACGTTCCCGGCTTTCTGGGGCAAGAGCGGCGGCATGCCGGAGAGGGCGGCGCGGGTCGATCAGCTCGTGTTCGCAATCACGCCGGATGCCTCGGTGCGCGAGGCGAAGCTGCGTGCGAACGAGTGCCAGATCGCCCGCTATCCGAACCCGGCCGACGTGCCGGCGTTGCGGGCCGATCCGCATATCAAGGTGGAGCAGGGGCAAGTGGCTGTCACCAACTATATCTATTTTGACCTTGATCGGAAGCCGCTGAACGACGAACGGGTGCGCCGGGCGCTGGCGCTGGCGATCGACCACGATGCGTTGGCGACTGTGGCGTTCGCGGGCGGCGCCCCGGCGGGCGGGTTGGTGCCGCCGGCACTGTGGGGATACGATCCATCGTTGCGGCCCTATCGGCACGACCCCGACGCGGCGCGCCGACTGCTGGCTGAAGCCGGATATCCGAACGGTTTCTCGACCGAGCTGTGGGCGATGCCGGTGTCGCGCCCCTATGTGCCGAACGGACGCCGCGCGGCGGCGATGATCCAGGCGGATTGGGCGAAGGTCGGCGTGCGGGCACGTATCGTTACCTATGAATGGGGCGAGTACCTGAAGCGGACCCGTGACGGTGATGCGCCGGTCGCCATGCTGGGCGACATCTGGGATTATCCGGACCCGAGCGAGGTAATGCTGGAATTTGTTTGTCATGCACCCGCCAACGCGGCGCATTTCTGCGATCCGGCGTACGACGCGGCGGTGCAGCGGGCCAATGTGGTGACCGATCAGCCGGAACGGGCACGACTGTATCAGCAGGCACAGCAGGCGATGTATCGAGCGGTGCCGCTGGTGCGGCTCGCGAACGTGACGGTTTACGTGCCGGTGCGGCGCGAGGTGCAGGGGTTCCGGCCCGAGGCGCTTGGCAGTCAGTCCTATGGCGGGGTATCGCTGACGCCGCGGTGATCCGCATATCCCGGATTCCTGGCGCTCTCGTAGTCGTGGCCGGCCTTGTGGCGGCTATCTCCTCGCACGGTCGGGGCTGGTGCTTGCGGCCACCCGTGAAATTGCCTGCCTGCGGCCACCGCGAGCGGCAGGAGACGAAGCGATGAGCGATCTCTACGATCAGGACATGCTGCTCTGGAGCGAACAACAGGCCGAGCTTCTGCGCCCGCGTGCCGCCGGCGAGATTAGCAACGACGCTGACGTGGACTGGCTGAGCATCGCCGAGGAAATCGAGGCCGTGGAAGCCGGACGGCATCTGCCTTCATCCGCGTTAAGAAGGTTTCACTCGTGAGCTTGCGGCGAGTCGGGACGGTGACCCGTTGAAATTAAACCGGACGGCCCGGCGGGTAGGCGCGGCGGGGCCGGCCTTAGACCGGCCCTCGTGCGTGTTCTTTGTTTGTGCGGGAGGTGCGTTACGGGTCCGTCTCCGTCGCCCATCGAGGCGCCGGCCATGGGGATATGCGATGGTGGGCTGACCGGCGACGGGAGGGCTGCGGGTGCCAGTGGCGGAATGCGCTTTGCTTTTCCGTTGGGGTGGACGGCCCCTACGGCATCTGTGTGCCAAGGTTCGGCTGTCGAAGTCGAACAAACGGAGCCGTCCATGAACGAGATTACGCGGATAGCGATCGA
>Ga0335075_10008729_pt1 | contig 15516 bp, 15 predicted proteins | sample Lox_Sample_24_FD_206723 | JGI IMG/M metagenome (GOLD analysis project Ga0335075, IMG submission 206723) | Soil microbial communities from Loxahatchee National Wildlife Refuge, Florida, United States - Lox_Sample_2.4 | ecosystem: Environmental > Terrestrial > Soil > Wetlands | place: USA... | reverse complement strand
GACCGAACGCGACCAGGGCATCCGGCGCCGTGCGGATGGTGTTGCTGCCTTGCACGGGATACCACAGCAGATCGCCGGCCACGAAGACGTCGGGGTTGTCGCGAAACAGAGCATCCAGGCCGCCCTGTATGGTGACGATCCACTGAAATTGCAGGGTGTTTTCCGCCATGGGTTGACCATCGCTGTCCGGATAGTCGATCGCTTCGGTTGCTAAAAGCGTTGCGGGAGTGCTCATGGTCTCCTTGCCTCTTCAAAAGGACGAGCCGATGGTGTCAAGAGCGCTTGAAGTATACCGCACTGCTGGCGTCGTTTGAAAGACGGATCAGGATGTGCGCCTCTGGAATGAGGCGAGCGGGAGGCGTCAGACCCCTGATTCTTCGTCCCGGCGAGAATCAGGGGCCGACGCCCCCCGCTCGCCGTGTTGTAAAAATGAGGAAAAAATCCTCGCGGCTATTGACACGGCCGACAGAGACATTTAACCTCAAGGAGGGGAAATGCCGATGGAAGCGATAGCCTTTCCATGTCATCATCGCCTGAGCGCGTCCGAGGAGCAATTCTTATGAAACATCCGAAATGTCTTCATCCGCGTGTGCGTGCCGCCTTCACGCTAGTCGAATTGTTGGTGGTTATCGCCATTATCGCTGTCCTCGTCGGCCTTCTGCTGCCGGCGGTGCAGAAAGTCCGCGAGGCTGCTAACCGGGCGGAATGCAGCAATAACCTCAAGCAACTCGGAACTGCCACTATGAATGCCAACACCACCTACGGTGAGTTGCCGCCGGCGCTCGGGTATTATCCAAAGAAAGCTTTGAGCGATCCATGGGGAGTAGCGGCAGGAGCACCCACGACGGTCTGGATCCTCCCCTACATGGAGCAGCAAGCCTTGTACAACGAGATGGCGACGATATGGACTGGCGGCGATGCCTGTACCACCGTCATCAAGAACTTTCAATGTCCCAGCGATGTCACTCTCAAACCAGGCTCGGCCGTCATAGCCCAGGGCACCTACTGTTCCTACGCCGCCAATGGTCTGGTTTTCGGGACGTTGCTTCCTACAGGTTGGGTTGGTACCGGTGGTACCAGGATCCCCGCGGACATTTCCGATGGCACCTCCAACACCATTTTCTGGATCGAGAAACTGGCTTATTGTCAACCCACCGGCGGGGGCGGAACGTACTGGCCCGAGAACGGAGCCGTGGCAGGAGTGGGCTATTTACCCCTCGTCAACACGACTGGGGCGCCAACCTTGGCTCAGTTCAACGTCAACAACGCTGCTTCCTGTCTTCACGTTGCCGCCGCGTCCTCCGGCCACATGGGTACGATGCTCGCCGGTATGGGTGACGGCAGCGTGCATGTGATCAATAGCAGCATTAGTCAGGGGTCTACTGGAACCAGCTTCTATGACGCGCAGACACCCAACTCAGGCGATCTCTTGCTCGGGGATTGGTAAGCGGCAACGCCTTCGCATCGCCGTCATGGCTCGGTGAAATTCAGGTCTCGTCTCCAAATTCCGCTTGCAGACGAGACCTTTTCTTGTTGCACACGGCAGGCTCCTTCCCCCTTCACGTCAAGCGCCAAAACACGAGAACACTGAGAGATATTTCATAAAATACGTGTTGACGACCACAAGACTCATCTTTACCATAAATAAACAAAGCGCCTCGAAACAATTCGGCGAACCGAGCTGCGAATCGCGTTCTGAACTTGCTGATGAGCTTCGGATTTTTCCTTGTGTTTTTTTGTTTCAAGGAGATTGCCCCATGACGTTTCGGAAAAGTCGTCCATCTTTGCGTGGCGCCTTCACGCTGGTCGAGTTGTTGGTGGTAATCGCCATCATCGCCGTGCTGGTCGGCCTCTTGCTGCCGGCAGTGCAGAAAGTCCGCGAAGCCGCCAACCGCGCCCAGTGCCAGAACAACCTCAAGCAAATCGGCCTGGCCACCCAGAACGCCGCCAGCACCTACAGCAACGAGCTGCCGCCGGCTTACTACTCTTACCCCCTCATGTCCGGGAGCGCCGTGGCGCCGACCACGGTTTGGATCCTCCCCTACATGGAGCAGGAGGCCCTGTTCCAGTTGGCCTTAGCCAATCTAGCCAGCTACAATGGAGGCAGCAACACCACCATCAAGTCCTATCAGTGTCCGAGTGATGCTACCATGAAATCAGGCGTCGCGGCCGGCGATACCCCTGGTTCCCTCATGTCCTACGCCGCAAATGGCCAGGTCTTTGGGTCGATCACCTCGACGCCGGGTTCGACTTCGGTCGGCACCTGGGTTTGCAAAGGAGGCACGCTGATCTCGCGCGACATCCCCGATGGTCTGTCCAACACCATTTTCTGGGTCGAACGGCTGGCGGATTGCAACGGGAATGTCAATCGCTGGGCCGGCCAGGGCGGCTCGTCCACGCCCCTCATCGGCTCCACTTACGTGGCGAACAACCCGCCCACCCCCGCCGTGTGCCCTTACTGTTCGCCCAATATCGCGCCCCAGTTCAACGTCGTGAATGCCAACGCTGCCAATTGCCTTATGTATCAGCCGACGAGCGGCCACACCGGGGCGATGATGCTCAGCCTGGGCGACGCCAGCGTGCGCTCCATCAACAATGGAATCAATGCGGGCATCTTCAACGCGGCCATGATCCCCAACGAAGGAATCCCCTTGGGGTCCGGCTGGTAAGCGGCAACGCATCCGCATCGTCCTCAGTGCTTGGCGAATTCCAGATCTCGTCTCCAAGCTCCGCTTGGAGACGAGATCGCTTTTTATGGTCGAATGGCGGCGTTACGCGCGTTTGGGGTCGCATTCATGGAGTACACGTGGTGTCAAGCATCCCTCTCGAACAAGCCGAAGGCCGCCTGAGCGAGGTCATCGACAAGCTCCCGCCGGGTGAAGAAGTCGTCCTGACCCGCGACGGTAAGCCCGTGGCGAAGCTGATAAAGACGGCTCCGCCGCCTGCACCCACACCCCGGCAGTTCGGGACGCTGAAGGGAACCATCCTGTACATCGCCCCGGACTTCGACGAGATTCCCGAGGGCTTCGAGGAGTATTTGCCTTGAAGATCCTCATCGACACCCACACCCTGTTTTGGTCCGTCGATGATCCCGCGAAAGTCAGTGCCGTGGCGATGGCAGCGATTCAACCTCTGACGAATGACGTTCTGCTGAGCGCGGCGAGCATCTGGGAGTTGGCGATCAAAGTGGGACTCGGGAAAATGTCGCTGTCGTTGCCGTATCGGCAGTGGATGGAGAAAGCCATCACGGACTTGAAATTGATGGTCCTGCCGGTCACGGTCGAGTATGCGGACCGGCAATCGCTGCTTCCGCCGCACCACAAAGATCCGTTCGATCGGCTCATGATCGCCCAGGCCCTGGTGGAAAGGATTCCGATTGCGAGCGCGGACGCGGTGTTCGATCCCTATGGTGTAACCCGCATCTGGTAAGAGGCTCTAACTTTTCTTCGCCGGGAAAATCAAAGCTCGGCAGGAGACTCGCCTTCGCGGCATCGCCGCCGGCTCTCTTCTCCGCGCGAATCCGTTTCGTGTTCCCATGAAAAAAGCATGAGAAGTCTTGTCACGGTCCTCCAAGACACTTATGCTCAGGCTTAGAGTTGGAATCGAAGTCATTGATTGCGATTCCAGTTGACTCGTACCCAAGCATATTTGGGATTTTCCCTATTCGGCTTATTCTCCTTCGGTTCGAGGAAGTATCCCATGAAGCACCCAGGATCCCATTCGCGTGTGCGTGCCGCCTTCACGCTGATCGAGCTGTTGGTGGTGATCGCCATTATTGCCGTGCTGGTCGGCCTGCTGCTGCCGGCCGTGCAGAAAGTCCGTGAGGCTGCCGCCCGCAGCCAATGCCAGAACAACCTCAAACAACTTGGCCTGGCACACCACAACGCCGCCGGCGCCAACGCCAACGAGCTGCCGCCGGCGAGCTCGCATTATCCGAGCACGGCGTCGAGCGGCTTGATGGAGTCGCCTCTGATTTGGCTGCTGCCCTACGTCGAACAGCAAAACTTTTTCGCTCAGATCCAGCAGGCGGGCAGCTCCGCCGGCTGGAACCCCGGACAGGGGGGAACGTTGATTCCTCCCCTCATCAAGACGTACCAGTGCCCCAGCGATGCCACCATCAGGTCGGGCACCGCCAGCTCCGCTCTGAGCACCTGGGCTTCCTACGGCGCCAACGGCCAGGTCTTCGGATCGATCACCACGACGGCAAACAGCACGACCGTCGGCGGCTTCAGTTGGAATGGCGGCACCGTGATCCCGCGCGACATCCCCGACGGCATGTCCAACACCATTTTTTGGACCGAAAAACTGGCCTATTGTACCGGCGGCGGCAACACAGGAGGGACGCACTTAGCCGCCAACGGAGACGGTGGCTGGATGCCTCTCGTCGGCACGAGCGTCTCCGCTCTGTCCCCCAATATCAAGCCGTACTTCAACATCGCCAATCCGAACAGTTGTCCCTATCAACAGCCGTCGAGCAGCCATACCGGGACGCTCTTGGTCGGCTTAGGCGACGGCAGCGTGCGCGCCATAAACAACGGCATGAGTCAGCCGACTTTCAACGCAGCCATGATTCCCAACGAGGGTCTCCCCCTCGGCTCGGACTGGTGAGCCGCATCCCCGAGCGGGCGCTTCGCGCTTCGCTGCCAGCAAGGCGAAGCTCCAAGCGTCCGCCTGGGGGAGGATCGTAACTCTTTTTCACCCCCCCGCCAAATCGTTCTCCCCCTCGCGTTCGCCGTTCGCTCTCTCGCCGCGCCAGCTCGGTTCGGCGCCTCAACAATGAAAAAATGAGACAAAACTAATGAGTGGTCTTGTCGCTGCCGCCGGCGACGTTATCTCTCGAAAGAATCGTAGATTCGAGTGCTTTCGCTTCTTCGACAGTACCGCAGCCAAACTCGGTTCGCGCCTCAGGAATGAAAAAATGAGACAAGACTAATGAAAAGTCTTGACGCCGCCGACGCCAACGCTTAACTTCAACAAAGAAGCCGATTCGCGTGAATGCGCTGTTTCTCAAAGCGCGAAGCGCGTTAACCACTCTGACGATTAATCTGAGGCTTTTCCGGTTTCGCCCCATTCTCATTCATGTCGAAGGGGTTGTCTCATGAAGCAGCCGAGATTCCGTCCGCGTGTGCGTGCCGCCTTCACGCTGATCGAGCTGTTGGTGGTGATCGCCATTATTGCCGTGCTCGTCGGCCTGCTGCTGCCGGCGGTGCAGAAAGTCCGTGAGGCTGCCGCCCGCAGCCAATGCCAAAACAACCTCAAACAGCTCGGACTGGCCACCCAGAACGCTGCCGACAACCACGGAGGCGAGCTGCCGCCAGCTCACGGAACCTATCCGAGGATGTCGGCATCACACAACTACTCCGTCTTGATTTGGCTGCTGCCCTACATGGAGCAGCAAAACCTCTTCAACGAGATCCAAGCGAACAACGGCAATTCCGCTCCTTGGAATGGCGGCAGCTCCACTACCATCAAGAGCTATCAGTGCCCGAGCGATGTCACCCTGAAAAATGGCTTGGCTGCCGGGAAAACGCCGGGTTCTTTTGCTTCGTACGGTGGCAATGGCCAAGTGTTCGGGTCGATCATCACGGTGCCGAAGACCACGACCGTTACGACGTGGAACCAGAACGGCGGCACGATGATTCCCCGCGATATCCCCGATGGCACTTCTAATACGATTTTCTGGATCGAAAAACTAGCTTACTGTACGAGCGGTGGGGCCGGCGGGACGCAATGGGCGGCAACCGGCACGGGGCAGTGGGAGCCGCTCGTCGGGGATAATTACGTTCATTCGCCCGCTCTGGTGGTGACCCAGATCAATATCACCAACAGCGGCCTTTGCCACTTCAAGCAAGCGTCCAGCGGTCACACCGGCGCGATGATGGCTGGTCTGGGCGACGGCAGCGTGCGTATCATCAACAGCGGAATGAGTCAGAATACCTTCAACCTCGCCATGATTCCCAACGACGGCCTCCCCCTCGGCAAGGACTGGTGAGCTTTCGCCTTCCGTTGTCGTCTCCCTCGCTAGCGCAACTGGCTCGTGTGAATCCGGTTACACTGTCACACGAGCCGGTCGCGTCAGCGAGGGGGACAGTATGATCGGAACGGGCCGCAATCACTATCCGTTCTGCAATTCGTCGGCGTTTGCGGGCGGCGGAGTGCGCGGCGTTCAGGTTTATGGCCGCGTCTGCCGCACAAGCTCGCGTGCCAGCTCCGCTGCGTTCCGGCACTCGTCCGGCGAGGTGCTGGCGCGGGCAAACTTGGCCAGATCGCAGCGCTTGAACAATTCGCTCACCAGCGACAGCTGCTCCGCCGTCAGCTTAGGGCGCCAATTCGCCGCTGGACCTTGCTCGGTGCCTTTCTGGGACAGCGTTTGATGCTCGTCCGTAGCCTGCGGGATCCAATGGACGGCTTCGAGAAGCTCGGCTGTGGTTTGCTGGAGCGCGTGCAGGCCGAATAGGTCCGTCAAATAGCGGCGTACGACATACGACATTTGCGTATGATACGTCTCTGCCTCGCCCTGGGGAGGCATCAGTGTCGTTTCAATGCGCTCGATTTCCCGCAGCGCCCACTGATCGGGGGGCAGTGACGCACCACTCTGGAGACGTCGCCGCTGTCTCAGCCAGATGAGGAGCACCAGCAGGGCGCTCGCGGCCAGGGCGAGAAGCAATCCCCAGCGCCGCAGCCATGACAGCGGTTCCTCTGCCGTTGCTGGGGGAGCCTGTAAGCTGCGAATGTGCTTGAGAATATCGACCCAGGTTGCTTCTTCCCATTCCGCACCCGGTCCGTCCCGAAAGCGCACCGACACGTCCGGCAGCGTCTCGATACCTTTCTTGGATTGTTTCAAGCGGAAAACCTGGCGCCACGTAGCCCGACTGTCGTGGACGACCTTGGTGCTCGGCGGTCGTTCCTCCTTCCATGCCCCCGCCGGGTCGTCCAGACGTGGCTCCTCGACTTCGAGGGTGTCCGGCCCTTTCACCGTCAAGGTAAACGTCGCCGCGCCAAACCCTCGCTCCGCCGTCCTGTCCGCTACTTGCACCGTCAGCTCGGCCTCGATGTCCTTGTATGTCCGCGGGTCAAGCGTGAGCTGAGCCTGGAGCGACGAAGCAGAAAGGAAGCCGCCGATTGTGAGGGCCACACAGCTCCACGGAACAACCTTCATCCGCGCCTCCTCAGCCGCCGTTCGCGCAGCCGAAAAAAGCGAATCAGCGCGTCGAGATGCCGGCCATCGGTCGAAACCTCGATGACATCGACGCGCGCCTGGCGAGCGAGCTGGATCAGCGCTGCCCGTCGCCGCTCCGCCGCCGCGCGGAAGGCGTTACGCACGGCCGCGCTGTTGGTATCCAGCAGCAGTCGCTCTCCCGTCTCGGCGTCCTCCAGCTCCAGCAGTCCCACGGCCGGCAAGTCCTCCTCACACGGATCGCTGATGCGAATGGCGATCAGATCGTGCCGCCGTCCGGTGCGCTTGAAGGTCGATTCAAAGTTGTGATCGAGAAAATCGCTCAGAAGAAAGACGATGGTACGGCGGTGCAGCACCCGGTTGAGAAAATCCAGTCCCTCGCGCAGCGACGTGCCGCGATGCTGCGGTTGATAGAACAGCACGTCGCGGATGATTCGCAGCACATGGCGCGTGCCCTTGCGCGGCGGCAAAAAGCGCTCGATGCGATCGGTAAACTGCACTAATCCGACTCGGTCGTTGTTGCTGATGGCGCTGAAGGCGAGCACGGCGGCCAGCTCGGCGGCGACTTCGCGTTTCTGCTGGGCGCGGGTGCCGAACTGATGACTGCCGCTGCAATCGACGGCCAGCAGCACCGTCAGCTCGCGTTCCTCGATGAAACGCTTGATGAACGGATGCCCCATGCGTGCGGTGACATTCCAGTCGATGGTGCGGATGTCGTCGCCGGGCTGATAGGCACGCACTTCCTCGAAGGCGATGCCGGTACCCTTGAAGACGGAGTGATATTCTCCCCCGAGGAGATCCTCGACGGCGCGGCGAGCCGTGAGCTGCAAGCGGCGGATCTGGCGAATGACTTCGCGCGGAAGCATCTTTTCTCCAAATCCGAAATCCGAAATCCGAAATCCGAAAGAAATCGAAAAACAACAAAGTAAAAATCTGAAACAGGACAGCAACAACATATAGTTTTGAGTTTATCAATTATTCGTTGAGATTTCTTTCGGCTTTCGGCTTTCGGCTTTCGGACTTCGGATTTCCTGCGAAGCTGCTCATCTCCTCTTCGATGCGCAGTAATTGATTATACTTCGCCAGCCGTTCGCTCCGCGCCACGGAACCGATCTTGATCTGTCCCGCGCCGCTGGCCACGGCCAGGTCGGCAAGTGTGCTGTCCTCCGTCTCGCCGCTGCGCGCCGAAATGACGGCGCGATAGCCCGCCTCCCGCGCCAATCGCACCACGTCGAGCGCTTCCGTGAGCGTGCCGATCTGATTCACCTTGACCAGCACACAGTTGGCGACGCCCTCGGCGATGCCGCGGCGCAGACGCTCCGGGTTCGTGACGAACAGGTCATCGCCGATCAGCTGCACGCGCTCGCCCAGCGCCGCCGTGAGCTTCTGCCAGCCGTCCCAATCGTCCTCGGCCAGTCCGTCTTCAATGCTGCGGATGGGATATTGTTTCACCCAGCGTTCCAGCAGCGCGAGCATGCCGTCGGCGTCGAGCGCCCGGCCGCCGTCGATACGCAGATGATAGCGATCGTCGCGATAGAAGTGCGTGCTGGCCACGTCCAGCGCCAGCGCCGCTTGCTCGCCGGGTTTCAGCTCCGCGTCCTCGAAGGCGCGCAGGATCATCTCGATGGCTTGCTCGTTGCTTTGCAGGCGGGGGCCGTATCCCCCCTCGTCGCCGACCAGCACGCCCTCGAAACCGTGGCGAATCAGGACGCGGCCCAGCGCTCGATAAACGGCGACAGTCATCTCCAACGCTTCGCTATAAGAGCGAGCGCCAATGGGCATGAAGAGAAAGTCTTGCAAATCGAGGTTGCCGCCAGCGTGAAGTCCGCCGCTGATGAGATTGACCATCGGCAGCGGCATGCGGGCGACGCCTTCGGTATCGAGATAGCGCCACAACGGCTGTCCGCGACTTGCCGCGGCGGCATGCGCACAAGCGAGCGATACGCCGAGGAGAGCGTTCGCTCCCAGCCGCGATTTGTTCGCCGTGCCATCCAGCTCGCACAACAGATGATCGATGCGTGCTTGCTCGCTCGCATCCATTCCGTGAAGGCGTGGCGCGAGGATGTCGCGCACGTTGGCGACGGCGCGGCGAACACCTTTGCCGCCGTAGCGCGACGGATCGCCGTCGCGCAGCTCGACGGCCTCGTGCCGGCCGGTGCTGGCGCCCGACGGCACGATGGCGCGGCCGACCGCGCCGCCGGCACAATGCACTTCGACCTCGACGGTGGGATTGCCGCGACTATCGAGGACTTCGCGGGCGTGGATGCGCCGGATGGTCGGATCATTCGAGATCATGGGAGGGATTTATTCCACAATGGGGTTTAGGGGAGCGATCGGTCCACGCGGCAACCGGCTGACAGCGAGGCAGAATAATCCGTTCGTGAGCTTCATTCGTTGTGGCAGGCAGTTGTTCGTCCCCAAAAGCCGCAATCCATTCCGCCCTTCGCGCGGCAATAGAGCGCAAGGCAGCAGCCGAAAACTCCGCGTAGTGAGTGAGGGAAAAGGGATGTGCATCTTCCGGCCGAACATCATCGCAAATCCAAGCCTCCATTCCGAGGCGAAGCATCAGCTCGCGCAGCAGATCCAAAAATACCGAGTCAACGGAGGGGGGATGGCAAAGAGTGAATCGACAAGATACTCTCAGCGGCGCATCTTTGAGCTCGACCTCAATGACATGCCGGCCGTCATCGACGAGGTAGAAAGTCGATCCTTTCATCGGCGGGGATTGCTGGTCGAGCTTGACATGCGGACGCTTGCGGACTACCTCGTTCGCTTCTGGGTAATTGGCCTGTCCGCCGCGAAGCTCGACTCGAAACGACTCAAACCCCATAATGGCCTCCGACAACCAGCATCGGATTCGCCTTGATTAACATGTCTGGTCGTTGACATGCTGCGGCAAGTTGCGAATGCGTAACCAGTATTCCTCTCGCACATCCTCGTCAATGTGAATTACCGGCATCCTGCCTCCGAAGAGTCGATCCTTGCCGTCTTCCTTGGGGCCGGACACCCAATACTCGTCACCATTGCAGGGGAAAGGCTTTCGGTTCCGCCGTCGCCCTCGCCGTTGGGTTTCGCCGATGGACTGATTCACCCAATTGTCCCAATCCTCCTTGGCGAACCCGTAGCAGTTTCCATAGATGCCTCCGCCGTCGGCCTTTACCAACACAAGGTCACGGTAGTACATGGTCCTGCCTGTTCGGGAAAACCAAACCCTACCAATCCACGCCTGAGATTGCCCGGTTTTCCGTTCGATGTACATTATGCGAGGTGTCATGACGGAAATACATAGTTTTTCGAGGCGTTCGGAGCCCGAAGCGTAAGCGAGGAAAATCCCGCCCTCGCTTACGCTTCAGGCTCTGACAGCAGCTCCGCGGCCAAATCCAACAACTCGTCCCAGTGGCGTGGTCGCTCCAGCAGCAGGCGGCGGCCAAACTGCCTCACCGCCTCGCGCCTGTCCTCCTCCGGCAGATACTCCACCGGACTGGTGCCGTCGATGCGCGCCAGCAGACAGACAGCGCAATGTTCGATACCGCGCCGCTGCAATTCCGCACCCGGAAGGAACGTCGTTTCGGCCAGGTATCCTTGCCAGAAGCGGCGCGTCAGCTCGAAATGCCGCTGACGATCGTGCGAACGCTTCACCGCCTTCAGCATCAGGTGACTGAGGCAAAAACCGAGGTCCATCGTCGGATCGCCGAGGTGCGCCGTCTCGTAATCGACGAGCGTGAAGCCATGCTCATGCGTGAGGATGTTTTTCGGACTGTAATCGCCGTGACACAACGCCTCGCGCCCCGTCATCAGCCGGTCGATCAACGGTTGTACGGCCTCGGCGACTTCCGGGCGTCGCTCCTGGATGCGACGATAGTAGGGATCGACGCGCAGCTGCACGAAGACGCTTCGGTCGGCAAAAGGCTCGACGAGTCGAGCATCGCGAGCCGTGGCTTCGTGGATGCGTCCGAGGATGCGGCCGGCGTATTCGCCAACAGCGAAATCGATGTCGCCAGCCAGCAATTGCGCTTTCCACACCTTCGCTCCTCGCGGCGCGTGAGCCATGGCGAAGACGTAGTTGGGGCGATCCGTGAACAGCACTTCAGGGACCGTATAAGGCGGCAGAAGCGGGGCGAGTGCCTGCATCACCTCTTGCTCGCGGTAGACGCGCTCAACGTCGCTGAACCAGGCATCGCTTGTGCGCAGCTGCGGCCGCGATTGCTTGAGGACGAAGAGACGATCGGTCGTCTCGACGCGCAGCACGATGTTGGATACGCCGCCGCTTAGCGGCTCAATGCGTACCGGCCCCTCGCCGATCCAGCCGTGCTGGCGCAGGTAATCGGCGGCATTATCAGCGGTTAGCTCGATCATCGTAGCCCTTCGGATGACGCCGATGCCACTTCCACGCCGTCTCCAGGATGGTCCGCAGATCGGTGTGACGCGGCTGCCAACCCAGATCGCGCTGAATCTTCTCGGCCGACGCTACCAGCGCCGCCGGATCGCCCGCTCGCCGCGGACCATCCTTCACCGGCACCCGCTTGCCTGTCACCTCCTCGGCCAGGCGGATCACTTCCCGCACGCTGTAGCCGCGTCCGGTGCCGAGATTATAGCGCAGGTGCTTGCCCGGCGTCAGGCTCTCCAGCGCCAGCAGATGCGCTTCGGCCAGATCCTCGACGTGAATGTAATCGCGGATGCACGTGCCATCCGGCGTTGGATAATCGTTGCCGAAGACGGTGATGGCCGGCCGCTGACCCAGCACCGCTTGCAACACCAGGGGAATCAAGTGCGTCTCCGGCGTGTGGTCCTCGCCGATGTCGCCGTCCACGTTGGCGCCGGCGGCGTTGAAGTAGCGCAAGGCGGCGAAGCCCCAGCTGTACGCTCTGGCATAGTCGGCCAGGGCGTGCTCGACCGCCAGCTTCGTGTTGCCGTAGGGATTGATCGGCTTCTGCTTCTCGTCCTCGGTGATCGGCACCTTGTCCGGCACGCCGTAGGTCGCGCAGGTGCTGGAGAACACGATGCGATCGATGCGCAGACGCCGCATGGCGTCGAGCAGGTTCAGCGTGTTGACGAGATTGTTCTGGTAGTATTTGGCGGGCTGCTCGACCGACTCGCCGACATAGGCGAAGGCGGCGAAATGGACGACAGCCTCGATGCGATGCGCGACGAGCGCCTGATCCAGCCGCGCCGTCTCGGCCAGGTCGCCGACAAGGAGTCGCTCGGCCGGCACGGCGGCGCGATGGCCCATCGACAGATTGTCATAGATCCACACGTCATGGCCGCGCGAGAGAAACAAGCGAACCGCGTGACTGCCGATGTAGCCGGCTCCCCCGGTGACGAGAATACGCATGCGCTTTACCGTGAAACGTGTTTGGCGGCGTTCGGTCTTAGGATCGCCCTTGTGCCGCGGTTTGTTGCAAACGGCGCACGAAGGCCGCATGTTCGGAGCTGTCCAAGCCTCGCTGCACCGTCTGAAGCACGGTCAGCAGGTCGCCGCGTAAAAGGGCCGCCGCATCCAGCCTCAATCCGGGCAATACTTCACTGCGATACAGACCATCGGCCGCCGGAGCCAAGGGCTCATAGCGCCCTTCGCGCAGGACAAACCAGTCGATGGCTTGGTCGAGGACACGCCAGACAAGATATTCGCGCACGCCATTGCGACGGTAAGCGTGCAGCTTGGCGTGTAGGTCGATGTTGACGCTGCTGCGGGCCACCTCCACCACCAGCTCCGGGGCGCCACTGACATAACCATCGTCATCTACCCGCGCCTGACCGCCATGTTCGGCCAGAATGCGCAAGAAAGCATCGGGCTGCGGCTCGTTATCCAAGTCGAGTCGCAGAGTGCCATTGTCGCCGCCGGAAATGCCGGGCGTGGCTGCGCGGTAGTATGCCAGCCAACCGATGACATCAAAATGTGGCTGGGCGTGCTCATTGGAAACGGGGGAGGGCATGTAGACGACTCCTTCGATCAATTCTGCCTTCTTGACGTGCGGCATGGCAGCGTAACGGCGCTCGAATTCCGGCCGCGTCAAGCGATCGCCATTTTCCAGCGGCTGGATTCGGCCGTTGGCGGCGTTTTCCACGCTCCGCGGTTGCGAGAGGATTGTCATGATTTGCGACTCCTTGAGGAAGCGAATAACAGCCATGCTACCGCATGCTGACTTCCTCTGTCGAGGTCGTGCGTTGCTTGCGGCATCAGTTGGTGATGCCCTTCGTGATCCCCATGAACACGTCTTCCAGATCGATCTCTTCCTCCTTGAACATTTTCAGACGCAGCTGATTTTGCAGCAGCAATTCGGGAATGAAGCTACCGTCATGCACATTGTCATTGAGCGTGACGCGCAGACACTCCTCCTCGTCGCGCGGCTCGACCTTGAGAATGTCGAGATGCGCTTCGAGCAGCTCGCCGGCGGTTGCGTTCTTGCCGTCGCCGACCGCCACCAGATAAACCGTGTGCTGCCGTACCTGGCGGATGGCCGTCTGCACGTCGCCGTCGAACTCCAGCTTGCCGCGCTCGATGATGCCGATCTTGTTGCAGATGTCGGCCAGCTCCGGCAGGATGTGACTGGAAACGAGGATCGTCTTGCCCATGTTGCGCAGCTCTTTCAGCAGACCGCGCATCTCGATGCGGGCGCGGGGATCGAGTCCGCTGGCCGGCTCATCGAGGAGTAAAACCTGCGGCTCGTGTAGCAGCACGCGTGCCAGACCTAGCCGCTGCGTCATGCCGCGCGACAGGCTCGTCACCAGGGCGTCGCGCTTGTAGCCGAGATCGACCAGCTCCAGCACCTGATCGACCTTGCGCCGCCGCTCCGGTCCCTGAATGCGATAAGCGGCGGCGAAAAATTCGAGATATTCCGTAACCTTCATGTCGTCATAGACGCCGAAGAAGTCCGGCATATAGCCCATGACGCGGCGAATCTCCTTGGCGTTGTTGTAAATCGAGTAGCCGCACACCGTCGCCTCGCCCCAGGTCGGATTGAGGAGCGTGGCCAGGATGCGCATGGTCGTCGTCTTACCGGCGCCGTTGGGACCGATGAAGCCGTACACGTCGCCGCGTTCCAGCTTGAGCGTCAGCCGGTTGAGGGCATACAGCTCGCCGTACATCTTGGTCAGGTCGCGCGTTTCAATCATGGGTTGAATCCATGGTCCATGCTTTAGCCGCTTGCGGCTTAGCGCTAAGCCGCAAGCGGTTAACGAGAACGGATTAATGGGATATAAATACGCACATAAGTCTCTTGCTGTAGATAGCCCGACAAGGCGGGTCGTTGCGTCTGCGTGCCCGGCAGGTCGTCGAACCACAGTCGCGTGGGTGAGACGCCGTCCTGTGCGACGCTTTCGGCGCGGTCGCTGCGCGGCGGCATACGCGCCACGAGGATCGCCTCGTCGCGATAGCGTCGCTGCTGTCCTTCGCCTTGCGAGAGCACGCGCCAGCCCTCATCGAGCTGGCGCAGGCCGCTGTTGGGCTGCTGGCCGCCGCCCGGAGCGCTGTAGAACAACAGCGAGCGCAGCGTCCCGTACGAAGCTAGAGACGGCGTGGGCTGTTGTTGCCCCGACGGTATGGAGCTGGGACGCGGCATCAGAACGTTCGGGATAGTAAACCACTCGGCCAGCGGATGCGGCTTGACATCGCGCTCGAACAGCGGCGCAACATCACGGCTCTCACCGGGCACCAGGTCGCCCATCTTGTACCACTGTCCTTGAAAGAACAGCGCCGCCCCTTGCAATTCGGCCGGCAGATTGTTGGTGATCGCGCCGCTGAGCGCCCGGCCATCGCGGCTCAGACGCAGCTCCGCCTGAATGGGAGGCGGGCGGTCCTTGGTCTGACGATCCCTCAAGGGCACGCGCCAGGAAGACGTAAACGTGCGCGTCGCCCAAACAGGGATCGGCACGCGACGCAGACCGCCGGCGTCGGCGGCGTATTCATAGGGGCGGCGAAACAGGCTCTGCGTGCTGCCGCCCAGGCCAGGATCGGGGCCGTCCATCACCGCCACCATCATCGGCGGCACGGGCGCATCGGCGTCATTCTCGCCCCAGCGCCCGCCCCACTCCGGGGCAACCGGCTCCAGGCCGAGCGTGTAATTCTGGATGCGCGGACTGAAAAGCGTGAACCAGCTTTGGCCGTAGACTTGACCGGGACCGTGAAGGTCGAATTCTACCAAATCGATCTTATTGATCCGCAAATCGTCGCCCTTGAAATAGTAAGCCGTGGCATAGGCCGCGACGCTGACGATCAGCACCAGGGCGGGGAAGGTGATCCAGGTCAGCTCCAGACGCTTGAAGACCTTCTTGAGGATGAAGTAATCCAGTGGGCCGACGAGGACAATATAAAAGAGGATGAACAACGCCACCCAGCCGAA
>Ga0335075_10008728_pt1 | contig 15518 bp, 12 predicted proteins | sample Lox_Sample_24_FD_206723 | JGI IMG/M metagenome (GOLD analysis project Ga0335075, IMG submission 206723) | Soil microbial communities from Loxahatchee National Wildlife Refuge, Florida, United States - Lox_Sample_2.4 | ecosystem: Environmental > Terrestrial > Soil > Wetlands | place: USA... | reverse complement strand
GCTGCCGACGCGCGTCTCGCCGCGTTCCGGCCGGTGTCGGCCATGACGCAGAAGCAGCTCGCCGCCGCCCTGGCGACCATGCTGCCGACCGCTAATGACAACCGTAAGCACGACGTCTACAAGACCCGCGTTAACGCCGGCGGCGATGGCGCATCGGGTCCGCATCCAGAACGGGAACCGGCCTAATTTAGGCCGGTGAGAATCCCCTCAGGCCGCGGACCCGCGAACAGGGTCCGTGGCCCGATTTATTTCGCAGCCTCGGTCCCAGTCAGACCAGCACAACTGGACCAGCAAGCGAGAGGGGATGCACCGATGCTGCGGCCCGATGCCTCCGCGAGCGCAACAAGCGCGGCGGGGTTCGAGTCAATTTCGTCGAGGTCAGAGGCGGTTGCCGTGATCGACCCGTACATCGACGAGCACGCCGGACAGGGCGCTAGCGCGACCGGGATCGCGATGATCTTCGGTCAGGCCGAGGTCCCGGCCGGGCTCGATCTGCCCTGCGCGGACGACCCTGAGCTGTTCTTCGCCGAGGCGCCTGCGGACGTCGAGGCGGCCAAGGCGCTCTGCCAGGGCTGCCGGGCACGGGAAGTCTGCCTTGAGGGCGCCTTGGAACGGCGTGAGCCGTGGGGTGTCTGGGGCGGGGAGCTACTTCTGCGCGGCATCGTCGTCCCGCGCAAGCGGCCAAGGGGCCGTCCCCGCAAGGAGCCCGTGTCGGCCGAGGGGCTGACGAGCGCGGGCAAGACCGATGACCGGGCGGCCTAGCCAACGTCTTCTCTGACGAACGCATCTTCGGGTTATTGATGCGACAAGCAGTCATGCCCCGATACAGACAAACGTACGCACACAATGCGAAGAGGTCTTCACCACCATGTATATCGAACAACGTCTCGCCAGCGAGCGACACGAGGAGCGCCTCAAGCAGGCGCAAGAGGAAAGGTCGGCCCACCAGGTCGCCGAGCTTCACCGGAGGGTGAAGCGGCAGGCCCGGGCCGAACGCGAGCTGCTGCACGCCTGGCAGGCGGTGGACCAGCTCCGGTCGGTCATCCAGGCCGTCCGCTAGCCGGACGTAAGCCGGACGCAAGCGTCTGGCGCCGGCACTGAACAAACCGAACAACTAGTGAGAACCCGGGGTGCGCGAGGGCCACTCCGGGTTCTCTTATTTTGCGGCGGTATCGCTTGCGGGGGGGACGACCCCCCGTCAGGCCCCGTCGGCGTAGCCCGGGACCCAGCGGACCACCTCGGCCCGGAACGGTCCCTCGCACTCGAGCTGGCACAGCACGCCGATCCCGGCCGTCGACACCCGGTGGATCAGCACGTACGAGGGCGGCAGGTTGAACTTGCGGGCGACCGCGTTCAAGTCCGTCATCCGGCTGGCCTCGTCGCGCATCCACTCGCGGCTGAACTTGAACGTCTCCACGCTGGACGGCTCGGCCAGCGGCGCCAGGAACGCGCGCAGCGCGTCGAGATCGACCGCGATGCCGGGCCGGAGGAAGTTATCCGCCCGCAGCTCCCGCTCGACCTCGGCGATGTCGGGGTCGGGGTCGTGCATGATCCGCAGCAGCCGGCCGAAGATCGGCGGCAGCCCGTCCGGCAGCCGGTCGACCGCGCCGAAGTCGAGCACGCCGAGCCGGCCGTCGGCCAGCAGCCGGAAGTTGCCGGGGTGCGGGTCGGCGTGGAGCAGACCGGCTCGGGCCGGGCCGGAGAACAGGAACCTGGTCAGGAGGATGCCCGCCCGGTCGCGCTCGACCTTCGACCCGTCGCTGATGATCTTCGACAGCGGGGTGCCGTCCATCCACTCGGTGATCAGCACGTGATCGGTCTCGGTGACGACCGGCGGTACGTAGATGTCAGGGTCGCCCGCGTAGGCCTCGGCGAACGCACGCTGGGCGGCCGCCTCGAGGTGGTAGTCGAGCTCCTCTGCGATTCGGTCGCGCAGCTCGTCGAGCAGCGGCTTGACGTCGAGTCCGGGCATGATCAGGCCGAACAGCCGGCCGACGCGGGCGAGCTGGGTGAAGTCGTTGATCAGGGCCTTGCCCGCCCCGGGGTACTGGATCTTGACCGCGACCTGCCTGCCGTCCTTCCAGACGGCCCGGTGCACCTGGCCGATCGACGCGGCCGCGGCCGGGGTGTCGTCGAACGAGGTGAACTCGGCTCGCCAGTCCGGGCCGAGGTCGGCCGCGAGCACCCGGTGCACGGTGCTGGCGGGCAGCGGCGGCGCCGACTCCTGCAGCTTGGTCAGCGTCGCCCGGTACGGCTCGGCGATCTCCGGCGGCAGCGCCGCCTCGAAGATCGACAGCGCCTGGCCGAACTTCATCGCGCCGCCCTTGAGCTCACCGAGCACCCGGAACACCTGGTCGGCGGTGCGTTGCTGGATCTCCTGGCCGACGATCTCGGCCGACATGCCGCCGATCCGCTTGCCAAGACCGAGGGCGGACCGCCCGAAGTAACCGAGCGGCAGCCCAGCCAGCTTGGCGGTCCGCTGCACGCTGCCGCGAGGGACGTCGCCGTTCTTGGGGGCGTCGCCCGTTTCCACACTGTCCGCCATGGTTACGACTCTAGCTCCGTTATTCGGATGACCTGTCGGCTACGCCATCGACCCGAACCGACGACCTGTCGGCTACGCCAGCGACACCAATAGACGATGTCGCTGGCGTAGCCGACAGGAACCGGCGGCCGGGCAAGCCCCGCGAGACACTCCGAATGTCGTCCCGACTCGTCACGATTTGTCCCATGAGACCAGCACTCAAGGCGGGCCTGCGGCCCCTCTGGCGGGACCGCGACACCCTGCAGATCGGGGTCGACCCGCGCCGCGCCCGGGCGCTGACCGGCCTGGGCAAGGCGGCCGCGATCGTCTCGCTGCTCGACGGCTCGCGCGACACCGCCGAGGTGGCGCGGACGGCCGCCGTCTACGGCATCAGCCAGGACGCGGTGGACAAGATCATCGGCCTGCTGGCCTCGGCCGGGGTGCTCGACGACTTCCCGGCCGGGCTGCGGGCGGCGCTGCCCGGCTACCTGCTCGAGCGGATCAGCCCCGAGCTGGCATGCGCCGCGCTCGCCTACGGGCACGGCGACGGCGGGGCGGCGGTGTTCGCCCGGCGCCGGGCGGCGTTCGTCCGGGTGCACGGCGCGGGCCGGGTCGGCGCGTGCATCGCGACGTTCTTGGCGGCGTCCGGCGTCGCGTGGGTGAGCTGCGTCGACGCCGGCCGGGTAGGCCCGCCCGACCTCGCCCCGGGCGGGGCCGGGGTCGCCGACGTCGGCCAGCGGCGGCCGGCCGCGGTCGCCCGCGCGATTCACCGGGTGGCGCGCGAGGTGCGGACCGCCGACGATCCGCGACGGCTGCCGGACCTGGCCGTGCTCACCGGCCGGCCCGACCCGGTCGTGCTGGCCGACCTCATGCGGCATCGGGTCCCGCACCTGGTGGCGGACGCCGACGAGGCCATCGCGGTCGTCGGGCCGCTGGTGCGGCCGGGCCGGTCGGCCTGCGTGCGCTGCCTCGACCTGAGCAAGGCGGCCAGGGACCCGGCCTGGCCGCGAGTGCTCGCCCAGGCGGGCGGCGCGGGCGGGCCGGCCACCGTGCCCCAGGCATGCGACACGGCGCTGGCGGCGGCGACCGCCGCGCTCGCGACCGCCCAGGCGCTGATGCTGATCGACCGGGCGGGCGAGCCTGCCACCGCGAATGGAACGCTTGAGCTGGTGCTACCCGACTGGCAGTGGCACCGGCGGGGCTGGCCCGCCCATCCCGCCTGCACCTGCCGCGCGACTGACGCCGCCAGCCAGTCACGCCGATGAACGGCTACTCCGCCTCCGGCCCGTCCCCGGAATCGGAATCGGAATCGGAATCGGCTGGGCCGTCATCTTCCTCGAGATCGGAGATGTCGAAATCGGTCGCCCCGCGCAGGAACCCGTCCGGGTTAGCCAGATCGTCCGCCGTCGGCAGCAGGTCCGGATGCGCCCACAGCGCGTCCCGCGCCTCGATGCCGCGCTCGGTCGTGAGGTCGGCCCACAGCGCCGACGCCTCCCGCAGCATCCGCGGCCGCAGCTCGAGCCCGACCAGGGCGGCGAAGGTCCGCTCGGACGGCCCGCCCGACGCCCGGCGACGCCTGATCGCCTCGGCCAGCGCCGCGCTGTGCACCAGCCGGCCGTCAGCGGCGGCGGCCACCACGGTCGCCACCCACCCCTCGACCAGCGCGAGCGCGGTCTCGAGGCGAGACAAGGCGGCCTTCTGCTGCGGCGAGTCCTCCGGCCGGAACAGCGTCTCGCCGCTCAGCGCGCCGCGCAGCGCCTCCTCGGGGTTGGCCATGTCCATGTCAGGCAGCGCCTCGCGCAGCTTGCCCATGTCGATCGTGATGCCGGCCGCGTACGCCTCGACCGCGCCGAGCAGGTGCTGGCGCAGCCACGGCACGTGGCCGAAGAGCCGGTGGTGGGCCGCCTCCCGCAGCGCCAGGAACAGCCGCACCTCGCCTGGGTCGACCGACAGCCCGTCGCCGAACGCGGCCACCCCGGCCGGCAGCAGCGCCGCCGTCCCCTCGGGGGCGAGCGGCAGGCCGATGTCGGTCGACGTCGCCATCTCGCTCGCGAGCTCGCCGATCGCGGTGCCGACCTGGCCGCCCAGCATCGCCCCGCCGAGCTGGCGCAGCATCGGGGCGAACGCGGTCATGCCGCCCATCCCCGACAGCATCGCCCGCATCTCCGGCGGCACGCTCTCGTCGTCGAGCTGGGCCGGATCGAACGCGGTCATCGACCCCATTGCCTCGATCGCCCTGGTCGCGATCGGCTCGCACAGCGTCGACCAGACCGGGAACGTCGCCTCGAGCCACTCCGACTGCGACCACGCCTCGATCTTCCTGATCCCGGACGGGAACGAGGTGAACTCGTCAAGCCACAGGTCGGCCAGCCGGACCGCCTCGGTCACGGTCGCGCGCTCGTTGGCGAGCACGCTCGGATCGCCGCGGCCGGCGATCGAGTGCCGGGCCAGGTTCTTGGCCAGGTCCCAGTTGACCGGCCCGCCGCTGTACGAGAGCAGGTCGGCGAACTGGCGCAGCGCGTCGGCGAACTGATTCGGATTGCCGGCCCCGCCTGGGCCTTCAGGGCCGCCGGGGAGTCCGAATCCGAACGGCCCGGACGGTCCGGACGGGCCGGAGCCGCCGGGCGGCTTCGGATCGTCGTCGCCGGGCCGGCTGGGTGGGCCGAACCCAAAGGGTGGACGGTCAGCCATGTTGCGCCCCCTCAGCTGATAGGGGTCGGGCAGGATAGAAGGGTCATACGTTGCCACGCTATTCGGGAGCAGCCGATTTTGAGAAACGGCAGACGGCAGGTTCGCCATGAGCGCAGCGTTCGCCGTGAGCGTAGCACCGCCGCGACGCCGCCGGTGGTGGCGGTCACCGGTGCGGCCCACGGCGTCGGGCAGGCGCTCGCGCTCAGGCTGGCGGACTCGCCGCTGATCGGACGGGTGGTCGCGATCGACGATCACCGGGGCGACGCGGCCGGGGTGACCTGGCGGGTGGCCGACGTCAGGGACCCGACGCTGGCGGCCAGGCTGACCGGGGTGGACGTGGTGGTGCACACCGACGTGTCCACGTCGGTGGATCAGGACCCCAAGGAGCGGCGCGCGCGGAACGTGCGCGGGGCGCAGACCGTGCTGACCGCCGCGGCGGCCGAGCGGATCGGCCGGATAGTGCTCGTGACCAGCGCGATGGTGTACGGGGCGCGCCCCGACAACCCGGTCCCGCTGCCCGAGGACGCGCCGCTGCTGGCCGACGCCGACGGCAGCGTGGCCGGCGACCTGATCGAGATCGAGGAGCTTGCCCGCCGGTCGCGCCGGGTCAACCCGGGCACCCAGGTGACGGTCGCGCGGCCCGCGGCGCTGGTCGGGGACGCCGTCGACACGCTGCTGATCAGGCATTTCGAGGCGCCCCGGCTGCTCGCGGTGCGAGGCTGCGGGCCCCGCTGGCAGTTCTGCCACGTCGACGACCTGGTCTCCGCGCTCGAGCTGGCGGCGGCCGGGCTGGTCGGCAGCGACTTCGCGGTCGGCTGCGACGGCTCGCTCTCGCAGGCCGAGGTGGAAGCGCAGAGCGGCATGAAGTCGCTCGAGCTGCCCGCCCGGCTGACGTTCGGCACCGCCCAGCGGCTGCACCGGCTCGGCGCGACCCCGGTGCCCGCGGCCGACCTGCGCTACGTGGTCTACCCGTGGGTGGTCGACTGCGCCGCCCTGCGCGCGGCGGGCTGGCACCCGTCGGTCGGCAACGCCGAGGCGCTGGCGGTCCTGCTGGCCGCCCGCAGCGGCCATCCGGCGGTGGTCGGCCGTCGCCTCGCCCGCAAGGACGCGGCGCTGACGGCGGCGGGCGCGGCGGGCACGGCCGCGGCCGTCCTCGGCACCGCCGCCATCGTCCGGCACGCACGCAAAAGGAATAAAGGCTAAAAATATCTTCCCGAACGGTTCCGTGGCCCCGCCCCGGCCACCACGCTGAGGCCCGGCCCGGACTGGCGCGGTACCGTTGTCGGGTGAACCAGATCAGGCTGATCGCCGTCAGGGACACCCCGTTGTCGGTGGACGAGGTGCGGGCCGCGATCGCGGACCCGGCGGCCGGCGGCGAGGTGCTGTTCATCGGCACCGTGCGCGATCACGACGCCGCCCGCGGTGTCGTCGGGCTCTCGTACTCGGCCCACCCGTCGGCGGCCGACGAGCTGCGCCGGACCGCGGAGTCGATCGCGGCGAAGTACCCCGACGCGATCGCGGTGGCGGCCGTGCACCGGGTCGGCGACCTGGCCGTCGGCGACCTGGCGGTCGTCGTCGGGGTGGCCTGCGCGCACCGGGCCGAGGCGTTCCACGCCTGCCACGCGCTGATCGACGAGCTCAAGGCGTCGGTGCCGGTCTGGAAGCACCAGCGGTTCGCCGACGGTACCGAGGAATGGGTCGGCAGCGCGTAGTCTTCCGATCATGTCCCGACGTTCCCTGACGCTGGCCATCGCCGGTCTCGCGACGGTGGCCGCAATCGCGGTGGCGGTGCTGCTTCCCGTGCCTTACGTGATCCTCGGGCCGGGTCCGACGCTGAACACGCTGGGCGAGTCCTCGGGGCAGCCGCTGATCACGATTTCGGGGCACAAGACGTATCCGACGACCGGGCATCTCAACCTGGTGACGGTCGGGTACTCGGGCGGACCCGGCTCGAACATGAACATCTTCCAGGCGCTGCGGGCGTGGCTTGACCCGTCCGAGGCCGTCGTCCCCGAGACCGAGCTGTTCCCGGCCGGGCAGACGGCCCAGCAGACGCAGGCGCAGGACACCGAGGAGATGACCGACTCCCAGCAGACGGCGACCGCGGCCGCCCTGACCGAGCTCCGCATCCCGTACCAGACCGTGGTCAGCGTGGTCTCGACCGTGCCCGGGTACCCGGCCAGCAAGGTGCTCAAGGCCGGGGACGTGATCGAGGCGGTGGACGGCAAGCCGGTGTCCGATCAGACGTCGCTGAGCTCGATGATCACCGCGCACCCGGCCGGCACCACGCTCACGCTGACGGTCCAGCGGGCCGGGAAGACGCTGACGGTCCCGGTCGCGAGCAAGGTGTCGGGCGGCACCGCGGTGATCGGCGTCGAGGTCCAGGAGGCGTACAAGTTCCCGTTCACGGTGAACATCAGCGTCGGCCAGATCGGCGGGCCGAGCGCCGGGATGATGTTCGCGCTCGGGATCATCGACAAGCTCACCCCGGACAACCTGGCCGGCGGCAAGTTCATCGCCGGAACCGGCGAGATCACCGCGTCCGGTCAGGTTCAGCCCATCGGCGGCATCCAGCAGAAGATGGTCGGCGCCCGCTCGGCCGGCGCCACGATCTTCCTCACCCCGGCCGGCAACTGCTCGGACACGGTCGGGGCGGTGCCCGCCGGGCTGCGGCTGGTGAAGGTGTCCACGCTGTCGGGCGCTATCGCCGACCTTGATGCGATTAAGGCGGGCAAACCGGTCCCGTCGTGCTGACGTTCGTCACTGTGCAGCTTCAGCGGGACGACCCCCCGGCCCCCCGAAAGAAGCATTGATACCTGGTCATGCTCGCTGCCTCACAGGAGGCCGGCGTAGGCTTCGGCTAGGTAGGTACGGCGAAGGGAGCTCGTGAGTCGTGGCACTTCGGGTACTCGTCGATGCGACTGGGGTGCCGGCCGACCGAGGCGCGCTGGGCCGTTACGTGGACGGGCTGATCGGCGCTCTCGGCGCCACCGGGACCGATCTGGCCGTCGCCTGTCAGCTCGCGGATGAGGAGCGCTACCGTCGGCACGCGCCGGACGCCACGATCGTGGCGGGGCCGGTCGGGCTCGGGCACCGCAGCGAGCGGCTCGCCTGGGAGCAGAGCGGGCTGCCGGTGCTGGCCGAGCGGGTCGGCGCGGACGTGCTGCACATGCCGTACTACTCGATGCCGATGCGGCCCGGTCTGCCGACCGTGGTCACGATCCACGACCTCACGTTCTTCACCGACCCCGAGCGCTACTCGGCGTCGCACGCGATGTCGCTGAAGTCGGCCACCAACGCCTCCGCCCGGCAGGCGACCCGGCTGATCGTGCCGTCCAACGCCACCAGGGACGAGCTCGTCCGGGTCCTCGGGGTCGACCCGGGCAAGATCGACGTCGCCTATCACGGGGTCGACCACAACCTGTTCCACCGGCCCACCGAGGATCAGGCCGCCCACGTCACCGCCCGGCTCGGGCTGCGGGGCAAGACCTACATCGCCTTCCTCGGATCGCTGACGCCGCGCAAGAACGCGCCCGCCGTGGTCCGGGGGTGGACCCAGGCGGTGGCCGACCTGGAAAACCCGCCCGCGCTGGTGCTGGCCGGCGGCGGCGGCTGGAGCGACGAGCTCGACCAGGCAGTGGCGGCCGTGCCGGCCACGCTGCGGCTGGTCCGGCCGGGCTACCTGCCGTTCGGGGACCTGGCCGGCTTCCTCGGCGGCGCGCTGGTGGTGGCGGCGCCGTCCCGGGGCGAGGGGTTCGGGCTGCCGGTGCTCGAGGCGATGGCGTGCGGCGCCCCGGTGCTGACCACCTACCGGACCTCGCTGCCCGAGGTGGGCGGCGACGCGGTGGCGTACACCGAGCCGGAGGCGGAGGCGATCGCGGTCGCGCTGCGAGCGCTGCTCGACGATCCGGACCGCCGGCTCGCGCTGGGCGAGGCCGGGCACGCCCGGGCTCGGGAGTTCACCTGGGCGGCGTCGGCGGCCGCGCACGCGGCGAGCTACCAGCGGGCGGCGGAATCGCGGTAACGGCGGCGACCCGGCCGCCGCGGACGCTCGGTAACAAGTGTGACGTTGGGCATAACGCTCTTGCGGCGAATTCTCGCGTGTCCAGCCGATGCTGAGGCGCCGCCTGAGTATGCTGCGTGGGTCGTCGCCGCCCGGCGGCTGCCCGCTGTCCATGGAACCGACCGCTGAAGGCAGATATCTATGCCCCGTGAACCGCTAGAAGCGATCATGCTCGTCGGGGGTAAAGGCACCCGGCTGCGTCCCCTCACGCTGTCTGCGCCGAAGCCGCTGCTGCCGACGGCCGGGGTGCCGTTCCTAGCTCACCAGCTGGCGATGGCGGCGGAGTGCGGGATCACGCACGTGGTGCTCGCGACCTCCTACCGAGCGGAGATGTTCACCGAGGCGTTCGGCGACGGCGCGCAGTTCGGCCTGTCGATCGACTATGTCTACGAATCCGAGCCGCTCGGCACCGGCGGCGGCATCAGGAACGCGGCGGCGCTGCTGCGCGGCGGCCCCGACGATCCGATCGTCGTGCTCAACGGCGACATCCTGTCCGGTCACGACCTGCCCGCCCAGGTCGACCTGCACCGCAAGAAGGACGCGGCGGTGACGCTGCACCTGGTTCCGGTGGACGACCCGAGCCGCTACGGCTGCGTCCCGACCGACGTCTCCGGGCATGTCACCGCGTTCCTCGAGAAGACCCCGCACCCGGTCACGAACCAGATCAACGCCGGCTGCTACGTGTTCAAGCGGTCGGTCATCGACCAGATCCCGGCCGGCCGGGTCGTCTCGGTCGAGCGGGAGACGTTCCCCGGCCTGATCGACGCCGGGGCGGTCGTGATGGGCTACGCCGAGGCCGCCTACTGGCTCGACGTCGGCACCCCGGAGGCGTTCGTGCGCGGCTCGTGCGACGTCGTCCTCGGGGCGCTGCCGTCGCCCGCGCTGCCGGGCGACATCGGCGCGTACCTGGTCCTCGGCGACGCCAGCGTGGCTCCGGACGCGCTGCTGACCGGCGGCACCACCGTCGGCGCGAGCGCCGTGATCGAGGCCGGCGCGATCGTCGAGGGCAGCGTGATCTGCGACGGTGCTCGGATCGGGGCCGGGGCTGAGGTCCGCAACAGCATCGTTGGTTACGGTGCGACGATCGCGGGGGCCGGCGACGGCGTTCGCGGGGCGGTGCTCGATGGTGTCGTGATTGGCGACGAAGCTTTTATCGGACCTGGTAACGAGCTGCTCAAGGGCGCTCGGGTGTGGCCGAACACTCGGCTTGACGCTACGGCCGTCCGGTTCTCCACCGACGCTTAGGTCTTAGCTCGCGCTTCGCGCATTGCCTGGGGAGAGCCAGGCCGGTCTGTCGTGTCATCCTGCCGACGTCGGTCCGCGTCTCCTTGTCAGGGGCTGTCGGCTCGCAGAAAGGGGATGGCCATGCGGAGCAGGCGAGCAGCGGGTCTTGCTGGTGCGGCGTTGGCGGCCCTGGGACTGGCGGCGGTCGGCTTGGCCGGGCCCGCTGGCGCGGTCGGCGCCGGCGCGGCGGGACGGCCGGCAGGCTCGGTTCAGGCGGGCGTCATCTCCACAATCGCGGGCGGCGTCGGCGGACCCGGCCTGGCGACTTCGGTCGCGGTCAGCCCCTGCGGCCTGGACTGGGCGAGCGGCTCGCTGTTGATCGGCGACGGCACGATGGTGCGCCGCGTGAGCATGGCAACCGATGTGCTCACCACTGTGGCCGGGGATAACGCGTCCGGACCGGTCGACGACAGCGGCACCGCCGTCAGCCGCCCGCTTTCGGACGCGTGCGGGACGCTGCGCGACGCGGCTGGGAACCTGATTATCGGAGTCGGCGCTCAGGTGCTGGTGCTGCCGGCCAAGACGGGCCGGTTCTACGGGCAGGCGATGACGGCCGGGAACCTGTATCCGATAGCGGGCTCCGGCGCCGGCCGCGATGGCGGTCCGGCCGGCGATGGCGGTCCGGCCACCAAGGCAAGCCTGTCGGCCGCGGTGCACGTGGCCTTCGATCGGACCGGGAACCTCCTGATCGCCGATGCGGGGTATCCGAGCGATTGCGGGGAGGAGAACCCGCTCGGCTCGCTGGTGCGGGTGGTGGCGGCCAGGACCGGCACGTTCTACGGCCAGAAGATGACCGCGGGCGATATTTACACGGTGGCGGGCGTGCAATCGGGCGGGACGACGGCCTATGGCGGGCTGGCCACCCGGGCGTGGCTCGGCGTCGCGATTGGGTCGGTCCAGCCGGACCGGTACGGGAACCTGGTGGTGGCCGACCAGCGCGAGAACGATCCGTGCGGCGTCATCGAACCGTCGGTGCTGGTGATCGCCGAGGTCACCGGTACCTTCTACGGCGTCAAGATGACCGCAGGCCACATCTACCGGGTGGCCGGCGACGGCAAGGCCGGCCGCGCTGGCGACGGCGGCCCCGCTCCGGCGGCGTCGCTGGCGCTGGCCGCAGGCGCCGTCGTCGACGGTGCGGGCAACCTGGTGATCGGGGACGGCAGCCGGGTGCGGGTGGTAGCGGCCAGGACCGGGCGGTTTTACGGCCAGCAGATGACCGTGGGCCACATCTACGGCATCGCCGGGAATGGTCTGGGCGGGTATTCGGGCGACGGCGGCCCGGCCGGCCAGGCCCGGGTGGCGGCCGGGGCGGTCGCGCTCGACGCGGACGGGAACGTGCTGTTCGGCGGCGGCCATCGGGTGCGGCTGGAGGCCGTCAGAACCGGCACGTTCTACCGGGTGAAGATGACCGCGGGCGACATCTACACCGTGGCCGGGACCGGGGCGGCGTTCTCGGGCGACGGCGGGCCGCCCTCGCGGGCCGAGTTCACCCTGCCCACGGCGGTCACCGTGGACAAGGCAGGCGACATCGCCTTCTCCGCCGCGACCGTCGACGGCGCCGAGACCACGACGGTAGACCTCATCGCGGCCTCCTCGGGCTCCTTGTTCGGCCGTCGACTGACCGCAGGGAACCTGTACACGGTGGCAGGCAACGGCATCGCGGGCTACCGCGGAGACGACGGCCCGGCCCGCGAGGCCGAGTTCGACCTCCCGTTCGGCGCCGCCGCGGTCGCGTTCGACGGCACTGGCAACATCGTCGTGGCCGATGCGGGCAGCAACCGGGTGCGGATGATCGCCGCCAGATCCGGCCGTTTCTTCGGCCAGCAGATGACCGCCGGCGACATCTACTCGATCGCGGGCACCGGCGCGTCCGGGTTCAGCGGCGACGGCGGACTGGCGGTCAAGGCCAAGATCGGCTTTCCCACCGGGGTAGCGGTCGACCCGCACGGCAACGTGGTCGTCCTCGACTCGCTGAACCGGCGGGTGCGGGTCGTGGCCGCCGCAACCGGCACCTTCTATGGCCGGGCGATGATCGCCGGCCACATATACACCGTGGCGGGCGACGGCAGCGCCTCGTTCAACGGCGACGGCATCCCGGCCGTTAAGGCGGGCATCGCCCCGGAGGCAGTGGGGACGGACGCGGCCGGAAACCTGATCATCGCCGATAACCATTTCCGGGTGCGACTGGTGGCGGTCAGCACCGGCACTATGTACGGCCAGCCGATGACCGCCGGCGACATCTACACGATCGCCGGGGACGGAGTGCAGGGATCCTCAGGCAGCGGCATTCCTGCCCGCCAGGCAGAGTTCGACGTCCTCGGCGGCGTGACCACCGACCAGCACGGCAACGTGATCGTCCCCGACGCCTACACCGGCCTCGTCTGGGTGGTCGCGGTCACTGATGGCACGTTCTACGGCCAGGCCATGACCGCAGGCGACATCTACGCCATCGCCGGCGGCGGCGCCACCCTGGGCGCTGGCGGGCCCGCCACCAGCGCCCTGCTCAACTCCCCGTTGGACGTGGCCGTGACCCCTGCAGGCAGCCTGCTGGTGACGGACGGCTATGACAACCTGCTACGCGCGGTATCACCCTAGGGCGCTGCCATCACTTGCCGATGGTGGCGTCACCCGCAGCGTCGACGGCCGCGCACACCCTGGCCGAGGCGCAGGAGACATCCGGGTCCTCGCCTCCGACCGGCTCACGTGGGTTCGCCTGGTCTCCCGGAGCGCCCGGGTCCGCCCGGCTCCCGCCTCACGTGGGTCCGCGCCGGTCTCCGGCTCACCTGGGTGACCGTTTTAGAACACGGTCGCGAAAATGGGGCGGGCCGGGGGAACGGATTGACCGGGTCTGGGGCGGGGGCGGGCTTACGATGGGGCGCGTGGGTGGTGTCTTGGGTGAGCCGGGGGTGGTGGCTGACTGGGTGGCGCCCTTTGCGGTTGATATTCGGGTGACGCTGGGGGTGCAGGGGCGGGGGCGGGGGGATCCGACCTACCGGGTGGACGAGGGCGGGGCGATCTGGCGGACGTCGCTGACGCCGGAGGGACCGGGGACGATCCGGGTGCTGCCGTCGCCGCACTGGGTCGTCTCGCCTGAGGACGGAACCGCTTCGACCCGGGTGCGGGCGCGGGCGTGGGGGCCGGGGGCGCAGTGGCTGCTCGCGGCGCTGCCGGCCGCGCTCGGGGGCGACGACGACGTTTCCGGGTTCGAGCCGGGGGAGCACCCGCTGATCTGGGAGTCGGCCCGGCAGAACCCGGGGTTTCGGCTGGGGCGGTCGGGGCGGCTGATGGAGGCGCTGGTGCCGGCCATCCTCGAGCAGAAGGTCGTGATCCTGGAGGCGCACCGGGCCTGGCGGATCTTGCTGTCCAAGTACGGGACCGAGCCGCCCGGGCCCGCGCCGGCCGGGATGCGGGTGTTCCCGGAGCCGGCCGTGTGGCGGCGGATTCCGTCCTGGGACTGGCACCGGGCCGGGGTCGAGGGGGTGCGGGCGGAGACGATCATCAGGGCCGCGACCGTGGCCGGGTCGCTCGAGCGGCTGCTCGACCTCGCCCACGAAGAGGCGGACCGCAAGCTGAGGACGATCCCCGGGATCGGCGTGTGGACCTCGGCCGAGGCCAGGCAGCGGTCGGCGGGCGACCCGGACGCGGTCTCGGTCGGCGACTACCACCTGAAGAACATCGTCGGCTGGGCCCTCGCGGGCAAGGACCGGTCGACCGACGAGGAGATGCTGACGCTGCTCGAGCCGTTCAAGGGGCACCGGCACCGGGCAACCCGGCTGATCGGGCTGAGCGGCGGCGGGCGGCCCGCCCGGCCCGCAGGGTCGGGCCCGGCCCGCTACGGTGCCGTCCGGCCGCAGCGCCGCGGACCGCGGATGTCGGTTCGCGACTACCGGAATTTCTGAGCCCGCGGTCGCGGTTGTCGCCGTCGTGGCAGATACGAGCGCTTCTATCCGCCGGGCGCTGGCCCGGACCGCCGACGGCGAGCCGCTGGACGAGGCCGAGGCGACGCTACTGCTGCACGCGCGCGGCGACGACCTCCGCACGCTGCTCGGCCTGGCCGCGCGGGCGAGGGACGACGGGCTGGCGGCGGCCGGGCGGCCGGGGGTGATCACCTACTCCAAGAAGGTCTTCATCCCGCTGACCCGGCTGTGCCGCGACCGCTGCGGCTACTGCACGTTCGCAACCGTCCCCGGCCGGCTCGAGAGCCTCTACCTGAGCCCGGACCAGGTCCTCGAGATCGCTCGCCAGGGAGCCGCCCTGGGCTGCAAGGAGGCCCTGTTCACGCTGGGCGACCGCCCCGAGGCGCGCTGGCGGCAGGCCCGGGATTGGCTGGACGCCCACGGCTACGAGGACACGCTGTCCTACGTGCGGGCGATGGCGGTGCGCGTGCTCGAGGAGACCGGCCTGCTCCCGCACCTCAACCCGGGCGTGCTCAACACCCAGGACTTCGAGCGGCTGAAGCCGGTCGCCCCGTCGATGGGGATGATGCTCGAGACCACCGCCGAGCGCCTGTTCACCGAACGGGGGGCGCCGCACTACGGCTCGCCCGACAAGGACCCGAAGGTCAGGCTGCAGGTCCTCGAGGACGCCGGCCGGGGCCAGGTTCCGTTCACCACCGGCATCCTCATCGGCCTGGGCGAGACCCCGGCCGAGCGCACGGACGCGATCTTCGCCCTGCAGCGGGTCTCCCGCGCCCACGGCGGCATCCAGGAAGTCATCGTGCAGAACTTCCGGGCCAAGCCGGACACGAAGATGCGCGACACGCCCGATGCCGAGCTGGCCGACCTCGCCGCCACGATCGCGGTCACCCGGCTGGTCCTCGGGGCCGACGCCCGGATCCAGGCGCCGCCCAACCTGGTCGGCCAGCAGTACCAGCTGATCCTCGACGCCGGGATCGACGACTGGGGCGGCGTCTCGCCGCTTACCCCTGACCACGTGAACCCCGAGCGTCCGTGGCCC
>Ga0335075_10008727_pt1 | contig 15519 bp, 11 predicted proteins | sample Lox_Sample_24_FD_206723 | JGI IMG/M metagenome (GOLD analysis project Ga0335075, IMG submission 206723) | Soil microbial communities from Loxahatchee National Wildlife Refuge, Florida, United States - Lox_Sample_2.4 | ecosystem: Environmental > Terrestrial > Soil > Wetlands | place: USA... | reverse complement strand
GCCCCGCACACAGCCGCGCTCCGTGTGCCAATCGGTTCAGGGGTTCAATGCGCGAAGTTTTCCTTGGGCGAATTCTCACCCCGGCCCTCTCCCGCTGGGAGAGGGAGAATTGTCTTCCGATGGTTGGACAGGTTTGGCGGTGAAGAACGCCGTACGGTTGCAGCGCGAATTGATCAGAGCGCGCACGGACGTGGCGCTGCTACGAGTCGTCCGCACATGCACACATTTTTTGGGCATAGGCGGGGAAATCGGAAACGAAGCAGAAATCCAGGCCGAAAGGTTCAGTTTATTGGGAATTTGAACGATTTAGGAGCCGAAGCATTGGAACGAAGGGTCCGCTGACTGATGCGTGCGGAACTTCTTCCATTCCACGCTTGCCGTCCTGGCAGGCCCGGCGCGTCGGGGTGACCGCTTTCGGGAGTCGGGCCACTTCGCAGCGTCAATCGCCATTTTAGAGTCCAACGACGTCCGAAAGCGGTGTCGCGCGAACTTGCCACCGCACTCCAGGACGGCAAGCGAGTCTGTACGAATCTTCCCGGTTCCTGGCGGTTCAATGATTCGGACATCCTGCAATACGGACCATGAACCTTTGATCTCGGGATGCTACGAGATCGAACGATTCTACCTCCCCATGAACCTGCTTCGGAGCGCGGCTGTGTCGAAGACCAGCCGCAGCGCGTCGCAACGTTCGTGGCTGCTGCGGCTGGTGCCCCTTTGCCCCGCACACAGCCGCGCTCCGTGTGCCAATCGGTTCAGGGGTTCAATGCGCGAAGTTTTCCTTGGGCGAATTCTCACCCCGGCCCTCTCCCGCTGGGCTCCCGCTGGGAGAGGGAGAATTGTCTTCCGATGGTTGGACAGGTTTGACCGTGAAGAACGCCGGACGGTTGCGGCACGAATTGATCAGAGCGCGGTCACTATTCTTAGTGCCATTGCTGCCCGTCTTCCATTTGATAATTTGGATTCTTGTCCCAATCTTTTACGAGGGGATCCAGATTGGGCAGCGGAAGCGGCTGGAAATCTTTTACACGTTGGGCTACTTCCTGTTGTTGCTCCGGAGTCAACTGAGCCAGTGCGTTCGACAAATTCACGTCCACACGGCGCACCGTTCTGGAGTCGGGCCAATTGGATTTCGCCAATTCCAGCCACATGGCAGCCTGGACCGTGTCGTTTATGCCGAGGTCACCGTGGAGAATGGCAAACCCGAGGTCGTTTTGCGCCTGGGCGTATCCGCGTTGCGCGGCATTGCTTAGCAATTTGGCTGCCTCTGAAGTGTTTTGTTCCATATCAATCCCTTGAATCAGCATTATGGCCAGAACGGACTGTGCCTGGAGAAATCCGTGGTCGGCGGCGCGGTGCAGCCATTTGAGCCCCTCGGTTTTATCGACCGGATAGTTTGGACAACCGGGAACCGGCGGATAGCCATTGTAATACAATTGAAACAACAGAAACTCGGATGGCGCCCAACCATTGTTTGCCGACTCAGCCAGCCATTGTTTTCCCTGCTCAAAATCTGACGGCGCGGCGTCGTGGTGAAAATCAATGATGGCGCATTGATATTGGGCATCGAGATCGCCGGCCCTGGCGGCCCGGACCATATACTCGTTTGCCAAATGAACCGAGCCATGCTCGACATTTCTGAAAATTGTAAACGGCTAATTGATGCAACGCATCCGGATGATTTTTTGGGGCGGCTTTCCGGTACCATTTCAAAGCAGCGTCCATGTTCGTTGGCACGCCGTCACCGTACTCGTATGCGCGCCCCATCACGTCCTGCGCTTGCGTCGCGCCGAGCGTAGCGGCCCTGAAAGTCCATTCACGGAAAGCGGCTACGTTTGTTTCGGCGCCCCAACCGTGCAGGTAACATGCGGCCAGCGCGAAACAGGCCAGGGGTCACCGAGTTTGGCGCTACAGTAATACCAATAAAATGCTTTGTTCAGTCCTTTTTGTGAATCTTCGGGTGATTTGCGGTTGAGGAGAGCGAGCGCCCACAGGTCTTCCGCCGCCGGGTTGCCTTCCTGGCTTTGCTCACACACCAGATTCGTCGCTTCCTGGAACGTCAAATCGCTGTTTGTCCAATATTTAGGAGGCAACGCGATTTTGATCGAGGCGAGCCAATTGGTTGAGACGGCATTGTTTGCCAGCGAATTCTGCATAGGGACGTTCTCCAGTTCATCAAGGAGATCATTCGGCAACCCCGCCACGCCTGACGCCAGCAAAGACGCCGGTAATAGCGCAAGTACAAGGATAAAAAGTGTCCGCATGCGTGATAAGATTATATTTTCAACAATGAAAAAACGCAAAAGTTGCATCGGTTTGGTGTACACGCTTTAGCGTGCTCCGGGTTCGCCGTTCCCCTGGCAAAGGGGAAGCTTCTGAGCGACGGCGGAAGCACGTTCCGGAACAGCGTGAAGAATGGACGGCGAACCCAGACACCCTAAAGGGTGGACACCAAACGAAATGACGCTGGTCTCGTTTTACCCACTTGCGTTGCGCCTCGAAAATATTGTATTTTGGAGTGCTTTAGTTGAGTGCCGATGTGGCGGAATTGGCAGACGCGCTAGACTCAAAATCTAGTACTCGCGAGAGTGTGTGGGTTCGACCCCCTCCGTCGGCACCATTAAAAAAGGCTTTAGGAAACAGCGGTTTTTGCCAATGATTTCGGGCATTCTGTGTGATTTGCTGCTACCAACGTCTGCGCGTTTGGGCTTTTCCTTTCCTGCACCTTCCCGTTGAACCCGATGCTTGCAAATCAATCATGAAATGGGCAGATGATGCGCAATTCGGAGTGGGTCAGCGGCGATAGCCTGACCGAGCACCTTGCCCCAGTTGCGGTCAATGAGTTCAAGTGCCTTCATACAAGAATTGCGGCGCGCTCGTGCGGATCATTTTCAAGAAACGTCCAATATGCTTCAGCGATAATCGCATTACTCTCCCGTCCGCGCGCATTTCGAGCAGCCAAACGTTGAGCCGCGAGGTCCTCAAGAAGATTCGTGGCATTGCCGCCTAGACGCTGGATCAAATTGCGCTGGTGCCGAACATTATTCTCAATTGAAGGAGCGATTTGATCCTGAAGTCGCGTAGTCCAACGATCCTGTAAGCGAAGAATATAATTAAGAGAACGAACACGTGGTGTGTCAGCGCCGCCATCTTCAAGGACAAGCTTCAAACCGGTTTGAGGGTCACGGGTGGTGCGGACGTGGAGTGGACCAAAGGCCTCACGCGCATACGGCAAAAACATTTGTGCAAGCGTCGCATAATCTGTGGCATCCCGGTCCTCTTTGAAGTCCTCGTTGCAAGGAGTGCAACAGGGACGAAGGTTTTGCGGGTGGATACTGAGGGCACAATGTTTAGACCTCGGAAAGTGGTGATCGCATTGTGCATAAATTTTTTCTTCGATTCTGTCAGGTCGTGGACCATCGCACGTGGGACATACGCGCAAATTCGGATTCAATTCCCAGAATGTACGCACCCATGTATTTCGAGTCAGAACTCCATTTCCGCTAATCTCGTTCGAGTAGCCTCCTGCGCTGCTGAATATATCATAGAATGTTTCGAGCAATATTCGTAAAGGCCCGCCAACCTGGGGGGGCAATGTGTTGCAAGCGAACGCGAACCTTGAATTGTTAATTTGATTATCAAAACCTACGTCATTATCGAAGGCGTTCAGGACTCGGGCGGAAAGGGTCGCATTATTTCGGACCACTGCATTCAAAGCTGTCAGCGGCTGATGGAGGCTGGTGTGGCGCCAGAACCAATCTGCTCGCGCGCCGAAGTGGGTATTCGCCTCGGCACGCAACAGTGGGACGCTCAGCCTCGGCAACAAGGCGAATCTAAGCACAATGCGTTGGAACGCTAGCACATTGCGCAATTCGGCATCTGCCGCTAGGTTAATGTGGTGAAGCATCGATGTTTTGCAGTTGGACCTGGATGCGCCGTCGAAACTCGAATTGGTAGTGCCCCGGCCCAACTTTAGCTTCGATAACTCGGAGTGTGTCGATTAAGTTGGGATGCGCAGCAATATGGGCTGACTTTCGCGTAAAGTTCCACATGCTGCGAAGAAATTGTCCAAACGCTTCGGGGCTCGAAAACGAGTGTGGAACGCGTTGGGCGGCCTCCCACAACTTCGTCAGAGGTGGGCCGACGAACTCACCCGAAGCCCAAAGTTGATTTGCCTCTTGCGGATTGCTGGCAACAATAAGAACCAAATCGAGAATCTGTGCGGCGCGCTGGCCGATGATTTCACCGGATTCAAAGATGTCGCGCAAGATGTCCTCAGGAGATGCGCCGAATGTTTCGATGGGCTCTTGCGCCTCGTAAAAGACGCCGCTGCGACGATCGCGACGCAGCAAGACGATTTCGGATGAGAATACGTCGGTCAACGCAATGCTAGTGTGTGTGGCGACGACAACCTGAGCGAAGGTGGTTTTGAGGATGTTGTCGTCCACGAGATCAATTACCTCGCGTTTCCAAGTGTCATTAAAGTGCGTTTCTGGTTCGTCGAGCAGCAGTAACGTGTTGTCCTGGCCGCGCAAGAGAAAGAGGAGCGCAGTGCGTGCGAGCAACATTTGCTCGCCGTCGCTGAGTTGGTCGAAGAGAACGATGACGTCCTCAGGCGGTTCGTCGGAATCATTACCGTTCCGAGTTGGACGAAGGCGCTTCACTGTTAGAGTGATGTCCTCAAGCAATCCCGATTCCTGCCAAGACTTCAGTTCCTTAAAAAAATCCGTCATCATGCCATCGAGCGACGTGCTTTCGCTAAACACTCGAAGCGCAGCCTCAGCGCCGGTGGCAGAACCAGTGACGCGACTGGCCAATGCCTCGACACGCTGGCTGGGAAACCCTAGATCGAGTTCGTCCGCAAATGTTTTGACGAACTCGCCAAGGTCGCGGCGACCAAGAGAAATAACGATGCGGAAACGACCGAGCGGCTGCTCGACGACTTCATCCGCCAACGCGCACAAACAGAGTAATTGCTCGCGATGCAATTTGGAAACACGGTCCTCCGCGTCGTGGTAGGAAATGCTGAGATGCGTCGGGCAAAGCCAATCCAGCTTGTTGAGCACACGGCGCGCGCCATCGCCGGGTTGATTGGAGTCGAGTTGCGCCCGGAACTTCTCTCGCAACGAGGACACATCGGGGGTGCCGCCGAGTTCATTTGCCGCTTGCCATAGTGCCAGCGCATGAGCCGCGAGCCGAAGGTCTTCGGCGCGAATTCGGAAACAGGGATCAGCTTGTTCGTTCGACCGCTTGATTTGGTTGCGAATCACCTTCTTAGTAATCTCAGCCATCGGTGAAAGCTCCTGAGCCAGACGGGAAACTGCGTCCGGTGACAACCCGGCAAAGCCGCTCAAGGTCGGAACTTCAGTTCCTTGCGATTCGCGTTCGACGGTAAGACGGGTCACGAGGTTCGCAATGCGGACCGGGCGCTCTTCCACCCATTCGCGCTCAATACTCCAGCCCGGCGGACGATCATCGGCGGCGTTGCTTATGCCATCCTCGTGCCGCAGGGAGTTGAAGTCTGGGAGGTCGAGTGCCTGCCACAACGACTCCGCACCGGAGGTGTAGGCTGCAACCCGTCGCGGAAGATACTTCTGCAAAAGGTCTGCTTCGGCGATATATGCGCCGGTTGTATATTCTTCGGGGCGCTGATCGATCTTTGGTTTATTGGGTGGAGTCAGGGCAATAATCCGTTCACGCCACTGGCGCTGATTCTCCGTGACGGCCACGGGCCGCAGCAGGGTGAAGAACGCCTTTTCCCAGTTCTCTTCAAAATGAAATACGGCGGTCACTTCGCGACCGCTTTCGTGCCAATCCCAAGCAAGTGTAATGGGTTGCGCAGGAAACTCTCGCAGCTTCAGCGCGCGAAATGTTTGGTAGATGGCACGGAGCAGACTGGACTTGCCCGTCCCGTTGACCCCGACCACAAAATTTATTGCACCCTTCCGGCGCGCGGGATCTTCAGAACTCCAGCCGAAGAGCATATCCTCCTGACCGAAAACGATGGCTACGTCTACCAACGGGCCGCAATGGGGAAGATGGAGGTAGCGAAGTCTCATCGTTAGCGGTCACGGAGGATGGATTCGGCCAGACGCTGCATTTCACGGCTACGAGCACGATCGCCGGGGACGCGGTCCAGCAGGATTCCTGTCCCCTGTTTATCTGTAATCTGATTTCCTGCCTCGTCTCCGAAGGTTACGTCACGACTTGCGAGTGGCATACGGTAGGCAATGCCGAATTCTGTTTTGCCGGTCAACGAATGTTCCTGCTCGCGGCTGACGGCGATGAGCAAGCCGCGCGCAGCGAGAATGGCGAGATGCCCTTCAACGACTTGGGAGTTGGCGCGCAGTTTGCCACTGATGCGTCTGGCAACATCGTTGGGATTGAAGTATTGCGGGGAAGATTCGTTGCCTTGAATTTGTTCAGCCACGCGGAGGACTGCCAACTGGTCCTGAGTGAGCTCGGAAAGACTACGGCTGATCGGAGTTGGAGTAGTCGGTTCGAGTTCATCGGACGGAGTGGTTGGGGGCAATGCACCCGCAGCTTTGAGGGCTTCATCACGTTCGGCTACTTCCTTTTGCAACTTCGCTTTGTTCTGCTGGCGCCATTTGGTGGTGAGTTCGCCCGTAAAGGCATTCGCAAGGAGGCTGGCGGTCAACTTCTGGGCGGTGTTAGCAGACGCCGCAAGCATATCGTCCTGCACTAGCGCTTCGAGCACCAGTTGGGTAAACTGGATTTGCAGCGGCAGTGGCGGGAGTTGGAAGCGCAGTTTTTTGATCGTACCGGAATTCCAACCTTCCATGATTGCGCCGCGACCGGCGGCCTGAGTTTGGGCGAGCACCGCTGGATCAAAGAGCAACACGGCCCAAAGGAAGAATGGCTTCACCAACTCCAGATTCGGTGTGATGACGCAGAGATGCTTGGTGCTGATGCACTCGGGCAGATCGTCAGGTGCGACGGCAACGCGGCCCACTGTGCCCATGATGGTAAGCATGACATCGCCCGGGAAAACGCGAAATCGCTTCAGCCCGTCGTATTTTTGCGGCGTGATGAAGCGTCGCTCATCCCAACGAAAGCGGTTATGAACGGCGTTATCAATGCCCAAGACGGGAATGCCCTTGTTCGCGAATTCCGAATGAAGCAAATCACTACCAAAAGGGCCGGTGCGAATGGCGTTTGGTGAGTCTTTAGCAATAGCCGCAATTGTTGTCTTCGGCCATCGGCCACGTGCCTTATTGCAAAGGATCAATCGCGAGAAAACTGAGGGAATAAATCGGCTAGTGATTTTGTTGGCCTTGTCGCGAAGTAACTGGACCTCGGTTTCCTCTTTGAAGATTTGGACTAACCGCTTCTGTTCGCTTAAGGGAGGAAGTGGAAGCTGGAATCTTTCTAGGTCTGTTCGACTCAACCCTGGTACGCCAACGACGAGTTTGTAACGCCCCAAACCAAAGAATTGGAAAGCGGCAATCAAAAATCCCAAATCAATTTGAGTGCTAATCTGATCGAGATAAAACGTTGTATCAATTGCCCAGAACTCGCCTTCGACAAAATAGACTGTGCCAACTGATCCCTTGCGGCCAATTACGATGGAAGGACCTTTACTTAAGGAAACATTGTGTGTTCCAACCAAACCACCCGAAGCATATACAGGAACGCGCCCAGATGACTTGCGTGCGTCTTCCTCCAATGATTTGCCGTATCTAACCTTAGCAATATCTGCTAGGCGCACCGGAGTCCAAGTAGACGGCAAGGGGAAATGGAAGCGGCTCATTATTTACCTTCCGTCAGTTTCAGGAGTTTTCCGAGGCGATGCTGAATGTCGCTATGAACATCGCGCAATTCCGCAATGAGCTTTGCTGGTGGCTGGTGCTGGCCGGGATCGAACGTGAAGGGCTTATGCCGAGCAGCGGACAAATTGAGGTCGAGGGCCTCGATGCAATCCGGGTCGAGCCAGTCAAGAAATTCCTCCTTGACGCTACCATCAGACTCGAAAATTTGCAGCGTATCGCGAAGCCAGGCGACATAGTCGTCCCTCACCTCGCCATCCTTTTTGTGCGTCGGTTTGGAGATTTCCTTTTGGGTCTTCGCGTCAATGCCCCAGCTTTCACGCTTTGCCCAAGCGCGCACTGGAATGACCCAACTCAGACGCGTGGGAACAGGCTTCTCCTTGCCATCCTCGGTTATTCGGAGTTTACCCTTTCGCTCGTCGCATTTCAGTTCGCGTCGCCATAAGTTGTAGCCATCCAACCGGGCGAACTCACGGAGAATTTTACGGAGATCATCAGCCAAAGCGTCAACATTTGGTCGTGCTGGTGGATTTCCTCTCGGCGACATTGCTCCTGCCCAAGACCATTCTTTTAATTTTGCCTTCAAGTCATCCAAGACCGAGCGCAACGCATTATAACCAAATTGGTCAAACTCACGGTCCAGCAAACTTTCATCGCGAATCAATCGATTGATTTTGTTTACCAATTCTCTAAAAGCTTTCTCAGTGGCGACTTCTGGACTCTCAACTTTCTTCGGGTCGCGTGCTTCCGCACGAACGGCGAGGGCAGACGAGCCCATTTCTCTGCAGAACGTCGAGAATATTTTTTCCAGTAGTGGCTGCTGAGCTTTCGCCACCGAATCATCAGCCTTGGCGGGATCGCGTGGCAAATCCGGCCAGAGTTCGTGAATACCATAGGTGTGACCCTTGTCGGCGGATTTTTCCGGGAAGATTTTCAGGCAGTCATCGTCTACCGCGCGCCAGCGTTCTTCCCAGTATTCGGGCTGCCAGTAATCCGTGCTCGTGGCGACGTGACGGAGCGCGGCGAGTTGCTTCTCTGATTTGCCCTCCGCTTGTCCATCCAAGTAGCGCTTCCATGCGGAAAATTTGGCGAGGGCGTCCCAAAGGTCGTTGTCCCGGCCAGTGCGCGGTTTTCGCTTCTGGTCGAGAGAATACGCCTCATCCTCGATTTCGTAGAACCAGACTTCTTTTGTGCGGGGTGGATCGCCAACGGCCGGTTTGCTGTCCGCACTCTGCGCCCTTTGAAAAACGAGGATGGAAGTCTTGACGCCTGAATAGGGCTGGAACATATCCGCCGGAACGGAGATGACAGCTTCCAGCGTATTCTCGAACAGCAACTGGCGGCGCAGGTCGAGATGCGCCATGTTGGTGGAACTGAACAAGACGCCATCGGGAACAACCACGGCGGCGCGCCCGCCCAAACGCAAGAGATCGAGGATGAGCCAGACGAAGAGAAGCTCGCTCTTGGTGGTGATGGGCTTCTTGCCTTTGCCGACGGGAAAACGTTGCCGATTGGTACTTAGGTCGCCTTCATCCACGCTGCCAGTGAAAGGAGGATTGGCGAGGATGTGGTCGTAAACGGCGCTCTCACTGTCCGGCAGACGCTTGCTCAAGCTGTCGAGCTGGCTAATGGAGGGAAATTCAAGGTCGTGGAGGATAAGGTTCATCCAGGCAATGCGGACCATCGTGCGGTCGTTGTCATAGCCGTGGATGCAGCCATTAAAATCCAACTTCGCACCTTTGGGCCAAACGGGAGTGATACCCTGCGGCGTGCCATCCCATTCCAGTTTGAGTACGTCTGAGTCGGTATTCTTTGCACGCCAGTGCAGCAACGTATTGATAAGGAAACCGCCGGTGCCGCACGCAGGATCAAGGATGCGACTGCCCAATGCTGGCTCAAGCAACTCCACCATGAAGCGAGTGACATGGCGTGGCGTGCGGAACTGACCGTTCTTACCGGAGCTTTGAATCTCGTCTAGCAGATGCTCGAAAATGTCGCCCATGATGTCGGAGTTGACGCTGCGGGTGTCGAGTTGGCGAAACAACTCGTCAATCACGGCGACAGCGCGCGTCAACGTTTCAGTCTTGTTCGGATCGAGCGTGAAGTAAGCATCGTCCAAGCGGCCCGTGACTGCGCGCAAATGATCCGATCCGTTCGTTGGCTGTGACGCGAGCCACTTTTCCAGACCCCGCAGCCAGGGGAAAACCGTTTCATTGAGTAGTTGAAAAGACGGATTTTGTCGGATATATGACCAACGGCATTGGTTGTAATCGGTCAGTTCGTTAAAGGTGTCCCTTTGAATCTTTTTATTCTTTGTTTCTCGCCTAACATAATAGATAGACGTTTTACCCTGCTTAACCCTTTCGGCATCGAGACTTTCAAGCTGGCGCAGAAACAGAAGGTAGGTGATCTGCTCGATGGCGACGAGTGGATTGGTCATTCCCGCCGACCAAAAGAGCGACCAGAGATTGTGAACTTTTTTGCGGAGTTGGGGTGAAAGCATAAAGTGAAATCAAGCGGCTAACGTTTTGGCAAGGTGCAGCACCTCGCGTAGGTCGTCGGGGCCGAAGAGTTGCTCGGGATCGCCAATGCTCGTGAACGGCGGCTGGCGAAGGTTTTCGATGGTTTTCAATTCGGCGCGCTGAAGCACGGCACGGCGCAAGGTGCGGATGAACATCAATTGCGTGGCGTTCAACTGCGGACGGCGGCGCACCCACACATCGAACGCCTGCGAAATCTTTTCCTCACGCGAGGGCAGCTTCGCCACACCGAGCATGTGGCGGAGGAAATCGGCAAAACTGGCTTGAGGTTGATCGAACGCCTCGCGTAAGCGGGATTCGGAAACAAATAAGTCTGGGCCGCTCAACATGCGCGAAACGGCTTCAAGTTCCTCGTCGGTGAGGTCTTGACCGGACTTGAGCTTTTGGAGCGCTAGATTGTCCTCGGCGATACTGAGCACAAGGGCTTCGACCTGTGAGCGGTAATTCTCGGCAAATGAGCCTTCGCCACCTGGTCCGAAAACGATCCAGTGGCGCTGCGTCACGCTGTCTGGGAGATTCAGCCGAACTATCTGGCCGCCATCGCGCCGACTACGGAAGCGCATGAGCGGTGCGAACGTTTGTTGCAGCGTCATAATGCGGGTGTAGTCGAGATGCTGCCAAAAGCCTGCACTCAACGCAAACGCGAGTGTCTCGCGATGCGGGCGAACCTCTGGCAGGTCGGAAGGCAGCAGGCGGAGATTCTCTTCGATGCGATCGCGGAGGCGGTTGACCTCGTCAGCATCGGCCTTGAGATGCGCGAGTGCAAGCTGCTCGGTGAGATTTTCAAATTGCAGCTCTGTGAACGTGCCCGCAAGGGAAAAGCGCAGGAGCGGTGCTATAGTGTGGGACAGGTGACGAATCTTGGCGTCATCAAGCGGCAACCATGCGCTCGCGTCGCGGATGAATGTGCGAATTTGATCAATGTGTGGAGCGATGTTAATGTTCACCAGCGGCAGCGAGCCGAGCATGTTTTGAAGTTGCTTCAGCGTAGCGTCCGCCGGAGCGGATTCGGCTCGGCCAAGGAGAATTTGGAGTTTTTCCAAGCGCAGACGAAACAGGCGCGTGGGGAGCGGTTCGGCAATCGAACCGGTGCGACCATCCTTATTGACCTGGAAGTAAGCGAAGTTGTCCCAATGGTCGATTATGAGGAAATCGGCCTTCTCCTCGCTACTAACAGGATCGGTCCATCTGCGAGTGCCGCGACCAATCATCTGCCAAAACTTCACCTTGCTGAACACGGGCTTGGCGAAAACGAGATTGCGGATAGATGGCACATCAATGCCGGTGTCGAGCATGTCCACGGAAATGGCAACACGCGGAAAATCCTTGTTCTTGAAATCGTCGAGCGTTTTCTCGGCGCGCTCCATGTGGCTGTCAATGATCTTGGCAAGACCGCGGCGCTGAAGGTCGGGATAGAGGCGATTGAAGCTCTTGTAGAGTTCGAGTGCGTGATTATGGCTGACGGCGAAGATGATGGTCTTGGCGGGAAGTGTGCCGACAGCGTCCTTGATGGATTCGTCCATGAACTCGCGGATCATCGCGTCGTTTGTGCCGGTGTTGGTCACGCGACGCTCCAAGTCTGTGCCCTCGAAAGAAAAGTCATCTGGGTCAATGCCCTGCTGGCGAACTTGCTCGCTGACATCGGCGGGGAGCTCGCCGGGTTGCAATCCCTGAATTTGGAAGTTGGTCTTGGCCACGTGGACGGGGCGATACGGAACGAGGTAGCGGTCGCGCACTGCTTCGTCGTAACCGTAGTAGCAGGTCGGTGCGCCTTCATCGCAGCCGAACAACTTGAACGTATTATGGTCAATGAAGTCGGTAGGCGTCGCCGTGAGGCCAAGCTGGATAGAATCGAAATGATCGAGGATGGCCTTGTAACGATTGTAAATGGAGCGGTGGCTTTCGTCGGCGATGATGATGTCGTAGTAACCGGGCGAGAGCTTTTGGTAGAGGCCCATCATGCCGGGATACGTCGCGGCATGTATCCGGGCTTCCTTGTCAATCTCGCCGCCTTCAATCCACGCACGCGGCACGTCGGGGAGATATTCCTTAAACGAACCGAGCGCCTGTTTCACGAGTTCGCGGCGGTCGGCGAGAAACAGGACGCGCTGAATCCATTTGTGGCGACGCAGAAGTTCGACAAGCGCGATGGCTACGCGTGTCTTACCCGTACCGGTGGCGAGAACGAGCAAGAACTTGCGGTGCGACGACTGAATTTTCTCCGCGACGGTTTTGATGGCTTCAATCTGGTAGGCACGGTCCACGATACGCGCGTCCACAGTCGCATTGTATAGCGATTCATGGAAGTGGTCGAGAAACGCAAGACGTTCCAAGTCGTCCTGAGTGAAAAAACCGCTCACCGCCCGTGGCGGATAAAGTGAACGGTGCCAAAAGAGTGTCTCATTGCCATTGGCGAGAAAAATAAAGGGATCAATTCCATGACTGGCCTTGATTCGGTCAGCGTAGTCGGCAGCCTGACGCTCACCAACAAGGGGATCTCGAGAAGATTTTTTAGCTTCGACAATTGCGAGCGGGCGATTTGCGACGTCCCTGAGAACGTAATCCACGAATTCATTATCGGCTTGGTAACGACCTCTAGGCTCTTTCAAGTCTCCGCATGTGAGAAGAAGCTCCTCGACCAGCGACAAAGAACCTTTTCCCCAACCGGCCCTGGCCAGTTGATTGTCAATCCTCTGCTTGCGTGTTGTTTGCTCGTTTTCCACAGTTCCAGCTTCCGACAATGGCGAGCGGCCAAATTGTCAGCACTGAATTCAAAACGGTTTGCCTGTATCGCGATAATCCTTGGCAAGATTATTCAAATCCGGCAATCGCCGCAATGCTCAGAAACGAAGGATTGTTGCTCAGTCGTTTTGACAGAGAACGGCATCCGGTATTTTTTGCGGACACAGCCGAAAACTGAGCCGTTTGTTTGTGGCTTTGGGACAAGGTACAAGCCGCCTTTGCCAAAATTCCGCGAGAGTTCGGACCCATCGGTCCAGGTTGTTGTGCCCGCTCGCGCCCCCCCGGCCCCATCCGGATGTTGTCACAATGCTGTTACACTCCATGCACGTTTTGGTGCGCGAATAGGTAAAAATCGGCATTAAGCACACCCCAAGACAAACGAACATATTCACCAATATCCATGACCCTTGGACGCACATTTGAGCACATCAGTCATTACGCCTCGTTTGGCTTCGACCCCCTCCGTCGGCACCACTCTTCTTATTGCCGATTACGGAATGGTCAAACCCATCCCTCGCCAGGCGATGCCAGATGCAAATGTAGCGGATTGTAGCGGATTGTAGCGGCTGTGTAGCGGCAAATGTAGCGGATTAAGTTGTTGCTATTCAACAGTGTAGCGGATGTAGCGGGTTCTACGACTTCTTATAACTTATTCCGTTGATTCTGTTCATTTTGTCCAAAACCTGAACTGTTTCGATTACGCGATCCTTTTTGGGGGCTTGCAGGGTCAACATTTGGACGGCTAGCCGATTTGGAAATCGGCGAAACGGCGCGAAACGGCAGGTTTGGAAACCTGCGCTACGTTGATGAAGCAAGGGATCCTCGTGGTTCAAGTATCGGTCGTGTAGGGCGGAGCATGCCGTGGAACGAGGTCCGATTCCACTTGTTGCGCCGCTGCACGCGGCGCTGGACGCCGCAGCGCAGCGTCCCTACCAGGAACAGTGTCAAGATGCGCCCAGGCTCGCTGCTGCGGATGGTCTCCGACACATCCGCGCTCCGATGTCCGACGGAAGCGTTGAAGCGTTGAAGGGTTGAAACGTTGAAGCGTGTTTAGTCAGAGACTCGTGACCTCGTCTCCTACGATGAGGCCAGGATCTTGTCAATCTGGGCCAGTTCTTCCGCACTGAACTTCAGGTTTCGCACAACGGCCGCATTATCGGCCACTTGTTCGGGTTTGCTGGCGCCGATGAGGGCCGTCGTGACTGCCGGCTGACGCAATACCCACGCCAGGGCCATTTGCGCCAATGATTGGCCGCGTTGCAGGGCGAGGGCGTTGAGCGCGCGGATCGCCGCGAGTTTCGAGTCGGTGAGATGCTCGGGTTTCAGGAAGCGCGGATCGCGCGCGGCCCGGGCGTCTGCGGGAATGCCGGACAAATAACGATTCGTCAACATGCCCTGGGCCAATGGTGAAAATACGATGCTGCCAATGCCTTCTTTCGACAGCGTGTCAAACAGCCCGCGCTCGGGATCGCGCACGAACATGCTGTATTTGGGCTGGTGAATGAGGCACGGCGCGCCCAGTTCGCGCAGCAACGCCGCCATGCGCGCGGTCAATTCCGGCGGATAATTCGAAATGGCGGCGTAAAGCGCCTTGCCGCTGCGCACAGCATGGGCGAGCGCCCCGGCGGTTTCTTCGAGCGGTGTTTCGGGATCGGGGCGGTGATGATAGAAGATGTCCACGTAATCCAGTTTCATCCGGCGCAGCGATTGGTCGAGCGACGCCAGCAGATATTTGCGCGAACCCCAATTGCCGTAAGGTCCGGGCCACATGTCATAGCCGGCCTTGCTCGAAATAATCAATTCATCACGAAACGGCGCAAAATCGGATTGGAGCAATCGTCCGAACGTTTCCTCGGCTGCGCCGTAGGGCGGACCGTAATTGTTTGCCAGGTCAAAATGGGTGATGCCCAGGTCAAACGCGCGGCGCGCAATGGCGCGGCTGTTTTCGAACACATCGACGCCGCCGAAATTGTGCCAGAAACCGAGCGAAACCAGCGGCAGTTTGACGCCGGATTTGCCACAGCGACGGTAAAAGCCTCCGTTGTCGTAACGGGCAGGGCTGGGCGAGTAGAGATCCATGGGGCAATTAAAAATTAAAAAGGAAAAAGGAAAAAGGAAAAAGTGTTGAAGTGTTGAAACGGCGCATCCAAACACTGTTCTTGGCAGGGACATCGCGCTGCGATGTCCCCGCCCGCGCAGAGCGGGCGGAACATGCGTGGAATGATGTCCGATTCCGCTTGTTGCGCCGCTGCACGCGGCGCTGGACGCCGCAGCGCAGCGTCCCTACCAGGAACAGTGTCAAGACGCGCGCCTCGTTGAAGTGTTGAACCTCAAAAATGCGTGTCTATGGCCATGAGGCTAGTAAATTCGTTGATTCTACCGACCGAAAAGCCGTTTTTGGCTTGGTGTCAATAACCTCACTAAATGTGAACTTATTGACACCGACGCAAATG
>Ga0335075_10008726_pt1 | contig 15520 bp, 12 predicted proteins | sample Lox_Sample_24_FD_206723 | JGI IMG/M metagenome (GOLD analysis project Ga0335075, IMG submission 206723) | Soil microbial communities from Loxahatchee National Wildlife Refuge, Florida, United States - Lox_Sample_2.4 | ecosystem: Environmental > Terrestrial > Soil > Wetlands | place: USA... | reverse complement strand
AAGCGGCGTTGGGAAGCGGGTGAAATCAGTGATGAAGAGTATGCGATCAACCCTGATACACTTGCTAGAATGAAGGGGAAATTGCGCCCAGAGATCAGCCTGCCATTGATCCATGGCAGTATTGTCATTATGACGGGAAAGGCTTTGAGCAAATATTATGAAGTATGTATGTCACACCGATGGCATTCCCGACTGACAACCCTAGCACTCCATCGAAGTCATGGATAGCATTCGATTTTCCGTCACATGCCGTACCATCGACGAGAAGGCCAGGGCGCGGATTCTGGACGGAGGGCGTGTGAGAGTGCAACGTCGACTAGCTGGACAAAAATTCATGACAAGCCGGGACACTGCACGGGACTTGGTGGACAACGCGGAACCAGACTCGTCCGATCATGACGAGGACGGCGAGGATGACAATCAGCCAACGGGGGTGGTGAAGGAAAAACCATTACCAAGGAAACCAGATCAGATGACTGGAGGACAATCGACGCAGGACGGTGGAAGGTCGTCAATTGATAGGTCAAGGTCCGCTTCCCCATCGGGCACCAAAAGAAGAGGAAGAAGAAGGTACCCAAATGGTTCCCCGCGATGGCCTAAGGAGGACGACGATAAGCTGAAGAGGTAGGTCGTGTTGGAAGGAGCTAAGCAAAAGCATCACTGATGTGGGATAGACTGGTAGGACTCCTGGGCAATAAATGGTCCGAGATCGCCGAAGACTTCCCAGGGAAAAGTCCGGCGGCGTGTCGCCTGCATTACATGCTTATCGGTAAGGATTACGACCCCACTGTGAACAGAAAGCCAAAGGGAGAGGTAGCGAAAGGGAAGGAAAAGGTGACGGAAGGATCCAAGTCTGCGAGGTCGTCGCCCAGGAAGCGTGGGAGGAAGGATAGCGAGCGAAGTTTCCGATGAAATATGTTTCTTCATTTCAGAAAGGGAGGAAACGGAGCACGTTTCTAGCAGTGCAAGTTAATGAGCGCAATGACATCGTGTAATTTACTTCCAATTTAACGCTTCCGCCCTCCACCATCTTCCTCTTATTAATTCCTCTTACCACCATCTTTTCACAACCGATCCATCAACTCCCCACTTCTTCACTCTCACAGGTCAGCCTTCTTTTCCACCTCAGCACTGCCTCTCTCTGTGGCAGCCTCTTCACTCGGCCTTTGGGTGTCATCACCAACGCTCTGTCCACGGTTCTGGTTCTCCCCAACATCCAGGGGAACATCCCCAGTTCCTGCCTCTGCCCTGATCTTTGCCATCTCCGAAGCTGACGGTGCAATCCACTTATAGCTGTGCCATGGAGTAACTCTTTGGATATACATGGTGTCAATCTCCTCTAGTGTCCGGCCTTGACCCTCAATAACAAAGAAATAGACAACAAGACCACCCAAGACGTTGCATGCAGCAAAGACATAACCATATCGGAAGTCGATGTCACCAGTGATGAAGGGTGTGAAGAACGCCAGCAAAAAGTTCCATAGCCAGTTCGAAGCGGTGGACAAAGCCATGCCCTTGGCCCGATAGCGAGATGGATACAACTCTCCCGCAATAGTCCATATCATTGGTCCCCACGTCGTGGCAAAGCCGAAGATGAAAAAACATGCAAAGCAGATCATGGCTACACCGGAATGGGGAGTGTTGGCTGGATGTTGGCGATCGAGCGAGAAATGGCCAACAGATGCGAAGATCATAAAGCAAATGAACATCCATGTGCTGCCAAAGATGAGTGACTTGCGACGTCCGTAATGCTCGACGATGTAGAGACCGTAGAAGGTTGTGCCGAAGTTAATGCCGTTAAGGATCATCTGGGTGACGAATGAATTGTTGATGCCCGTCGCCTGGAATATAACTGTCCCATAGTAGAAGAAGTAATTGGCACCAGTCAGCTGCTGCAGCATTTGCAATCCCATTCCTAGAGCGATACGATAGGCCATGCGGGGCGCGAAGAACATATTGTACCATTCGGCAAGAGGACTGCGCATATTCGATTCGGCCCGTAGCTTGGCTTCGATTTCTTCCAGCTCCATGGCCACGCTGTAGTGGTTTGGAGGAGCCCCGTAGACCTTTGTCATTGTTGCTTTGGCCTCCTCTGTGCGTCCTTTACGGTAAGCATAGCGAGGTGTTTCTGGGAAAAGCAAGATCCCTCCGGCGAGAATACCGATCCAGATGAACCCGATGCCGATTGGAAGGCGCCATGAGATCGGACTGCTGCGTTGATGTTCATATGTACCAAAGTTGATGCAAGAAGCCAAAAATATACCCAAGGTGATGAACAGCTGGTACGTGCTGATCAATGCACCACGAATGTGACGGGGAGCCGTTTCAGCTGGTGACGATCAGTCCTCTGACGCACTTTGGATATCGTGTCACAAACCTTGATACATTGGGACAAGCAAGCTGAGGGCGCCAACCCCGAGGCCAGCTACCCACCGTCCCATCATAACTTGATACCAGTGGTGCGAGGCGGAGATCTGCACAATAAAGCCAATGGCGAGAACCCCACACCACCAGGTGACTGAGATTCGGCGGCCAATGCGATCCGCAATTGGTGCAGCAACAAGCGCCCCCATCAAGGTACCGATCGAGAGCTGTAGGCTGTTAGCTCATGTCTTCAAAGTGCAACAGAACTACTCACCAAAGCAACGATCAGACCGGACCGGACATTGCTGAAATAGAATTTGCCAGTTTTCTCATTGAATTGCCCAAATCGTTCCAGAAAGTTTGGCATTGCGAGAAAGCCAGAAATTTGGCCAGTGTCATATCCGAAGCTTTTGAAAAGGTTAGCCGAAGCAACATTTTCTGCGCATGCAGGACCTACACAAATCCTCCCATCGAAATCAAAACGCCCATACTGAAAGACGCCCATGTTATCCGACGGAGCGGAGAATAGTCGAGCCCCGCAAGCGACTTCCTAACATCCTTGCCCTCACTCTTGTTCGGGTCGTATTGATCGTAGTAAACATGGCTGCTGAAACTCAGCTTTGGGAACCGCAGCTTGGAAGCGGGGAGCTTGGGAAAGGAGACCATTTTGGAAGACTAAAGCCGCACGCGAGCGTTGGGCTCATGGTCTGCGGGGGAGGAGAGGTTTTATCTGTAGCTGTGCATAACGCAGGACACCGATTGGAAGAGGATAGTCGGAATAGTAAATGGAGATCATGCCACAATAGGACTGGACAACGGATGGCCGCGGAAAGAAGGGCAACTATGAAGCCTTTTCATCACGCGACAAGAAAGAGAAGACTATAGGGGGTTCTAGTGGCGGCCTGAGTTGTATGGTGCAATGAGAAAGGAAAGTACACAGACCGGGGTCCCCAGAGAGTGAGGAGTAAGCAGATGCGATGTCAGACGGCAGATAGTTGCCATAGTTGGGTAGAGGTGCTACATTCGGCAAGCTTTGAAGACCTTGTGACTCCTCAATTGGCATCGTTCAGTGTTTTCATTTTCACAGGCGGAATGGCCGCCACTTCCATTTGTCAGTTGTCTGAAGTGCCATCAAAGCCGTGCTAGCGGGAACAGGCTGATTATGTGAAGCGCGAAGACCGGAAGGCGGCGGGCCGTTGGACGTGCTAGGTGAAACGGCTTGGCGCCGCAACAGCCAACAAGGTCTTCTCCAACATTTCCGAGGATGTGGGGTGAAGACAGGACCTGTCCCTGATACGATACCGAGAATGTGATATGCTGGATAGCCGTGAAAAGGACTGTTGAGAAAAGGCGGCAAATGACGTCGGCGGAGTTTTCCCCAAATTGCCGTTACCCGACAGCCCTGCGCTAGTTTCTTGGGCAGTCTAACCATTCTCAGCGGCTCAAAACAGAACCGCGATCATTGCTCTCACACGCATTTTCGACCACTTAGATCTCAGCAAATACTCAAATATGCCGCATATATTACATGAGCTCAAGTAGGACTTATTGCGACTTCGATATTTCATAAATGGCACCATTTGCCGTAATCTCCAAAGCTCAGCCGCAGTCTCCAAGCCCAATGTGAGCTTTGCCAATGGATCGGAGGAATTTGTACTGACGTGGGCCTGGACAGACCCTCCCCAACCGCCAAACATTACGCCTTCACACCCAAACATAACGCGAAGATACCGCGCGCATGGGAACGAAAGCCTTCTACACCATTTGCTCCACGAAACGAGTCACAAAAAATCTGGAAACGATATCAGTTTCCCGATGTCAACGTCGCCGGAACCTCCACAGCTAGTATTGGGCAGAGCAAGAACACAGAGATACGTGCGCTCAAGAAGTCACGTCTAGAAGGGGAAGAGGCAACTGCATACATTACAAGTTGGGATGAAGAGCTCCACGAAACCAAACGTCAGTCTGTCGCAGCAAATATTTCCATGTCATCAGCTAACCTTTCGCGCAGACAAGCAGTCAACACACCAGGGCCAGATCGCCGTTATTACCTCCTCAGTAACAAGTCCAACGACTGTAAGCCATGGCGTCGAAAAGCTATTTCCCGCACACGATGTTGACAGGCTTACTACTCTGCCCAACATCAGTCAAGATGTCGAGGACGCGAGTACGGCTGATGACATGTCAGTTGATCAAGAGAAAAGGCCACCTGTTGTGAAAACAGCGAGCTGCAATCATGAAGAGTTCCAGGGACCCAACAGAGAGGCTGCTTGTGCGGAAAGACTTTCACCCCACGATGGGACTGCTGCAGGATCGCCTTGTTCCGAGGGAGAAGAGGACCGAATGGGGCAAAACTTCTCCAAGGAGCTGGCGGGTTTCGAACGGGCTGCCCCATCTCAAACCGAACCCTTAGCTGTGGATGAAGAGGCCACAGGGAGAATAGAGAGTGGACGAGCAGGTGAAGAGGACCACATCCGAGTGATATTACCGCCCAAAATATGCACAGCAGGTGACAAACAAATTAGCCCAGAGCCGTCGGCAGATGGGGCTTCCGCAGTTCAGTTGAACAACGCGCTCGGGGAAACTTCGAGGGACGACAAGGATATAGAGCAGCGGCAAAAAGTAACTGACATTAACAAACAACCCACACCCTCGAGACCTCAGTTCACCCCCGAAGCCATCACAAACGCCGAGCCGAATGGATCGCTAGAAGACAACACTCGCGATGTCTCTGCGCTGCAGAATGAAGATACTGAGCATGCAGAAGATCATGGCATACCACAACAGCGAGAAACCAACTTCAAAACCAGGTTACATGATGAGGTGGTCAGACGGTCACCGCGCAAAGATCCAAAATTGATCTATGTTAGGCAACCAGTTGGAGTTGAAATCGGTGCCACAGATAGCAAGGATAAGGAAAATGGCCCTCTGAAATCCCCACCTTTGCAAAATCTCCCTATGTATGAGCAAGACAAACCCTCCACATCTCCAGACGTTATCCAAGATGAAGATACAGACTACCTCCACGCTTTCTTGACCAGAGCAAAAGCCAAGAGAGCAGCCAGAGAAGCGAGCCCGCAAAAAGCCGAGCCAATCTCCCACTCGCCAATGACAAGATCAAGAGCTGCCCTGATTCCACTGTCTACCAATTCTGCTTCCCCGAAGAAGACGAACAAACGCGAGCCGCATACCAGATACGAATCGGAAGGTCTAGACATGAACAGGGATGGCTCGCCTTGTCGGCGGAGCGGACGGACTCGAGTTAACCGTGCGGAGAAGCCTCCCAAGGTTACACCAAGTACGATACCGGTCCGACGATCCAACGGCACCGAGTTCATCTTCCTCCAGAGCATAGACACGGCGCAGGTGGCTCTAACGACACGGGCAAATACGAAACGCAACAAAGGCCAAGCGGTAATGCCTAAGATGAAATTACAGGCACTATCTCAAGCACAGAAGTCGCCGTCCAAGTCCCCAAAAGTAAGAAAAGGGAAGGAAGTTTCTTGGAAAGACGAGCCTACATATTTTGGAGGGGATACTGGCGATGTGGAAGGGACTGGAGAAAAGCGGAAAGAGGAGGACAAACCAAGGGCGAGAAAACTCCGACGTCTAGGAGCTGCAAATGGGACCCCGGCGCCAAAGAAGACCATGGCACAAGATGGGTCGTATGTGAGAACGCCGGTGTTTCGGAAACGAGGCAGGGTCAAAGCATGACGGGAACTTCCGGACGATGTGTCCTACAGCTGGAAACATGTTCCCATGTTTTGAATACGTGGCCGTCTTTGCCGCCAGTTAGAAGACATAATCGTAGCCGGTAAAACTTTGAATTTTGCTTTGACGTCTTCTATCCAATACTCACGTCGGCGGCAAAAGAGGTGTCGGCTGAGCGGGCTTGGCCATGGCGGGATCCTTGGCGCTAATTACGTATTGGGGCCTCACGTGGTTCTGAAAATTGTCCAAACTCGTCCGTGCTTGAGTAAGAAAAACTTACCCTTCCATCCGAATCCGCGGCCCTGACGCACTTCCGTCACGGCTTCCTGCGGCCGTTGCTGCAGTTTTCACGCAATGTTGACACATCGTCTGACTTCTCAGCCCCATGAAGTAATGAAAATCTGGGGAACGTGATCCATGTCGACTTGGCCCGTCCGTCATTGCTGTCCATTAAAAACTTTGAGCCCCTTGGGATCTGCCTTGCTAATGCTCCATTCGTAGGTCTGTTGTCATTGCAAAAACTTTTCGTTGTATTTCTTACTCAATCGCGTCCCTCGTTGCACCTCGTGTCCTACATCGAGTCTAAATCGCCCTGGTGACACGCCAGCACCTAACAAACTTTCAATTTCGTGACTAACAGCGTCTCCCCCCCGGCTCAAAGAAAGCATGCACCAAGTACAAGACCGTGACCATGGTTGGGACAATTGTCTGGGTACAACAGAACCAGAGGCTTCATCGCGCGACGAACCCCATCCTCTCCCCAGCGGGCCTCCAGCAGAACGCCCATCGACGCGTTCAGACGAGGATAACGAAATGTCTCCAACGCACAAAGCAGAGAAATCCCTAGAACCCGCTTTACCAAGTCCTTTCTCAGTCTTCGAAGGGATTAATGCGTCTAGATCGCAAAGCCGTCCTCGCCGGAAGTCGTACGACTCGATCAAAGAGATCCCGAGCAGTAAGTGAAACAAAAGGTTGACATGAGGTACAGGGCTGACGTGAAAATGCAGGCGTACCTCAGTCTTTCAGCGACTCGACTCGAGATGTGGAACACCTGGGGGAGGACGCCCGCCCAGCAAGCCCCTTCTCCAGTCACGGCAGTTTCGCAGCCAGAAGGCAGAGCAGAAGCGAGGTGGATCTAAGACGCTCTATCAAGTCTTTCCGCCATGACACCGTCGAAACCTCCCCACCGGAAATTCAAAAGAGAAGCACAACCTTAGACAGCATGCCTCTTGAGGTTATTGGTATGTATTCTGACTCCTTGAGAGTTCTGTTGCTAACTCCATTCCAGAACTTATTTTGTCCCACCTGCTCAACCAAGCAAGACCGAACGACTGGACTCCACGAAATGCTGACATTTTGGCATGCCTTTGGACCTCCAAAGCGATGTACGCTGCGACACTCAGTTCTCTGTACCGAAACGTAACCCTTCCTCATTCAATCACCTTCTCCAAGGTATTGAAGCAAGTTAGCGACGACCCTGGACTTGGCGCTTTGGTGAGAAGGCTTGACTTCTCGCACTATACCTCAATCGGCTTCGGGCGAACGCGTCAAGCTGCTTCAGCGTTGCAAAATGTTACACCAAGAACAATCAAGCAGTGCCTGGACCTTATGCCAGGCTTGATAGAATTTCTCGTTCACGAGCACATCGACGATGAGCTGGATGAGGAAGTCCTGCACAAGCTGTTGTTTCAGTTCAGGCTGCAAGCAGCCGACTTCTGTGCCTGCTCTTCCCGTGCGTTCACCCTTGCTTTCGACAAGGTTCTTACTGGTGAGACAATCGAGTCGGCATTCCCCTTCCTTCGGCGACTGTCATTGCATGAATGTTCCACACTTCAAGCTCCGTTTTTTGAAACACTGCTTCCTCGACTACCAAAGCTCACACACCTAGATGTGGCCCACACGCTCATTACAGATGACGCCCTCGTTTCGATCCCGCAGTCGGCACGATTGACACATCTGAACCTGGGACGATGCACCCAACTGACTGGGGCTCGTGTTGTTGACTTCTTAAGAACACATGTCGCGGTGAAGGAACTGGTCTTCCTAAACCTAATGGCAGACGTGACGCGATACACCCTCTTGTACAAAGAAGACCTTGAGGAACTTATTCCAACTCTTCCGATGACGCTCCGCTCACTCAATCTTGGCGGCGCAAAAATCAGTTCCTCCACCGTTCCCTTACTGCTGCCTCTTACGAAGGTCTTGGAAGAGTTGGGACTGGCCTTTTCTGACATTACCGTTTCAGACATCAACTCTTTCTTCAGACCGGCTATAATAATCTCAAATTACATCAGTGAAGAGGACGAGATGGAATGGCATCCGTGGGAGCCCTGCTCGCTGCGATACCTTGACCTCACCGGTGTGGCCTCGATCTCGCAGATGTCCCTTGTGGATTCATCGTGCGTGCTTGCGTCAAAGCAGAGCTCTCCTTTGGAAGCTATCGAGCTGGGCAATGATGTGCTCAAAAAGTTGCGGGATCGGAGCAAATCAAACGAGAGCCTCGGATGGGTCATCAAGGAACTGGGTAGAAGAGGGTGGTTCGTGAGACAGGCAGCGGAAGGAATTGTAGATGATGGGTCTAGATCATGGAAGATGGGCGCAAGGTGGTGGGGAACGCGTAAGGTGCCCGTTGCTATACAAGATGTGGGAGGCATGTATGGACATTATATGTTCAAGAGTTGATACGGTAAAGGAGAAGGACTTGGGCGGGATAAGGCGTAGGAATTGGGATCATTGGCTGGCGTTTTGTATCGGGCGCAGGAACCACGACAGCACTGGAAGCAATAGAGGTATCGAATCAGCATATTTGAAGCGGTGCAGTCTAATGTGCAGCATTCGTCCATCGTTTTGTACATATTGTGTGGCAGACTCCAAAAAGATGCAGTGGGTATCGGTCTGATTCCTTTACATGCAAATGCCTCATCTTCACTTGTGCGCCAATCACCCCAGGCTGCCTTTCCTTTTCTTTGGCCCAGATATTTTAGGATATAATCTCGAGAGGTGATAGTTGATGGAGCTTTTCGGTTTAGGGGGAGGTTTCTACACATCCCACAAGGTCAGCTTTGTCTTTCTTCGCCTCCCGGGGTGCCATAGTTGGATCAATACGAAGCATGCAACTTACAGGTGCATCCATACACTCCCGCAGTGCTTGTTCGAGTTGGGCGCAGCCCTGTACACTGTAGCCTGACGAAGCCCAACAACCTGCAAGATTAATGAGTCAGACAGTGGAACGAAATATCACACAGATTCTCCATAGCGTACTGAGCATAGCTGACATGGGACCAAGACATGGATTAATCTCTTGCTTGTCGGGTCGTTTGATCTTCAATCGAGCAACGGATTGGAGGCGGATTGGGTTGATTTGGGTGGATGCGCCCTTTGGTGCCATAATCCGATAGATTAAGAGAAGTCGCTATAGACCGCAAACAACGTGACGATGTTTATGAGGCCGTCGAGGCCGCATTGGGCGGTGAATGAATGGGCGTACTTTGCGAGCAGTCTGAGTTACGATTTCAAAGAAGCTTCGAATTTTTGCCGAAGTGCCAAGCCTTCCCTCCATTCAATATGACATCAAGTCATTTGAGCAAGTCTTTTACTGTCCCTCAACCTGGCTTACATCGCATTAGAGGATGAGAAGCACGTCGGCTTGGATTTCCTCAAATTGTCTACGAGCTTACAGCCCGCCAACTATACGTTCACAAAAACCCATTGTCCTTCGCACCTTTTCGTCTCATTCTCCACGCGCGGCGGGGAAAGCTACTTCTCCTAGCGATGAGGACGAGGACGCCAAACAAAATGTGGGCCAAGAGGAGGGTGCTATGTCAAGGAGATTGTCAGAGATGGTCGAGGAGACCATGGACACAGGCAGCAAGTCTGACCGGAAGCTAATGCAAGATGTGGGCTTCTCAGAAGAACTCAAGAGGAAGTTGGAGGAACGAATAGCGCAGACTGCTTTCCAGGCTGAAAATCAGCAGGCCTTCTCTGAGGCCAATATGCCAGTATGTCTTACCCAACACAGAACGTCAATTTACACTTCTACCAAGTCAGTATTTAGTCCCTGGCATCTTCTGTCTACAGCTCGTGCTCAACCATTTTTGCACGCCAGAGCGGACCCTATCCAATCCTCGTCTTGTTGGCGTCTGTACTTACTTCGAGAGTTGGGTGGATGTTGTTACCATAGCATAAATCTCTCTCGTCTTGCGATTGCCGTATCTGACTCGGCTATTTCTGATGTATGCTGACTTTACAGTCTTCTGCCGGCAAAGGTACACGAGATCAAGCCGCCGCACAACCGTGGACTGGCAACGAGCCACTCCATGACTCTGCCCTTCGCATGCTTGATGATAGTCACAAGCGTATCCGAGGACCTGCAGCACGAGCCCCACGCAATATCGACGTCAAACCTTTACCTAAGAAAAAACCCTCTACAGGACAACGACTGGCAAATGCGCGAGACAAGACCTCCATCTACGCGCTTGCGCAGCAAATGGGTATGACAGAAGAAGAACGAGAGAAGATGCGGAAAGAATTGAAAGAACGCTTTTCACCAGCTGCCAGACCGATGCCTACCACGCTACAAGGCCTGACAAGTCTTGCGAATGAAAGGATAGAGGACGCCATTGCAAGAGGACAATTCCGCAACATCCCACGAGGAAAAGGCATGAATGTTGAAAGGGACTACAACGCCAATTCACCATTCATCGATACCACCGAATACTTCATGAACAAGATCATTCAGAAGCAAGAGATCGTTCCGCCATGGATAGAGAAGCAACAAGAGCTCGTCAAGTTGGTGTCGAGATTCAGGAGCAGGCTAAGGAGCGACTGGAAGAGACATGCAGCTCGATCGATAGCAAGTAAAGGAGGTAGTCTGGACGAACAAATAAGAAGGGCGCAGGCATTTGCGCTGGCAGAAGAGAGACAAAATCCTATACAGACGAAGCTTGAGAGACTGAGTGAGATAAGTAGCGATGGCACTCTATCAACAGTTACAGTGATGGAAAGGCCGCCGGTGGCAGATGGCGGATCAGACTCGCAGACAACTATCACAGTCACTGAGACCTTGCCTGAAGACGCTCCTTCAGCGGAGGATGCGGAACCAAAGAATTCTAACGAGGTCTCGGCACATGCGAGTGCGTCCCACGCGCAGTCGAACAACCGGCCTCCTGTGCTGCCCATGGCCTACCCATTCCGCGACCCACAATGGGAGAAGGCTGAGAAGGCATACCATACCCTGGTGATGAATGAGTTGAACAATCTCACCCGCAGCTACAACCTCATGGCGCCAAAGATAGCACAAAAGCCATACTACACTCTTTCTCGAGAGCTTGAACGATGCTTCGCAGATGTCGCGCCTCTTTTGGCAGATGAAATCGCACAGCGAGCTCGAGCGCCAAGGGTCAAGATGGAGATCATCGGCCACCGGGAGGGAGGTATCATGGAAAAGTTCGGCCCAGGACATGTTGCTAAGGTTAGAGATGAAGATGTCAAAAAAGGATATGGATTCAAAGAGTTTTGGAGAGATCTTTTCAGAAGAGAGGAAGGTGTGAAAGTATAATTGCAAACGATTTACGGAGATATGACCTGAACGAAGAAAAGCAATTCCGAATCAAATCACCACAGGTAGGCACAGGTTGAGAGGACGCCCTGACTGAATGATGATGTCGAAAGTGTAGTGTCTGAGACTGTAAGCCCCGTCATCGGGGCCCCCCGAAATGTATTAAATGGCAATGTCTCCAGCCCACCGGTCCCACTTTGCTCCTTTCCCCAAAGTATGTCTGCAAAAGTCTTTGTACTGGAGTCAAATCTAGCACTAGTTTGGAAACTTGCTATCGCGCCGAACCAAATTGACGCTACATTCTAACACAGCCATCATCAAACTACTCAATGAGTTCGCACTCTGCCTAATCTTGGTATTCTGCCGGTTTGTTTCGTGTGCTACTGTACTTTTGAGAGGCCCATGCAGCGTCGAAACGCACAAGCGGAATAAGCTTACACGCATCGATGAGAATCGCAAATGGGCATTGTCACAGGCTTGATGGGATTGATGATGGACGAGGAGATGGTGGTGTTGGGTTCGATGTGATAATCATGGGGCCCGGCACGCTCATAAGGATGATCCGAATACCAGCCGCAATTGTCATCATCCTCAGTTTCAAGGGCTCCGTTTTTCCGGTTGTCAGGAATTCAAAGGTGCGATTAAGCTGATATTAAGCTGGAGGATTTCTTGAAGTGATGGTTCCTCAAAATAATGTGTCGTTTGGCTTAGCTGAGAATAGCAAGAGGTCTGCAAAGGTGCGATGTCGTTCCCAGTCGCACGGAATCATCTCGAGGGACAGAAAGTAAACTTCTGCAGATGTAGAAATGAGTTCTCGAGGGGGGGAGAATTGCTAACGGCCTCTTAAGCCAGCCGGCCCTTTTTCATGGCTTGATCGACCGACGAATCCAGAACCACAATACTGGAATAGGTGTCACTGCTGTCTTAGGCCGCAATCAGAAAGATGAGAAGTTTTCACACAGCATCTTCTTGTTCTTCCTGGATGCTGTTCTGCCGTAACAGCGTGTCCTTACTATTATGTCGTAGTGGTGTGTCTCTGCTGGACTGCCGCAGTGCTCCGTCTCTGCCAGCCTGATTTGAAGAGACCTCCTTCTCACTGGCTGTTATTGAAGTCGACGTCCTCCGTCTCAGAACCTCGCCTTTTGGTATTGGGATTGCATCGAGCACGCTAGGATTTTCTCGGAATTGTTCGCTCGCAATGGTGTCGCGTGCATACATCAAATTTCGTTCAATCACGACTCCATCAGCTCCAGGGTCTGGTTTGGTGCCTTCTAGGACCCGGGCCAGGAATCGCATCAAGCTACTCAGGGCTTCCTGCTTCAAGGACTCTGATGGCGTCTTCGTATTCTCGAGACCTTCAGAAAGCATCGCTGGCATGTAGTATGGTAAAATGGCTTTTCCATCATTGTAGCCGTCAACATTCAACCCGTCCACAAGCTCCTGTCGAGTTGATGGAGGCAGTGAGTAGAACGTCTTGTAAAACAGTTCCGCTTGCTCCTTGTCGGCCGTCCTTCCCATCGTCAAGAGACGCAATAATGCGCGATCTTCCGGGATTTTAACCGAGAGCTCTCTGAAGCCCTTCTGCTGAAGCATGTTTCCCCTGCCTTCCAATACCTTGTCGTAGCCTTCGCGCAAATCGGACCGACCTGAAATGATATCCAGAGCTGCCTCGTAGACGGTCTGAAATCCTCTGAATACAGGCTCGATCATCTTTTTGGCGCAGGTTGCATCTGAATGGCCTGCTGCGCCAGCGACGTCGAGAAGCTGCTCCATAAATTTCAACTCAAAAGCTCGCTCGTGGCCGCGCATAAGTAGCAATCCTTCAAGACTTCCGATGACATTCTCAGCTTGCGCTAGCTGGCCGGCGTTCAACTCCGAGCCAAGTTGTAAGCCAAGCATCACATCGTCACGGTAAGGTTGGGAGAGTCGCTCAAGGCTTGGAACCATGCCTGCTTTTGCCGCTTCAAAAAGGACCATGTCGTGGTTCATCCCTTGCACAGACTCCCCGGTTTGGGTCAAATAGTCCTCTTCAAGGTTTGGGTCCTTCCCCAGGTCGTTGATGATCATGGCCGTCACGAGTGCAAAGAGGTCGTCAGGTGTTGTGACACCCTTTTCGAATAGGTTTCGCAACCAGTCGAATGACTCGCGGAGTAACCTGACTGGAGCTGGTTGACAGCCAACAAACGTGTCATAGTCATTGTTGATGATCCACCGCAAGGCTAGTACTCCGACCAGCGTGCGATTCACTTCATCATGGTTTCTACCGTAGAGGAGTTCTGACGGAGTCGGTTTTGCATTCCACTGTGAGCCAGATGAGCAGATAGTAGGCGATCCTGGTTCACGCATGGAATATGCGCCCTTCAGTCTCTCAAGCTCTGGCTCGAATGCATCATGGATTTGGCGAAGAATTACCGCGTCGGTCAGGCTGTAAAATTGGTTCTGGTTAATGGTATCTCGGAGGGTGGCCGGAGCAGCTGTTCGGGCCATGGAGCGTGTTGTCCTAGTCATGGCGTTGAAGGACCAAGATCAAATTGGTGGTATACGGGGTTGGTCACAATCAAGAGTTCTATCATCATCGAGGTTAAGTGGCACGGCGGGTGTCGAGATTGTGGCCTGTTGATTTACCGCACAAGTACAAACGGAGGGGAATGGGTTGATGGCGCAGTCAAAGGTTGCTTGCAGGATATCGGTGCTAGCCTGAAGGCATTCGATGTGGCTCTTCAAGAGAAGACTGTTCATCTCTTCATTCTCTTGTCAGCCTTGTAGTTGTGATGGTGAAGTGGATGGCAAGCAGGCAGGGGTCTGACGGAGGAATGGGGCTGTGCACGGGAATACGATTTGTTTGCCGAACCTCAGGCCTGCAGTACAAGCGCGAGACGAGCTTACTCCGGTTAGCGTGACGGGGCGCATACGTGAAGCTGCTTCGTTACTCGGGTTTACCGTTGGCCAGCCTGCTCTATCCCCAACTTTTTCGTCCATATTCTTCAGCAGAGCCGCGCCAGGAAGACTTCATCCCAGAGGCCGAGCTTCGCCCTGTCCTATCGCATGGTGCATCTTGCATCGCCCGGAACTTGAAGCAAAAGCCACAGGAAGGGAGAGATAGCCTCGCATCACTGCCCTGAGATGACTTCAAGTTTCTCTAGGCCGGAACTTATGGGATCACACACTATAGGATGATTTTAATTTTACGAGCTCCTCGGAAGTGCCGCATGGTACACAATGAACAGAACAGATGAGAATTAGAGTCGAGCGGAACGGTTTAACCAGAGCAGTGCCGGCGACGATACTTCTCAGTCAATGAAAGCAGTTCCCAACGCAATGGAGTATCATTCAATTCCTAGATGGATAATTGTTAAGCAGAACGTTTCTCTCTGCTCTGAGGTTGATCAGGACCAGCGTCTTCTGCGGATAAACGCCCTCCTGTCACCGCTCCATTCCCTTTTCCACTTTCTTATCCTTTCATTCTATCCTTTCCATCAAATACTCGTCGACAACGGGTTTGTGAGTGGTCCAATCAGCTTTCAACCCAGGCTCCAGAGCCCCAGAGCCTATCTACAAGCTTCCACACCAACACTTCAGGAAAATATTCTTCACTCTCCGGCTCGTCACTGCCGTGTCAAAGACGACAACTAACAAAGTCACTCCTGGTAGCATTCTCAACTTTTGCAGACAAATGAAGAGAGTTGAAAAGGTTGAGATATGGCCGCGATTCACCAACGCTACTTTTGTTATCTTACTCATGAGTGACATCCAGGCCGTTGCCGGCAAACCAAGGGAGAGGTCTACATACCTACAAAAGCACCCGTAAGCTCCTCGGTCCTACTTCTGTCCATAAGATACACATTTTCGATACGAGAACCTTGACACGTGTGTATTAGATAACAAGAG
>Ga0335075_10008725_pt1 | contig 15520 bp, 13 predicted proteins | sample Lox_Sample_24_FD_206723 | JGI IMG/M metagenome (GOLD analysis project Ga0335075, IMG submission 206723) | Soil microbial communities from Loxahatchee National Wildlife Refuge, Florida, United States - Lox_Sample_2.4 | ecosystem: Environmental > Terrestrial > Soil > Wetlands | place: USA... | reverse complement strand
GGGCGGGACGTGGCAGCACCAGCTGGGCTCGAGCGCACAGATTGGAATTGCAGCGGAGAATGCGGCCGGCTTCACGATGGACTTTGATTATGTGCGCGTGTACCGGCTGAAAGAGTGAGACCGGTCCAAGAGAAAGAGCCCGGAGATTTCCGGGCTCTTTTTTGCGGTTCACAGCGGAGCGATCCCGATGATCCAGACAGGCGCGAGCTCTATTCCAGTGTCTCCGCGGCGATTGACCAGCTGACCGCGCTGATCCCCGGCTCCAGGGAGAGTCTGGCTACCAGTTGCTCGGCGGTCTCATTGTGCCGTCCCTGAATTTTGAGAAGAGCGCGAATCTGCGTCCGGTCGCTTCCCGGAATGTCTTCGCTATGGAGCGACTGGAGAATGGCGGTGGATTGCGAAATGGCGGCCAGCAGCAGACCACGCAGATGAGCTTCGTCGGTCACGCGACAGTTCAGCGTGATCTCGTATGTGGTCTCGCCGACAGGGGCCTGGGGAAGCGCGGGACGCAGACGGTAGGCTAGGGGCCGGAGTCCGATGTTGGCCAGCACAACGGCAATGGCAAGAATGAGCGCCAGCAGCGGGGCGCCGAAACCGGCGAGCACTCCGATGGCCGCCGCGCACCAGATGGTGGCAGCAGTGTTCAATCCGCGAACGTTGCCGCCTTCCTTAAAGATGACCCCGGCTCCGAGAAAGCCGACGCCGGATACGACGTAGGACGCAAGCCTGCCGCGCGCGGAGAGATCATCATTGAGCAGCAGTCCCGACATCACGAAGGCGGCGGCGCCCGCGGCCACCAGCGCATTGGTGCGCGTGCCCGCCATCCTCTGGCGCCACTCCCGCTCCAGGCCTACGGCGGCGCCAAGCAGCAGCGCCTCTACGAGATGGGCGGCGAATTCGATGGTGATGTCGGACGGTCGCATGGAATGGCGGCAAGTCTACATGAAGCGCATGAACGGCATGCTCCGTGAGATCGTCGGGCGATAGAATGGCCGGCCCTCTCGCAGACGTCTCTTCTTACTCCGGCGGCGGAGACGGTTTGCCGGCGAGGTCGCAGGCTCTCCATAGATACCAGCTGGCGATGGAGCGCCAGGGGCGCCAGCGCTCGGCGCGGCGCGACATCTCCGCGGGCTTGGCCAGCATGGTGGCGTCGAAGGGCTTGCGTTTGGGCAGGCGCTTGAAGGTGAGTGCGAAGCCTTTGCGCACGCCGTAGTCGCTTACCGGGAAGACATCGGGGCGGCCGAGGCGGAAGATCAATAACATCTCGACTGTCCAGACGCCGATGCCGCGCACGGCGGTGAGGCGTTTCACGATCTCTTCATCGGAGAGGCGGCGAATCTGTGTCAGGGTGGGCACGGTGCCGTCAAGCGTCTTCGCGGCCAGATCGCGCAGGGCGAGGAGCTTGCCGGCGGAGAGGCCGCAGCCGCGCATCGCTTCGTCGGGCGCGGCGAGAATGTGCTCGGGTGAGGGATGAAATTCGCCGAAGTATGCGAGCAGGCGTTTCAGGATTGCCGCCGCAGCCTTGCCGTGCAATTGCTGATAGATGATGGACTCGAGCAGGGCTTCGAAGGGCGAGTGCTGGCTCTTGAGCTTCAGCGTAAAAGGGCCGGCGCGCTCGATGAGTTGTCCCAAAATGGGATCGGCTGCGGTGAGTTCCTGGCATGCGGCGGTTGCGTCATAGCGCGGGATACGGCGACCATCGTTCATCGCCATTCAGAGTATCGCGGTTCGATGCGAGGCGGGAGCCGGGAGCTTGCGCACGGTACAAAATCCCGGTGATGAACGAAGCAGCGGTTCGTTCTATGCCGCCGCGTGCGGCATGAATTTGCCTTGGTCTGCCATGGTCTCGGTAGAAAATCTAATCGCCGATCAGAATTTTCTTTGTTCCCGCACGTGAAGTCGTCAGCCGCTGTCGATGCTTGTCTTTGGAAATTTGCGACTAAAGCAGTCCTGATTCACGAAGCGGAACGCGGGCAAGAATTTTTTGATGCAGATGGCTTGCACCCTTGCTCTGGTTGCCATATCCCCTGATATATTGATCCTTCGACTCAAAGCCCATTTTTGGGGTCGCGTAAGTGGAACGCGCGGCTCTGCTTCATTAAGAAGCTGCACTCACGGCAGCGCGTTAACCCTCCAACCAAGCACGGATATTTGAGGAAGCAGGAACGCATTCATGGCGCAGATTTTTGACCGCAGCTCGAACGCGCTGGCCCGGATGAGCCTGGTCTTAACGGGGTTGATCGTCATCGCCCTGGGAGTGACGCTGGATCAGTTGCAACGTTCGCCTTGGGTCACGCGGCAAGGGCAAAGGGCGGACCAGCCAGTTCCGTTCAGCCACAAGCACCACGTCCAGGGCCTGGGCCTGCAGTGCCAGTACTGTCACACTTCGGTCGAGAAGTCGAGTTACGCCGGCATTCCTCCTACGCGCACCTGTATGAACTGCCACGCGCAGATATGGACCAACGCCGATCTGCTCCAGCCGGTGCGCAACAGCTGGGCCACCGGCGAGTCGATTGTGTGGACCAAGGTGCACGACCTTCCCGACTTCGTTTACTTCAACCACGAAATCCACGTGAACAAGGGCATGGGCTGTTCCACCTGTCATGGCCGCGTCGACGAGATGCCGATCATGTATCAGCAGAACACGCTGCAGATGGAGTGGTGTCTCAACTGCCATCGCAATCCGGGAGCGAATATCCGGCCCACCAGCGAGATCTACAACATGGCCTGGAAGGGCCCCTCGGAGCTGAGCCCGGTATGGTGCGCGGCCACCGATGTGAAGAAGGGCACACCCACGGCGCAGGCGGTGAATTGCACCACCAGCGATCCGACTGGCGGGAATCCGCAGCTGGCTTCGTTGCACCTCATGCCGGCGATGAATGCGCAGGCCCAGGCGAGCGACGCGCCGAACTCGGTGCTGACGCCAACCCCGGTGAGCTATACCAAGTTTACGAGCCAGGAGGCGCTGGGCGGCTTCCTGGTCGAGCACTATAACATCCGGTCTCCGCGGGAGCTTTCCAGCTGCGAGGTATGCCACCGATGAGACACGAAAGCACAGAGCATAGAGCGCAGGGCGCAGCGGGAGAAGCCGTCGAGAATATGAATCAGCAACAGATTCCTGCGCAGGAAAGCACCAAGCTGACGCTGGCCGAGGTGCGAAAGAAGCTGGCCGGGCAGACGGGTAAGAAATACTGGCGCTCGCTCGATGAGCTGGCGGGCACGCCGGAGTTCGAGGCGGCGGTGGCCGAAGAGTTTCCGCAGCATAGCTCGGAGTGGATCGATCCGGTCTCGCGGCGCGGCTTCATGAAGCTGATGGGCGCGTCGATGGCGCTGGCGGGTCTCGCCGGTTGCACCAAGCAGCCCGACGAGCCGATTTATCCGTATGTGAAGGCTCCTGAAGACCTGATCCTGGGCAAGCCGGTCTATTTTGCTACGGCTTTCCCCTTCCCCACGGGCGCGATCCCGTTGCTGGTGAAGAGCGATGCGTATCGCCCGATCAAGGTCGACGGCAATCCGGAACATCCGGTAACCAGGGGCGGCTCGGATCCGATCACGCAGGGCACGCTGCTCGATCTCTATGACCCCGACCGCTCGCAGCGCTGTTATTACCGCGGCGAGGTTCGGGAGTGGGGAGCTTTTCTGGCGTCGTTTCGTGCGGCGCTGGCGGAGAAGAAGGCTTCCGGCGGCGCGGGTCTCTATATTCTGAGCGGCACGGTAACCTCGCCGACCATGGCCGCGCAGTGGAAGAAGGCGCAGGCCGCTTATCCCAATGCCAGGTGGGTGCAGTACGACCCGGTGAACCGCGATTCGGCCTATGCGGCTTCGAAGGCGGCCTTCGGCGACTATGCCGATGCGCAGTACAAGCTGGATGCGGCGGACGTGATCGTCTCGCTGGATGCGGATTTCCTCTCCGGCGCAGGTTTTCCGGGATTCCACAGGCTGGCCAAGGATTACGCGAACCGGCGCCGGCTGGAGAATGCCGCGTCGGGCGATTACAGCATGAACCGGCTGTATGCGGTCGAGAGCATGACGACCACCACCGGGCTCAAGGCCGAGCACCGGCTGGCGTTGCGGGCCAGTGATGTTGCCGGCTTCGCCGCGGCGCTGGCGGCGGCGGTGGGCGCGGGCTCGGCTCCTGCCGGGTATACATGGCCCGACGAGGCGCAGAAGTTTCTGGCGGCGGTGGCCAAGGACCTGAAGGCCAACAGCGGCAAGTGCGTGGTGATTCCCGGCGAGCAGCAGCCAGCGAGTGTGCATCTGGCGGCAATGGCCATCAACGATGCGCTGGGCAATGTGGGCAAGACGGTGGTCTACACGGAGACCGTGAACCCCATGCCGTCGATCCAGGGCGACGATCTGAAGGCTCTGGTTGCCGATATGAACGCGGGCAAGGTGGACTGGCTGGTGATGCTGAATGTCAACCCGGTCTACTCGGCGCCTGCCGACCTGGAGTTTGAAGATGCGCTGGGCAAGGTGAAAGTCAGCGCTCACATGGGCTCGCATCGCGACGAGACCGGGATGACGGCCGACTGGCACATCAACGGCGTGCACTATCTCGAATCATGGTCCGACGCGCGCGCCTATGACGGAACGGTTTCGATCGTACAGCCGCTGATCGATCCCCTGTATGGCGGCCATGCGGCGCATGCCATCGTGCAGTCGATGCTGGACAACCCCGACGTTTCGGCTTACGACGCGGTTCGCGCCAACTGGGCAGACAAGACGGCGGGCAAGGGCGCGGATGCGGACTTCGGCTGGCGCAAGGTGCTGCACGACGGCTGGATCGCGGATACGGCCTTCACGCCGAGGACCGGGGGCGGCAAAGCGTCGATTCCCGCGATTCCGGCGCAGGGCGCAGCCGATTCGATCGAGATCATCTTCAGTCCCGACTATCACGTCTATGACGGCCGCTACGCCAACGTGGCCTGGCTGCAGGAGATTCCGCGGCCGGTGACAAACCTCTCCTGGGACAACGCGGCGCTGATGAGCTACGCGACGCTGGAGAATCTGAAGGCCTCCGAGCACGATGTGCTGGAGATCACGCTGAACGGCAAAAAGGTGCTCGCGCCGGCGCTGGCGGTTCCGGGTCATCCGGATGGCGCGATCACGCTGCATCTCGGCCAGGGCCGCAAGATCGGCCGTGTGGCGGGGGGCGTGGGTTTCAACGCTTACCAGATACGCTCCTCGGATTCGCCGCTCTTTGCTTCCGGCGCGACCGTGAAGCGGACCGGCGACGTGTGGGGCTTCGCGGTGACCAAGAGCCACTACATCGATCAGCGCTCGGTGGCGGTGGGCGGCGACGGCAGTGGGACGCATTCGATCGAAGGCAATGAGGCGCTCGATCGCGGCATCATCCGCTACGCGACGCTGGAGGAGTTCAAGAGCCATCCCGGCTTTGCGCATGAGGGCGAGGGCCACGATACGCCCGAGCCGACGACCAGCATGTTCCCGGCCTACCGCTATGACAAGAACGCGTGGGGCATGTCGATCGATATGAATTCCTGCGTGGGCTGCAACGCCTGCGTGGTGAGCTGCTATGCCGAAAACAACATTGCGGTGGTGGGCCAGCACCAGGTGACGATGGGGCGCATCATGCAGTGGCTGCGCATCGACACTTATTTTGAAGGCGACCTGGCCGCGCCGCGCGCGCACTTTCAACCCATGACCTGCCATCACTGCGAGAACGCGCCGTGCGAGCAGGTGTGCCCGGTGGGTGCGACCGTGCATACGCCGGAGGGCCTGAACATGATGGTCTACAACCGCTGCGTGGGCACCCGCTATTGCTCGAACAACTGCCCTTACAAGGTGCGCCGGTTCAACTTCCTGCTTTACTCCGACTATGAGACGGAGAGCCTGAAGCTGATGCGCAATCCGGATGTGACGGTGCGCAGCCGCGGCGTGATGGAGAAGTGCAGCTACTGCGTGCAGCGCATCAACGAGGTGAAGATCGAGGCCGATAAGCAGAATCGCGACATTCGCGACGGCGAGATCCAGACCGCGTGCCAGCAGGCCTGCCCGACCAATGCCATCGTCTTCGGCAACATCAACGATGCGGCAGCCAAGGTGACCAAGCTGAAGAAGCAGGAGCGCACTTACGGCGTGCTGGCGGATATCAACACCCGGCCGCGCACGACGTACGTGGCGGAGGTCATCAACATCAATCCCGAACTTGCGGCGGCGCTGGGGGAATTCGCGCCGGAGAACAGCTAACCGAGTCGAGGCGAAGAGGCTCTATAGATGGCAACCAAAAACGCACCAGTCCCTGATTCGTCGCTGGACCCCATGCTGGACCCCATCACCGGGGAGCAGCGGGTTCTGGCGCCTGGGCACACATTCAAGTCGGTCACGGAAAAGATCGCGGGCATTGTTCTGACCCCGCACACGCCGCTGGGCTGGTTTGCCGGTTTTGTTCTGGCCGGCGGCTTTGTGGGCATGCTGCTGGTGGCCGTCACCTGGCTCTTCCTCAAGGGCGTTGGCATCTGGGCCATCACCATTCCGGTAGCCTGGGGCTTCGCGATCATCAACTTCGTGTGGTGGATCGGTATCGGCCACGCCGGCACGCTGATCTCGGCCATTCTCCTGCTGTTCAAGCAGCAGTGGCGCAACTCGATCAACCGCTTCGCCGAGGCCATGACCATCTTCGCCGTGGTCTGCGCCGGCATGTTCCCGCTGATCCACGTCGGCCGTCCCTGGCTGGGGTACTGGCTGTTTCCCTATCCCAACACCATGAACGTCTGGCCGCAGTTCCGCTCCCCGCTGCTGTGGGACGTCTTCGCGGTCTCGACCTACGCGACCATCTCGGTGGTGTTCTGGTACATCGGCATGATTCCCGATCTTGGCACCATGCGCGACCGCTCCAAGTCGAAGATCGGCCAGTATGTTTATGGCCTGGCGGCGCTGGGGTGGCGGGGTTCGGTGCGGCACTGGGTGCGGTATGAGGCGGCTTCGCTGCTGCTGGCCGGCCTGGCTACGCCGCTGGTGCTCTCGGTGCACACGGTCATCAGCTTCGACTTCGCCGTGGCGCTGCTTCCCGGCTGGCACACGACCATCTTCCCGCCCTACTTCGTTGCCGGCGCCATCTACTCCGGCTTCGCCATGGTCATCACGCTGGCGGTGCCGATCCGCAAGTTCTACCATCTCGAAGACCTGATCACCATCCGGCACATCGAGAACATGGGCAAGGTGATGCTGGCCACGGGGCTGATCGTGGCCTACGGCTATGCGATGGAAGTCTTCATGTCTTATGCGTACTCGGCCAGCCACTGGGAGTACTTCATGATGTGGAACCGGATGTTCGGTCCCATCGGCTGGGCGTACTGGGTGCTGATCACCTGCAACATCGCGCTTCCGCAGCTGATGTGGTTCCGCTTCTGGCGGCGCAGCCCCGGACTGATGTTCCTGATGTCGCTGATCGTGAACACCGGCATGTGGTTCGAGCGCTTCGTGATCGTGGTCACCAGCCTTTACCGCGAATACCTGCCCTCGTCGTGGGGCACTTATCGCGCGACCAAGTGGGACTACGCGACCTTCGCCGGCACGCTGGGACTGTTTACTTTCCTGTTCTTCCTCTTCGTGCGCTTCCTGCCCATGATTCCCATGTCCGAGATCCGCATGATGCTGCCCCAGGCCAAGGTCAAGGCCGAGGCCGAACCATTACCGGAGGCGGGTGACTGATGCCTGTGATTGAAGGAACCTACGGCCTGCTGGCCGAATTTGATACGCCGACGCAGCTGGTGCGGGCCGCCGAGGGCGCTTATGCGGCGGGCTATCGCCGGATGGACTGCTATACGCCGTATCCGGTGGAAGAAGCGGCGGAGGCTATCGGCTTCCACAAGAACGAGGTGTCGCTGGTCTGCCTGATCGGCGGCCTGCTGGGGCTGGCGGCCATGTTCGGCCTGGAGACCTGGATTTCAGTCTGGGCTTATCCTCTGAATATCGCCGGGCGCCCTTATTTCTCCTGGCCGGCCTTCGTGGTTCCGGCATACGAGTGGACGATCCTCTACGCCGGTCTTTCCGCGGCCTTCGGCATGCTGGCGCTTAACGGACTGCCGCAGGTGTATCACCCGCTGTTCAACGCGCCCAACTTCCGTAATGGCGCGACCAGCGACAAGTTCTTCCTGTGCCTGGAGGCCACCGACCCGAAGTTCGAGGTGGCTGATACCCGGGCGTTTCTCGAGCGTCTGGCTCCGGTTTCGGTGGTGGAGGTGGAGTATTAATACAGGGCACAGGGTACAGGGCACCGGGCGCGTGGTTCCCGGACTCAGAAGGCTTCGCGGCCTCGCGCTCGCGGGCGCCGCGGCGGCGCTGATGCTGGCTGCCGGCTGCCGCCAGGACATGCAGAACGAGCCCAAGATGATTCCGCAGCGGGGCACGGACTTCTTTGCCGACGGGCGTTCGGCGCGGCCGCAGGTGGAGCACACGGTGGCGCGCGGCCAGCTGCACGCCGATGAATACTTCTACACCGGGCTGATCGACGGCAAGGAGCAGAACATGCTGCCCTTCCCGGTGACCATGCAGGTGCTGGAGCGGGGCCAGGAGCGGTTCAACATCTATTGCACGCCCTGCCATTCGCGGGTGGGCAACGGCGACGGCATGATCGTGCAGCGCGGCTACAAGCCGGCGGGCAATTTCCACGACGCCAGGCGCATGGCGCAGCCGCTGAGCCACTACTTCTACGTGATGACCAACGGCTACGGGGCCATGCCGGATTATTCGGCGCAGCTGCCTCCAGTGGACCGCTGGGCAGTGGCGGCTTACATCCGCGCCTTGCAGCTGAGCCAGGATGCCAAGGAGACCGATGTTCCGCAGGGCACGCAGATTCAGAACCTGACGGACATTGCGCAACAGGCGGGACTGCCGGCCAGCTACGCGGGTCCGTGGGGTGAGCCGGGAACGGCGGTGAACGCGCTGCCGACGAAGGGCATCGTTGCCGGAGCGCCGGCCGAGAACCCGAACGCGGTGCAACTGAACCAGCCTCCGGCGAGGCCGCAGGCGGTGAAGCCATCTGCCGGCGGAGGCGCAGCGAAGCCGCCGGCTTCCAACTAGGGCGCGGCTGGATTGTAAAGGGATTGCAGGAAGAACGGATTGAGGATCGCGGAACAGACGCATGGATAATCGACATCACACGAAAACGCTGCCTGCCCAACTGGGCGCACCGGCCTATGTCGCAGCCTGGCGGAGCAAGGCGCTGGTGGTTGGCGCAATCTTCTCGGTGATCGCAGTCATCCTGGGATTCCTGAGCGGGGACGGCTGGAGTCACTTCCTGCGCGCCTGGCTGGTGGGGTTGATGATGACCTTCGGCTTCGCGGTCGGCGGGCAGGCGCTGCTCATGGTCCAATACCTGTCGGGCGGCAAGTGGGGCCTGCTGGTGAGGCGGCCGCTGGAGGCGATGAGCCGGACGCTTCCCCTGACCTTCCTCTACTTTCTTCCTATCGCCATCTTCGGCGTCACCTTCAAGAAGCTCTACCTGTGGGCTCAGTACGCGGATGCGGTGAGCGCGCTCAAGCAGCACCTGATCTCGCAGGAGCAGGCGCACGCCATCATCTATAAGAAGAGCATGCTCAACCCGGTCAGTTTCTGGGCGGCGTCGATCTTCTGTTTTCTCATCTGGTTTCTCTTCGACTACCTGCTGAACAAGTGGTCGATGCAGCGGGATGCCGATCCGCTGCCCAACGTTCCGTACTGGCAGAAGAAGTTCGAGAACATCAGCGGGCCGGGCGTGGTGATCTATTCGATTCTGCTGACGGTCTGCGCGATCCTGTGGGTGATGTCGCTTGATCCCACCTGGTATTCGACGGTTTACGGGCTGCAGTTCCTGGTGGGCCAGGGCTACGGGGTGCTGGCGCTGGTCATCCTGACCCTCGTCGGGCTTTCGGACGCCGAGCCGATCAAGACCATCTTCCGCGTCACCGAGCAGCATGACCTGGGCAAACTGTGCTTTGCCTTCACCATGCTGAACATCTACCTGGCGTTCTCAGCCTTCCTGATCATCTGGTCGGGCAATTCGCCGGAAGAGATTCCCTGGTACCTGGACCGTATCCGCGGCGGCTGGGGCGTGATCGCCACCCTGGATGTGATCTTCCACTGGCTGATTCCCTTCTCGCTGCTGCTCTCGGCGAGCCTGAAGCGGATCAAGGGGCGGCTGGTGGTGGTGTGCTGCATCATGATCTTTGCGCGCTGCTGGGATACGTTCTGGCTGATCGAGCCCAATTTCGCCGATGCCCGCCGGAACCTGCACTTCAGCGTCGGCATCCTGGAGTATTGCGCGGTGCCGGTAGCGCTGATCGCCTTCTGGATGGCCTACTACTTCACCCAGCTGACCAAGCGGCCGCTGGTGGCGGTGAACGATCCGCACCTGGCAGAGATACTGGAGCCTGAACATGCCCACGCATAATCCACACGAATCTTCAGGGCACGACTCGCACAACATGCCCGCTTCGCTGCGCGAGGGCTATGAAGTCACCGACGTCAGCGTACAGGGGATCCTGGTCTTCCTGATCGCCCTGTTCCTCTCTGTCAGCGTCTTCTTTGTCTTCTGCTTCGGTATGGGCAAGGTGATCAACAATGCGCTCGAGAAGCAGGACGGCCCGGTGGACAAGTGGCACGCGTCTTCAGCCGAGCCGGCCGGGAAGCTGCGCAACATGGAATCGAACCCCGCCGGGGAGCAGCAGGAGCTGCACCAACTGACGCAGACCTTTCCGACGCCGCGGCTGCAGGTCGATGACGGCAACCAGGATGTGGCCAATCTCCACGAGCGCGAGGACCTGCTGCTCGATTACTACAGCTGGGTCGACCGGTCGCAGGGCACGGTCCGGATCCCGATCGAGCGCGCGATGGAGCTGATCGCGCAGCGCGGACTGCCGGTGGCTCCAGCGGCGACGAATACCGAACCATTGATGGCTGGCGATTCGAAACCGGTCATTCAGGTTCCGCTGACCGATGGTTTTGCGCCGACGGCCTTCGAGCAGGAAGAAGAGAACCAGGCGAGGCTGCCCGGGGAGCAGGCTTCTACCAAGGCGAATAATAACTAGGAATCAGGGCGCGGAAAAGCAATACGGAAATGTTCAATCTGGCTACAGCTCGGGGATGGATGGGGATGGCAGGCGCCGGCCTGCTGGCGTTCGGCCTGGCCTCTGCCTCAGTTCCGAGCGCTGCCGCGCAGGTCTCCGATTACGGGCAGAAGGAAGCCGGCCCGGTCCGCGATGAGGCGCCGCAGCTTTTGAAGAAGGTCGCCATCCTGCAGAAGCTGAACACGCAGGTTCCGCTCAACCTTGCCTTCCGCGATGAGACCGGCAAGGCGGTTCACCTGAGCGACTACTTCGGTTCCCGGCCGGCCATTCTCGGGTTGGTCTACTACCAGTGCAAGATGCTGTGCCCAGAGGAGATGGATGGCCTGGTGGGTGCGCTGGAGATGGTGAAGTTCAATCCCGGCAAAGACTTCAACGTCATTTTTGTGAGCATCGATCCTACCGAGACCCCGGAGATGGCGGCCAAGGAGAAGGCGCTGTATGTGAAGCGCTACGGGCGTCCTGAGACCGCGGCGGGGTGGCACTTCCTGACCGGGCAGCAGCCCGAGATCACGGCCCTGGCCAATGCGGTGGGTTTTGGATTTACGCGGGTGCCCGGGCCGGACGGCAAGATGACGCAGTTCGCGCACGCCAGCTCGATCGAGCTTTTGACGCCGGCCGGAATCCTCTCCCAGTACTACCTGGGTGTGGACTACTCGCCCCGGGACCTGCAGCTGGGCCTGGTGGAGGCCTCGGATGGCAAGATCGGATCGCCGGTCGACGATATCATTACCTACTGCTATCGCTACAACCCGTTATTGAACCGGCATGACCTGGTGATCGCCCGCATCGTGCAGGCGGGTTGTCTTCTAACGATGTTGATTCTCGGCAGCTATATGTTTGTCAATTTTCGGCGTGATATTCGCAACGGGCGGGCCGTTACCCGCAAACCCGTGCACGGATAAAGGGAGCGATGCACTATTTCATCAGTCCAGTACTCTGGCAATTTCTAGTCAATTGGCTCACGCACTTCGCGCTGTTTCCGCCCGAAGCGTCGTCGATCGCCCCTTATGCGGATGCGCTGTACTTTTTCCTGATCCTGATCTCGCTGGTGGGCCTGGTGATCGTGGCCGCGCTGGTGTTCGGCTTCTCGATCCTGTACCGCAAGGAGCGGAACCCGGAAGCAACGCAGATCGAGGGATCGACGCTGCTCGAAGCTACCTGGACCATCATTCCTCTGGCCTTGTTCATGGTGTGCTTTGTGTGGGGCGCGCTGCTTTACTTCCGCATCTACAACCCGCCCACCAATGCCATGAATATCTATATTGTCGGCAAGCAGTGGATGTGGAAGGCGGAGCATCCGGGCGGCCAGCATGAGATCAATGCGCTGCACGTCCCCATCGGGCGGCCGGTGCAGCTGACCATGATTTCCCAGGACGTCTTTCACAGCTTCTCGATTCCGGCATTCCGCGTAAAGCGTGAAGTGATTCCGGGCCGGTATACGACAGTGTGGTTCGAGGCCACGCAACCCGGCACCTATCACCTCTTCTGCACCCAGTATTGCGGAACGCTGCACTCGCAGATGATTGGCGAGGTGACGGCGATGAAGCCCGAAGATTACGAGGCGTGGACGGCCGGGTCGACCAGCGGCATGTCGCTGGCGCAGAACGGCGAGCGGCTCTTTGCCAGCCTGGGATGCAACTCCTGCCACTCCGGCAACGCCGGGGCGCGGGGGCCCAATCTTGCCGAGGTCTATGGCTCCAGGGTGCCGCTGGCCAATGGGTCGTACGCCTTTGTAGACGACGCCTTCCTGCGGGATTCGATCCTGAACCCGACTCTGCACACGACTTCGGGTTTTGCGCCGATCATGCCCACCTACCAGGGGCAGATCAGCGAGGAAGGGCTTATCGACCTGGTGGAGTACATCAAGGCGCTCCATTCGAACTTCCGTATCCAGCAGACGTTGAACACCAGCGAAGTGCAAGCTCCGAATTTAGGGCAGAATGGATTAAAGGCTGAGCCCACGTATACCAACCTGCACTCTCTTCAGGTTCAGAAGTCGGTGCAGACGCAGAAGCAGGGAACGGGCGCCCAGCCGGGGGTGGTGAAGCAATGAGCACAATCGTAAGCCTTCCGGACCAATCGACGGCCACGCTGCCGAAGCGGTCCTATCTCAACAGTGAATATGGCCTGAAGAGCTGGCTGCTTACGGGGGACCATAAGCGGATCGCGATTCTGTACCTGATCTCGATTACGTTCTTCTTCTTCATCGGCGGGGCGATGGCGGGATTGATCCGCCTGGAACTGCTCACCCCGCAGACCGACCTGATGGCGGCCGACACCTACAACAAGCTCTTCACCATGCACGGCATCATCATGATCTTCCTCTTCCTGGTGCCGTCGGTGCCGGCCACGATCGGGAACTTTCTTATTCCGATCATGGTGGGCGCCAAGGACCTGGCGTTCCCGAAGATCAATCTGCTGAGCTGGTACCTCTATATCGTCGGCGGAACGCTGACGCTGGCGGCGCTGATCCTGGGCGGCGTGGACACCGGCTGGACATTTACGACGCCGCTGAGCACGCATTATCTGAATACGCACGTGATTACCGCGGGAATGGCGATCTTTGTCGCCGGATTCAGCTCGATCTTTACCGGGCTGAATTTCATCGTCACCATTCACCGCATGCGCGCGCCGGGGATGACCTGGTTCCGGCTGCCGCTGTTTGTCTGGTCGCACTATGCGGCTTCGATCCTGATGGTTCTGGGCACGCCGGTGCTGGCGATTGCGCTGGTCCTGGTCATCCTCGAACGGACGATCGGCATCGGCGTCTTTGATCCGACCAAGGGCGGCGATCCGCTGCTCTTCCAGCACCTGTTCTGGTTCTACTCGCATCCGGCCGTGTACATCATGATTCTGCCGGGCATGGGCGTGATTTCGGAGGTCATCAGCACATTTTCGCGGAAGCGGGTCTTCGGCTATACCGCCGTGGCTTTCTCCTCGGTGGCGATCGCCGTCTTCGGATTCTTTGTCTGGGCGCACCACATGTTCATCATGGGCGTCTCCAATTACTCGGCGCTGGTTTTCTCGCTGCTTACCATGCTGGTCGCGGTGCCTTCGGCGATTAAGATTTTCAACTGGTCGGCGACTCTCTACAAGGGCTCGATCACCTTTGAGACGCCGATGCTTTACGCCTTCGGCTTCATCGGCCTGTTTACCATCGGCGGCCTCACCGGGGTCTTTCTCGGATCGCTGGGCATGGACATTCACCTGACCGAGACCTACTTCATCGTGGCCCACTTCCACTTCGTGATGGTCGGCGGCATGTTAATGGCCTTCCTGGCCGGCGTGCACTTCTGGTGGCCGAAGATGACCGGCCGGATGTATCCCGAAGGGCTGTCGAAGCTGGCTGCGCTGGTGACATTTATCGGGTTCAACCTGACCTTCTTCCCGCAATTCATCGTGGGATACCTGGGAATGCCGCGACGCTATGCGGCCTATCCTCCGGAGTTCCAGGTCCTGAATGTGCTTTCGACGGCGGGCGCGAGCGTGCTGGGCATCGGCTACCTGCTGCCGATGCTGTATCTCACCTGGTCGCTCAAGTACGGCAAGATCGCCGGGCCCAATCCGTGGCAGGCGACCGGTCTCGAGTGGCAGATTCAGTCTCCTCCGCTGACCGAGAATTTTGTCGAGACGCCGGTCGTCGACTACGAAGCTTACGACTACGATTGGCTGGCAAACAAGACCAAGAACGAGGTGACGACCGTTGGATAGCCAGGCGCTCGCAACCCATCCGGATCACGCGCACACCGAGGAGCATCCGCCGTACCTGCGCCACCATTTTGCGACGGTGGAGCAGCAGCGCGAGACGGCCAGCTTCGGCATGTGGCTCTTCCTGCTGACCGAAATCATGTTTTTCGGCGGCATGTTCTGCGCCTACCTGATCTACCGCAACTGGTACTACCCGGCGTTCGTTGCGGGCAGCCATCAGCTCTCGATCCTGCTCGGCACCATCAACACCGCGGTGCTGATCTGCTCGAGCTTCACCATGGCCATGGGCGTCTACTCGGCGGAGATGCGCCGCAAGGGCGCGTTGATCGCATGGCTGCTGATGACCATCCTGCTGGGCCTGGTCTTTCTGGGTATCAAAGCCGACGAATACCACGAGAAGTGGGAGAAGCATCACGTCCCCGGTCTGAACTTCAGCGTCAACGATTTCGTCCACGTCAACCCCGCTTATCCCGAGGACAAGCCGCTTCCCCTAGACATGGCGGAGAAGACGCAGGTGTACTTCTCGCTTTACTTCGCGATGACCGGCATGCACGCGCTGCACATGGTGATCGGTATTTCCATCCTGATCATCCTGGTGATTCGCGCCCGGCAGGACGCTTACACCGAAGGCCATATGACGACGATAGAAAACTTCGGGCTGTATTGGCACTTCGTCGATATTGTGTGGATCTTCCTGTTTCCGCTGCTCTATCTCATCAGCCGGCATCAGTGAAGATGCAAGA
>Ga0335075_10008724_pt1 | contig 15521 bp, 11 predicted proteins | sample Lox_Sample_24_FD_206723 | JGI IMG/M metagenome (GOLD analysis project Ga0335075, IMG submission 206723) | Soil microbial communities from Loxahatchee National Wildlife Refuge, Florida, United States - Lox_Sample_2.4 | ecosystem: Environmental > Terrestrial > Soil > Wetlands | place: USA... | reverse complement strand
CCTATCCCCACGCCCGAGCCAAGGCCCACCGCTCGACTCACGCGGCGCGCGACATCTCGCGCGTGGACGCCTGCTCGGCCGTGACCGGGCTGGCGTCGCCGGCGCCGCCAAGCCACTCCCATTGCAGGCGCACGCATGCCCAGATGCGCTCGGTGACCGCCCCCGCGAGCGCCGGTGAGCAGCGCTCGACGAGCGGGTAGCGCAAGGGCGGGCCGACGCGCAGGCGGACCTTGCGCGGGCGTACGCGCCAGCCCCGGCGCACGGCGTCGCTGCCACTGACCGCGACGGGCGCGACGGGCGCGCCGGTTTCGAGCGCCAGGCGCCCGATGCCGCGTTTGGGGTCCGCGAGCGGCCCAGGGCGCACGCGCGTGCCCTCGGGGAACACCACCACGCAGTCCCCGCGCGCGAGGATCGCCCGCGCCGTGTCCATCGCGTCGTTGTCGCCGGCGCCACGATCGACGGGGAAGGCGCCCAGGGCGTTGAGCGCGATCGCCTGCCAGCGCTTCTCGAACAGCTCGCGCTTGGCCATGTAGTAGACGGGCCGGCGGACGAGCGTGCCGATGACGAACGGGTCGAGGAAGCTGCGGTGGTTGGAGGCGAGCAGCAGCGGCCCGCTGCGCGGCAGGTGCTCACGCCCGATGCGCTGCATGCGGAAGTACACGAGGAAGAACGGCACGAACAGCAGGCGGATGAAGCGGTAGAAGAGCGGGTTCACGCCGCGCTGCAGCGAGCGCTCGCGGAAACGGGCGAGGTCGACGCCGGGCGGATTGCTGGCTGGCTCCACGCTTGAGGTACACCGGCCGTGGCCGGCGCGTTACAAAAAAATGGCGGGGGTGTCGATTTCGGCGCGCCTCGTTCGACGTGCGGGTAGAAGCCACTGCATCCGACCGCGAGGAGATAGATATGCGTTTCATGGTTCTGGTCCCTGGGAGTGCCGAGTCCGAGGCGGGCGTGATGCCCAGCACGGAGGCGCTGGGGGAGATGACGAAGTACAACGAAGAGCTGGCGAGGTCGGGCGTGATGCTGGCCGGCGAGGGCCTGCACCCGACTTCCAGGGGGGCGAAGGTCCGCTTCGACGGCAGCGAGCGCACCGTCATCGATGGTCCCTTCACCGAGGCCAAGGAGCTCGTTGCGGGCTACTGGGTGTGGGAGTGCTCCTCGCGCGAGGAGGCGATCGAGTGGCTCAAGCGCGCGCCGTTCGGCGGCGGTGTCGAGATCGAACTGCGCCAGATCTTCGAGGCGGAGGACTTCGGCGAGCAGCTGACGCCGGAGCTGCGCGAGGCCAACGCGCGGCTGCGCGAGCAGGCCGCCCATAATTAGGCCCGCCCACCCGTGAGCCCGTCGGCCACCCATCGCGCGATCGACGCCGTGTGGCGGATCGAGTCGGCCCGGTTGATAGCCGGGCTGACTCGCATCGTGCGCGACGTGGCGGTGGCCGAGGACCTGGCCCAGGACGCGTTCGTCGCCGCGCTCGAGCAGTGGCCTGAGTCGGGGATCCCGGACAAGCCGGGCGCATGGCTGATGGCCACCGCCAAGCGCCGGGGCATCGATGCGCTACGCCGGCGCGTCACGCTCGAGCGCAAGCGCGAGCTCATCGCCCGCGAGCTCGAAACCCTGGAGCAGCTCGACCGGCCCGACCTGGCCGCGCAGGTCGAGGACGTTCCCGACGACGTCCTGCGCCTGATCTTCATGACGTGCCATCCGGTGTTGTCCCGCGAGGCGCGCGTGGCGCTGACGCTGCGTCTGCTCGGCGGCCTGTCGACGCCGGAGATCGCGCGTGCGTTTCTCGTCTCCGAGGGCACGGTCGCGCAGCGCATCGTACGCGCCAAGCGCACGCTCGGCGAGGCGCGCGTGCCGTTTGAGGTCCCCGGCCGCGACGCGCTGGCCGAGCGTCTGTCGGCGGTGCTCGAAGTGATCTACCTGGTGTTCAACGAGGGCTACGCGGCGAGCGCCGGCGAGCACTGGATCCGTCCGGCTCTGTGCGCCGACGCCCTGCGTCTCGGCAGGATCCTCGCGGCGCTGATGCCCCGCGAGGGCGAGGTCCACGGCCTGCTGGCCCTGATGGAGCTCCAGGCGTCGCGGTTGCGCGCGCGGGTCGGGCCGCACGGGGAGCCGGTGCTGCTCGCCGACCAGGACCGCGCGCGCTGGGACCATCTGCTCGTGCAGCGCGGCCTGGGCGGGCTGCGGCGCGCTGAGGAGCTCAGCGGCGCACTGGGCCCGTACACGCTGCAGGCCGCGATCGCCGCCTGCCACGCGCGCGCCCGAAGCGTCGAGGAAACCGACTGGCCGCGGATCGTCGCGCTGTACGACGCCCTGGCGGCCCTCACCGGCTCCCCGGTCGTGGAGCTCAACCGCGCGGTGGCCGTGAGCATGGCGTTCGGCCCCGAGTCCGGGCTCGAGCTCATCGATGCGCTCGCCGCAGAGCCCGCGCTGCGTGGCTACCACCTACTGCCCAGCGTACGCGGCGACATCCTCGTGCGCCTGGGGCGCCTGGCGGAGGCCCGCGAGGAGTTCGAGCGCGCAGCGGACCTGTGCGAGAACCGGCGTGAGCGCGAGCTACTACTCACGCGCGCGGTCGCATGTGGCACACACGGACCGCCCTGAGCGGCATAGGCCAAACACCGGGACGATCAGTGAACTCAAGTGGCGTGGCGTGGCGCTCGCCGTGCGCGGGGGTGGCATCGCGCAAGGCGGCTTGCCTCAGTTGAGGGAGTGGAACTTCTCAACCGACTGCGGCGTTCTGCGAATGGATGGGTGGGCGCGTGCGCAGGTATGGGCTGAGATAGCGTCCGAAGACCTTCTCCACCGGCGCGAGGGGCTCGGCCTCGTTGAAGTGACCGTGGACAGTCGAGGCGGTAATGCACCGGCCAAGCTCGTCGAGTTCGGTTCGCAGATAGACCGGGCTCTCACCGCCGACCAGGCGGGCACGCAGTACGCGGTCGGCTCGAGGTTGCGTGACGGTGACGCCTTGGTCTATGGCCAGGCGCTGTGCGATCACGTCGGCTTGCCGGGTGGCCAGTCCGCCCTGCTTGATCGGGAAGCTCGTCATGTCGCCGGCGGCGTGGACGTCGGGCAGGCCGAGAACGTTGCCGAGCGCATCCGTTGTGATGAAACCCTGGTGGTCGGTGGGCAATCCGGTGATCCTGGGTCCCCTGAGCCTGGGAGCGGCGACGACACGATCGGCATCCAGCGTCTCTCCCGAGGCCAGTTCGAGAGCTCCGCTCCGATCGACTCTCTTGGGATCGGACTCTGCGATGAAGCGCACGCCTCGCTCGGCCAGCAGATCCGCGACGAGTGACGACGCTTGCGCGCCGAACACATCCAGGGGCGAGACCTCAGGGGTCACGAGCGTGACCTCACCCGAGACGTCCAGCTCTCGCAGGCGGGTGGCGGTGAGCAATGCCAGCTCGTACACGGGCAGTGGCCATGTGCAGCCGCTTGGCACGGCGAAGATAATTCGGCGCAGCGCACCGGAGCGCACCTCGCTCATCAGGCGGCGGATGTGACGAACCTCTTGCTGGCTGGTGAATGTCAGCGCGCCCGGTATCGCGTTGGTGGCACGGGCGCCCACCGCGAGGACGAGTGCGTCGTAGTCGAGGTACGCGAAGGACGCAAGCCGCACTCTCTGGGCCTCGGGAGCAACCGCCTCCACGCGATCCAGGCGAAAAGACGCGCCGACATCAGCGGCGATTGCCTGAAGGTCGTAGGCGAGCGGCGGGGTCTCGTAGAAGGATTCTGTGGTCGCGGCCGGCTTGTATGCGAACGACGCGGAAGCCGAGACGAGGGTGACGCTTACATGCTCTCCTGCCAGCGCGCGTAGGGAGAGCATCGCCTCCACGCCAGCGAACCCGCCGCCTACTATCAGGACATGCGCGCGTTCAGATGTCGGTGCGAGACGCGGCATATGTGGAACTTTGCAGCGCCATCGCCTGCGCGCATCCGTGAAAGCCCACGATGAAGCGTTCGTTTTCTCCGTGTGCGTATCGTCGGACAGTCAGTTCGCGGGGTCCGTTGGCGTCTACTCCAGGGCGGGGAGCCTGCGCTCGAGCCAGGAGGGCATCCACCATATGCGTGGGCCGACCGCCCGCATGATCGCCGGCAGCAACACGAGCCTGACGATCGTCGCGTCGAGCAGCACGGCGATCGTGAGTCCGACGCCGAACTGGCACAGCGGGATGACGCTGGCGGCGGCGAATGCGAGGAAGACGGCGGTCATGATCGCGGCGGAGCCCGTGATCACACCGGTGGTGTGTCGCAGGCCGTAGCGGATCGCGCCCTCGGCGTCGCCGCGTGCGATCCATTGCTCGCGCATGCGTGTCAGTAGGAAGACCTCGTAGTCGATCGAGAGGACGAACATGATCGCGATGATGCCGGCGCCGGAGGCCGCGTCGATGTAATTGGGCCCGCCCACCACGCCGAGCACGTGTGTCTCGGTGAGCAGCTCCAGTGCTCCGAGCGCGACAGCGATCGTGGCGAGGTTCAGCGCGACCGCGATCAGCGGCAGCAGCAGCGCCCGCAGCACCACGATCAGCGTGAGCGCGGCGACAATCGCGAGTGCGAGCACGAGCCACGGGACGCGGGCGGTGTTCGCGTTGGTGTAGTCGAGCAGGTACTGTGCGCCCTGGCCGATCTCGACCTTGCTGTCGGTCGCGGCGGCGAGCGCGGGCAGACTGCGCTGCAGTCTGCTGCTGAGGGCCGCGGTCGCGCTCGCCTCGGGTGGGCTCGAGGCGACCACCATCATGCGCGCGGCCTGGCCGCCGCCGTCGACGTTGACGAGCTGGGCGACCTGTTCGCGCATCGGTGAAACCGTGCCGTCCAGGGCGGTCAGCACCAGGTAGCCGGAATCGAGCGCGTTCGGGGAGTCGGTGTGCAGCAGCCGGTAGTCCTCCTGGTAGCCGTCCAGCATCGAGGCGTAGCTTTTTAGCGGTCGCCCAGTCCCGGACAGTCCGGCGGCGAGAGCCCCGGTGCGGCGCTCCGCGGAGGAGAGCCCACTCGCGAGCTGCCGGTCGCCGCCTACGAGCTTGCCGAGACCGCCCGCGAGCTGGGTGTCGCCGCCGGTGAGCCTGCCGAGCCCGGTGGCGAGCTGCCGGTTGTCGCTGGCGAGCTTGCCGAGACCGCCCGCGAGCTGGGTGTCGCCGCCGGTGAGCCTGCCGAGCCCAGTGGCGAGCTGCCGGTTGCCGCTGGCGAGCTTGCCGAGACCGCCCGCGAGCTGGGTGTCGCCGCCGGTGAGTCCGTCCAGTCCGCTCGCGAGCTGGGTTGCGCCGCCGCTCAGCCCGTCGAGTCCGTCGCTGAGCGTGTGTCCGTCGGCTGCCAGGCCGTGCAGGGCGGAGTCGAGCTTGACCGCGCCTTCTTCGGATTCCCTTGTGCCGGTGGCGAGCCGGTCGGCGCCCGCGCGTAGCTGGTCCAGGCTGGCGGTCAGCTGCGAGAGCTCCGCCGGCAGGTCCGCGAGCCATTCCAGTCCTGCGAGCAGCTGCTGCTGGATGCGGGCAAGCTGTGAGAGGTCGCCCTGTTCGCTCAGCTGCGTGATCGCGGCGAGGTCCTGCGCGAGTGCCGGATAGCGTGGGTCGCTGCGTCCGACGGTCATCGTGTCCAGTTCGCGCATCGCTTCGCTCAGCCGCGCGCGCAGCTGTTCTTCGGAGGCTCGCAGCGTGGTGATCCAGCCGGCCCAGGCGTGGAGCTGTTCGGCGAGCGCCTCGATCGGCGTGAGGATCGTGTGCACAGTGTCGTCGAGCGCGTCCATGCCGTCCGCCAGCTGTGCCGCGCCGGCCGTGAGCGGGCCGTCGGAGGTGGCCAGTCGTTCGGCGCCGGCGGCTGCTTCGTCGAGGCCGCCCGCGAGCGCGGTCGATCCCGTCGCGGCCTGGGCGAGACCTGCCTGCAGCTGTTCCGCGCCCGTGTGAGCGCGGCCGGTTTCGCCCGCGAGTCGTGCCGCGCCAGCGTGCGCGACGCTGGTTTCGGTGGCCAGTCGCTTTGCGCCTGCGTGCGCGCGAGCGGTTTCGCTCGTGAGTCGCTTTGCGCCTGAGTGCGCGCGAGCGGTTTCGCGCCCCAGTCGCCTCGCGCCAGCGCTGGCGCGGTCCGTTTCGCCGGCCAGGCGTTCGGCGCCGTTCTCGGCGCTTGCGCTGCCGTCGCCGAGCGAGTTCGCGCCGATAGCGGCTGAGGTGAGGCCGCCGCGTAGTGCCGTGACGCCGTCGCTTGCGCGGCTCAGCCCGGAGCGCAGGCCCATGATGCCCTGCTGGGCGCCGTCCAGGCGCCCCGGCACGGAGGCGAGCGCGGCGTGGGATTCGGCGAGCTCGCGCTGTGCGCCCGCTACCGATGCGGGCCCGAGCACCGCGGCGACATCGGGTTCGCGGGCGATCGCTTCCTGCCAGTGCGCGAGCGCGTCGATGCGCTGGGTGGTGGTCATCGCGCCGCTGTCCGCTCTGGCCACGATCACGAAGGGCGCCGACCATCCTGGTCCGATCGTGTGTTCGACCATCCCTACCGCGATCCGCGCCGGGTTGGAGGTGGGCAGCTCCGCCGCGGACGGTGGACCCATGCGCAGAGCGCCGGCTGGGGCCGCCAGTGCCAGCATTCCGGCGAGGATCAGTGGGACCGTGATCGCGGGGCGGGCGATCAGGCGTTCCGCGAAAGCTCCCGCTCTGGTGCGATGTCCGGCGGCGGGGGAGCGGGTGAGTCTGATCTCCCAGCGGTCAAGGCGCGGGCCGAGCAGGCGCAGCAGCGCCGGCATCGCGCTGCGCGCTAGGGCGACGCTCAAAAGCCCCGAGATGACCACTCCGATTGCGACCGGTCCGAGGAGTCCCGGCGTTGCCACCGCGCTCGCCGCGAGCATCGTCAGCGCCAGCGTCCCGCCGGCCGCGGCGATCGTGCGCCCGGCGGCCATCGAGGCGATCGCTACGGCCGCCTCGTGGTCCCATCCCTCGGCCAGCTCCTGGCGCACGCGTGAAACCATCAGCAGGGCGTAGTCGACGCCGAGCGCGAGGCTCATCATCGCGGCGATGGCGACTCCCAGCGAGTTGATCGGCGTGATGAAGCTCGCCAGCCACAAGAGGCCGTGGCCGGCCATCACGGTCGCCCCGCCCATCGCGAGGGGCACGGCGGCGGCCACCGGCGAGCGGAAGACGAGCAGCAGCACGAGGATCAGCACCGGCAGCGCGATCATCTCGCCCCGCAGCGTGTCTGCCATCGTGGTTTCCTGGATCGCGCGACCGATCACCGCGACGCCGGTCAGGTAGCTGCGCACCGGCCGGCGCACGGTGCGGGCGATCACGGCTTCGGTGCTTGGCACCACCGCCATCGCCCGGCTCGCGGGGCGGATGAAGTTGACGAGCACGAACGCGCTGCCAGGGTTGGGGTGCAGCGAGTGCGCAATGCTCGACCGGTGCGCCATGACCGACCCATCCCACGGTGAGAGCACCTGGACCTGCCTCATCTTTCGCAGCGCGGCGACCAGCCGCTGGCCTTGGCGCTCGAGCTGCGCGGGCGGGCCGCGCAGCAGGACGGCGATCGGGACCGTGTTGCCGAACTCGCTTGCCAGCATCGCTTCGGCCCGGGATGAGGGCGTGCCGGGCACCGCCAGGGACATCGGCGCAAGCCTGCCTTCGAGGCCCCTGCCGAGAAACGCGAGCACGGCGATCACCACCGCCCAGGCAGTCAAGGTCGGCCACGGCCTTGCCACCCTCCTCACCGGCCTGCTTCGCCTGCTCATGGCTACCTCCTGGGTGGGGATCGCCGAACGGCCTGCAGCTACACAACCATCTAAAGTGTATCATAGAATGATGATACATTGATCTGTGTACCGTAGATTCCCGATATGCTTGCGGGATGACGGAAGCGCAGGCCGAGCAGCGGCTGACGATCGACGAGCTCGCACAGACGGCCGGGCTGACCGTGCGCAACGTGCGCAGCTACCAGTCGCGCGGGCTGATCCCGCCGCCGGAGGTGCAGGGCAGGACCGGCTACTACGGCGCCGAGCACATGGCGCGCCTCGCGCTGATCCGCGAGATGCAGGCGCAGGGGTTCAACCTCGCCGCGATCGCCCATCTGCTCGAGCAGGCAGCCGGCGCCAGCGAGCAAGTCCTCGGCTTCACCCGCTCCCTGATGACCCCGTTCGAGACCGAGACACCCGAGATCCTCGCGCGGGCCGACCTGCTGGAGCGCCTCGGCGGCGTCGAGGAGAAGCTCATCGCCAAAGCCGAGAAGCTCGGCCTGGTGATTGCGATCGCGCAGGACAGCTTCGAAGTTCCCAGCCCGACCCTGTTGGCCGCCGGCGAGCGACTCGTTGCTCTGGGGGTTCCCTTCGACGCGGCGCTCGACACGATGGAGAAGCTCAGACGCGACACGCAGCGCATCGCGCAGACGTTCGTGCGGATCTTCCTGGAGTACATCTGGAAGCCCTTCGACGATGCCGGCCGGCCCGAGTCCGACTGGCCCCAGGTACAAGCAGCACTCGATCAGCTGCGGCCACTCGCCTCCGAGGCCCTCACAGCCGCCTTCCAGCCGACGATGACCAAGGCCGTGGAAGTAGCCTTCGGCAAGCAGATCGACCATGCACGCACACGCAAGTCATGACCCTGGGTCCAGACCCCTGCCCCGGACGAGGCGGAGGCGTCTCGTGGAGTGAATGCCGACTTCCGCTTCTGCTTTCCCGATGCGCCTCTCCGGTCAGCTGCTCGATGTGCTCGAGTGTGTCTCGATCCAGCCCGTCCGGACTGAACACACGCTCCATCAGTCGCCGCAAACGCTCAGATCGCTCCTGATCGCTCAGCGACGGCGTCTCGGGTCCCAGGGATCGTGTTCTGGCCTGGATGTCTCACGACCTCAGGGTAGCGCGCCTGGACATGCCGGTCAGCGCCGCACGGGTCAGGTACTAGCGGAATCGCCGTCAGTCGTAGGTGTACTGGTCGCCTGGCGGGTTCTTCTTGCTGGTCCTGCCGTCGACCACGGCTCTGACGTCCACCGTCGGGGTCTTGTCGGTGGTGACTGCGGGCGCTATGACGGTACACGTCGTCGTCGAGGTGCAGTTGACCGACGTACCGGGTGCTTTGCCGAACTCGAACGCCGTCGCGGTGCTCCCGAGGCCGAACCCACTGCCCGTGACCGTCACTTCGGTGCCGCCCGTGGCGGAACCTGCGTTGGGACTCACGTTGGTCACAGTGGGCGCATCGAGCGTGAAATGAGCTTTGGTGGAGGCTGCACTCGATCCGTTGGGTGTCGTTACCATGACTTCCACGAGCCCCGTGGTCCCCGCCGGGGACACGGCGGTCATGGACGTCGCCGAGCTTACCGTGAAGCTCAGCGCGTCGCGCGCGCCGAAGCTGACTGCCGTGACCCCGGTGAAGCCGGCGCCCGTGATGGTCACCGATGTGCCGCCGGCGGCGAGGCCCCGCTTCGGCGATAGCTTTTTGATCGACGGCGCCGGTCCCACCGGCACGTAGCTGAACTGGTCGGCCGGGCTGGCCGTGCTGGTGCCGCCGGGCGTCGTCACCGTAACAGGCACCGTGCCTGTTCCGGCAGGGCTGATCGCGGTAATCGAAGTGGGCGAGGCGACTTCAAAGAAGGCGGCGCTGCTGGAGCCGAACTGGACTGCGGTGGCTTCGGTGAATTTGGTGCCGGTGATGGTGACTTCTGTCCAACCGGATTCGAGTCCGGCATCGGGGCTGACGCCAGTCACCGTCGGCGGGTTGGAGACCGTTTTGAACGTCTTGTCTGAGCCTTTGCTCGTGCCGGCGGAGTTGGTCGCTGAGATGCGGTAGTGGTATTCGGTGTTCGCGGCCAGGCCCGTGAGAGCGGCGGACACGGCGACGGGGCTCGAGCCGGCACCAGGGAGCGAGCTGCAGGGCGCGCTGGTGCCGTAGGAAGTGCTGGTGCCGTATTCGAACTGGCATTCGCTGACGTTCGCACCGTTGGGGTTCACGCTGGCGTTGAGCGTCGCCGAGGTCGGGGTCAGCGAAGACGCCGCTTCGGTTGTCACGCTCGGGGCCAGCGCCGGCGTCGGTTCGAATGCGCTGGTCCCGTCAGGGGTGCCTACGCCCGTCGGGCCGTTGTAGCCGGCGCCGGCGAGGCAGATGGCCTGCTGGGAGCAGCTGGCCGCCTCTTCGATCGCGCTGCAGCCGGAGAGGCCTTCGGAGTGGAATGGCTTGGTGCATTCGCCGTTGGAACCGGTTTCGATGCCGTGCAGCGAGCTGGGTCTCTTGAGCTGGTTTTCATACAGCGTCTTGGCTGGGTATTCCACGCCGTCGGCGCCGCCCGCGAGCGCGAACACCGAGGCGATGAGTGGCGTGGCGAGGCTCGTGCCACCGACGGGCAGCCATTTCAGGTCCTCGCCTTCATAGGAGGTGGTGTCGTAGACGGCCACGCCGGTGTATGGGTCCGCGTCGGCGGCCACGTCGGATACGGCGCGCCCGGAGCTGCAGCCCACCGCAGACCAGTTGGAGAGTTCCCGTTGCCACGGCTGGGCGTCAAAGCGCGTGCTGCAGCCGCCGCCGGTCGCACCGTCGCCGTTCCACACGGTCTCGCTCTCCCACGTGTTGGCGGGGCTCTTCAGCTCGAGGTGGGTGCCGCCCACGGCGATCACGTGGGGAGAGGACGCTGGGTAGTCGGCGAAGCCCCGTTCATCTTTGTTCTTGGCGTCCCAGTTGAGGTAGCCTTCGTCGCCGGCGGCGGCGGTGATCACCACGCCGGGGTGGTTGAACGCAGCGCTGTCGACGCTCGGCGGTTCTCCCCCCCACGAGTTCGAGATCTCTGTCGCTCCGGCCGCCGCCGCGGTGTCCTCGGCTGCTTCGAGGTTGGCGTAGGACGAGGTCTTGGCCTCCACGAGCAGGATGTGGCAGTTCTGGCAGACGGCGTGGGCGACCTCGATGTCGAGGGAGATCTCCAGCGACCACCCACCTTCTGTCTTGGGCAGCGGCGAGGCCTTGCCTTCCTGGTTGAGCTTGGTGAAGCAGCCGTTGGCGGCGGTGCACGCCGGCAGGCCGAATTCTTCGTCGTAGACCCCCAGGTCAGTTTCGGCTTCGGGGTCGTTGTAGGCGTCGATAACCGCGATCGTCTGCGCCGACGGCGCCGTCGCCGGGAGCGCATACGCGCTGTGCAGATCCTGCGGACGCAAGCCATCCGCGCCTTCCGCGGCCTTGCCCGCCCTGATCGGAGCGCTGCGCGTCATCCCCAGCGGGTGCGTGCGGGCACGGGCGCCGGCCGTCTCGGGCACAAGCTCCAACGCGAGGCAGCGGGCATGCCCCGCCGCCTGCACCCCACACGCCGCATGCACCGAATAATCCGCCGCCGGCAGCGGCGAGACCTCGCTCGCAGCCGCGGCTTGCACCCACAGCAGAGCGAGCCCAAAGACGAGCGCCCCCAAGGCAGATAGGCGGCGTGTCCGGTCGGCCATCGCTTCTAAGTGTCTCAACCCGCCCCGCCTCCCGCAAGCGCACGCAACGACGTCCGGTCCGCCGGCTCGGCTGGCTAGGCCAACGGGTCGATATTTGGCCGCCAGTCCATACCGGGCGTCGCTCGTGAGGAGCACTGTTGTGAAGATCATTGGAGCGGTGGCGGGCTATGCCGGCACCAAACCGAACCGAGGAGCCAGCTTGGCGTTCAAGTGGAAAGTCCTGGTGGTGGCCAACCGGACGGCGACGTCCGCCGGTCTGGAGGCCGCGCTACGCGCACGCTTGGGAAGCGGACCGGCGAGCTTCACGCTCGTCATGCCGCTGGGCGTGACGCCCGCCTCCGAACATATGGCCAAACGCGTGGCCGCGCGGCTGTGCAGCGCTGGTCTCGACGTCGACGGCCTGGTTGGTGACAGCGACCCTCTGACGGCGGTACTCGAAGTCTGGAACCCCGCCGTGTTCGACGAAATAATCGTCTCCACCCTGCCCGCGTCCACATCCCGCTGGATGCAAACGGGCTTGCCACGGCGCATCGAGCGGCAGACCGGTGCGCTGGTCCGCCACATCGAGGCAGGTGGCACTCCCGCCTTTCGAACCGGCCAGTTGTTGGTCGGCACGAGCGTCTAGCAGACGTCTGGCAGCTGCCTATTTGCGCCTGGCCTGGTGCTCGATCATTTTTCCAAAGGTGTCCTCGAGCTCGGCGGTCATGTTTTGCTTGAACAGCGCGAGCAGCACCTCGAAGGCGAGGGGCCTGAGGGAGTTGATCGCGTCGGTGAGCTCCTCCCACCGCTCGTCCGGTTGGCCGGCTCGCTCGAAGGGCTGCCAGAGCTCCCTGAGGTAGAGCTTTACGAACGCTCGGGAGATCGAGTCGCAGTCGCGGCTGATCCGCTCGACGACGCTGAGGGCGGCGTGCAGCGAGATCCCCAGGGCTATCACCTGCTCGGCGGCGCCGAGCAGCGCAGGGCTTGGCACTTCGAAGCGGCCTTCGCCCAGGGGGATGAGCAGCTTCATCTTGCGCACGCGGGCGATGTCCTTCGCGTCGATCTCGCCGAATCGCTCGGTCAGTTCTTGGTCGGTGATGACCTCGGGGGTCTCGGGCTCGAAGGGTGCGGTCACAGCGCTGCGCAGCCCGAGCAGACGCTGGGCCAGTCCGTCTGTTCCGCTGAGCAGCCGCTCGATGGCAGCTAGGTTGAAGCCGTCGGCCTGCAGGTCGAGGATCAGTCGCAGCCTTGCGACGTGGTCCGCGTTGTAGTAGCCCACCCGCGCTCGCACCTGCGGCGGGGGCAGCAGCCCTCGCGAGTGGTGGTTGCGGATGTTGCGCACCGACATCCCCACCTCGGCGGCGAGCTGCTCCACCGTGAGGTCATAGCCCGACGACGCAGCGTCGTCTGCGCGATCCGCGCCCTCGATGGTGTCGCTCTTGGCTTGCGCCATACGCCGGCCCAGGATACCATCAGATAATGTGACCTCGATTGAGGTAGCATGGATCGCGGTTATGGTCGTATCGCAAGTCAGCCACCCCGACCGCGCTGGCTGGGGCCGCCGTCTGCTCCATTCGCGCCTGCTCGACGCACTGGCCTACCCGCACGGGGTGGATCGCTACGTCGAGCTCGTCCGCCCGCTGCTGTTGCGGCGCGACGTGCGAGCCGAGGTGACGGCGGTCCGTCACCAGACGCCAAAGAGCGTGACGCTCACGCTGCGGGCCAACGACAACTGGCGCGGTCTGAGCGCAGGACAGTTCGTGGGCGTGAGCATCCAGATCGAGGGCACCTGGCACACGCGGCCCTACTCCCCGGCGGGCTCTGAGCACGCCCCGCATGGCGAGCTCGAGCTGACCGTCTCCACGCACCCCGAGGGCAAGGTCTCGCGCTACCTGCGCGAGCACGCCCGGCCGGGCATGATCGTCGGCCTTACCCAGGCGCAGGGAGAGTTCGTGCTCCCCGACCCCCGCCCCGACAGGGTGCTGTTGATCAGCGGCGGCAGCGGCATCACACCGGTGATGGCGATGCTGCGCACGCTCTGCGACGAGGGCTTTGCGGGCGAGATCGGCTTCCTGAACTACGCGCGCTCACACCAGCTCGCGCTGTATCGCGACGCCCTCGATCAGCTCACAGCGCGCCGCCAGCGCGTCCGCGTGCTGCGCGGCTTCACGCGCGGACGCGGCCAAGCTGACATTGGACGGTTCAGCCGCGAGCACGCGCGCGCCGTGATCTCCGACCATGCCAGCGCCGCCACATTCGTGTGCGGCCCGCCGGCGCTGATCGACTCGGTCGGCGTCGTGTGGGGGCAGGACGGCTTGGACGAGCCGGCCATCGAGACGTTCACGCCGCCGGCGCTGGCGTTCGACGCCGCCGGCGCGCAGGGCGTGGTCCGCTTCGTGCACAGCCAACGCGAGGCCGCCAACAGCGGCCTGCCGCTGCTGGAGCAGGCGGAGGACGCCGGGCTCACGCCCGAGCACGGCTGCCGCATGGGCATCTGCAACACGTGCGCCACCCACAAGCGCGCGGGCACGGTGCGCAACATCTTCACCGGCGCCACCTCGAGCGCCGGGGAGGAGCAGATCAGGATCTGCGTGTCGGTGCCTATCGGCGACGTCGCGCTCGACCTCTAGAACACATCCCAGCGAAGGAGCAAGCCATGCCGAGCCCCGCACCCGACCTTGCCAGCGAGCAACTCGAAGCCTTTGGCCGCGAGCTCGACGCGCTCCGCGCGCGCGTCGTCGCGGACCTGGGCGAGCGCGACGTGCAGTACATCAACAAGCTCATCCGCGCCCAGCGTGGCTTGGAGGTCGCAGGCCGCGGCCTGCTCTTCTTCGGCCTGCTGCCGCCAGCGTGGATCGGCGGCACGGCTGCGCTGTCGCTGTCGAAGATCTTGGACAACATGGAGATCGGTCACAACGTCATGCACGGACAGTACGACTGGACCGGGGACGAGCGGCTGAACGGCAAGACGTTCGAGTGGGACACCGCCTGTCCCAGCGAGCAGTGGCGCCATTCGCACAACTACATGCACCACACGCACACGAACATCGTCGGCAAGGATCGCGACGTCGGCTACGGCATCCTGCGCATGTCCGAGCAGCAGGCGTGGCATCCCTACTACCTGGGCAACCCCATCTACGCGGCGCTGTTGGCGACGTTCTTCCAATACGGCGTCGCGCTGCACGATCTCGAGGTCGAGCAAATCGCCACCGGCGAGCAGAACCCACAGGAGCGCCACGACAAGCTGCGAGCCGTCTGGCGCAAGGTCAAGGGCCAGACACTCAAGGACTACGTCCTGTTCCCACTGCTGTCCGGCCCCTCGTTCCCGTTCGTGCTCGCAGGCAACGCTACCGCCAACCTCGCACGCAACCTGTGGGCGTTCACGATCATCTTCTGCGGCCACTTCCCCGCGGGTACCCACGAGTTCACCGAGGAGGAGACCGAGCATGAGACGCGCGGCGAGTGGTACCACCGCCAGCTGCTCGGCTCAGCGAACCTGACCGGCGGGAGCACCTTCCACATCCTCGCGGGCAACCTCAGCCATCAGATCGAGCACCACCTGTTCCCCGACCTTCCCGCCCACCGCTACGCCGAGCTCGCCGTCGAGGTCCGCGAGATCTGCGAGCGCCACGGCATCCCCTACAACACCGGTCCGCTCCACCGGCAATTCGCCAGCGTCGTACGCAAGATCGTCAAGCTCGCGCTGCCGCCACTGCCCGGTCCGCGCGGCGCCGCGATGTCCGTCCCGTCCGCAGCTTGCCACGGGGCGCTCCGGGATTTCCGCGGGCGATGGATGAGTTTTTGCGGATGACATGGCCGTTGAGCCGGCGTAGGGTCAGCGCAAACAGGCAGAAACTGTGGACTCCGAACCCGACCCGATATGGCCGGGTCCGCCCGATCAGCTTTTGCGAAGCCATAGGAGGGGACCGAGGTCCCGAAGGTGGTGGAGCTGATGCCCGAGACAAAGACCCAGCGCCGACCGGCGGCGAAAAAGAAGGTGGCTGCTCCTTCGCGTCACGCGCCTCACCGGCAGAGACGTGGGAGAGTGGCAGTCGATCGGACGACGCAGCTCTCCGAGGACGTGCTGGAGTCGCTCGATGAGGGTGCAAGGGCCGCGATCGATGCGGTGCGCAAGTTCGTCGAGACGGTAGACAAGGAGTTG
>Ga0335075_10008723_pt1 | contig 15521 bp, 11 predicted proteins | sample Lox_Sample_24_FD_206723 | JGI IMG/M metagenome (GOLD analysis project Ga0335075, IMG submission 206723) | Soil microbial communities from Loxahatchee National Wildlife Refuge, Florida, United States - Lox_Sample_2.4 | ecosystem: Environmental > Terrestrial > Soil > Wetlands | place: USA... | reverse complement strand
CGAGCACGAGGGGCGCACCGTGTTCATCTCCTCGCACCTGCTCGACGAGGTCGAACGGACCTGCGACGCGGCGGCGATCATCGACCGCGGCCGGGTCATCGCCCAGGGCCCGATCGCCGAGCTCGCCCGGGGCGGGGGCGTGCGCAACGAGCTGATCCTGGGCGTGGACAACGTCGAGCTGGCGTTGAGCACGCTCGACTCGAGCGAGCTCGTCCACGACGCGCGCCGCTCCGACGAGGGTCTGCGCGTGGAGCTCACCGGCGAGCCTCAGACGGCGTCGCAGGTCAACGCGGCGCTCGTGCGCGCCGGAGTCGGCGTTGAGCGGCTGGAGCCGGTGCGCCACAGCCTGGAGCAGCGCTTTCTGGAGGTCACCTCGCGGTTGGATGCGTCGGCGTCGAGTGAGGCTGTGACCGAGACCGGAGATGGGGCGGAGGTGAGGGTATGAGTGCCGTGGCCCCGGTGGCGCCCGCCCCCGATCGCACGCGCTCCGGCGGCTCGTCGACCACGGTCGCGGCGCAGATGTTCGGTGCGGACCTGCTCAAGCTGCGCAAGAAGCGCGGAACGATGATCTGGACACTTGTGCTGGCACTGGCGCCGATCGTGATCATGTTCGCGGTCGAGGCGATCCAGCATGCCTCCAACGCGACCAAGTACGAACCGGCCGGCGGCCTGCACAGCTTCCACGATGGGTTGCGCCTGCTCGGCGGTCTGCTGTTCGGACCGCTTGTGGCGATCCTGATCGGCGTGGAGGCCGGCACGAGCGACGCTTCGGCCGGCGTGTTCCGCGACCTGGTCGTCACCGGCCGTTCCCGCGTGGCGCTGTTCTGCTCGCGCGTACCCGCCGCCCTGCTCATGTGCTGGTTGGTGATCGGCTTCGCTTACGCGCTGGTCGTGCTCGGCACGTTCGTGTTCGCCTCCGGCCTGGCCACTCCGACCGGCGCCGAAGTCCTCAACGGCCTCGGGTTCGTGCTGCTCGCCACCGGGGTTCTGTGCGTGGTGGCGGTCGGGTTCGCCTCGCTGACGACCTCCAAGCCGGCCGCGATCATCGCGCTGATCGCCTGGCAGGTGATCGCCAGTCCGCTGATCTCGAGCATCAGCTCACTGGGCAATGCGCGCGAGGCCATCCTCAGCCAGGCCATCTCCCACTTCAGCCCGATCACGCTCGATGGCCATGCCACCAATCTGACGCTGTCGGATGGCACCGCCCTGGTCGTGCTCGTGGGCTGGCTGGTCGTGTTCCTCGCGCTCGGCACCTGGCGCACGAGCACGATGGACGCCTGAGCGAGACCTCAGCTGCCGTGCGGTGCCGTGGGGTCCGGCGGTGCCGGGGGTCCGTTTGCCTGGTGGTCCAGACTGCGGGTGGTCCGGTGTCCTCGGTGCTCGCAGTCGCAGCCCGGCGCGGCCGGCCGGCGCTCAGACCTTGCGATGCTCAGGCACCCATGACCCGTCGTCCTGGCGGGCGAAGTCCTGGAACAGGTTGGGCGCCTCGGCCTGCATGATCCGGGCGATCGTGTCGAACACGAGGCGCAACTCCTCCTCGGCGCCCTCGGCGGTACGCATCTCGATCACGTGTCTGAGCGTGCGTGCGTTCGCCGTCCAGACGATGTCGGTGGATAAGCCGATCGGGGCCAGGCGGCGCAGGGCGGAGGTGACCTCCTTCTTGACGTGAAACGGCACGCCGTCTGAGTCGATTCCGAGCTCTTTCGCGGCGCTCACCTGGAACTCCTCAAGCTGCTCGACGATCGCGATCACCCGCTCGCGCACGGGCTTCAGGGCCGGCGGCACGCGGAAGCCGATATCGGTCAATCGCACGTAGCGCAGGCTCTCCTGGCTGAACGCCGAGCCGGCGCGATGGCGGACGAGCTCGTGGGTGAACACGCGACTCACGTTGCGCAGCGCAAACGACCAGCTCGCGTGCTCCAGCACGCTGCCGTGGCCCGAGCGCAGGATGTTGGCGAAGTACTCGCGCCGGTCGGTCCTGATCTTCGTCACGTTCGGGTTCAGTCCCGGCTCCCAGCTGCGATAGCACGCGCGCCCACCGAACTCGAGCAGCAGTTCCGCCGCGCTCAGCTCCCGGGACTCGCTCTCGGCCTCCTCGGTGCGGTTGGTCAACCATGACTCGCCGCCCACGTCGCGCAGGTAGGCGCGCATCCCCTCGAGATCGATCGAGGGTCGGGCGATCAGGTATACGGCGGGTACGGTCTCGTGCATCGGGCGGACGATGCTAGGCGGTGTGCCGGACGCTCAGGCGGGGCGCCGGGACTCACGGCACGGGCGCTATGGCCAGCACGCTGTTGGGTGCGACGGTCAGACGGATACGGCCGCGATGTGCGCTCAGTTGTGCGGTCTGCAGGCCCGCGCGCAGCGAGGTGAACGTCTGGACACGCACCGTACGCGCGCCGCGCAGCACGACCGGTTGTGCGCGCGCTCGCTCGTTGTCGAGGATCACGGTCGTCGTGCCCGCCCCCGGCGCCGGCGCCTTGTCCGCGCCGGGAGGCAGTTGCGCGCCCGGTGCGATCGCGGGTACGAAGATGCTGCTCGCCTGCAGCCCGCGCACGCCCGCGAGCGTTCGCAGCGTGGCGCCGACGGGCAGCCACTGGTTGAGCGCGACCAGGGCGCTGTCGAGCGGCCGGGCGAGCACCGATTCGCCGCGAACGACGAACGGGTCATACGGGGCGCCGCTGAAGTGGAAGCGAACCTCCTGAAACCCCGTCGCAAGCGCGGCGAGCACGAAGCGCACAGCCCAGACCGCGGACGCCGGGCTGTCCGAGACGCCGGCCACGCCCCCGCAGGAGGCCGAGTTGGCCTCGGAGATGATCGCCGGCACGTGCGCGGCGGCCGCATCCGCGACGACCCATTGCAGGCTGCGCGGCAGATTGCCGGCCTGTGCCGAGAGCAATCCTCTGATCGTGACCGCCTTCGGGGTGGTGCAGGCGGTGAGCGGATACAGGTGCACTCCGACCGTCTGCGCGTGCAGCGCCGCGATCACGCGTGGGAGCTGTGCGCGCCAGTGCACGGGTCTGGCCAGTTCCGGTCCGATCACGGGGGCGCCGGCGAGCGCCGGCTGAAGCTGTTCGGCGACCTGCAGGTAGGCGTTGACCGCCGCCGCTTCTTCGCCGGGCACCGGTCGGCTCAGCGAGGCGTAGTTCGGCAGGTAGTAGAGGTCCGGCTCGTTGCCGAGTGAGAAATCCACGCCATTGGTGGCCGCACTCTGGGCTCCTGTGACCATCTGGCTCGTCCAGGCGAGGCTGCCTGTCTTGGCGTTCAGGCCGACCGTGAGCGGGTCGTGCGTCGCGTTCAGCAGGCAGTGCAGCTGACTCCAGAATCCGGCGGGCAACTGGTAGAGCGTGGCCGTTTCCCAGGATGCCGCTGGATTGGGCAGCGCTCCGCTGGGCGCCGTCAGATCCTGGCTGTCGCCGGCGAGGGACAGCGGTGGCGAGCCGAGCGCCTGCAGCTGGCTCACGAGCGCGGCCGCAGGGCAGGCGCCGGCGCCGAGGTCTTCGGCCATCGTCGGGTACTCGAGCGACAGGCCGACCGGCGCCATCGTCACCGGTACCCCGGCGCTGGACTGGTTCGGTGTCAGCGTGACTTCCGCCGGGGGCGTCTTCGCGTGCGCTGGGGCGTGCGCCGAGGGGTGGTTGGAGCGCCGCTCGGGCTTGGCGGCAAGGGTGGAGTCAGCGATTGCGCAGGCGCAGGAGAGCGAAACTCCCAGCGCCAGCAGCACCGCCGCCATGAATCGCTGGATCGGCGTACACAGAATCGGCGTGCGTCGTCCTCGCCGCATCCTCCGAACATAGCAACGCACATATCGTTCCGGGCTGGGCCGGGACCCGCGGCCGAGCCGGACCGGGACCGGTGGATAAGCTGCCGTGGACATGGCCGCGACCGCCACCGAAACACCCGCCGATCCGGAGCTCGAGCAGACCGCCTGGGATCTGGAGCAGCTCGTCGACGGCGAAGGTCCGGCCGGTGTCGAGAGCAGGCTGGAGCAGGCCATAGCGCAGGCCAAGACATTCGCCGAGCGCTACGCGGGCAGGCTCGCTGAGCTGGACAGCGCCGGTCTGGCGCGGGCGATGGGAGAGCTGGCCGAGATTCACGACCTCGTCGGGCGCGCCGGCTCATACGCGGCGCTCGACTTCTCCACGAACACGGCCGATCCCGCGCGCGGCGCGCTGTTGCAGCGTACGCAGGAGCGTGGCACCGAGATCGAGACGACCCTGCTGTTCTTCGAGCTGGAGTGGGCCGCGCTGCCCGATGAGCGGGTGCGGGAGCTGCTGGGGGAGGAGGGCCGGAATGAGGGTGGCCATGATGGCGAGGGTCACGACGACGACGGTGGTGGCAGGGATGACGGGTTGGACTTCTGCCGCCACTACCTGCGCAGCGCGCGCCGCTACCGCGAGCACCTGCTCAGTGAGCCCGAGGAGAAGATCCTCGCCGAGAAGTCGTTGACCGGCGCCTCGGCCTGGTCGCGGTTGTTCGAGGAGCTGACCTCGGCGATCGAGGTCGAGCTGCCTGCCACCGGCGACGCGGCGAGCACGGGCGGGGGCGCGGACACTGATGACGATGGGCATACGGATGCCGGAATCAGGGATGCCGGAATCACGGATGCCGGGGGCGCTGGGGCTGAGCGGGTGGCGCTCGACCTCGCGCTCAGCCGTCTCGCGCTGCCCGACCGCGAGCTGCGGCGCACGACGGCCGAGGCGGTCAGCGCAGCCCTGGAGCCCGGCCTGCGCACGCGCGCGTTTCTGTTCAACACGCTGCTCGCCGACAAAACGACCGACGACCGGCTGCGCCGCTACGAGAGCTGGCTCCAGGCGCGCAACCTGTCAAACGAAGCCAGCGACGAGTCCGTGCGGGCGCTGATCGAGGCGGTGCGCGGGCGCTATGAGATCGCCCGGCGCTGGTACCGGCTGAAGGCGCGGCTGCTCGGGGTGGAGCGGATCGCCGACTACGACCGCATGGCCGCCGTCACCAGCGACGAGGTGACCTACACGTTCGCGCAGGCGCGCGAGATCGTGCTCGACTGCTACTCCTCGTTCTCCGGCGAGCTCGGGGATCTGGCGAAAGGATTCTTCGACGGGCGCTACATCGACGCGCCCCTGCGCCCGGGCAAGCGCGGCGGAGCGTTCTGCGCGTCGGCCGTGCCATCGGTGCACCCGTACGTGCTGCTCAACTACACCGCCCGCCGCCGCGACGTGCTGACGCTCGCGCACGAGCTCGGCCACGGCGTGCACTTCGCGCTGGCGGCCCGTCAGGGCATCCTCCACCAGGGCACGCCGCTGACGCTCGCCGAGACCGCCTCGGTATTCGCCGAGACGATCGTGTTCGGGCGATTACTGGCGGAGGACTCCACGCCGGCCTCGCGATTGGCGCTGCTGGCGGAGAACATCGAGGGCCAGATCGCGACCGTGTTCCGCCAGGTCGCGATGAACCGCTTCGAGGACCTCGTCCACACCGCGCGCCGCGCCGAGGGCGAGCTGTCGGTCGATCGCTTCGGCGAGCTGTGGGCCGAGAGCCAGGCCGAGCTGCTGGGCGACGCCGTGGAGATCACCGACGGTTATCGCTCGTGGTGGTCGTATATTCCGCACTTCATCGGCTCGCCCGGCTACGTGTACGCCTACGCCTACGGTCAGCTGCTCGCGCTGTCGGTGTATGAGCGCTACGAGCAGCGCGGAGCGGAGTTCGTGCCCCGGTACCTGCGGCTGCTGGCCGCCGGTGGATCGAAAAGCCCGGAGGAGCTGGGCAAGATCGTCGATGTCGATCTGGCCGACCCCGGCTTCTGGGATGCCGGACTGGATCTCGTCGAGCGCCAGTTGCGGGAAGCCGAGGCGGCGGCGCAGGACGCGCTCGGGTCCTGAGCGCGGGCACTGTCGCTACAGCAACCTGTCGCTACAGCAGCCCCAGCGCGCTGCCGACCCCGTGCACGAGGTTGAACAGGGGCTCCGGGATGATGCCGAAGAACAGGATCGCGGCGCCGGCCACGATCGCTACCAGCGCCACCTCGGGCTGGACGCGGGCTACGAGGGCGGTGTCGCCGTTGGGGCTGGCCGTGGGGCCGGCGGGGGAGGCGTCGAGCTCCTGGGAGCCGCCGGCGAGTGCGGGCAGGGGGCTCTCGACTGGCGAGGATGGGCCGGTGGCGGGCGCGGGCGTTGCGTCAGCGGAGTCGGGCGACTCGGCCGGAGACTCGCTCATCCACATCGCGGCGATCACCGGCAGGTAGTAGCCGAGCGAGATCATCGAGCCGATCACGATCACGACGGCCAGCCACGTGTAGCCGCCGTCGACGGCGGCGTCGATGAGGTAGAACTTGCCCATGAACCCCGCCGTGGCGGGGATGCCGGCCAGGCCCAGCATCGACAGCGTCATCGGCCAGGCCAGATGCGGGTGGGAGCGGCCGATGCCCCGCATCGCCGCGACGGTGTCGCCCAGCTCGGTCGCGCGCTCGCGCGCGAGGATCACGGCGAACGCGGCCATGTTCATGAACAGGTACACAGCCAGGTAGAACACGGTCGCCTGGGCGCCGAGCTTGGAGGCGACGACGATGCCGGCGAGCATGTACCCGGCCTGGGCGACCGAGGAGTAGGCGAGCATCCGCTTCAGCGAGGACTGGCTCAGCGCGCCGACGTTGCCGACGACGATCGTGATCGCCGCCAGCGTCGCGACCGCCGGGCCCCAGCTGGCGTGGGTTTCGATCAGGGCGACGTCGAACAATCGCAGGAACACGCCGAGCGCGGCCACCTTCGTCGCGACCGCCATGAATGCGGTGATCGGCGTCGGCGCGCCCTCGTACACGTCCGGTGTCCACTGATGAAACGGCGCCACCGAGGCCTTGAAGCACAGGCCGGCCACGCACAGCGCGACTCCGGTCAGCGTCAGTGGATCGGTTGCGAGCGTGCCGCTCGACAGCGCGCTGGCAATCCCGGTGAACTCGGTCTGGCCGGTCGCGCCGTAGATCAGGGCCAGCCCGTACAGCAGCGTCGCCGACCCGACCGAGCCGATGATCAGGTACTTCAGCCCCGACTCGAGCGAATGCTCGCGGTTGAGCTCGGTCGCACACAGGACGTAGAGCGGGATCGACAGCAGCTCCAACCCGAGGAACAGCACAACCGTGTTCTCGGCCGCCGCCAGGATCGACATCCCGGCGATCGAGGTCAGCAGCAGCGCGTGGAACTCGCCGTGCGCGGCTTCGCGCGCGGCCAGCGAGCGCCAGGCCAGCAGCACCGTGCAGACGCCGCCGGCGATCAGGATCAGGTTCAGCGTCAATGACAGCGCGTCGATCCGCAGCGCGCCGGAGACGATCGACTTTTCTTCGCTCCACTGCCAGATCGTCAGTCCCGCCGCTGCGCCGAGCGCGACGAGGCTGAGCGCGGGGACGAGCTGTGCGCGGGCCCGTTGCGAGCCGAGCAGGCCGACGAGCAGCACGACCATCGCGCCGCCCAGGAGCGCGATCAGGGGCGAGAGGCCGGCGAAGTCGACGTGCGGGCCTTTGAGGGTGGCCGTCGCCACCGCGGGGGAGAAGAGGGGCACGTAGGTCATGGTTCGGCGCTCGCGATCACGGCGGTATTGGCGGTGCCGGTGAAGTAGTGGAATTGGGCGTTCGGGTTGGACGCGAGCGCCTGCGCCTCGAACACGGCGGTCTTGACCGAGCCTTCGCTGCGCCGCAGCGCCAGCTGCGGGTAGATCGCCATGAACAGGATCACGAGCACGAGCGGCACGAGCACGGCGCCGTCGCGCAGGGTTATGTCGCGGGAGTCGACCTTCGGTCCGACGCGGTTGTGCATCGCGCGGATGAACAGGCGCAGCGCGTAGACGCTCGCCATGACGACGCCGCTGAACGCGATGATGGCGATCACGAGCTTGGCTTTGAACACGCCGAGCAGGATCAGGAACTCGCCGACGAAGTTCGACGAGCCCGGCATTGCGAGCGTCGCGAGCGAGACGATCAGGAAGATCGATGCCAGCACGGGCGCCCGGAACGCGATCCCGCCCATGTCGCGCACGTCCTCCGAACCGCCGGCGCGGCGGGAGAGGATCGCGACGATGAACAGCAGCGGGGCGACCACGAGGCCGTGGTTGACCATCTGCAGCAGCGCGCCCTGGGCGCCCTGGGGGTTCAGGGCGAAGATCCCGAGCGTGATGAACCCGAGCTGGGCGACCGAGGAGTATCCGGCGATCAACCGGGCGTCGGTCTGGGTGAACGCGACCGCCGAGCCGTAGACGATCGAGACCAGGGCGATGATCAGCATCAGCGTCTGGAAGTGAGCGGCGGCCTGGGGGAACAGCGGCAGCACGATCGCGAGGAACCCGTACGCCCCGACCTTCGAGAGCACGCCGCTGAACACCATCAGCACCTCGATCGGCATCGCCCGGTATCCGTCGGGCATCCACCCGTGCAGCGGGAACGCAGGCATCTTCACGAGGAACGCGGCGGCGAAGAACAGAAAGATCCACTCCTGCGAGCCTTTGCTCAGCGGCAACGCCTGCAGTGAGGAGAGCACGAACGTGATGTGCCCACCGCCCTGTTGCGCGGCCAGCACTCCCGTTGCGATGGCGGCGGCAAGCATCAAAAGCGAGCCGACGAGCGTGTAGATGACGAGCTTGATCGTCGCCCGGACGCGCTCCTCGCGCGTGCCGCGGGGGTGGGCGGGGTTCCAATCAATTCCCGTCATGAAGTAGAACGGGATCAGCATCAGGTCGAAGAACGCGACGAACAGCGCCAGATCCTGCGCGAGGAAGGCACCGAGGACGGCCGACTCGGCGAGCATGAAGAAGAACCAGAACAGTCCCGGCCGGGCCGGGCGGGCGGCGCTGCGCACGTTCATCCCGATCGTCGCGGCCGCGAACAGCAGCGTCGTCAGCCCGATCAGGAACACGTTCAGCCCGCTCGTGCCGAGCTTGTAGTGGATGCCCAGTTCGCTGATCCAGACAACGTCGGTGACGTTCGTCAACCCGTGCGTGCCGGGGGAGTAGTTGGCGATGTAGCCGACGGCGAGCCCGAACGCGGCGATCGAACCGATCAGCGCGAGCACGCCGGAGACGCTCAACGCGCGGGTCGACTCGCCGGCCTGCGCCGAGCTGGTGGGCCCGGTTTCCGCGGGGCTCGCCTCGGCGGCGCCGGTTCGTCCCAGGAAGGCGCTCACGATCGCGCCGAGCACCCCGCACGCGGCGGGCAGCCAGATCAGGATTGACAGAGGGGGCATGGTCAGAGGCTCACGTCTGCAGCAGGAAGTAGAAGGCCACGCCCGTCACGCCCAGCACCAGCAGCGCGGCGTAGTAGCGCACGAACCCGCTCTGCACCGCCCGCACGGCGGCCGAGCCCGCACGCACGATCCCGGTCGAGCCGCCGATCAGCGTGTCCTGCACGAACACGCGCTCGAACGTCCCCTGGGCGAACTTGCCTGCCGCGGCGGCGGGGCGCACGACGATGTAGTCGATCAGCTCGTCGAAGTACCACTTGTTGTGGGACAGCTCATACAGCGGCGCGAACCGCTCGCGTGCGCGCACGGCGATGCTCGGCTGCTTGACCCAGATGCGATAGGCGATCGCGATCCCGGTCAGGCCGAGCGCCGTGCCGAGGCACAGGCCGAAGATGAGCAGCCCGTCGCGCGTGTGCGGTTCATACAGCGGCGAGCCCGCGAACGTCGGGTGCAGGAAGTTCGTGATCACGCTGTCGACTTCGGGGATCTGCACGAGCCCCGCACCGATCGCGCCGACCGCCAGCACGCTCATTGCCACGCGCATCGGCAGCGCGCGCTCGGCCACCGTGTGGTGCGGGCCGGGGAAGCCGACGTCGGTGTCCTCGACCTCGCCGTTGGCCGGGTTGCGTGGAACCTCCGCATGATGCAGATGTCCTGCTTCGAGCTCCTGCGCCTCCGCGACAGGGTCGCCGTAGAACGCGCGGAAGATCATCCGGAACGTGTAGATCGCGGTCAGGAACGCGCCGATGTAGCCCATCACGTACAGGATCCAGTGCCAACCGCCGCGCTCGGCCGTGACGAGCAGGATCTCGTCCTTGGAGAAGAAGCCCGAGAACGGCGGGATGCCGGACAGCGCGAGGCCGCCGATGATGAAGCAGGCGAACGTGAAGGGGAGGGCCTTGCGAAAGCCGCCCATCTTCTGCAGCGACTGCTCGCCGCCCATCGCGCCGATGATCGAGCCCGCGCCCATGAACAGGAGCGCCTTGAAGAAGGCGTGCGTCATCAGGTGGAACATCCCGGCGGCGTAGGCGCCGACCGACTCGCCCATGATCATGTAGCCGATCTGGGACATCGTCGAGTAGGCGATCACGCGCTTGATGTCGGTCTGCGTGAGCGCGATCGTGGCCGCGATCAATAGCGTCGATGCGCCGATCACTGCGCCCGTGTCCTGCGCGGCCGGGGCCAGTTCGAACAGCACGTGCATGCGCGCGATCAGATAAACGCCCGCCGTGACCATCGTCGCGGCGTGGATCAGCGCGCTGACCGGAGTCGGGCCCTCCATCGCGTCCGGGAGCCACGTGTGCAGCGGGATCTGCGCGGACTTGGCGATCGCGCCGACGAGTAGCAGCAGGCAGCCGGCGACGATGTCGGCTTCGACCGTATGAAACACGTGCGGCGCGGCGGCGAACGTGCCCTGGAAGTCGAGCGTGTGGGTGTGCTTGAAGATGAAGTACGTCCCCAGCACGAGGCCCGCGTCGCCGACGACATTGACCACGAACGCCTTGATCCCCGCGCGCGTGGCCGTCGTGCGCCGGTACCAGAAGGAGATCAGCAGGTAGGAGGCCGCGCCGACGAACGCCCAGCCGACGATCAGCAGCAGGAAGTTGCCCGCGAGCACGAGCAGCAGCATCGAGAACACGAAGAAGTTGAGGTACGCGAAGTAGCGCGCGAAGCCGCGGTCTTCTTCGAGGTAGGAGATCGAGTACAGGTGGATCATCGAGGAGATCCCGCTGACGATCAGGATCATGAATACCGACAGCGGGTCGACCAGGATCGAGACTTCGGCGTTGACGCCGACCGTGTTGGCGTAGTTCCACAGCGAGGAGGTCAGCTCGCGGTGGTCGGATGCGTGCCCCTGCAGCGAGATCAGCGCCCCGAGCGCCGCCACGAACGCCAGGCCGATCGCCGCCGTCCCGATGATCCCGGCCCAGTTGCCCGGCAACCGGCGGTAGCCGAAGGCGATGATCAGCGTCCCCAGCAGGGGAAACAGCAGCACGAGCCAGCCCCACGTCGTCGTTGCCATTTAGCCCTGCAACTCCCTGAGCTCGTCGACGTCGATCGGCAGCCGGCGCCGGTGGATCGCGACGATCATGCCCAGCCCGATGCAGACCTCGCAGGCCGCGACGGTCATTACGACGAGCGCGAGGATCTGCCCGTCGCCGTTGCCCCACATGCGCGAGAACGCGACCAGCGCGAGGTTGGCGCCGTTGAGCATCAGCTCCAGGCACAGCAGCACGACGAGCGGGTTGCGGCGCACCATCACGCCGGCGGCGCCGAGGCAGAACACGATCGCCGAGACCGCGAGATACCAGCCGATCGTCATTTCCGCGCCCCCACTCCCTCGGCCATCGTGCCCGTGCCCTGCGGGCGGATCAGATCGAGCGGGGTGAGCTTGCGGCCGTCGACGTCCTCGGCGATGCCACCCCGCCGCCGGGCCAGCACGACCGCGCCGACGGCCGCGATCGTCAGCAAAAACGAGGCCGCCTCGAACACGAGCAGAAACCGGGTCAGCAACAGCTGGCCGATGTAGGCCGGCGTGCCGAACGTACGCGGCCCAGGCGCGTAGGCGGCGCCGTAGCCGCCGATCGCCTTCAGGCCCGTGCCGAGCAGCGCGATCAACAGCTCCACGAGGAGCGCGCCGCTGAGGATCGCCGCGCCCAGGCGCAGTTGCGCCCCTGCGGGACCGCGCCCGCGCAACAGCTCGCCGAGTGGCTCCTCGCGCCCGCCGATGTAGGCGACGACGAACACGTACAGAACCATCACCGCGCCCGCGTACACCACGACCTGCACGGCCGCCACGAATTCCGCGCGCAGCAGCAGGAACAGGACGGCCAGCGACAGCAGGTGTCCGACGAGCGCCAGCACCGCGTAGAACGGGTCGCGCAGCATCACGACACCGACCGCGCCCGCGATCGCGCCGAACCCCGCGATGAAGAACAGGATCGCGCTCACTACTCGTCCTCGGTCCTCAATGGAGTTCGTTCCAGCGGCTCGGCCAGGAGCATCTCCTTGGTGAAGATCAGGTCGGTGCGGTCGTAGTCGGAGAGCTCGTAGTCGTGGCCCATCGTGATCGCGTCGAACGGGCAGGCGATCTCGCAGTAGCCGCAGAAGATGCAGCGGGAGAGGTTGATCTCATACACCGCGGCGTAGCGCTCGCCGGCGGAGACGCGGTGCTCGGGGGTGTTCTCGGCCGCGACGACGCGGATGCAGTCGGCCGGGCAGGCGGCGGCGCACAGCGAGCAGCCGACGCACTTCTCCAGGCCCGTGTCCTCGAACTTGTGCAGCTTGTGCCGGCCGCGAAAGCGTGGGTATACGGGGGTCTTCTCCTCGGGATACTGGATCGTGGTGGGGCCTTCGACGAGGCGGCCGAACGTGGTCATCAGGCCGCGCAACGTCTCCACGAACGTGCGCCACGTGCTGCGCGCCGGGCCGGGCGCCGGAGTGCGGGTGACCTCGATCACGTCCTCGCCCGGGCTCCAGGCGGTGACGGTCACGCCGCCGGAGGGGGTTGCGGGTGGCAACTGGGGAGCGTCGACGGGCGAGACGACGGGCACCTGCGGTGGGGTCTCGGGCATCAGTGGGTCACCACCACGAGCACGGCCGTGACGAGCGCGTTGAGGGTCGCCAGCGGGAGCAGAACCTTCCAGCCGAAGCTCATCAGCTGGTCGTAGCGCAGCCGTGGGAGCGTCGCGCGGACCCAGATGAACAGGAACGTGAAGATGGCCATCTTGAACAGCACGACGAAGGGGTCGACCCAGCCGGGCGGGTGGATGCCGAACGGCAGCAGCCAGCCGCCGAAAAACACGGTCGTGACGATCCCCGAGACAATGATCACGTTCAGGTACTCGGCGAAGAAGTACGAGGCGAACCGCCCGCCGCCGTACTCGGTGTTGTAGCCGCCGACGAGCTCGGCCTCGGCCTCGGTCAGATCGAATGGGACTCGGTTGGTCTCGGCGAAGCTCGCGGTGAGGAAGATCAAAAAGCCGAAGAACTGGGGGATGAAGTACCACATGCTCGCCTGGGCGTAGACGATCCCCGTCAATGAGAGCGTCTGGGCGGTCATGACCACGCCCAGCAGCGCGAGGCCCTGGGAGACCTCGTAGGAGATCAGCTGCGCGGCGCCGCGCATCGCGCCGAGGAACGAGTACTTCGAGCCCGAGCTCCAGCCGCCGAGCATGATCCCGTAGAACGCGACCGCCCCGAACGCGAACAGGTAGAGCGGCCCGATCGAGACATCGAGCCCGTACAGCCCGACACGTTCGCCGAAGATGTGCTGGACGTTGCCGAACGGGATGATCGCGAACGCGGCGACCGCGGTGACGATCGAGACCAGCGGGGCGAGCGCGAACAAAAAGCCGACCGAGGTGCGGGGGCGAAACTGCTCCTTGGTCAGCAGCTTGAGGATCTCCGCGAGCGGTTGCAGCAGGCCGAACGGACCCACGCGGTTTGGGCCGTAGCGGCTCTGAAAGCGCCCGAGCAGCTTGCGCTCGGCGATCAGCACGACCGGCACGAGTTGCAGGCCGACGGCGAAGATGACGATCGCCTTCAGGATCTGCACCCACCATTCTTCGTAGTAGCCGACCTCGGCGAGCACGCTCATGAGGTCACCGCCTGTGCCGTATCCCGCTCTTGCCAGCGCACACCTTTGCCGCCGATCTCCTCGAGCGTCAGACCCGCGTAGAACGGCACGGCGTCGAACAGCTGCTGGGAGGCCATCGGGCCGGTCAGCACCTCCAGGTCGAGGTCGATGCGGGCGGCCAGGTCGGCGATCGCATGCCATCCGTCGCGCGTCTCACCGGGATGCGCGACGGCCGGGCGCAAGCGCTGCAGGCGTCCGTCGGGGTGGACGATCGTGCCCTCCTTCTCGGCGTACGCCTGGGCCGGGAGGACGACGTTGGCATGCTCGCGTAGGGCGTCGGTGAGAATCGTGGTGCAGGCAACGACCGTCGAAGCGCGCTCGAGCGCTCGCTCCCACAGCTCGACGTCCGAGTCGGGCTCGGGTGGGCCACCGTTGCTGGTAGCGCGCTCATCCGCGACGCTCTGCCGCTCTGTACTGAGCGGGTCTGACTGCCACAGCAGCACCGCCGCCAGCTCGCCCTCGGCCAAGCCGGCCGCGATGCCGTGAGCGTCGCGGGCGTCTGTCCCGTCGCTGGCGACGCCGGCGGGCTCGGACAGCCCGGGACCGGCGTTCGGGAGCATGCCCGCCTCGCGCAGGCCGCGGCCGTTGGAGCCGGAGGGGATTTCCAGCAGACCAGCCCCAGGGGTGTCGGCCAGAGACAAGGCGTCCGCCAGCTCCAGTAAAACGCGCGCGCGCCGCGCGCGTGTATCTGTATCGCGACCGGAGAGCAGGCGCTCATGCCAGAGGATCACGATCTCCTCGCCCGCCGCGCGCAGCTGTCCGGTCAACTCGCCGAGGCGCTCGGCGCTGAGCAAATCTGAGGCGCTCGCCTGGACGAGGCGCATGCCGTGGCGGCGAATGCCCTTGCGCAGGCGCAGGTCGAGGATCGGGGCGTCCTCGATCGGGTCGGTGTCGAGCACAAGCACGGCGTGGGCGAACTCCAGGTCGCTGACGCGCGCCTGCAAACGCGGGTCGGACAGCGCGCGCGTGAGCTCAAGCGGCAAGGTGCCCGCACGGCGCGAGTCGACATGCGGGGAGCCGAGACCCTCGCGCATCAGCCGCGCGAGCAGAAGGCCCTCCTCGTTCGTGGTCTCGCCACCCACCAGTGCGCCCGTGCGCTCACCGGCACGGGACAGTCCGGCAGCGGCCTCTGAAAGAGCACGCTCCCAGGAGACCGGGCGCAGCTCGCCGCCGTCGCGGAGCAACGGCTGCAGTACGCGCTCCTCGGCGGCCACAGGGCTGGCGCCGCCGGCCTGGGGAACGCCGCCCAGCGCGGGGTAGGCGAAGCGGCCGCGATCGCACAGCCAGCCGTCGTCGACCTCGTGGTTCTCGCGGGCCTGCACGCGCAGGACGCGCTCGTCGCGGACGGTCAGCGTGACGTTGCACTGGGCCGGGCAGAGCGTGCAGACCGAGCCGGCGTCCTCGATGTCCCACGGGCGCGCGCGGAAGCGGTAGGGGCGCGAGGTGAGCGCGCCGACGGGGCACAGTTCGACGATGTTGCCGCTGAACGGCGCCACGTAGGGATGGCCGTCGAAGGTCGAGACGTAGGAGTGCGCGCCGCGCTCGAGCAGGACGAGCTGGTGGTCTTCGGAGATCTCCTGGGAGAAGCGCACGCAGCGGTAGCAGAGGATGCAGCGCTCGCGGTCGATCGCGATCGTGGGGGAGAGCTCTAAGGGCTTGACGAAGTGGCGCTTGGGCTCGACGAA